>Ga0208612_1000062_pt1 | contig 77155 bp, 73 predicted proteins | sample AntDryMetagUQ889_FD_188089 | JGI IMG/M metagenome (GOLD analysis project Ga0208612, IMG submission 188089) | Polar desert microbial communities from Antarctic Dry Valleys - UQ889 (SPAdes) | ecosystem: Environmental > Terrestrial > Soil > Desert | place: Antarctic Dry Valleys | collected 2008-12-31 | reverse complement strand
CGGCTCGTCCCCAGGAGGTCGGAGCCGGCGGCGCCCTCGTCCGAGATCAAGACGGCGCGATCCGCACCCATGGCCAGCGCCTTCCGCAGCGACTCGATCGCCTTCGCAGGACCGAGCGAGACGAGAACGACTTCGCCGGTCTGCGCATCCTTCACCCGAAGCGCCTCCTCGACGGCATTCAGGTCGGTCGGGTTCAGCACTGCCTCGCCGGACCGGTCGAGCCGCTTCGTCTGAGGATCGATCTTCTTGTGGACGGTCGCGTCCGGAACCTGCTTGACGCAGACGGCGATCTTCATCGGCGCGGACTCTATCCGCGCGCTCCGCCGAACCGGTCGGGCAACCGGTGACCAGCTCGAAGGTCTGCTAGCGTGCCGCCCTTCGCGCGCGAACCGGAGCGCACCCGTCACATGCGACGCCACCGGACGACAGCCCGAGGGATCCTCTTCCCGCTTCTCGCCGGACTCCTGGTCGGGGTGTTCCTCGTGCCCGCGGGCGGCGCCGAGTCGACTGGAAGCTCGGGCGTCCCGCGCCTCGTTTTCCCGCTCGTCGCGAAGACCGATCTCTGGGACAACTACGGCGACCCGCGCGGAACGCACAGCCATGCCGGCATCGACATGGAGAACCCCTGGCGCGCTCCGATCGTCGCCGTCGAGGCGGGCCGGGTCTCGTACGCCGAGTCTGGCCTCGGCGGCTGCATGCTCTATCTCTACGGACGTAGCGGGACGATGTACATGTATATCCACCTGAACAACGACCTCACCGCCCGCAACGACAACCGCGGCGGTTGCGTGAAGGACGTCACGTTCGCGGTTCCGGACGGCGCCAAGGTCTCGGCAGGCGAGCAGGTCGCATGGAACGGCGACTCGGGCGACGCCAGTGGAAACCCGCATCTGCACTTCGAGGTGCACCCGGGAGGCGGAGCCGACACGAATCCCTTCCCGCACCTCACGCGCGCGGACCGGCCACTCTTTGCGGCGAAGGCGGGCTCGCCGTTCAGCCTCGGCCTCCGCGGTGAGCTCGTCGCCGCAGGCGCCGGAACACTGACGATGGAGGTCGAACACGTGCGGCATTACCCAGGCGGTCGCTGGCTCCACCTCGAGGCGCGCACTGTCGAGCTCGCCGTTCCGGAGGACGCCCTGGTCGCGCCCGCCCTCGTCCGGAATGTATCCATCCAGGCGCTCCGCTCCATCCGCTCTCCGGTCCCGGTCATCGCGTACACCGTCAAGGAGAAGACGACACCGGAAGCGATCGTCGGCGCGGTCGGTGCGCTGCGCGTAGCCCGCGTCTCCCCCGCTCGCTAAGCGGCGCTGCGCAGAAGGTAGAAGGCGCCATTGATGCCGATCTCCCGGACGAGCGGGAGCCTGCCGAGCACACTCGCCCCACGAGCCTTCAGCCCGTAGCGAACCGTGTACTCCGGTCGCACGAGGAAGAGCTCACGCGCGACGACGGCGAGCCTCGCGCGGGCGAACACGCGCTCGGCCGCCGAGAGGGTCAGGCGCGTGCGTCGGACCGAAACCAGATCCTCGTGGGCGCCTTCGGGCGTCATGTACTCCTGCTCACCGGGCTCCGCGAGGCGATAGAAGAGCCGTTCAGGGAGAAGGTGGACGAAGGGCGTAAAACGTGCCACTCCGCGCGCGTACTGCTGGTGGCCTCCGAAGGCCGAGTAGTACGGCGGAAACGAGACGAACACGTAGCCGCCTTCTCGCAGCGACGCCCGAATCGCCACCAGCGCGCGGTGGTAGTCCGGAATGTGCTCGAGAACGTCGTGGAGCAGGACGAGATCGAACTTCGGCTCGTGCGCGTCGGGAGCGAGCAGATCGGCGCACTCGAGCCGAAATCTCTCGTCCGAGACAAACGGCGACGAGGCGACTACGTCCTCGCTCAGCTCGAGCCCGACCGCTCCTGCGACGCGTCCCTCTTCGCGGAGTGCGTCGACCATGCCCCCGTGGTGAGCCCCGAAATCGCCGAGGAGGAGCCCTTCGAGCGAGACGTGCTTGTCGAGCCAGGGGATCAGCACCTCGCGACAGACGATCCGTTGGTACTCGAAATACGAGAAGCCCGGCAGCAGGTGACTGCGCGTCGTCGAATCGCCAGCGGCACTCACCGGGCCATGATAGGAGCGTCCCGGATCGATCACCGCCGCTGTGACTGCCCACCGACCAGCCACCTCGGCCGTACCAATCCGCATACTGGGCCGGGTGGCGGTGCGTAGCTCACAGTGGCCGCCGGAGGAGCCGCTGCCAGTGGTCGAAACCGATCGAGGTGAGCGACTCGAGCTGTCGGTCGTCATCCCCGTGCACGACGAAGAAGGAAATGTCGAGCCACTCTACGAGTCCTTGGATCGCTCACTGCAAGCGCTCGGGCGGAGCTACGAGATCGTCGTCGTCGACGACGGCAGCAGAGACGAGACATTTCTTCGTTTGGCGCGCCTGGCGGCGGAAGACCCGCGCCTGAAGCTCGTCAAGCTGCGCCGAAACTACGGTCAGACCGCCGCGCTCGCCGCCGGGTTCGATCACGCGCGAGGCGAGATCATCGTGCCCATGGACGGCGACTTGCAGAACGACCCCGCCGACCTCGGGGCACTCCTCGAAAAGATCGACGAGGGATATGACGTCGTCAGCGGGTGGCGTCAGAGCCGGCAGGACAACTTCAGCCGACGCCTTCCATCGCGCATCGCAAACTGGCTGATCGGCCGTGTAACCGGTGTCCGCCTGCATGACTACGGCTGCACGCTCAAGGCGTACCGGGCCGAGGTCGTCCGAGAGACCCAGCTCTACGGGGAGATGCACCGGTTCTTGCCGGCACTGGCGCACCAGGCGGGCGCCCGTATCACCGAGGTTCCCGTCGCCCACCATCCGCGCGCCGCCGGCAAGAGCAGCTACGGCCTCGGCCGCACGTTCAAAGTCCTGCTCGATCTCCTGACGGTGAAGTTCCTCTCGGTGTGGTCGACGAAGCCGAGCTACGTCTTCGGGGGAAGCGGTGCGATCCTGTGCCTGCTCGGTACCGCATTCGTTACGTGGACCGCCTACGAGAAAGTCGTCAACGGCATCTACGTCTACCGTCAACCGTCGCTCCTCGTGGGCGTTTTCCTGTTCACGATCGGGTTCAACCTGATCATGCTCGGACTGCTCGCCGAGCTCGTCGTTCGCACGCACCACGAATCGCAGGCGAAGCCCGTCTATCTCGTCCGCGAGCGTCGCAACTTCGAGGAGAGCACTTCGGCCGAGTAGCGGCCGAGCCCGCGATGTGCGGAATTTGTGGATTTGCCGGCTCGGCTCCGGTCGATCGCAGCGTGCTGGCGCGGATGACCCGCGTGCTCGAGCATCGCGGCCCGGACGACGAGGGATTCCACGTCGCCGAGTACGAGGACGGGACTGCCATCGGGCTCGGCTTTCGCCGGCTGTCGATCATCGACCTCGACACCGGGAACCAGCCCATCGGAAACGAAGACGGCTCGATTCAGGTCGTTTTGAACGGCGAGATCTACAACTACAGGGAGCTCCGCGCGGAGCTCGTGCAGCGCGGCCACCGATTCGCGACGAGCTCTGACACCGAAGTGATCGTCCATCTCTACGAGGAGCTCGGTGCGCGCTGCCTCGAACGGCTGAACGGCATGTTCGCGTTCGCGCTCTGGGACGAGAAGGACCGGAGGCTGTTGCTCGCACGCGACCGGTTCGGGAAGAAGCCGCTCTACTACGCGGACCTCGGCGATGTATTGCTCTTCGGCTCCGAGCTGAAGGCGCTGCTCCAGCATCCTCGCTGCCCTCGCGAGCTCGACTTCGTGAGTCTCTCGCGCTACCTCGCACTCGAATACGTACCGACCCCGTGCGCGATCTTCGAGGGAGTCTCGAAGCTCCCGGGAGGTCACTATCTGCTCTGGCGCGAAGGACGGACGTCGGTCGAGCAGTACTGGGACCTTTCGTTCGAGAGCGAGAGCCACAAGCGCTCGGACGAGGAATACGTCGAGGAGTTCCGGGACCTGTTTCGCGCGGCCGTCCGTCGCCGACTTGTCAGCGATGTCCCCCTCGGTGCTTTTCTGAGCGGCGGGATCGACTCGAGCTCGGCGGTGGCGATGATGTCCGAGGCTCTCCCGGCCGGCGCCGTGAAGACGTTCTCGATCGGGTTCGAAGATTCCAGCTTCGACGAGTCCGCTCATGCGCGGCAGGTCGCCGACCACTTCGGCACCGACCACCACGAAGAAGTGTTCACCCAGGGGGCGATGCTCGATCTGCTCCCGACAGTCACGGAGTTCATGGACGAGCCGTTCGCGGACGCCTCGATCCTCCCCACGTATCTCCTCTCGCGCCATACTCGCGAATCGGTCACCGTCGCGCTCGGGGGGGACGGGAGCGATGAGCTCCTGGCCGGCTATCCCACCTTCCCGGCCGATCGGTTCGCTCACCTGTACCCGCTGCCGCGCGCGCTCCACGAACGGATCGTGATCCCGCTCGCCGACCGCCTACCCGTCTCCACGAAGAACTTCAGCTTCGACTTCAAGCTCAAGCGCTTCTTACGCGGCGCCGGGTCACCCACATCGGAGCGCCACGCGACGTGGTTGGGATCGTTCACGCCGGCCGAGCAACAAACGCTTCTGGCAGGCAGCCCGGCGGATCCGTTCGGGGAGCAGCACCGCGCATTCGAGAACGCTCCGACGAGGAACCGTCTGGAACGGCTGCTCTACGTCTATGCGAAGACCTATCTCCAGGACGACATTCTGGTAAAGGTCGATCGGGCCAGCATGGCGTGCTCGCTCGAGGTGCGCGCGCCGTTTCTCGACGTAGATCTCGTCCAGTTCCTGGGGCGCGTCCCCGCCCGGCTCAAGCTTCGACGCCTCGACACCAAGCATCTGCTGAAGCGAGCGATGGCGGACATCCTGCCGCCGGGGATCGCGGACCGACCGAAAAAGGGCTTCGGCATTCCCGTTGCCGACTGGCTGAAAGGAACATTGCGCGAGGCGTTGCACGACGAACTCTCGCCCGGCCGACTCAGGCAGCAGGGACTCTTCGAGCCGGCCGTCGCCGAGCGTCTCATCTCCGAGCACATGAGCGGTCGCCGGGATCACCGCAAGCCGCTCTGGACCCTGCTCGTCTTCCAACTCTGGCACCGGCGCTGGCTCGAGAGTCCCAATATCGTCGCTCACGCCAGGGTCGGCCAGCGAGGCGCCGGATGAAACGTTCTCTGGTCGAAGACCTCCGCTGCCCGGTCTCCTCCGATCCTCTCGTCCTCGAAGCCGCTGAGGAGTCAGGCGAGGTGGGCGTCGGCGAGCTCGTCTGCATCGGCTGCAACCGTCGCTGGCCGGTCTGTGGCGGGATACCGCGTCTCGTTCCACCGGATCTCGAGGCTCAGCAACGCAAGACGGCGTCGGCCTTCGGCTGGCAGTGGCAGCACTTCGTCGAGATGCATCCGGAGTTCGAAGCGCAGTTCCTCGACTGGATCAATCCGATTCGCCCGGAGTTCTTCCGAGGCAAGCGCGTGCTCGACGCGGGCTGCGGCATCGGCCGCCACGCTTACTACGCGGCCTCGTATGGTGCGAGCGAGGTCGTCGCGCTCGATCTCAGCGACGCCGTAGAGACCGCCGCTCGCACCCTCGAGTCGTTCGACAAGGTGCACGTCGTTCAAGGAGATCTCCTGAACCCGCCCTTCCGAACGGCCGCCCAGGGCGAAGGTTTCGACCTCGTCTACTCGATCGGAGTCCTTCATCATCTGCCCGATCCGTCCGCTGGGTTCCGGATGTTGGTCGACTACGTTCGGCCGGGCGGCACGATCGCCGTATGGGTGTACGGGTACGAGAACAACGGCTTCGTCCGGAACGCCGTCGAGCCGGTTCGACGCCTGTCGACGAAGTTTCCTCCCAATGTCCTCCGCGGACTCGCCTGGCCGTTGGCACTGGGGTTCCACGGTGTCGCGAAAGGCGTCTACCGCCCGCTCCACGGAACAACGGTGGGGCGCCGGTTGCCGCTCGGCGAATACCTGGCGAGCGTGGCGGACTTCAGCTTCCGGCAGAACTACACGATCGTCTTCGATCAGCTCGTGGCGCCGACCGCGGCGTACGTCAAGAGATCCGAGCTCGAGCAGTGGTTCCACGAGAGCGGGCTCGAGGACGTCCGGATCACGCAGCGGCACGGAAACTCGTGGCGCGGCCAGGGACGGACTCCTGCAACAACTGCCTGATGCCCGCAATCAGTGGTAGCCCTACCCCCAAGCGGTCTTGGTCTTCGCGCTTACCTCCGCCTCAGCCGCATTCGCGCAGGCGAGGAGGTATCTAGCGGTGAGCTCGGCACAGGCAGACCTCCGGCTTGCGTTCGTGGGATGCAGCATCCCGACGACCAGCCCCACGCCCTCATAGCAGGGGCCTCGCTCGGATCGCAGGGCCCGGCGGCAGAGAGCCGCAGCCTCTCCGATGCCACGCTGGCCGGAGGCGTTGGCGATGGTTCGCGACGCTCCGAGCAGACACTGCCCCGCCCAGCCGCGCGCAAGCCGACAAAGCGCGATGATCTTCTCCGGGACGTAGCGCACTTGATCCGCAGCGTCCCGCCCGAATCCACGAAAGCACGTCTGGGCCCACCGGGCGAGCCGGGCACACCTCACGGCTGTCTTCGAGAAATTGCCGTCCTCGGACTCTAGGATCCGCCAGCTGGCGCGCAGGTAGCACGGGCGCTGGTCTCGTGCCTGGAGCCGGTTGCACGGGTACAGAGGATCGTTTTCGTCGAGCCAGGATGAGCGGTACCCGAAACGCGTGTCGACGTTCTCCATGAAAACACCACCCGTGCATGCAAGGTGATCCCAGCTCGTGCCCAGAACGCTGCACACGGAAAGCGCAAGCGGCAGGTCATAGCCGGTCTGAATCATGAGGCCATGTCCGAGCCCGTGTCGGCACTGATAGTCGAGGAACCCTCGACGACGAATGCCGTCCCCTACGCAGAGAGAGCGAGCGACCGTCCGAAGTCTCGCCTCCGACGAGATCCCGACGAACGCGCGATCCAGGATTCCGTGGTAGTAGCCTGAGACGCACGTCGGCGATCCTTCCGAGAACGTTCTTGCGACGTTTCCGTCGTACCGCTCCAGTGCCGCAGAGCCGATCGCGTGCACGATCCGGTGGCAGTTCTGCTCCATCTTAGGATCGGTCTTCATCCGTTCCTCGAAGACCGCGAGGGCACGCTTGGGGCCCTGCCGAAAGCTTAGGTTGCCGAATGCCTGCTCGACGCAGCCGCTTTCTCCGTCGCAGTCGGCGAGCACGGTCGAGTCAGGCACGAAGGTTCCCGCCATCGGATGAAATGTCCCGCCGAGCGAACCCTGGGCAACGGGCAGTCTTTCCCCACGACCCGAGTCGGAAAGCGCGAAAAACGCTACCGCCGGAATCGCGACGAGCGGAATCGCGAGCGCGAACGGCAGCACGCGCACAAGGAACGGCCTCTTCGCGCCGTCGCTCACTGCCGAAGCGTAGAACCGACGACGCCCGAACGTCCTACCGAAACGGGGGGAAGCCTCAGGACGATCGGATGGCGGCGTGAAAGACTCCCGCCGGCTAGCCCCATGCTCTATCGGCGCTCGGATCGATCTCGGCAAACGCGCCGCGCATACATGCCTTCGCATAGCTGGCCGCCATCTCGGTGCAGGCCAGGTTTCGAGCCCGGTGGTTGGAATAGAGCAAGCCGATCATGGCGCCTGCTCCGGCGAAGCACCCACTTTTCCCAGACCGGGCACGTGCGCAAAGCATCGCTGCGCGCTTCACCCCTGCAATGCCCGCGCTGTCACTGGCAGCTCGCGCCGCGCCATACAGACAATCCCCCTGCCGCGCACGCGCGCGCCGACAGAGCGAGACGACGTTCGCAGGCTCGTCTCGCTCCCTGCCGTAGACCTCCCGCCCGAAGCCCCGGAAACATGCCGTCGCTGACTTGCGCTCGAGTGCACCACAGGTCGCCGCAGCCTGTCGAAAATCTCCGCCGTTGAGTTCCAAAACGCGATAGGAGGAACGCGAGTAGCAAGATGGCCGACTGCGGGGTGATACACGTGCGCAAGGGTAGAGCGGGTCGTCGTCGCTGAGCCACGACGAGCGGAACCCGAAGCGCGTCGTGGCGTTCTCCATGAAAACTCCACCCAGGCATGCAACTTCGTCCCACCGCGTAGTGAGACGCGTGCAGATCGAGGTTGCGAGGGGAAGGTCGTATCCGGTCTGGATCATCAGCCCGTGCCCAAGGCCGTGCCGACACTGGTAGTCGAGGAACCCTCGGCGGCGGATCCCCGTTCCCACGCAGAGCGAGCGAGCGAGCTCACCGAGCTCCTCTTTGGTCTGAACACCCGCAAAGGCTCGCTCGAGGATCCCGTGGTAGTAGCCGGCGGCGCACACCGCTGAGCCAGAGGCGAAGGCTTTGGCAACGCTTTGGTCGAACCGAGCGAGCGCGGCCGAGCCGACGAAGTGCACGATCCGATGGCAGTCGATTTCCACGAGCCTGTCTGTGGCGAGCGTCGCCTCGATTTCGCTGAACGCCGCCTTCGGTCCTTCGCGGTACGCAATGTTTCCGAAGGCCTGCTGTAAACAGGAGTACTTAGCGCCGCAGTCGGCGAGCGACGTGTCGTCTGGCTCGAAGGGCCCCGCGACCGGGTGGAAGATACCCCCGCTTGTCCCCTGCGCCACCGGCAGGCTGCCGCGACCCTCCTCCGCCGTCAACGCTGCGTAGCCGATGAGGAACACGACGACGAGCGGGGTCGCGAGGGAGAGCGCAAGCGCGATCGAGCGGCGGGATCCCACCTATTGACTGTAGTCCGATGTGCCGACAAACCACCCACCAGAATGGGTTACCTTCGCCAGAGCGTTCGGTCAGTGACCTGTGCCAGGTCGTTGGCCGAATACGATGCGGCGCCTCCACTGATGACTCCTCAGTCAGACAACATGCCGCGGCGCAACATGGCCTCGAGTCAGCACCGGTCAACGATCGCGAGGAATCGCCGGTGAACAGCCTTTCGATCCTGATGCCGGTGTACAACGAGCAAGCGACGATCGAGGCAGCGATCGACGACGCGTTGACAGCGAAGCTCCCGGTCGAAAAGCGCGAGGTCATCATCGTCGACGACGGCTCGACGGACGGCACCAGAGAGCTCTTGCAATCGCGCACCTTGCCCGACGGCGTACTTGTGTTGTTCCACCCGAGGAACCAGGGAAAGGGCGCCGCCGTGCGGACAGCCCTCGACAAAGCAACGTGCGAGTACGCGGCGATCCTTGATGCGGACCTGGAATATCGTGCAGCCGACCTCGGAGCGCTGTTGGAACCGCTTGCATCAGGTGACGCGAGCGTGGTCTTCGGGACGCGCGCGTGGACGTCCCAGTCGTCGTTCAGCTTCTGGTACGTGATGGGAAACAAATCCGTCACGCTCGCGACGAACGTCCTCTACAACTGCTGGATCTCGGACGTAATGACGTGCTTCAAGGCGATGCGGACCGATCTCTTTCGGTCACTGCCTTTGAAGGAGCGAGGCTTCGCGATCGAGCCCGAGATCGCCGCCCGGGTTCTGCGCGCGGGCGAGCGGATCCACGAGGTGCCGATCTCCTACAAGGCGCGCTCGCGCGAGGCTGGGAAGAAGCTCACGGCTCTCGATGGCTTACGAGTACTCCGCACGCTCATCCGCTGCCGACTCTGACGGCACGCTAACCGCAGGGGCCGGACGGGGTAGCTTCGATGCAGCCGGTCCACGCACCTGCGTTCGCGCGGCGCATCAGGCATCTTGGGCCTCCCGTCGGTCAAGAGCGATACGGCGCGCCCCAGGTCGGCGGACGGTTCTCACGCCCCGAACGAGAAGAAGCGACCCTCCGACGAGCAGAGTGGGCACGTACCACACGGCGTGCATGAGGATCGCAAACGCGAGCGCCTGCTCGGTTCCGATGTCAAAGAGCGCGAGCGCCGAGAGTCCGAGCCATTGGTACGTTCCGACGAAGCCGGGGGACGACGGAATAGCGACGCCGAGGTTGACTACCGCCGTGACGAAGATCGTTTCACTGACAGAGAGCTCGACGCCGACGGCGCGAGCGACAAGCCACGCAGCGAGGCCCCACAGAGCCCAGGTGAGGAGACTGCCACAGGCGAGCACGACGGTGCGCATGCGACCGAGCGGCTCGGCGAGTCCTTCGAGGGTATCGCGGACGACCCGACGCAACAGGCTGCGATGACTACGCCGGCCACGGTTTCGCCTCCGCGTGTACACGCGCGCAACGACAAGAACGAGTACGACGGCGGCAAGCAGGGCGAGCCCGCCCACGGCGATCCGCCGCAGCCAGTCGGCGCCGGCGACGTACGGCAAGGAGATCGCGAGGAAGACGACGAGAGCGAGCACGTCGAAGCTTCTGTCGACGAACACCGTCGCCAGGGACCGGCCGCCTGGGATGCGCGCGGAGACCTGGAGCCAGTGGGCGCGGAGCAGGTCGCCGACCCGCCCCGGAAGCACGTTGTTGACCGCGATCCCGCTGATCACCATCTCGCCGAATCTGACCTTCGACACGGTGGGGGTTCGGGCGATCGCTCGCCAACGCAGCGCCTGTCCCGCGTAGACACCCGCCATCGCCGCGACGGCGAGCGCAACTGGCCCGACATCCGCATCTTTGAGCACCGACCACACCTCGTCGGCGTCCGCGTTGCGAAATGCCAGCCAGAAGAAGAACGCGGAGAGCGGGAGCCCGACAAGCGCAGCGAAGAGGACCGTGCGGTTGCGAGGACCTGCGCCGCCGAGACGGGACAATGCGCTCATCCGAGGCGATCTCTTGCGCACGACTCGGGTGTCGTGACGGTTGCCCGAATCGGGCTGCTCACGCGGACGACAGAAGCGCCTGTCGTTGTATCTCGAGTGACAACGGTACCCGCGACGCGAACATGGCAAGGGATCAGAACGAGCTCGCCGAAGGGAGCGGCTCGACCGTCCTCAAGGACCACCCTTCCCCCTTTGAGTCGCACCGCCGTGCTTGGCAGCCCGTACGGCATTGCACTACCGAGTTCATAGACTGGCCCCACGCTCCGGTTGAAGAACTCCCCGAGCCACAGAACCCGATGACGCTGAGCGGGCTGGACGAAACCTTCATCGCCCTTCTCAGCCCACAACACCGAGACGGTCCTACGCCCGACTGCCCGATCGATCCAGTCCGCCGTTGGCCCCAATCCGCGATCCCTCGTCCATTGGGACGACAACTCCATGGAGGACTGTGCCGCTACCGAGACAACCACGAACACCATTGATATGACGCTGAGGATCGCCGCAGCTTGCAGCCGTGAAGCCGCTGCCAACAAACCGAACGCGGCGAGGACGCACGCAAAGAGAAAGACGCCCAGTGGCCACAGCCCATCGAAGCCTGCCCACGGCACAAGCGCAAGCGTCTGAAACGACGCATTGCCGACGATCTGATCCGATGGTATCGCCGCCGGCAAAGCAGCCGCCGCGAAAAACGCCGCGATGACGCCCGTTCGAGACCCGAGTGGCCGCTCTCGTAGCCAGACCATCAGGCCGACAAAGAAAAGCGGGGCCAGGACAAAGGTCGCGCGTTCGTGGAGTCGGGCCACAGTCGCCGAGTAGCCTTCTGCCCCGCCGTGGGGCGGCGACGAGTAAGCGGCGACTGTCAGAAGCAGGACAACTGTCGTCGGGAGAAGAAGCGCTGCGAAGAGTCGGGACTGGTGGCCCGCGTCTCGTTGGAGCCCCCGAAGTGCAACGAGAATCGTCGCGCCGAAGGGAATCACGGCCAGGTAAAGATCAAGTTCCGCGAGGTGTAGGAGCGCCCACCAGGGCACGGCTAGCACATCGATGTTGTCCACCACTACCGCGTATGCACCCAGGGTGCCGAATGGGCTCTTACCACTAACCACGAAAGCCGCGCCGACGACGAAAACACCCCCAAGGACGATCCATGTCGGCGTATACGCCTTCAGCCGGCCACGCCACTGGAAACCGTCGTGCGTGTCCAGCCAGTGATAGAGAAAGACAGCCGACACGTACGCAACTACGAGGATCGCCGCCAGCATCTTGACCGCAGACGCAAGCCCGATCGCTCCCAGAGCCGCCGCCTGCGTGGCGATCGCTGGGCGCTCGAGTGCGGCTGCGATACCGAGCAAAGCGAGCACGAACGCCGGGTAGAGAGCAACCTCGGTCATCAGCGTCCCGGCATAGAGCATCGAGGGCACTGCGACCGACAGCAGTGCCACCACCAGCGCACACCGCTCGTTCACGAATCGCCGGGCTAGGAAGAACGCAGGGACGACAGTGAGACTGAGAATCAGCGCGTTGAGGACCTTCGCAACCGCATAGACCGTCGACACGTCGTCGAAGATCGCCCAGACCGGTGCGAGAAGTGCCGGGTACACGAGGCCATACGCGAACGAGATCTCGCCGCGAATCTGCGGCAAGCCACCTTGCCCGAGGCTCTTTGCCAGCTCGGAATAGATGAGCTCGTCGGGAACGATCCAGGGCGACGGACTTCTGAGCGCAACGACAGCATGCAGGACTGTCACTGCGATGACCGTCAGGCAGAGGACTCCGCGTACCGATATCGGCAATGAGGTCACCTTCGTCTCGCCCACAGAGCGAACACTCGTGGAGCTAAGGGCGCGTTCTGCGGCTTCCGGTCTCGACTCGGTCATGGCAGTCGGCGATAGACACGAACGTCCTCGCGATCGAAGACCAGTCGCCACCCCGCGTCGCCCGCGAGCTGTGCGAGTGGAGTGACGGTCGGTCGCTCATCGATATCTGAACCCTCTACCGGCCGGGAACCGAACTCGTGGCTCCGATACGAATACGAATCGCGTAGATCGATGACCGCCCACTCGGCACGCGAGCGCTCGGGGAACAGGTAGATCTCCCGGCGCGCGGAGAGATGCGCGCCCAACTGATTGGTCGCGGTGGCCGGTGCGCCTGTGGGCACCAGCTCGATCGCCTGGCGCATGGCGGCGGTTCGAGCGGCGGGGTGCGCGTCGGGAAAGAGGAACTCGTCCTCCCCGGGCACCGGCGGTTTCCAGGCCAGGCAGACGAGCGCGGCAGCAAGCGGAACAGCAGCAGCGACGAGTCGGAGCCGCCCATGAAATCGACCGACCGTCATCACCGACGCCGCGATCAAGATGGGAACGATCGCCGACACGTACTGGTACATCGGCTGCGTGGTGGCCGTACGCTCTGAAAGCGCGTTGACGGCGAGTTGCGGAAGCGCAGCCGCCAACAGGAGGGGTTGGCCCAGGGCGAAGAACGCGGTTGGCAGCAGAAGAAACAGCACGTACAGGCCATCCGCACCGGTCGTGATCTGGGCAAGTACTGCTCCAGGGTCGGTGAACAGCGTCACCAGCAGCCCTCTCGGCGAGCCGCCGACGCTCTCGAACAACGAGTAGAAGCGACTTGGTCGACCGTTGTTGAATGCCGGTATCACGAGCAGGAGACAGATTGCCGTCCATGCCGTGCCCCCGACTGCGATGCCGAGACCGGCCCAGCGTCGCCGATACCTGATCGCATACCAGACGCCGAGCATCGCAACGGTGAGTCCGACCAGCTCACCCCCAGTGATTGCCAGCGCCGCGAAGAGGGCGAAGCGGCCGAGGTGATGTTCGTCGAGGGACCAGATCGCGTACAGGAGAAGCGGGATGGCGAGCGTTACGGGGTGAACGTCGTTTATCGCGTTCCAGACGATCCACGGAAACGCGAGATACCAACCTCCGAGAAACGCAGCCGCGATGCTCGAGCCCGTGTACTTCAGGGCAAGCCGGACGACCGGATAGACACCCGCCGCCAGCGCCGCCGCTTGGCCAAGAATCAGCGCCTCTGGGCCGGAGTGAATCCACCACAGCGGCACGAACAGCACGAGTGCAGGATCTACGTGTCCCGCGAGGCGGACTATCTGCTCACCAGTAGAGCCATCCGTCACTTCGAGCGGGCGGCCTTCAGCGGTGCTCCACACCGCCTGCACCATGTTGCCGAGGTCGAAGCGGTGAGAGAGGAACTCGTTGTGGCGCCATACCGCGAGCCATCCCACCACCAGCGTCCACACCGCTGCGCTCGCTGTCACCAAGAGAACGCCAGTCGCACTCAGCGACCGGGAGGTGACCTCCGCCGAGGTCTCCGGCGAGGCCGCACGCGAGACCTGTCCAGGAGCCGCTGCGAAATCCGTCACGACTCGCCCCGTGCTGTGACCGGCTTCGGACTTGCTGCGGCGACAACGAGAACGGTTGCCGTCAGGGCGAGCGCCACCACAATTGGCCAGAGGTCACCGCCGTTCTCCTGCGCCGGAAAGAGCCAAAAGAGCCACATCACTCCCCAAGCCAGGGAAAGCTTCGGGCGAGCGAGTGCGAGCGGGACGATCAGCAGGGCGAAGTAGTGCAGCCACACGATCGGGGTGAGAGCGATTGCGGCGACCATGGCGAGCGAGAACGCCATTCGATCATCGGCATCGCGGCGAGCGACCATGACGACGCCTGCGAGCAACGGCAGCCCAACGAGCCAGGGGAGCGCCTCCGCGACTCCTTCGGATAGGCCCGCCTCGACACCGAGGGCGACGAGCGAGTACCCGCGGTCTTGCACGACATCGGCGAGTCGGCGAACAAGCTCCGGATAATCGGAGAGACCCGCCCATCCGATCGCCGCCCATGCCGCAAAGGTCATCGCGACGGCGAGTCCCGCCGCACCGAGGGCTGCTGCCCAGCGCCGCGTCGCCGCGAGCCAGACGACGAGCGGCCAGAGAAAGAGCTTGAGCGAGATGGCGACGCCAACCGCGCCGCCGGCGACCCAGAACGTGTCACGCCAGCGCCAAGCAACTGCCACGAGTAGCAAGAGCACGGGGGTCAATGTCCCGATTCCCACAGCCCCGATCACGGGCGCGGAGGCTATAACGACGCCCAGCACACGCCAGTCGCGTACCCCGAGGATCCACACGGCGGCGAAGAGGGACACGACGAGCAGCGCGCCCCAGACGGCAGCTGCGACGTCGAAGCCGAGCGCGCCGAACGGAGCGAAAGCGAGGGCGGCAGCCGCCGGATACGGAAACCGGAACACCTCCTGGATCCCCTCGGGATCGAGATGATCGCCTGCGGCTTCGAGCATTGCCGTAGTCGGATATGGCGAGACACCATTCACGACATCGTGTCCGCCCTGCCAGAACTGGCGGAAGTCGAAAGCCCATTCCGAATTGAACGCCGCGACGCCGAGCAGGAAGCAGAAGATCAGGGCCGGCACTACGCCGAACACAAGCCACTCGACAGTGCGTCGTGTCACGGGTCCGCTTTCGAGCGTGCGTGGTCGGATCCCTCCCCCTAGGGCCATCACGCGCACGTTCCCAGAGTGCGGTTCAGGCCGAACGAATGTGCATCCCGATCGCGCTGTTCGACACTGGCCGATCGGCTAGAAGATCGGGCTCGAAGACGTAGCCCGCTCGTCAGAGAGTGGATCGGAACGAAATCAGACCGCGACAGCGCCGCGCAGGAAGTCGACGATCTCGGTTGTCGTCGCGCCTGGGCCGAACACAGCCGCGACACCCGCTCCCTTCAACTCATCCGCGTCGTCAGGAGGGATCGTCCCGCCGACGACGACCAGGACATCATCCGCGCCGTTCTCAATGAGCCCATCGACGATGCGCGGGACGAGCGTCATGTGCGCCCCGGACAGAATCGATACGCCCACCGCGTCGGCATCCTCCTGGATCGCCGTCTCGACGATCTGTTCCGGCGTCTGGTGGAGGCCCGTGTAGATGACCTCCATTCCCGCGTCGCGGAGCGCTCTGGCGATGATCTTGGCGCCGCGGTCGTGTCCATCGAGCCCCGGCTTCGCGATCACCACCCGGATCTTCCTGTCCGGCACATCGGCAGAATACCGCGGTGCGTCTCAACGTCATCGGGTCCTCCCCAGCCTGGCCGAACCCCGGAAGCGCGCACTCCGGATACATGCTCGAAGCCAACGGAACCCGGCTCCTGCTCGACTGCGGGCCGGGTGTGCTCGGCCGACTGCGCGAGAAGGAGCTCTGGCCGCGCGTCGACGGGATCGCGATCACGCATTTCCACCTCGACCACTGGGGAGATCTCGTCCCGTGGGTCTGGGGCACCTTCTACCTCGCGACGAACGGCCCTCTCCCGAAGCCCGCGCTGTGGGTGCAGCCGGGCGGCGCCGAGTTTCTGACCGGCCTGGGCGAGCGCCTCGGGTTTCCGGACATGTTCGAGCGAACCTTCGAGCTGAGCGAGTATCAGCCGGACACGCCGTTCGGCATTGGGCCACTCGTGGTCACTCCGACACGCGTTCCCCACTACACGCTCCAGACCTACGCTTTCCGGGTCGAGGGCGACGAGCGTGCTCTCGCGTACTCGGGAGATTCCGCCCCGTCGGAGGAGCTAGTCAAAGCAGCACGCGACGCCGACCTCTTCGTCTGTGAAGCAACCCTGCTCCGAGGTGAGTTCGACGGCGAGCCGCGTGGCCACCTGTCGCTCGACGAGGCCGTCCAAGCGTTCGAGGCGTCTGGAGCGAAGCGGCTCCTCGTCACCCACCGTCCGTGCGAGCTCGAGACCCCGGAGGAGTACGAGCTCGCCTCCGACGGGCTCGAGCTGGACGTCTGAGACGCCGTCGCGCCCGGTACGACGCCGGCCTAACACCGCTGTACCCTCCGAACGTGCTCTCGATCGTCGTCCCGCTCTACAACGAGGAGCATTCGGTCGAGACGCTCTACGGCGAGATCGCAGCAGCGCTCGAGCCCGCCGCCGAGCCGTACGAGGTGATCTTCGTCGACGACGGATCCACGGACAACAGTCTCGGCGTGCTCACCCAGCTGCACGCCGATACCACGAACGTGGTCGTCGTTCATCTGCGCCGGAATTTCGGCAAGGCGGCAGCCCTGCAGGCCGGATTCCTCGAGGCCAAGGGAGGCATCGTCGTGACAATCGATGCGGATCTCCAGGACGATCCCGCGGAGATCCCGCAGTTGCTCGCGAAGCTCGACGAGGGTTTCGATCTCGTCTCCGGCTGGAAGTCCAGGCGTAACGACCCGTGGACGCGCCGTTTGCTGTCGCGGGTCTTCAACTGGACGACAGCGGTCGTCTCAGGCGTACGTCTGCACGACGTCAACTGCGGTCTGAAGGCCTACAAGGCGGAGGTGCTGCGTGGACTCCGGCTCTACGGGGAGCTCCACCGCTTCATTCCCGTCCTCGCAAGCTATCGGGGGTTTCGCGTCGCCGAGATCGCTGTGAACCACCGGCCCCGCCAGCACGGTCGATCGAGATACGGACTCAATCGGTACCTCCGTGGGCTGTTCGACCTGCTCAGCGTCACCTTTATGGGCCGCTACCGGCATCGCCCCTTGCATCTATTCGGCGGTATCGGCCTCGCGCTCGGATTCCTCGGCTTCATCTTTCTCGCCTACCTCACGGTGATCAAGATCGGCGGAGCCGGTATCGGGCATCGCCCACTGCTCACGCTCGGCGTACTCCTCGTCGTAGTCGGCATACAGCTCACCTCGCTTGGGCTGCTCTCCGAGCTGATTACGTCTCAGCACGAGGAGCGCATGCACGAGCGCACTGATTCCGTGGTGGAAGAAATCCTTCGCTGACGAACGGTGTCATAACAAGACCAACAGACCAGCAGGCTCACTTTCCGACACCCGTCGGCGCAGATTCGAGGCCGAGTACACGCAGCAGGTCCTCTCCCATGATTCGCTCGGAATAGCGCCCGCGGGCGGCCTCCTGGAACGCCTGCCCCTGCGCGGAGAGCCGATCGCAATCAGCGGCCAATCGCGTCAGCTCAGCGATCCACGCATCGGCGTCGCCCGATGGCAGCAATATGCCCGTCACCTTGTCCACAACCGCTTCCGCAAGTCCCTCGAGGTCGGCCGCGACAACCGGCAGACCACGCATCGAGGCCTCGATCGTCACGAGCCCGAAGCCCTCCATGTCGCCCGGAACCGGGATGTTCGGTTGCACGAACAGATCGGCGCCCCGTAGCAGCAGCTCGCGCTCGGTGTCGTCCACCTGACCCAACAGCCGCACTTGCTCGTGGAGACCTAGTTCGGCGACTGCACGATGCACTTGGGGAACGTCCCGTCCGTCCCCTGCTACGACGAACACCATTCGGTGCGGCAGCTTGGGAAGCACATTGCGCAGGAACCACACCGTTCCTTTCCGCCGGACGACCCGGCCGAGCGCAAGCAGCAACACGTGATCGTCTGTCGTGGCGAGGCTTGCATTCAGCCGTGCACGCGCCTCGCAGCGCTGCTCCAAAGTGACCGCTGGGGCATCGACGCCCAGCCGCACGACGTGCACCCGCTCGGGCGGGATGCCCAGATCGCGAGCGATGACTGCGGTCGCCTCACTAATGGCGATGACGACCTCTGCGCGGCGTAACGCACGGGAAACGACAGCCTGGTACGCCCGATTGCTGTACGTCATGTCGAGCCCGAGAACCATCGTGGCAGAGGGCACGTGGAGCAGGCGCAGCAGCGGCCAGGCCGTGGCCCACATAACGGCGTCACCGGTCAACACGCGGTCGACCCGCCGCCCCATCACAAGCCGCGCGATACGCGCCATCGCACCCGGCAACCACCAGGGCAACGACCGGTTCGAGCCTCCATGCGCGACCAGCACGCTGTTCGGTGCCGCCACCGAGAGCGTGCGCCAAACGCCGGCCGCCAGCGTCTCCATGCCGCCAACCGACGGTGGGAATCTGCGAGTCAAGAACAGTGGTCTGGCTGGCACGGGCGAGGGACTACAAGGACTGCCCGACAGCCATGAGATCGAGCGAATCGTCTATGCCCTCACGAGCGCGCCGCACATGCTCGATCCCGATCTGCAACCCGGAGGCGGACACGTCCGTAGCTGTATGTCGACGCCTGAGGAGGGTGCGCAGCCTCGTATCGAACCTCTCGGGAAGCACATAGCGTAATCCGAGTGGATCGAGCCGCGCCAGCTTGCGAGCTCGGGCGACGCGGCTCTTCTCGATGGCGTTCATGTCGGGCGAACCATGAATCCCGAAGACGTCTACGGTCTCGAAGACCTTCCGGCACACCTCGTCGAGCTCGCCCGGGCTGAACTCGCGGACGTGATACCGGTTCCACGGCCTCTCACCCTCCGCTACGCGATGGTTGCGGTTCGGAGTGATGAGGAGCACGCGACCGTCAGGCCGTGCGACACGCCTCGCTTCAAGCAGGAACGCCTCGGGATCGCGGACGTGTTCCAGGACCTGGAACGCGATGACCAGATCGAACGATGCGTGATCGAACGGAAGCCTGACGCCGTCGTAGTGCGCGAACGACGCCCCCGGGCGACCGTACTTCGTGGCGGCGTGCGCCACAATTTCGCGGTCGACTTCGACGCCAACGTACTCCGCGATCCACGGCGCGACGATTTCGGATCCATATCCCTCCCCGAAGCCGATCTCGAGTAGGCGGCAAGTCGGATGTGCGTATTCCTCGACAGTCGCGTACGCGAACCGATGCATGGCGTCGATCACCCTCTCCTCCACGGTTTTCGTCCGGTTAGGAGAAAGGCGTTCGGTCGTCTGATTCATGGTTCCTCGAAACCGCGCGTCTGGCGTCGCGGACGTCACGCAGCACATGGCACCTGTCCGAACCTAACGTAGTCACGAGCCGTCCACGTTGTCACATCGAGTACGTAGCAGGTGCAGTCGGCCCAGGTCCTAGCAAGGCGTCTGGACGACTGACTACTCTGCGAGCGCTTGAGACTCGTCTTCGTGCCCCTTGCCCTGATTGGAGTCCTGGCAGTAATCGGGCTCGCGTCCCGGGACGAACCGCGCAAGGACCTCATTTCCCCCCAGGTCAAACTGGTCGAGGTCGGCAGCTTCGAGCAGCCGGTCTTCGTGACATCCCCGCCTCGCGACGAGCGCCTCTTCGTCGTCGAGCGCACGGGCCGGGTCTGGGTCGTCGCTCGGGGTAAGCGTCTAGCCCTCCCGTTCCTCGATCTCTCCGACCGTGTCTCGGCGCGCGGTTTCGAGGAAGGCCTCCTATCCCTCGCATTCGCTCCCGACTACGCCCGATCCGGACTCCTGTACGTCGATTACACCGACCTCCGACAGCAAACGGTCGTCGAGGAGTTCCGACGATCTCCGAACCCGAACGTCGCAGACCGCCGCACCGGGCGCCCCGTCCTCGGGATCCGAAATCCCAGCAATGCCCACCACGGCGGCCTCGTCCTCTTCGGGCCGGATCGATATCTGTACATCGGGCAGGGAGACGGCGGCGTCAACCGCGATCCGACGTTTCCAGCGCAACGCCTCGACAGTCTGCACGGGAAGATCCTCAGGATCGACCCGCGACGCCAAGGCACACGTCCGTATCGCATCCCGGAGGACAACCCGTTCGTCGGTCGCCCGGGCCGCGATGAGATCTGGGTCTACGGTCTCCGCAACCCGTGGCGCTTCGCATTCGACCCGGAGACCGCGGCACTTGTCATCGGCGACGTCGGAGAGCTCATCGCGGAGGAGATCGACGTCGCTCCGCGTGCGGGACTCAATTTCGGGTGGAGCTGTCTCGAAGGACGAGCACCGTACGCCTCGGACGGTCCGGCGTCCTGCGCACAAGCAGTGCCGCCGGCTCTCGAGCTCATCCGCGGCTCCATTCGAGCCGAGGAGCCGCACGGTGTGGCGCCGACGGTGACGCGGGGTAGGCCGCGTGCGAGCACCCGTCTCACGCCCGGCGAGCCCGTCTGCAGCATCGCAGCCGGCGTTTTCGTTCGGGATCCCTCGCTCCCGAGCCTGGTCGGCCGCCACCTCTTCGGCGACTTCTGTGACTCCTCACTTCGAAGCTTCCGCCTGGAGCGCGGGCAGGCGGTGGACGAAAGGAAGCTCGGACTGGACGTTCTTCTCTTGAGCTCCTTCGGGGTGGACGCCCGCGGTCGGGTCTATGCGATCTCGCTAGCCGGGCCTGTCTACCGACTCGAGGCCGCTCGGTGACCGTCGGTCCCCGCGTGGCGCTGCCGAAGACGTGGTCTCCACTCGACTTCGGCCTCCATGCCTTCCTTGTCGTCAGTCCCTTCGCGCTCGGGCTCTGGACCTTCTCGTTGGCTCCGCTCGTCGGCGGAAATCTGTTCCTCGCGGTCGTGCTCGCTGGAGTCGTGGTCCTACTCGGGGCAGTCGTCTTTGGCGCGTTGGCATCCATGTGGCCGTGGACCGGCGGTGACTACGCCTGGCAGACGCGCTTGCTCGGTGCCGGCCTCGGCGCGGTCGTCGCCCTTACGTCGTGGTGGCTGATCGTGGCGCTGCTCGCACCCGTGTACGGGAACGTCATCGCCGTCCAGGTTCTCGATCCACTCCTGATGCACGCGGGCTGGGACGGTCCGGCCTCTTGGTTCCACACTCGAGAGGGCACCTTCGCCGCCTCGCTGATGGCAATCGGCGTTGCGACTGCATTCGTCGGTCTGGGCATGCGCCGCGCGGCGATGGCACAGCGGGTCATGGTCGTCATCGGAAGCGTGGCGCTCGTGGTCGTCCTCGCTCTCCTATTGACGGGCGACCCGGCGACAGTGAGGAAGGAGTTCGATGCCAACGCCGCCGATGTCTACGGCGCCAGCCCGCTCGCCTCCGCACAGATCGTCGAGATCGGAGACTTCGACGCGCAGGCGACCGAAGTCGAACCCGGAGACACCCTCAGGCTCGTTCCGCTCGTGCTCCTCTTCGGGCTCTGGATCGGATGGGCGGGACCTCTCGTCGGTGAGGTCCGGTCGGGGAAGCCGGCGTCGGTCAGCCTCGCCCTCGTACGAGTTGCCGCGGTATCGACCGTGACCAGCCTCCTCTTCCTCGTTGCGATCGGTCGAGGCAGCACCTGGGAGTTCTGGAACGAGGCGAACAACCTGTACTGGGGCACGCTGCACGGGACGACGGCGGCGACGCCCTTGCCGGCGTGGCCGAGCCCGGTCGTGTTTGCGGCTTGGCTTACCGACAGCACGTTGGTGCAGATCGCGATCATCGTCGGCATGGCCGCGTGGGTCGTTGGCTGGACTGCGACGCTCTTTCTCGGCGCGACCCGAGTCCTTCTCGCCGCCGCCTCCGATCGGGTGCTTCCCAGTGCCGTCGCCCGAACCACGGGGGACTCTGTCCCGCTCGTCGCGCTCGGCCTGCTGGTCGTGCCCGCCTGCGCGCTCGCGGCCGTGGACGCGTATTGGGACGCTTTTGCGGAATGGTCCGCGGTGGCGGTCGTCGCGCTGGCCGTGACCACGGCGGCATCAGGCGTGGCGGCGGTCGTCGGCTTCCGTCGTGAACGACGCAGCCTCGCGGCGATCTCCGCGCTCTTCGTGCTGCTCGTCGTGCTCGTGGTCGGGGTCTGGGTGCTGGATCCCGTGTACGGCATGCGCACATTCGGTGCACTGGCCTTCCTGGCGGCGCTCTACGGAATCTCCGCCGGGGTATACGCGATGTCGCGCCGGCGAGAGCGAAAGGCGCCCGTCACGATGGCTGACGCCTCGGGCTAGAAAACGGGCGTCTCGCGCCAAACGCCCCACACCTCGCGGAGCGCGTCGCACATCTCGCCGAGCGTGACGTAGTCGCGCGCGGCGTCGACGATCAGCGGCATCAGGTTGACGCCGTCCTTCGCCGCCGCTTCGCTCAGTGCTGCGAGCCGTGACTCCACCCTGCTCGAGTCCCGTCGCGCGCGCACACAGGCGAGCCGGTCGATCTGCTTCTGCTCGATGCCCGGGTCGATCTTGAGGATCGGAATCGGGTTCTCGTCCTCGTGGATATAACGGTTGACGCCGACCACGACCCGCTTCCCCGACTCGACCTCGGCCTGATAGCGGAAGGACGCCTCGGCGATCTCGCGCTGGAAGAAGTTCTCCTTGATCGCGGGGATGACGCCGCCGAGCTTGTCGATCTGGTCGAAGTACTCGTACGCCTGCGCCTCGAGCATCGACGTCAACTCCTCGACGTAGTAGGAGCCGCCGAGCGGGTCGATCGTGTTGACGACGCCCGACTCGTGAGCGATGACCTGCTGCGTCCTCAGCGCGAGACGCGCAGCGTCCTCCGTGGGCAGCGCGAGCGCCTCGTCGAAGGAATTCGTGTGCAGGCTCTGAGTCCCACCGAGGACGGCGGCCAGTCCCTCGAGCGCGGTCCGGACGATGTTGACCTCGGGCTGCTGCGCGGTCAGAGACACGCCCGCGGTCTGCGTGTGGAAGCGCATCAACAACGAGCGCTCTGAGCGCGCCCCGAACCGCTCCCGCATCTCGCGAGCCCAGATCCGCCGCGCGGCGCGGTACTTCGCGATCTCCTCGAAGAAGTCGAGATGCGCGTTGAAGAAGAAGGAGAGCCGCGGCGCGAAGTCGTCCACGTCGAGACCGCGCTCGACCGCTGCGTCGACGTACGCGAACCCGTCGGCGAGCGTGAACGCGAGCTCCTGCGCTGCGGTCGAGCCCGCCTCGCGGATGTGGTACCCGGAGATCGAGATCGGGTGGAAGAGCGGCATCTCCTGCGCGCAGAACTCGATCATGTCCACGACGAGCCGCATCGAGGGCTCGGGCGGGAAGATCCACTCCTTCTGGGCGATGTACTCCTTGAGGATGTCGGTCTGCGCAGTGCCGCGCAGCCGATCGCGGGGGACGCCCTGCTGCTCGCCGACGCACACGTAGTAGGCGAGCAGGATCGCCGCGGGCGAGTTGATCGTCATCGACGTGGAGACCTCGCCGAGCGAGATGCCCCCGAAGAGCGTCTCGACGTCGGCGAGCGAGTCGACGGCGACGCCCTCGCGGCCGACCTCGCCGAGCGAGCGCGGGTGATCCGAGTCGTAGCCCATCAGCGTCGGCATGTCGAACGCGGTGGACAGGCCGGTCTGACCGTGGTCGCGCAGGTAGCGGAAGCGGGCGTTCGTCTCCTCTGCGGTTCCGAAGCCCGCGAACTGCCGCATCGTCCACAGGCGGCCGCGGTACATGGACGGGTACACCCCGCGCGTGAACGGGTACTCGCCCGGATAGCCGAGGTCTCGCGTGTAGTCGATCCCGGTGTTGTCCGGCGCGTACAGCGGCTCTGGCTCGATGCCGGAGATCGTGGAGAAGAGCTCATCCGCACGCTCGGGAGCGCGCTCGTAGACGGCCTCGCGCCAGTCCGGAACCGAGCCTGAGGTCTCGCGATCCTCGGTCTTCGCCATCGCGCCGCATTGTAGGTGCGCGAGACCCGGGGTCTGGCTTGAGCGAGACCCCGAATCGCCCGCGGATCGGCAACCCCCCGACCGGGGGACGCTGCCGGTAGCGCGTACGGGGGATCGCCCGCTTTCGGCCGACTTCCGACGAAAGCAAGCGTGCGGCTCGTTCAGCTTCTCGCGGTCCTTTCATGCGCACTCGGCGTCGCCGCGGTGCTCGGGGAGTCGAGCTCGGCGACCGCGAGCGCCACGAACGCGTGCGTGACCGACGCCGACGGCAACGGGTACACGTACGCGGGACATCAAGCCACGGTCGCCGGTCACGGTGTCCGAGCGACGATCACGCCGACTCGAGCGATGAGCGTCGCAGCGGGACACGTCGCCGGTTGGGTCGGTGTCGGAGGCCCGGGCCAGGGAGCGAACGGCGAGGACGCGTGGCTCCAGGTCGGCATTGCGTCGGTCGAGGGAACCGCGCCCTACCTCTACGCCGAGGTCGTCCGCGAGGGACGTCAGCCCCAGCTCATGCTGCTCGATCAGAATCTGCGAACCGGTGTCGGCCGTCGCGTGGCGGTGCTCGAGACCGTCGAGCGGCCAGGGTCGTGGCGCGTCTGGGTCGACGGCAATCCCGTGACCAAGCCGATTCACCTCCGCGGGTCATCGGGCCGCTGGGCTCCGATCGCGACCGCAGAGAGCTTCGACGGCGGCGGGGCCGCCGCGTGCAACAGCTTCGCCTTCCGCTTCGAGCGGGTCTCGGTCTCCTACGGCCCCGGCGGCTCGTGGCGCCCGTTCGTCCCCGGCTACCGCTTCCTGGACGACGGGCACAAGCTGCAGTCGCTCGCCGACTCGGCACCCACTGCGCCTCCGTACGCGTTCGTCGCCTCGTCCTAACGGCGAGCAACCCGACAGTTGGGGCTGGCTTCAGCCACCCGATCCCCGCGGCTCGAAGCTCGAGAGGCGACTGCAGCAGCCTCTCGAGCTTACGTAGCGCCCCCTCCCGCTAGCCCCGGTGAAGCGCGGGAGGAAGACCCGACCACCTTCGCAACGAATCCCAGATCCGCTTCGTCGCGATAAATGATCGGACCCTCCGCGCTTCCCCCTCACCAAGCCCGCAGGCCCGTCTTTCGTATCTGGGCTCACGGTATCCCCCCGGGGGGTGAGTGGCAATCCCTCGTGCGAGGGTCTGTGCAAGGCACGAACGGCGTAACATGACCCGTACGGGGGACACCTGGACCAGCGTCCTGCGTGTCACGTTTGGCTGAGACGGAGGACCGTCGCAGGCCTGTGCGAGACTGCACCCATGCGGGTCGTAATCGCCGACGACCACCGGCTCATCCTCGACGGGATCAAGCGCGCGCTGGAGTCGGACGGGGACTTCGAGATCGTCGGAGAGACCCAGTCCGGCACCCAGGTGCTTCCCCTCGTCGGGCGGGAGAAACCCGACCTCGTCCTCCTCGACGTCCGCATGCCGCACATGGACGGCCTCGCCTGCCTCGACGAGATCAAGCGCCGGCACCCCGATATCAAGGTCGTGATGCTGTCGGCCTCGCACAGCGCCGACCTCGTCGAGGCCGCGCTCCGGCGTGGCGCCTCGGCCTACATCGTGAAGACGGTCAACCCCGATGACCTCCCGGCCACGCTACGCCAGGCGCTCGAGGGCAACGTCCACACGGCCCTCGGGATGGACGAGGAACGGTCGGGAGCGAAGTCTCTCGGCCTCACCGAGCGGGAGCTCACCATTCTCGGCGCACTAGCCCGCGGCCTCTCGAACGACGAGATCGCCAAGGAGTTCTGGGTGGCGCCGCAGACCGTCAAGTTCCACCTGACGAACATCTACCGCAAGCTCGGCGTGAAGAACCGCACCGAGGCCACGCGCCTCGCCTACCAGCACGGCCTGGTCGAGAGCCCCATCTACGCGGACGAGTAACGCTTGAGCCATCGCCGACGAGACGGGGCCAGGCCGAAGCCTGACCGCGTTCTCTCGCGGAGGCAGGAGGTCAGGCTTCAGCCTGACCTCGGCGTTGAGCCTTCAACCGAAGAGTGGGGTGAGGCTGAAGCCTCACCCCACCGAAGCTCTCGAGGTCTCGTGGGGGTCAGGCTTCAGCCTGACCCCGGTGTGAGGTGTTCGATCGGCCGCGACGCCAAGAAGGAGGCGAGGCGGTGAGCACCGACCGCATCAAGCGCATCGCCGGCGAGGAGTTCCTCCTCGTCGTCCTCTATGCCGCGTTCGGCACCGTCTTCCTCACCGTCTTCCCGCCGACGCTGCTGGTCGCAGATTCCTGGCTGACCCTCGTCGCGGGACGCGAGGTCGTGGAGCATGGCCTCCCGAGCGTCGACGAGCTCACCGTGCTCGGGCTCGGACGCGACTGGACCGACCAGCAGTGGGGGGCGCAGCTCATCGCCTACGGATCGCACGCGCTCGGCGGCCACGGGCTGCTCGCCGTCGTCGTAGCCGTGTTCGCCGTCGGCGCGTTCGTGATCGCCGCCGTCGCCGCCCGCCGGTTGGGCGCCGGGCCGCGCTCGATCCTGCTCGTGTTCTTCCCGGTTCTCCTCGCGGCGCCCTGGACGTTCACGATCCGCGCGCAGGTCTTCGCCCTGCCACTCTTCACCGGGCTCATCTGGCTGCTCGCGTCCCAGGCACGAAACCCGAGTCGGCGCGTGTACCTCGTCTTTCCACTCCTCGTCGTCTGGGCGAACCTCCATGGCTCCGCCGCGCTAGCCGTGATGCTGACCATGCTGCTCGGCGCGATCGAGCTTGCGACCTCGCGCGGTCGTTCGGGCCTGCGGAGCATCGCGCTGCTCGTACTCTCACCGCTCGCATTGCTGGTCACCCCCTACGGGCCCGTCGACACCGTCCGCTACTACCACCTGCTGCTCGTCGATCCACCCTTCGGCCGCGAGCTCGTCACCGAGTGGCGCCGCAGCGATCCGAGCTGGGACACGCTCGTCTTCTATCTCCTCGCCGCGCTCGCGCTCGTCACCGTCGTGTGGGGTCGACGGCGGCTCACGCTCTTCGACATCGCCGCGCTCGGGCTCACGTTTGCGGGCGCGGTCCTCGCGATTCGCGGTATTCCTTGGTTCGCCCTGACATGTCTTGTTCTCGTACCAGTCGCCCTCGGACCTCTGCTCGAAGGGCGCACGAAGCGCACACCGCGGGCGCTCGACCGGGGGCTTTCCTATGGAGCGGTCGCTATTCTCGCCCTCGTCGCAGTCCTCGCCCTGGCACGAGACGACGCCTGGTACCTGAAGAACTGGCCCGAGGAAGCGGTGTCCGCGGTACGCGACTCGCTCACGCCGGAAACCCGCGTCTTCGCGACGAGCCGCGATGCCGACTGGATCCTCTGGCGCATCCCCGAGCTACGCGGCCGTCTCGCCTACGACGTGCGCTTCGAGATCTACGACCGCGAGACGTTCGAGCGGATCGTCCGCTTCCGCGGCGAGCAGGGAGACGACTGGAAGGCACTTGCAGACGGGTACGAGGTACTCGTCTTCGAGACCGAGCAGGACCCATCCCCGCATGCAGCCGACTTCCTCGAAGAACCCGGCACGCGAGCGCTCTACGCGGACGAGCGCGTCACGGTGATCCAGCGGCCACCGTCGTAGGCTCGACTCGCTGTCGCTCCGGCGATAGGTACGCGACCGCGAGTATCGCTGCGGCCACGATGGCGGGAAGGAGGGGCTGGATCGACTCCCCGTTTCCGTTCAGAGGCGTGAGGAACAGCACGAGCGGCATCAGCCAAATCGCCGAGAACCGCGGCCGTGCGATCGCGAGCGGAACGACCAACAGCACGAAGTAGTGCAGCCAGATGATGGGGCTGAACGCCAGCGCGGCCGCGAGCGCCAGTGTGAACGCCTGGAAGTCATCACCCCGACGGGCAACCATCACACAAGCGGCCGATAGAACGATCCCCACGACGAACGCACCTACACGAGCGGCATCCAGTCCCATACCCAGCTCCGCGAACGCCCCGACGAGGGAATAGCTGTCTCGGGCCTCGAGCACGGTCAGACGGTTGAGCATGGCCGGATATCGCTCGAGCCCGTCGAAGTCGAGCAGCGCCCACAGAGCCAACGTCACTCCGCCGCCGATCACGATTGCCAGACCGCTCGGCCGCAAGCGACGGGTGGCGATCGTCCAGATGAGGAGCGGCCAGAGAATGATCTTGGTGGCGACCGCAAGCCCGACCGCAGCCGCAAGCGGCCAGACGGTGGCTCGGTACTTCCACGCCAGAGCGGCCGCGAACGCCAGCAAGATCGACGAGCTCGCCATGTGCAGGACGTTGGTAGTAGGCGCCCACAATGCCGTCGCCGCGTAGCAACGGAGATCGCGGACCCCGAGAACGGCGAGAGTCGCAACGAGAAGCGCGGCGACGATGAGCACTGCCAGGACCGACGCGACGGTCTCGGGAAGGATCGTGAACGGGATCAGGACGTACGCGAGGAGCGGCGGATAGACGTACGCCGTCTGCGAGGCGAGCGCAGGCCCCTCTACCGGCGGGTACGGAGAGTCGCCACCCAGGACGGAGTGTGCGGCGGGGAGAAACGCGCCGCGGAAGTCGAAGCCGAGCGAGCCGGTATTGAAGCCAGCGATGAAGTGCGCGATCGAAAGACCGGCAAAGAGGATCAGAACAGCGATGCATGCCGCGTACGCGATGCGCACCGCAGGAGGTGCAACGCCTGCCGGTCTCGCAACTCCGGGGTCAGTGAACAGCCCGATGACTACCTCTCCATCGCGCGGCCGCTTGCGCCGGCGAGACAACCCTCGGCGCGCGCGGCCGCACCCGCGAGACGCGTCTGCGGCGACATTCCCTGATAATGAGTACCCCGTCAGACGGGGCGATCCACACATGGTCTAGTCCCAACCCACCGGTCGGCCAGTTGCGGCCCCGTGCCCCCGCGACGACCCTGAGGGGCATGTCAACCACGGCGCACAGCGCCCCTACACGAGAGGAAGGTCTCTCTACATGAGTGACATTCTCTTGCGCGCGCAGGTGCGCGTGCAGACCACGTTCTATGCTCTCCGTCACCGAGAGGGCGGGCAGGGACTCGTCGAGTACGGCCTCATCATCGCCTCGATCGCAATTCTCCTGATCGTCGCCATGCTGTTCCTGGCCGGCAAGATCGATCGTCTGTTCAGCAACACGGGTACGAGCGTCGTCGAGCCGGGTCCGCTCACCCCGTCACCGTAATACCCATCGGCCTCTGACCGAACTGCGGTCGTGGCCGGAGGAGATGCCCTGCAAGGGGAAGTGCGCCAGCCCGGTTACCCCCTCGACCGGGCTGGTGCATGTTTCTGGACAGTTCATCTCGATCACTCAGATTCACCCTTTCGGAATGCCCCGAGGAGGGGCACAATGCGTAGAGTCACCAAAGCCGACTTGGGGAAGGGGCTAATGCTCAGGTTTCACGCAAGGAGCGCCCATAAGGGCTCTATGGTTCCCGTAGTGTGCGAGGACGCCTCTCGAGCGGCCCGCCGACGCAAGCGCGAAAGTGGTCAGGCGTTGGTCGAGTTCGCGCTCATCCTGCCGCTGTTCCTGATGATCGTGGTCGGAATCATCCAGTTCGGAGTCGGCCTCAACTTCTGGCTCGACCTGCAGCGCATCGGAAATCAAGGCGCGCGCTGGGCGGCGGTCAACTGTGGACAGTCCGCCTCCAACCCTGGTGGTGACCCGTGCATCGCGAAGGACGGCACCGTGGACATCGTGGAAGCCCTCCGCCAGCAGGTCCTCTCGCCCGGAAACGATCCCGAGGTCGAGGTCTGCTGGGTCGAAGCGAACGGGGCGATGGGGAGGCCTAGGGCCGGCGATCCGGTCAGGGTGAAGCTAAAGACCGAGTACGTGTTCGTTGGAATCACGGGCTTCCTCAACGACAGCGCGGGGCTGTCGATGGACCTCCACGCCGACGCGACAATGAGGCTTGAGCAGGCACCAACGAGCCCTGCGCTTGACGGGGTAGCCGTATGTCCAGCACCGGCACCGTGAGACGCGCGAACATCAATCACGAACATGGCCAGTCCCTGGTCATGTTCGCCGTCCTGCTCCCGATCATCCTCTTCATCGCGGTGCTCTCCGTTGACGTAGGTAACTGGTGGGTACACCAGAAGCGCCTCCAGACGCAAGTCGACGCAGGTGCGTTGGCAGCAGGCCCGATCTTCCGCGAATGCTTTCGCGACGATCAGAGCCTCGCGAACACGCGGATAGCCGCTGAGGCAGCCAAGTACGCAGGCGACTTCCGACGCGATACCGCGAGCCTCAATCGCCAGGTGCAGGAGCCAGGAGACGTCTACGTCGCTCTCAACGCGTCGCGCTACTGGAAGCAGAGCGACGGCGACTCGACACCCTCGACAGGCTACGGACTCGACTACTCCATGGATAGCGATCCCTCAACGCCCGGCATTCAGCTTCCCAGCGATCCGTGCAGTGCGAGATTTCTCGACGTCAAGGCAACGGATGACGAAGTGATTCCTCTGTGGGGACGGATCCAGAACTGGCGTGACTTCTCGTTGTCCGTGAGCCCAAGGACACACGCCAAGGTCGAGGCTCGAAAGCTGCAAGGGTTGTCCGGGTTTCTTCCCTGGGCCGTCCCTGAGGTGAACCCGAGGACCGTCGCGGCGCTGTTCGTCGATCAGACCGAGACTGACACTGTCGACTCGTGGGCATTTCTCGGCGGACCAGCCGACCCTAACGACACCGAGACGTTGAACGGCGAAACGGCAGCTCGTTGGAACGGGCTGGCATCGGTCAACGTCGTCAGCCAGACTGGAATGATCGTCTTCACGAGCCGCCAGCTGTTGGCGAATGCGGACTTCGCTGGCAAGTCTCTCAGCCAGATCTGCGCGCTTCCGACAGGGGCGTGTTACGGCGGCACCACGAATACCTCCGGAATCGAATTCGTCCGCGGAACGCCTGTGACGCAGGCTGTATCGCCCGGCGGCCCGGTCGTCCTCGAAACGGTCGAGCTCACGACCCTTCCGCCGCCCGCAGGCATTCCGAACCCCCCCAGCACGGTTTCGTGCGCAACCACAGATCCCGACTCTGCTCCCTACTTCCTGTACAACGCCGACTGCCAGGTCCGGATCCGTGCTCAGATCGAGTTTGGCAGCCTTCCTAGCCCTCGAGTTGTACGAGTCAACGGGAACGCCAGCTGCAATTCCGGGGTCGCCCTGTCGCTTCGTGACGGTTGGTGGGAGTCGACGTGGCTACCGACCATCGACAACGGTTCCAGGCAGAATGGGTACACGCTCTGCTGGCGTGCTGGAACCGGCGGGGGTGCTCCACGCGGCAACTGGGGTGGGCAGTTGATGCAGATGGCATACGCTGCTTTCCCACGCACTGGGGGTCCGGGCTCCGGGCCAATCGTGTACTCGGCAGTGAGATCTCCCTCTAGCGGGTGCACGGCCTACGCCAACGCGCTCGATACTGGCGCACAGACGCTCTGCATAGACGTCGGACTGGAACCACCGCTCCGGGAAGTGGGCGCCGACGATCCGCCGCTGTTCCTGCGAATCCACGGTGGAAGCCTCAACCAGATGCTCGATTGTGATGCGTCACCCAGAGGTCCGGACGAGGAGATTCGAGACGGTTGCCAGACGCCTTACCAGGTCAACACGCGTGACCTCGTGTGCGAGCCGAACCCGACGTACAGGCCGAGCAACATGCCACCCCCTCTCCCGCCGCCCGACCCGGATCCGTGGCCCGACTGCATCGAAGCCAACCCGGGAAACGTCGAGTCGATGTCGAAGGGCATCGCGGCACGCTTCGAAGATGGGCCGCCTGAAGGAGCCTCCTGCCCACCGAATCTCTGGGACACGTATCGATTGAATGACGAGCTGCCTCCGTCGGACGATCCCCGTGTTGTGACTTTGATCATCGCCGAATACGGCACGTTCGACAGCGAGGGCATCAAAGTGCTGCCGATCACCAAGTTTGCCGGGTTCTACGTGACGGGCTGGTTCACGAAGAGCGCACCACCCATGGCCAACGGATGTCCCGACAACGACCCGCCTCCGACCCCCCCATTTTGCGGTGGTGGCCCCTGTGATTCGGACGACAACAAGGTACAGGGCGCCGTCTGGGGCTACTTCATCAGGCAGGTGGATCCGTTCCCAGGCGGGCGACCTGCTCCAGACCTATGCGATTTTGACGCACAACTCGCCACCTGCATTCCCGCCCTTGTCGAGTGATGTGCCGCACGAACGCTTCGAATTCATGTAATCCCCCGAACGTGCCGAAATAGGAACAGCAAGGAGAGGAAGCCATGTCCAACACGCTCACCAGCAAAGTCTCAGGCCGTATGTCGTCTCGTAGTTGGGCGATCGCCATCGGCGCCGCGGCGGTCGTGCTCGCGGCGATCCTGCTCGTCGTCTACCTCGACCGCTATCGCGCCCGCGTCGGCGGCGAGAACGCTCCGACGCCGGTCCTGGTGGCGAAGCAGCTCATTCCGGCCGGTACGCCCGGCACCCTCGTCGCGGGCCGCGCCATGTACGTGCCTACGACGCTCCCGCGCAAGGAGGTCGAGGTCGGAGCGATCGCGGATCCGCAGTACCTGAGCGGACGCGCCGCCGCCGCCGACATCTTCCCCGGCCAGCAGTTCACCGCCCTCGATTTCGCGGCGGATCCGACCACGTCCGTCAAGTCGCAGATCACCGGGACGGAGCGTGCCCTGTCGATCTCGATCGACGCCGTGCACGGCAGCCTGGCACAGGTTGCGGCAGGCGACTACGTCGACATCTACATCGCGCTCGGCGGCCAGAACGGTCAGTCGCTCGTCAAGCTCTTCCGGCCCAATGTGAAGGTGCTCGCGGTCCCGACCCCTCAGGGCGGCAGCCTTGTCCTACGCGTCGACACGAAGGACGCGGCCAACTTCGCGTTCGCGGCCGACAACACGCAGTTCTATTTCGTGGTCCGTCCGGTCGTCGGCGCCAAGCCGACCGTCCGCAGCACTTCGACCATAGCTACGGTGCTGAGGTAGGAATCCCGTAATGCCGAGCCGCCCGGTCAAAGCACTGCTCGCCGTCGAGCCTGGCGTCGACGCCGAGCACGTGCAGGAGTCTCTGCCCTCCGACGAGGATTTCGACGTCGTGGCAGTGGTCTCCGGTGCCGACGAGGCTCTCCGTTGGCTGCGCGACGGCGCCGCCGACCTGTTGTTCGTCGCCTGTGCCGGCTATTCGGACCGCGCTCTCCTGCTGTTGGACGCGGTGGCCCGTCAGAACCCCGAGATGAACGTGATGGTTCTCGGGCAAGGGTCGCCGAACGGCTTCCTCCGGCGCGCGTTCGAGGCCGGCGCAGACGACATCGTCATGCTCCCGGCAACGCCCGAGCAGGTCCGCTTCGAGGTGCACAAGCTGCTCGCGCGAAAGCAGGGAGACGACACTCCGATGCAGTCCGAGCACTCCAAGCTGGTCTGCGTCCTCGGGCCGAAGGGCGGCACGGGCAAGACGCTGACTGCGACCAACCTCTCCGTCTGCCTCGCGCAGCGGGGAGCAAGGGTCGCGCTCATCGACCTCGATCTGCAGTTCGGAGACGTCGCGCTCTGCCTCGGGCTCCCACCTGAGCGAACCGTCTACGACCTCGCCCAGTCGCCGGGCGCGCTCGACGCCGACAAGCTCGATGCCTTCCTGGCCACGCATTCCTCGGGGGTTCGCACGCTGATCGCTCCGAGGCGGCCGGATCAGGCCAGCGCCGTGGGCGCCGAACTCCTGCGCGAGGTGTACTCGATCCTCCGCGCAAACTACGACTGGGTGGTCGTCGATACGCCTCCGGGCTTTACCGCCGAGGTGATCACGTCGATCGACTCCGCGACGCACGTCGTGATGGTCGGGATGCTCGACTCGTTGTCACTCAAGAACACGAAGCTCGGCCTCGAGACGCTCGAGCTCATGAAGTACGACCCGAACAAGATCTTCCTGCTCCTGAACCGCGCGCACAGCCGGGTCGGGATCAGCCAGTCGGACGTCGAGGCCGTGCTCGGCCGGACGCCCGACGTCTTCATCCCGTCGGACCGCGAGATCCCGAGAACCGTGAACGAGGGAATCCCGATCGTCGTGGCCAGGCCGCAGTCGGAGCCCGCCGAGGCGTTCGAACGTCTTACTGAGCTGCTCTCAGGCACTGCCGCGCCGGTCGAAGAGCCGGTTCTTGCCGGAGCGGCTGCAGGTGGCTCTCGACGCCGGCTCTTCGGAAGAAAGGCATAGCGATGGAACTCCACGAGCGAATCTCGAGCGGTGGACGGCCGGCTGCATCGCAGCAAGAGCCGTTTGCAGAGCTCAAGAACAAAGTCCACATGTCGGTCATCTCCGAGCTCGGCCCGCAGCTCTTCAATGTCGCCATCGATCCCGCCGATCTCCGAAACCGCGTCATGGCGGACGTCCGGCGGCATCTGAACGACGAAGCCGGCCTGGCACGGGAGGATCGCGACCGGCTGACGGCCGAGATCCTCGACGACATCCTCGGCTACGGGCCGCTCGAGCGTCTGCTTGCGGACGACTCGATCACCGAGATCATGTGCAACGGCCCTGACGACGTCTGGATCGAGCGGGGAGGGAAGCTGTACGAGACCACTGTCCGGTTCACGGACGAGTCGCATCTCCGCCGCATCATCAACAAGATCGTCTCCCAGATCGGGCGGCGCATCGACGAGGCCTCCCCGATGGTCGATGCGCGCCTGCCTGACGGCAGCCGGGTCAACGCCATCATCGCGCCGCTCTCGCTCTCCGGCCCGCTGATGACGATCCGGAAGTTCTCGAAGCGACGTCTCACGCTCGAGGACATGATCAACATCGGCTCGCTCTCGGAGCAGGCCGCCGAGTTTCTCTCCCGCTGCATCGAGGCGCAGTGCAACCTGCTGGTGTCAGGCGGCACCGGTTCGGGCAAGACGACCCTTCTGAACGCGCTCTCGGCTTCGATCCCGAACAACGAGCGCATCGTCACGATCGAGGATGCTGCCGAGCTTCAGCTCAATCAGCGTCACGTGCTACGGCTCGAGGCTCGCCCTCCGAACATCGAAGGCGAGGGCCACATCCCGATCCGTGACCTGGTTCGGAACTCGCTGCGCATGCGGCCCGACCGCATCCTCGTCGGCGAGGTCCGCGGCTCCGAGGCACTGGACATGCTCCAGGCCATGAACACGGGCCACGACGGCTCGCTCTCCACCGTGCACTCGAACTCGCCGCGGGATGCCCTTCACCGCATCGAGACGATGGTGATGATGGCCGGCTACGACCTCCCGTTGCGAGCTATTCGGCAGCACGTCTCTGCGGCACTCGACCTGCTGGTCCACATCGACCGCATGGAGGACGGCTCACGTCGCATCGTGGCGATCACCGAGGTCCTGCGCATGGAGTCGGATGTCATCCAGCTCCAGGACATCTTCGAGTTCGAGATCGAGTCGGTGGCTCCCGACCGGACGATCACCGGCGCGCTTCGCCCGACGGGACTTCGCCCGGTGTTCCTGGACAAGTTCCGCAAGCGTGGCATCGACCTCCCGCAGAGCATGTTCGGCGAGCGCATCACGTCACTGGACGACCGTCGAGGCGCGACGGCGTGAGGCGCCTGGTCGGGATTGCGGCAGCGAGCGCGGCAGTCGCCGCGCTTGTCGTACCTGGCCTAGCGGTTGGGCAAGGGAATGCGCCGAAGCTGACGGAGTCGCCGACTTCAGAGTTCCCCGACCGCGCCTATCTCCTCCAGCTTCCGCAGCGCAGGGCCCTCACGACTGCGGGGGTGGCCGTGAGTGAAAACGGCGGGCCCGTCTCCGGGCTCGCGGTCGTCCCTCCCGGCGGTGCGGCTACCGGCGCGATCCTCCTGATCGACGCCTCGAATAGCATGAAGGGCGCACCCCTCCAAGGTGCGATGGTGGCCGCCCGGGCGTTCCTGAAAGAGCGGAAGGCGAACATGCCGGTCTCCGTTGTCGTCTTCGGTCCGGACGACTCGGTGCTTGCCGAGTTCACCACCGACGCGAGCGAGCTGGCCGTGTCCGTGGCGGAGACGCCTGCAACGTCCGAAGGCACACACATCTACGACGCCCTCATCGAGGCGACCGAGTCGGTCACGAGCCAGGGGCTTCGGCGAGCGACAATCGTGCTGCTTTCAGACGGAACCGATATCGGGAGCGAAGCAAGCCTCGCCGAGGCGCAATCGGCACTTGCCGCGACGAATACGCGCGTGTACTCGGTCGGGCTCCGTTCCCCCCAGTACGCCCCGGACACGCTCCAGAGCGTCTCTCGCCGAAGCGGCGGCCGTTATGCAGAGGCTGCACAACCCGCCGAGCTCGCGGCCATCTTCAGCGAGATCGGCACGGATCTTGCTTCCGAGTACGAATTGACGTACCGCTCGCTCCTACCTCCCGAGGTGGACGCCGACGTAAGCGTGACAGTGGACGGTCAGACGGCGAAGGCGAGCTACACGACCCCCGCTCTCGCGATCACATCTGGAGGCACGTTCGACCGCTCCTGGAGCGACAAGGTGATCGTCTCGCCGTACCTCGCAGTCTTCATCGTCGTCGCGGTGATCGCGCTGCTCGCTCTCGCGCTCTTCGCCGGGCTCGACGCGCGCAACCGCTCACTCCGACACCGGATGGCCCAATACGTCAGCGTTCCGACAGAGGAAGAGGGCCGCATGCGGCGCGCGGAGGTCACGTCCATGCTCGCAGCCGGGGCACAGCGGCGAGTCGAGGGCCATCGCTGGTGGCAGTCGTTCGAGCGCGACGTCGAGCTCGGCGGCTTCAAGTACTCCACGGTGGGGATCGCCGGGTGGACAATTATCGGTGCCATCGTCACGTCGCTCGTCGTCGCGATCGCCTTCCAGTCTCTCTGGGGCCTGCTCGCGGGCTTCGCCGTGCCCTTCGTGACGCGCTACATCGTGAAGAGCCGCGTCAAGAAGAAGCAGAAGGCCTTCCGTGAGCAGCTGCCCGACAACCTCGACGTCCTAGCGGGTGCGCTCCGAGCCGGCCACAGCCTCATCGGCGCCATGAACGTCATGCTCGAGGGCGCGGACGAGCCATTCAAGTCGGAGTTCCGCCGTGTCCTTCAGGACGAGCAGCTCGGGGTTCCACTCGACGATGCCCTGATGGTGATGAGTCGACGGATGGATAACCTGGACGTGGAGCAGGTGGCGATCGTCACTCGTCTGCAGCGCGAGGCCGGAGGGAACACCGCCGAAGTCCTCGACCGCGTGGTGGACAACATTCGCGGGCGGATGGAGCTTCAGCGTCTCGTCACGGTTCTGACCGCACAGGGCCGGATCGCGAGATACATCCTGACCGCAATCCCAGTCGTGCTTCTGATCTTTTTCTTCTTGGTCAATCCGGTCTGGCTCGAGCCGCTCTGGGATACGACTGTTGGCAACGTGGCCATGGTCATGTGGTTCGTGATGCTGATCGGCGGATGGTTTGCAATCAAGAGAATCGTCGAGATCGAGGTCTGAGACCATGGGAATCGAACTGATGGCGATCGCCGGGATCCTTCTCCTAGGAGGGGGGCTGACGATCCTGATCATCAATCTCCGCCGCCCCCAGGGTGTCGCGACGCTTGATCAGATCGGGACCTACGGATACGTCGCCGAGAGCGTGGGTGGTGCCGAAGATGCCGCTGGGCGACGTCCTCTCGATTCGCTCGCCGGGCGGGTGGGCGACACTGCCGCGCGCAGGTTCGGGCGTTTCAGCGAATCGGAGGTGCGCCAGAAGCTCGTCTCCGCGGGAATGTACGGCACTACCCCCCGCAAGATCCTCGGGTATCAGATTCTCGGCGCGATCTTTTTCTCCCTTACCGCTCTTTGGGGAATTCCGGTCCTCGGCTACTCGATCGTGCTCGCGGTCGTCGGTGCGGTCGCCGGCGGCACCATCGGCTGGTTCCTCCCGATGGTCTACGTCGACCGCGTGAAGCGCCAGCGCTTCGACAAGATCGACCGCCAGATGGCGGACATGATCGACCTCCTCGTGGTGACAATCGAGGCCGGTCTCGGCATTCTCGCGTCGATGCGCGTCGCCTCTGAGAGACTCCAGGACCCCCTCGGCCAGGAGTTGCGATTGACGCTTCAGGAGCAGAGGATGGGCCTGTCGGTGTTCGAGGCGATTACCAGCCTCGGCCAGCGCGCAGACACTCCGAACATGCGCATGTTCGTCCGAGCTCTGACACAGGGCGAGAAGCTCGGTGTCTCGATCGCCATGACCATGCGCAACCTCGCGACCGAGATGCGGAAGCGTCGGAAAGCCATCGCGGAGGAAAAGGCGCAGAAGATGCCGATCAAGCTTCTCTTCCCCCTGGTGTTCCTCATCTTCCCGGCGATCATGATCGTTCTCCTCGTGCCGGCCATGCTTAACATCGCCGACGTTCTCTAGGCCAGTGGTCTCCGCCGGAGGTACGGGCATGATTCGCCGGCGAGAACCGAGCAGGCCTAGGAGGCAGGGAGCCCCGATATGCAGGCATATCGGGGCGACTGAGGACGACGGCATGCGACGTGTTCGCAGCCGCGCGAAGCATGGGCGTACCTCCGGCGGAGACCACTAGTGGGCACGCTGACGCTCCGCCGCGAAGACGGACGGATCGTCTGCGAGCGGTGCGTCGTCGCCGATCGCGTGCACCGGCGTTTTCGTGGGCTGCTGGGAAGACGACGCCTCAATCCCGGCCAGGGAATGGTGCTGCGGCCGGCTTTCGCGATCCACACGCATTTCATGCACTTCCCGATCGACGTGGTCTTCCTGGACTCGGATCAGGTCGTCGTCGCCATCGAGCGCAACCTCCGACCGTGGCGAACGGCGTCGTTCCGGGGCGCGCGAGAAGTCGTCGAGCTCGCAGCGGGCGAATGCGATCGACGAGGGCTCGAGGTCGGCGACCGCGTCGCCTGGGCGTCGCGGAGCGCGGCCGACGTCCGTGCGGATCCGACCAGCTCGGCGTGGGACGATGCTCCCGAGCCCCGAGCACGCGTCCTCATCGCAAGCCGCGACCCGCGCTTCCTGAAGCTCGCGCGCTTTCTCCTGGAAGGGCGAGAGTTCGAGGTGGACGAGCTGACGGCGCCCGAGAAGCTCTCCGACGCGATCCACGACCCCCACCTCGATCTCGCCGTGCTCGACGGGGGAGCGGACGTCGCCACCGCGCTGCGGACCGCGAATCGGACGCGCGCGCTACGGCCGGAGGTGCCGATCGTCATCGCCGCCGACACAGGGGGACGGAGCCCGACGGGGATCCGCGTCTTCGATCGCTGGAACGAGACCGAGGAGCTTCTGCTCGATGTCGAGCGTCTGCTCGCGGAGCAGGTCGCGAACCCTCCGCAGGTCATTGCCGAATGAGGGTGAGGGAGGATTGCAAGTTCGGCAGCTGAACGGTAAGACGAGACACGGAGCGTCGTGACCACCGAGCCAGGAACCCACTTCGGATCCGGATCGCCTCTCCCGCTTCGCGGAGCACTCGGGTCTGCGGGGCCGCGCGTCGAGCAGGGAGAGCGGCTCGAGCGTCTGCACGCGTACTTCCTGGAGGGCTGCCCCGACGAGGTGAAGCGTGCGCTGGACACGCTTCTCACCCGTGCCCGACTGCTTCGGGACGGGTGTGGAGACCGCGAGGCGGGCGACGACCTCTCGTCGGTCTTTTACGCCTCCGGCGCTGTCGTCGAGCTCGCCTCGGCACTCGAGCTGGACGAGGCCGACATTCGCGGGGCGGCCGCGGCGGTTGCCGAGACATGCGCTCTCCCTCTCCCCGCTGCACGGATCATCCTCTTCAGTCAGGCGGCAGGCAGTCCGCGGCTTCTCGAGCTCCCCCCGCTGCTGGCGGCCGAGACGCAGCTGAACCTCATGGTCGGGCTCGACGTCCTCTCCGAGATCTCGCTCTGGAGACGCACCGCGGGCGGTCTCGAGTGCATCCTCTCCCTCGGTGGCGCAGGGGAGCCGAGCCGACGCGTTCGCGCCGAGGCGAAGGCCGTCCTGCGCGGCCGTTCCCGCCTTTCGCTCCTCGGTGGGTCCAACCTTCGCTCCATCGCCGTGCACCGCTTCGGTGAGCCCTATGCGGCTGTCGTGGGCCGGCTCGGCTCAGTGGAGCCCACGGTCGCGGACGCGTTCCTCGCCGAGGCCGCCGCCTGCTTGGGCCCCGTGGTCGAGCGGGAGCAGCTGCTGGAGCAGTCGGCCCAGCGCGAGCGCCTGCTCGTCGGAGCCTCCGAGCGGCGTCTCATGCGGCTCGGCTTCGACCTGCACGACGGCCCGATCCAGGACGTGCTCGCCCTCGCGGCCGACGTTCGGCTCCTGCAGCAGCAGGTCTATCCGTTCGTGCTCGAGGAGTACCGGGATCAGGCCTCCGGTCGCTTCGACGACCTGACCTCGCGCCTCACGGAGCTCGACCGCGAGCTGCGCGAGCTCGCGCATTCGCTGGAGACGAAGAGCGTCATCAGCCGGCCCCTCGGCGAGATCCTCCATCGCGAGATCGACACCTTCTCCGAACGGGCCGGTGTCGCCGCGACGCTCGAGATCCGGGGCGAGGCCGACTCGCTCTCGTCCGGGCAGAGAATCACGGTCTTTCGCGCAATCCAGGAGGCCCTCGCGAACATCCGCGAGCACGCGGGCGCGACCACGGTCGCCGTCCGGGTTCGCGCGCGTCGAAGCTCGATCGAGGTTCAGGTCTCCGACGACGGAATGGGCTTCGAGGTCGAGCGTGCGCTGGCGAAGGCGGCCCAGCGTGGTCGTCTCGGTCTCGTCGGAATTGCCGAGCGCGTGCGGATGGTGGGAGGCACCTTCGAGCTGGACAGCGCGCCGGGCGGCCCGACGACGCTCAAGCTCACACTTCCGCGCTGGGAACCGCTCTAAATCGTGGGGGGACCCGTGGTTCCCCCACGGGCCCCCTCCTTCTGAGCAGCGCGAGCGAGGTTCGATCCGTGAAGCCTCCCGGCCGGCGAAGCCGGCCTCCGGCCCGACTGCCGCATGAACTCAGGTAAATGCAGGGCGAGGCAAGCCTCGCACTCATGCGATCGGATAGTTCGGAGAGTTATGCGGCGAGCGGGCGGAAGTGCGTGTGGTCCGGGTCGATGTCGACCACCATGCCCCGATCCCAGATAACGCGGACGAAGCCCCGCTCGTTGATGTCGTCGACGACGCCGCGGTCGCCGGCACAGAGGCCGGAGGGTCCTTCGGCGTCATCCACGAGCTCGATTCTCGTTCCGACCGAAACGCCCGCCTTGATGCGGGCCGCGAGGAAACGTGCGCCGGTGGGGTCCATGACGGGGTTATCGGTTTCGATCTCCAAGAACTTGACCCTCTTTCGCACAAATATTCGTCGGCAGGAGTCGTTCCGCCCCCGGCGAAGTGCGGTACGCCGGCGGATCGATCCGAAATCGACGGCTTAGGACTGGTCCGCCGGCAGAACTCTGCGGCGGTGGAGCCAGTCAGGCTGTAGCCCCGAACGACAAGAATGGCTCAGGCATCGACACCAGAGGAGCAGCTGGAGACGCTCCTCGTGGCCCGCCGCCAGGCGCTCGAGGAGCAAGTCGCCCGGCTCCGCGAGACGGTCGCCGATCTCGAGCGGCGCGAGACCCTCCTGCGCGACTCACGCGCGTCGGTCGAACGAGTCCTCCGCGTGGGCACCGCCGACCTCGATCTGCGCGAGTCGGAGCTCGCGAGCTCCCTACGCGACGTGACGGTTCGGGAAGAACGGCTTCGCTCCGCGGAGATCGAGCTCGCGCGGCGCCGGAGCGAGCTCGGCGCGGTGGAGCTGAAACGCGAGGCGATCGATCAGCGCGAGCGCGCGGTCGCCGATCGCGAGGATCGGATTGCAACGCGGGAGGAAGGGCTCGCCGACCGCGAGCGTTCGCTAGGGAGCGTGGTGGAGCTCGCATTCGTGCCGGGTGGCGCCTATCGGCTCAGCGAGATCGAGCCGGCTCCGCTCAGCCCGGGGTCGGCCATCGCGGTCGAAGGCGCCGAGTATCTGGTGGCACGCCTCGGCCCTTCACCGCTTCCGGCCGACACGCGTCGCTGCGCCTATCTCGTGGAGAGCCACGGCCGGGGGTGAGGCTGAAGCCTGACCCCTCGGCGGTTGAAGGCTGACCTCAACCGTTGCCCGTCAGGCGCTGCCGCTTCCGGAAGCCCATGGCTGGGGTCAGGCTTAAGCCTGACCCCGTTCTTCAGGTGTTCACGCAGCCGCCGTGGACGTCCAAGACCGGGGTCAGGCTGAAGACCTGACCCCTCGACGGTTGAGGTCAAGTCTTCAACCGCTGCCTGTCAGGCGCTACCCGTGTGCGGAAGCCCATGGCTGCGGGGTCAGGCTGAAGCCTGATCCCCCGGCGGTTGAAGGCTGCCCCAACGCTGCCCTTCAAGCGCTGCCGCGGATCCGGAAGCCCATGGCTGGGGTCAGGCTTCAGCCTGACCCCCGTTCTTCCAGGTGTTCGCGCTGTGCCGACTGAAGCCTGACCGCTCGGCGCTTGCAGGCTGACCTCAACCACCGCCTGTCAGGCACGCGCCGCATGGCTGGGGTCAGGCTGCAGCCTGACCCCGTTCTTACCGTGTTCGCGCCGCGCCGGACCGAAGCCTGAGCCCTCGGCTCAGCGTCAAGAGCTCGTGGCGTTGTCAGGCGGAAGCACGTAGACGGGCGGCTGATCGAGCGGGCTGACTCCCGCGGACACGACCTCGAGCCGGCGTTCGGCCTGCGCCGTGAGGAACTGCGCGATCGCAACGTCTTCCTCCGTGAACTGCCGGAGCCGCATCTCGTACAGCTCCACGAGCCCCCACGGACGCCCGCCCACGTGCAGTGGCAGCATCAGGAGAGCGTTCATCGCGAGCTCGCGGAGGATGAAGGCCTCGGCGGGATCCACGTCGTCGCCGAGAAACGAGACGGCGCGTGGCTGGTTCGTGCGAAGAGTCTCCGCCGTCAACGGGAAGTCCGAGATCCGGTAGGCCGCGGCATCGCCGAGCCAGACCTCTCGCAGCGCGTGCTCCGTCGCGTCCACGAGGAAGTCCCCGACGACGCGCGAAGCAGAACACGCCGTTGCTCCAACGACGAAGACGAGGGACTTGCAGAGGCGGCTGCAGATGCCGTCCGCCGTCTCCTCGGCCTCGATCGCCGCGGAAGCCGCCACGACGTCCGTGAGAACCGATCCGTCTCCTCGGCCGCGTCTTATGGCGTCGGCGCCCGCCGCTCCGCGCACGGTCTCGACTGCGGTCGGCCCACCCAGGGCGACGTCTCGAAACGACGCGATCCGATCCTTCCCCGCGGCCTTTGCCAAGTAGAGCGCCTGGTCGGCTGCGCGGAGAAGCGCGCCCGGCGTCGCTCCGTCGAACGGGTAGGTCGAGATCCCCGCGCTGATCCGCAGCGGGAATCCCGCGTCCATCAGTCCGTCGGCGAGGACGCTGCGGATCTTTGCCCCCAGCGCTGCCGCCGCGTCGACCCCTGCTTCGGGCAGCATCACGACGAACTCGTCACCACCGAGGCGAGCAGGTTCCGCCCCGTCCGGGACCGCCCGCACGAGCACACGCGCGATCTCGTGCAGAAGCGCGTCGCCGAACTCGTGACCGGCCCGGTCGTTGATCTGCTTGAAGTCGTCGCAGTCGATTACGAGCAGGCTCACCGGCAGTCGCCGCTCCTGCGCAAGAGCGAGCTCGTGATCGAGACGCTCCTCCAGACCGCGGCGATTGAGAATCCCCGTGAGCGCGTCCGTAACCGCGCTGTGCCGCTCGCGCCTGAGTGACACCGCGGCGTCGAGGGACGCGGCCACGTGGGCGGCGAGCAACGCAGCGCCGTCGAGCTGAACCGGGTCGACGCGCTCGTCGGCGCGGCTGACTGCGACGAGTGCACCGAGCTCTGTGCCGTTCGCACGTAGCGGCAGCCAAACGAGCGAGCCCGAGCGGCGCATGCCCCCTGGCACGCTCGCGAGGTCGAGCACCTCGCAGACGATGGTCGGATCGGCCACTGCGCGGGCGGACGCGAGCTCGGCGATCGGCAGAGGCGGCTGCGCGCTTGCCTCGCGTGACCAGGACGCCAGCTCGACCGGAACACCGACCTCGTCCCAGACCACGACCTGACTGACCTCGATGGGTAGCACCCGGGGCAACGACGCGGCCGCGAGCGCGGCGATCTCGTCTGGATCGCGGATGCTCCCGAAATGGACGAACAGGCGAGCGAGCGCAGGCAGATCGAGTGCGCCACCTGATCGAAGCTTTTCGGCGAGCGGCGCAAGGACGGATACCAACGGACGAATCAGGTGCGCGGAGTCGTCCGGGAGCGCGCGCTCCGACTCGATGTTCAGAGCTCCGACGACCACCCGCCCCACGCGCAGCGGAACGGCTAGCTCGGTGAGGATGCCCGGAAGCGTCGGGACGAAGTCCGGATCCGCACGAACGTCGGCGGCGAGTTGCGGCCGGCCGAGCCGAACCGCGCGCCCCATGACGCCGCGCTCGCCGCTCAGGCCGTCGGGAACAACGGCGTATCCGCGCTGCGCCACGAGCCAGAGACGGCCATGCTCGAAGACGAACACGGATGGAAGAAGGCCTGCGACGGCAGCATGGAGCGCCTCCACGGCTGCAGCGATGGCTTCCGCCGGCTCGGTGGCCTCCGCGGCCGCGCTCGCAGCCGCGTTGGCCGCCACCGCCAGCAGTCCCGCGTCGACCGGGGGCGATACGCGAGCAGGGGTCGGTGCATGCTCCATGAAGAGGAAATCGGCCCGTGCAACCTCCCCCTTGAGCGCCTCGACCTCGCTGAACGGTTACGCGAGATACCAGTCGAGGATGGCGTCTCCGGCGAAAAGTGCGATCACGCCTCCCAAAGCCAGGAACGGCCCGAGAGGGATCGCCTGCTTGCGTGCTGCGCGGCCATGGCGGACGAGCAGCACGATCGCAGGCACGGCGCCCGCGATGAAGCCGAGGAACAGCCCGACGATGACGGACAGGCCCAGGCCTGCGCCCAGGAACACCGCGAGCTTCACGTCCCCCATTCCCATCCCCTTCGGATACGCGAGAACGATGAGGAACAGCGCCAGGCCGGCGCCTAGACCGCCGAGCACCCAGGCCACGCTCGGCTCGTCGAGCGTCCGTGCCGTCGCGACGAGAACAGCGCCCGGCAGCACGATCCGGTCCGGGATCAGCCGGTACTCGAGGTCGGTGCGGGTTATGACCACCAGGACCCAGCAGAAGAACGCCGCGATCGCGGCCTCGAACGTGAAGCCGAAGGCAAGGCCGCATGCCGCGCACAAGAGCGCGGTGCCGGCGACGACGAGGGGAAGCCGCGGGGAGAAGGGAACGCGGCTGAGCAACGGGGCGTGAACGGGCGCATTGGTCGCAAGTCGATCCGCCAGCGGCCCGACGACGAGCCCCGCGAGGAGGCCGAGAGCTCCCGCGCCCAGGTTCACCGCTCTCGATTCCCGGATCGAACCCGCGTTCCTTCTCGTAGCTCACCTGTTCACATCCCCCGTTCGGAGGAGTAGCGTTCTCGCCATTCGCCACGCAGAGCGCGCTTTCGAGGTTTCCTGTTCCCTCCATCCGGGGATCCCTCTCACCCCCTCTAGGGGCGATGCAGAAGGCATGGACGAGTACGGTCGGAGAGGTACTGCGGCGGCCTGCGATCCTGGGCCACGGACGACAAGGACGAGGTGAAGATCCAAGACAGGCGGCATCTGCGAAGAACGCTTGCATGGGCCCTGACACTGGCTGCGCTCGTATTCGTCGCAGGAGCCGCGGCCGTGGCGCTGCGTGCCGAGCCCGGGCGCGTCGTCGGGGCGCTGATGCTGGTCGGAATGCTTGCAGGCGCCTGTGGTGTCGCGCTCGACCGGCAGCTGCGCACCGCGCGCTCCGACGCCCTTCGCGATCCCTTGACCGGCCTTCCCAATCGCGTGCTGCTCGAGGACCGGATCGATCAGGCGTTGCGCAGCTTCCAGCGGTCCGACGCCGGGTTCACGTTGATCGTCGTCGACCTGGACGGCTTCAAGGAGGTGAACGACGTCCGCGGTCACGGCGCGGGCGACGATGTGCTCCGCTCTCTCGCCAAGCGCTTCGAAGCGATCGTGCGGGCGAGCGACACCGTCGCGCGCGTCGGCGGGGACGAGTTCGTCATCCTCTCCCTCGACACGAGAAGCGACGACGAGGCTTCTACGCTCGTCGGCAGGCTGCGGCACGCGCTTCGCCGCCCGTTCCGCGTCGAAGGTTCGACGGTCGAGATCGACGGAAGCATCGGCTGGGCGGTCTTCCCGGCCGACGGCGCAACCGCAGATGAGCTCCTGGCCCGCGCGGACGGGCAGATGTACGCGACCAAGCGGGACAGCTCGGATGACACGCTGTTCCTGCGCCGCGGCGTCGACGCCGGGGTGATCCGCGACGTCGAGACCGCCATCAGCCGGAACGAGCTCGTCGTCGTCTACCAGCCGATCATCGACCTCCAAACCGGAGAGCCGCACTCAGCAGAGGCGCTCGTGCGCCGTCTCCTGCCCGACCAGGCGCTGCTTCCGCCCGCCGAGTTCGTGCCGCACGTGGAGAGGACACCTCTCGTCCGCGAGCTGACCTTCATCGTGGTGGCCGACGCTCTGCGCGCGACACAGACCTGGGCGGAGGAGGGGCACGACCTCGGCGTATCGGTGAACGTGCCCTACAAGCTCATCGACGATCCGCTCTTCGTCGAGGGGCTCGCGGGGCTCCTGGGCTCGTTCAAGGTACGGCCTGGTCTGCTCACGCTCGAGGTCGTTCCCGCGGGACCGGGTGCGGGCTCCGAGCTCGACGAGGAATCTCTCAGTCGCCTTTCGAGCCTCGGGGTGCGGCTCTCCCTCGACGACGGTGGACGCGCCGCCTCGTTCGCAGCGCTCCGCGTCCTCCCCCTCGATGAGCTGAAGATCGACGCAGCGTTCGTGCACGGCTTGGGGCGAAGCGCCACGGATGCCGCGCTCGTTCGTGGGCTGGTCGAGATCGGCCACGCACTCGGCCTCTCCGTCGTCGCGGAGGGAGTCGAGACCCGAGAGGCCTGGAACGTCCTCGGCGCCTGGGGCTGCGACTACGCGCAGGGCTTCTACGTGGCGACCCCGCGCTCGGCGGCGGACTTGAACGAGTGGCTCCACGGCCGCTGGCCGGCCGTCGCCTAGAGGTCCGTCCGGTCTGCGCCGCCCGTCGTAGGGACGGTCGGACATGCCCGGTGCCCCTACTGCGTTAGAGCCTGCGCCGCAAAGACGGCGCCGACGAGAACGAGAACGGCGCCGAGGGCGAGTCGCAGCACGTTTTCCGGCAGCTTGCCGGTCGCGCGGGCGCCGAGCCACCCGCCCGGAATCGCGCCGGCGAGCCCGACCCCGAGCACGTCCCAGTCGACCCCGGTACCGGCCGCGTACGTCGCGAAGCCCGCTGCGCCGAGGAGAAACCCGACCACGAGGTTCGTCCCGGCGGCGCGTCGCACGTCGAGACCGACCGAGCGGATGAGCGCGGGCATGCGGAGCGTGCCCAGAATCACGCCGGCGGCGCCGCCGATGACGCCGATCACGAAGGCGAGAGCTCCTCCGCGGCCGACCCGCAAGTGCTCGCGCGGCCGCGCAGCTATCGGGCGGAAAGCAAGGTCGATCCCGCTCCACACGAGGACTCCGGCGATGAGCCCGTAGAGGAGCGCTTCCGGGAAGACGTCATCCGCGAGCAGCGCTCCGGCGATCGCCCCCGCGACCGAAGGCGGCGCGGTCCAGCCGACCACGCGCCAGTCCACCCGGCCCTCACGAGCATGCTCGAGCGCCCCGGCACCGGCAGCCGCGGCCGAGATGGCGATGTTCGTCCCGGCTGCCGCGAGTGGGCTCCCGGTGACGAGGACGATGAGCGGTAGTCGGAGCGTCCCCAGCACGAGACCGAGCATCGACCCGAGATATCCGGCAACGAACGAGCCGAGGAACGTTACGCCGAGCTCCCAGGCCTCCAGAGCGGCTCCTCCCGGCCGTCAGCTGCGTTCGCCGCCCTCGCAAGGATGAAGAGAAGGTCGGAGAGGCGATTCAGATAGACGAGCACGAGCGGGTTGAGGGAGTGCGCGCCCGAGGCCTGCAGTGCTTCACGCTCGGCCCGTCGGCAGACCGTGCGGGCGATGTGCAGGCGCGCCGCAAGCTCGCTGCCGCCCGGAAGCAGGAAGCTCCGGAGCTCCGGAAGGAGGGCGTTGAAACGGTCGCACTCGTGCTCAAGGACGTCGACCTGCTCCTGCGTGACGCGAAGGCGCCCCTCGTTCTCCAGCGGAACCGAGAGATCGGCGCCGAGGTCGAAGAGCTCGTTCTGCACCCGAGTGAGCACGCCGCCGATCTCCTCGTGGCCGTCTGCGGCGAGAACGAGACCGAGCGCCGAGTTCAGCTCGTCCACCGTTCCGTACGCCGCGATCCGGAGATCGAGCTTGGACGTGCGTGTGCCGTCTCCGAGCGAGGTCTCCCCCGCATCGCCGCCGCGCGTGTAGATCCTCGTCAGGCGAACGGGCTTGTCTCGGTCACGCGGCGTCACGCGCCGTAGATTAGGCGGCACGCTCGCCCGCTTGGCCCGTGAACACGAGATCGACACGGTTGGGACCTGCCGTCGTAGGGGCGAGGACGGTCAGCCTGTTGCGCTACGGGTGTGTGCCCTGAGGGCTCTGGGCGACTTCGGGCACCTGGCGGCCGAGAATCGAGCGCGCGATGACGAGGCGCTGGATCTCGCTCGTTCCCTCGTAGATCTCCGTGATCTTCGCGTCCCGGTAGTAGCGCTCGACCGGGAACTCCTTGGTGTAGCCGTAGCCGCCGAGGATCTGGATCGCCTCGGCGGTCTGGCGGCGGGCCATCTCCGAGGTGAAGAGCTTCGCCTTCGCGCCTTCGGCGGTGTGGGGACGCCCTTGCTGCTTGAGCCAGGCTGCGCGATACGTCAGGAGACGCGCCGCGTCGATCTCCGTCGCCATGTCCGCGAGCTTCCACTGGATCGCCTGGAAATCCCCGATCGGGCGTCCGAACTGCTCGCGTTCTTGCGCGTACGTGCGCGCTACGTCGTATGCGGCCTGGGCGATTCCGAGCGCCTGCGCTGCGATCCCGATGCGTCCACCGTCGAGCGTCGCCATCGCGACGCGGAAACCGCGTCCTTCGTCATGGAGGAGCCGGTCCGGCTCGACGTGCACGTCCTCGAGAACGAGATCGGACGTAGTGGAGGAGTTGAGGCCGAGCTTCTCCTCCTCGCGGGTCACCCGAACATGCGAGGCGTCGAGCACGAAGCACGAGATTCCCCGAGCGCCCGCCGTCTCCGGGTCGGTCCGGGCGAAGAGGACGAAGGTGCCGGCGCGCGACCCGTTCGTGATCCATTGCTTCGAGCCGGTGAGCCTCCAGCCGTCGTCCCGGGACTCGGCGGTCGTTCGCAACGAGGCTGCGTCGGAGCCCGAGCTCGACTCGGTGAGCGCGAATGCGCCAAGCTGCTCGCCGCGTGCCAGCGGCGGAACGAAGCGCGACCGCTGTTCCTCGGTCCCGAACGTGAGGATCGGGAGCGTCGTCGCGCTCGTATGCACCGCGACGGTCACCCCCACGCCCGCGTCCGCCCGGGAAAGCTCCTCGAGGACGAGGATGTAGGACAGGAAGTCCGCGCCCGCGCCGCCGTACTCCTCGGGGACGCACACGCCCATCAGCCCGAGCTCGGCGAGCTTCGGGTAGAGCTCGTCAGGAAACCGGTGCTCGCGATCCCACGCCGGGGCATTCGGGACGATCTCGGCCTCGGCCAGCTCACGAGTGAGACCCTGGATCTCCCGCTGGTCGGCGGTGAGCTCGAAATCCATGGTCCGGACTATAGGCAGCCATCGCGAACGGGCTGGGAAAACGGCGCTCCAGAACGGGTCAGGCTGAAGCCTGCAGACCCGAGCGCGCTCACGTGTAGAGCCTCAAAACCAGGGTCTGACCCTGGGCATGTCCTACCCGGACATCTCGAACTGCAACAAGAGTGTGTCGATCAGTCCCCAGAGAGCTCGCCCGGCGAGGTGCTGGCTGCCTACGTCGCGTACTCGTAGAAGCCGCGTCCGCTCTTGCGGCCGAGCCTCCCGGCGGCGACGTGCTTGCGGAGGAGCGGACACGGCTCGTACTTCGGATCCCCGAGCCCTTCGTGCAGAACCTCCATGATCGCAACGCAAGTGTCGAGGCCGATGAGGTCCGCAAGCGCGAGCGGGCCCATGGGATGCGCGAAGCCGAGCTTCGCGATCGTGTCGATCGCCTCCGGCTCGGCGACCCCCTCCTCGAGCGCGTAGGCCGCCTCGTTCAGGAACGGCATGAGGATGCGGTTCGAGACGAAACCGGGCGAGTCGCGAGCCTCTGCCGGAACCTTGCCGAGGTCCTCGGCGAGCGCGACGATCGCGGCACGGGTCTCCTCCGACGTCTCGCTGGAGCTGATCACCTCGACCAGCCTCAAGACCGGGACCGGGTTGAAGAAGTGCATGCCGATCACCTGCGCCGGCCGGCTCGTAGTCGCCGCGAGCAGCGAGATCGGAATGGAGGACGTATTCGAGGCGAGGATCGCCTCCCGAGGAAGCAGCTCGTCGGCGCGCCGGAAGAGATCCTTCTTGACGTCCGGATCCTCGATCACGGCCTCGATCATCAGGTCGGCCGGAACGAGGTTGCCGACGACGTCCACCCGCTCGAGGACGCCCGACGCATCCGCGCCGCCCTTCTCGGCGAGCTTCTCCAGGCTTCGCCGCATGGTCTCGAGCGCGTTTTCCGCTGCACCCGGGAACGCGTCCTGGAGGGAGACGCGGCGACCAGATGCGGCCAGGACCTGGGCGATGCCGCCGCCCATCTGCCCGGCACCGACGACGAGAACGTGAGGAAAGCGCACGCCGGAAGTATCTACGGCTCGGGGGCGCCGGGAAGCTGGGGTCGCTTCCCCCGAGCCTTGCGACGGAGCGCCCACGACAGAACGAGGGCCAGGATGAGCAGGCCGATCACGATCTTGATGCCTCCACCGCGCACCTCCCCGCCCTCGGCCACCAGCTCCCCCGCGCCGACGATGCTGCAGGCCGTCCCCTGCCACTCGCCTCCCGGTCCACGCGTGAGCAGGAGGCCCACGGGCACGTCCTCCTCGACGTCGAGGTCGCAGTCGGTCCGAGCCGGCGACTCGATGTCGAAGGTCCTCTCGATATCGCCCTTGACACGCTGGTCGACCTCGAACGACAGCGTCCGTTGTGACGGAAAGGACTGCGTCTCCCGCACCGCCACGAGACGCGCCACCACGGCTGCATCGGCATCGTCGAGCCGCTCGTCGAGCGGCTGCTTCGCACAGACACACGCCTGGGCATCCCCCGCCCCCACGAGAGCGAGAGCGAGAACGGCGAGGAAAACCGGGCGAACTGCGCGAATCACGCCAAGTTACAAGTTGTAACTTGGGTCACGTCTTCTCGACCTCGATGAGGAGCGCATCGCCCTGGCCGCCGCCGGAACAGATCGCCGCCAGCCCGAGCCCGCCACCCTCGCGCCTGAGCTCGTGCACGAGCGTGGACACTATCCGGCCGCCCGAGGCTCCGATCGGGTGCCCGAGCGCAACCGCGCCACCGTTGACGTTCACGATCTCCTCGTCGGCCCCGAGCATCGTCGTCGAGTTCCTCGCGACCGACGCGAATGCCTCGTTGATCTCGACACGCTTCACGTCGGCGATCGTCCTTCCCGCCTTGGCCAGCGCCTGCTCACCGGCACGGGCAGGGGTGCGGGCGAGGTACGCGTAGTCGTCCGCGACATACCCCTGCGCCAGGATCGTCGCGAGCGGCTCCAGCCCACGACGGCTTGCGAACTCCTCCGAGCACACGATCACGCAGGAGGCGCCGTCGTTCACCCCGGGCGCGTTCCCGGCCGTCGTCGTGCCCTCGGGATCGAAAACCGGTTGGAGCGCGGCGAGCTTCTCGAGCGTCGTGTCCCCCCTGATGGCCTCGTCTGCCGTCACGTCGCCGACGGTCACGATCTCGTCCGCGAAACGCCCTTCGTCCCGGGCCGCGGCGGCTCGCTGCTGCGAGCGATAGGCCCATGCGTCCTGATCCTCGCGTGAGATCCCGAGCTCGCGAGCGACGTTCGACGCCTGCTGCACCATGTGCAGCCCGTCGAACGTCGAGGTGAGCCCGTCGAAGACCATGTGGTCGACGACCTCGCCGTTGCCGAGGCGGTATCCGAACCTGGCTTTCGGCAGGAGATACGGCGCGTTCGACATCGACTCCATCCCGCCTGTGACGACAACCTCGTGCCCGGCCGCCCGGATCATCAGGTCGGCGATCTCGATCGCCCGGATCGACGAGGCGCACACCTTGTTGATCGTGTCGGCGGGAACCTCCTTCGGGATCCCCGCGCCGATCGCCGCCTGCCGCGCGGGGGCCTGGCCGGCTCCCGCCTGCAGGACCTGACCCATGATCACGTACTCGACCTCCCCGGGCTCGATCCCCGCGCGCTCGAGCGCGGAGCGCATCGCAGCCGACCCGAGCTCGGTCGCGGGAAGCTTCGCGAGGCCGCCGCCGAGACGCCCGAACGGGGTTCGCACGGCCGAGACGATGACCGAACGGGCCATGGAGCCAGCCTACACTCGAGGGCGTGCGGGTTCTGATGGTCGACAACTACGACTCCTTCACCTACAACCTCGTGCACCTCCTGCAGGAGCTCGGAGCGCACGTCGAGGTCCGCCGAAGCGACGAGATCGACGCCGACGCAGCGGAGCGACTCGCGCCCGACCGATTGGTCATCTCCCCCGGTCCTGGCCGCCCGGCCGGCGCCGGAAGCTCGATCGAGCTGGTTCGCCGTCTCGGCGCGACGACGCCGATCCTCGGCGTCTGTCTCGGGCACCAGGCGATCATCGAGGCGTTCGGCGGAGAGATCGGACAGGCGCGAGCGCTTCTGCACGGGAAGGCGTCACGTGTGCGACACGACGGGCGCGGGGTCTTCACCGGCCTCGGAGATGTGATCGAGGCAGGTCGCTATCACTCGCTCGCCGCCAGCCGCGTGCCGGACGAGCTGGAGGTCAGCGCACGCACCGAGGACGGCGAGGTAATGGCCGTGCGCCATCGGACGCATCCGATCGAGGGCGTCCAGTTCCATCCGGAGAGCGTGCTCACGCCGCTCGGACCGCGCCTGCTCGAGAACTTCCTGCGTCGCGGTATCCACGGAAGCGAAGAGCTGTAGGGGCCGGGCATGCCCGGCCCCCTACGACCACTAGTCAGTCCGCGGGCCCGACCTTGACGAGCATCTTCCCGATGTTCTCCCCGCGCAGCAGGCCGAGAAAGGCTCGAGGCGCATTCTCGATCCCGTCGATCACGGTCTCGCGGTAGCGCAGCCGGCCGTCCCGCACCCACTCCTGCGCACGACCGAGGAACTCGGGAAAGCGGTCGTAGTGGTCGCTGATGATGTAGCCCTGGATCCGGAGCCGCTTCGTCACGACCATGAACATGTTTCGCGGACCGGGAGCGGGCTCGACGTCGTTGTAGCGCGCGATCGAGCCGCACGCCACGACCCGCCCATGCGTTCTGAGAGCGCCGATCGCCGCCTCGAGCGAGTCGCCTCCCACGTTGTCGAAGTAGATGTCGATGCCGTCAGGCGCAGCCTCGGCCAGCGCTTCACGCACGGAGCGCTCGCGGTAGTCGAAGGCGTCGTCGAAGCCGAGCTCGCGGAGCCACTTCACCTTCTCGGCCGAGCCCGCGCAACCGAGGACGCGGCAGCCGGCGATCTTCGCCATCTGCCCCGCGGTGCTGCCGACTGCTCCGGCCGCCCCGGAGACGAAGACCGTCTCCCCCTCCTTCGGCTGGCCCAGCTCGAACAATCCGTAGTGCGCCGTGAATCCCGGCATGCCGAGCACCCCCAGCGACGTGGAGATGGGCGCCCCGGCGGGGTCGATCTTGCGCAGGCCGGAGCCGTCGGAGAGCGTCCACTCGCGCCAGCCGAGCCCGTGCAGCACCCAGTCACCCTCTGCGTAGCGCTCGTTGCGGGAGGCGGCGACCTGCCCCACCGCCCCACCGGTCATGGCTTCGCCGAGCGTGAACGGCGCGACGTACGAGCGGACGTCGTTCATGCGCGGACGCATGTACGGGTCGACGGAGAAGTAGGCGTTCCGGACGAGCAACTGACCTTCGCCGGGATCCGGAATGGGGGTCTCGGCGAGCTCGAACAGATCCTCGTCCGGGAAGCCCCGGGGCCTGGCGACGAGCCGGATCTCGCGAGACATGCCCTCCATGCGGCGATGATACGCCGGTGCAGTCTCTCAAAGGGCATCTCCTGATCGCGGGCCCTGCCCTCGTCGACCCCAATTTTCGCCGAACGGTCGTCCTCGTCGGAGAGCATTCGGAGGAAGGTGCGCTCGGGTTGATCCTCAACCGCCCCTCGGAGGCGACGGTCGGCGAGGCTGTGCCCGAGCTCTCGCTGTTGGCCGACGGAATCGAGCACGTGCACTTCGGAGGCCCCGTCCAGCCCTCCGCGATCGTCGTGCTCGCCGACTTCGTCGAGCCCGATCGAGCCGGGTCGCTCGTGCTCGACTCCGTCGGGTTCCTCCCGTCGGACGTCGATCCCGAGGACCTCGGCGAGCTACGCCGAGCGCGCATCTTCGCCGGCTATGCCGGGTGGGGGCCGGGACAGCTCGACGGCGAGCTCGAGGACGGCTCCTGGATCGTCGAACCGGCGCTGGTGGACGACGTCTTCACGATCGAGCCGGACGAGCTCTGGAGCGCCGTCCTCCTCCGCAAGGGCGGGCCGTTCGGCGTCCTCGCGCTGATGCCGCTCGATCCCTCGCTGAACTAGTGCTCGCGTCAATGCTCTCGAGGCTCTCGCGAGCCGCCATCCTCCGCGCCGCCGACAATCGCCTGCTGCGGAGCGTCGTCGACCGCTACGGCATGCGGCTCGGAGCGGCTCGCTTCGTCGCAGGAGAGACGCTCGACGAGTGCGTTCCCGTGCTGCGGCGGCTGAACGACGCCGGTCTGCACGCGAACACGACGCTACTGGGCGAGGCGATCCCCGACGCTGCCGGGGCGACGGCGACCGTCGTGGAGTACGAAGCGATCGTCGACCGGCTGGCTCAGGAAGGCCTGCGTGCGAACATCGCCCTCAAGCTCACGCACCTCGGGCTGTCGTTCGACCAGGAGACGGCGTACCGCAACCTCGAGCGGATCGTCGACCACGCAGGGCGTGTCGGCCAGTTCGTGCGGATCGACATGGAGCAGTCGCGCTTCGTCGCTGCGACCCTCGAGATCTACGAGCGCCTGAGGCGAAGTGGGCACGAGAACGTCGGCGTCGTTGTGCAGGCCTACCTGTACCGCTCGTCCGCCGATCTCGAGCGCCTGCTCCCGCTGAGACCGAATCTGCGCGTCGTCAAGGGCGCCTATCTCGAGCCTGCGACCATCGCGCATCCCGACAAGCGCGACGTCGACCGTGCCTACGTCCGTCTGGTCGAGCGCGGCCTGCGAGGTGGCGCGTACGTCGCCGTCGCGACCCACGACGGACGCATCATCCGCCACGTCCGCGCGCTCGCCGAGCGAGAAGGCATCAGCCGCGACCGCTTCGAGCTCCAGATGCTCTACGGCGTGCGCCCCGCATTGCAGCGAAGCGTCGCCGCGGCCGGGTACAAGGTGCTCGTGGCGACGCCGTTCGGCCCCGACTGGTACCCCTACCTCATGCGCCGTCTGGCGGAGCGTCCGGCGAACGTCCTCTTCTTCCTCCGGAATCTCGTTCGCCGATGAGCACCGTCCCCGACCACGCAGAGGTCGTCGTCGTCGGTGGCGGCGCCGTCGGGACGAGCATCGCGTTCCACCTCGCCGAGTCCGGAACAGGCGTCTGCCTGCTCGAACGCGATGCGCTCTCCTCGGGATCGACGAGCCGGGCCGCGGGCGGAGTGCGAACGCAGTTCTCGGACCCCCTGAACATCGCGATCGGGCTCCGCGGGGTGGAAGCCTTCACACGCTTCGCCGAGCGCCCGGGCTGGGAGATCGACTTCCGTCAGGTCGGATACCTGTTCCTCCTCGACCGTCCCGAGGACGTCGAGCGATTCGGGCAGAGCGTCGCGCTGCAGAACGAGCTCGGCGTCCCGAGTCGCCTGGTCGAGGTCTCCGAGGCCGGGAGGCTCTCGCCGCTGGCTGGACTGGAGGGGGTCCTCGCAGCGACGTTCTGCCCGCTGGACGGTCACGCCAGCCCCGAGGCCGTCGCACAGGGCTACGCAGCGGGAGCCCGGTCGCACGGCGCGGAGGTCGTGACCGGCTGCAGCGCCACCGCGGTCGCACTGGACGGCGGGGAGGTACGAGGTGTCGTCACCGATCGGGGGACGATCGAAACGGACACCGTGGTCTGTGCGGCCGGCGTCTGGTCGCCGGCATTTGCGAGCACCGCCGGACTGGAACTCCCGGTCGAGCCCGTCTTCCGCGAGGTCGTGACGACGATCCCCGTAGAAGCGCTCCCCGACCCGATCCCGCTCACCGTCGATTTCACGACCGGCTTCTACTTCCATCGCGAAGGGCCCGGCCTGCTCATCGGCATGTCCGACCGGAACCAGCCACCGGGATTCGATGCGCCGACCGACCCCGCCTGGCTCGAGCACGTCACCGAGGTCGCGGCCCGCCGCGCGCCGTCGTTTCTCGACATGGGCCTTGCGCACGGGTGGAAGGGCTACTACGAGATAACCCCCGACCACAACGCGCTCGTGGGCCGAGCGCCGGAGCTCGAGCGCTTCTTCTATGCGACCGGGTTCTCCGGGCACGGTTTCATGCAAGCGCCGGCCGTCGGGGAGATCATGCGCGACCTCATCCTCGGCCGCGAGCCGTTCGTCGACGTCTCCCCACTCGCCGCGGAGCGGTTCGCGCGCGATACACCGCGGCCGGAACACAACGTCATCTAGGGATGCCGCGCACTCTCGTCTTCATTCCCGCGTTGAACGAGGAGGACAATCTTCCGGCCGTTCTCGCCGAGATCCACGCCGAGCTTCCCGCCGTCGACGTGCTCGTGGTGGACGACGGCTCGACCGACGAAACCGCCCTCGTTGCTCGCGATCGAGGCGCCGAGGTGCTGTCGTTCGGCGAGAACCGCGGCCTGCGAGAAGGGATCGCCGCCGGTTACCGCTACGCCCACGAGCATGGATACGACTTCGCCGGCCGCGTGGACGCCGACGGGCAGCATCCGGTGCCAGAGCTTCGGCGCCTTCTCGGCCTCGTCCAGGCCGACGAGTGCGACGTCGCGGTCGGCTCGCGCTTCGCCGTCGGTGAGGGCTACGAGAAGTATCGATACGAGCCGTCGTCCAGCCGACGCTTCGGAACGGCGGTCCTCCGCCGCGCGATGCGGGTCGTGCTCGGGCATCCGTTCCACGACGCCACGAGCGGGATGTATGCCGTGAATGCGAAGGCCATGCCGATCCTCGCCGAGCCCTACGAGAGCGGCGCCCCCGAAGTCGAATCGCTACTCCGCCTCCGCCAGTCCGCGTTGCGCGTCTCCGAGATCCCCGTCGACATGCGCGACCGAGCGAGCGGGGAGTCGAAGCTGCGCGGTCGCCGCGCCTTCGAGCTCGTACTCACCGTCGCGGGCACGCTCCTGCTCTACGGGCTCTGGCGCCGCCGGCGCGGATGACCGAGGCGACCGGAACGCGCCTCGTCGCCGTCCTCGGCTATTCGAGCGTGTACGGAGGGAACGAGCTTCACCGCGTCTGCGCCACGCGGCTCTCACTTGCCGGAGAGGAAGCGCGACCGGGCGACACGATCTTTCTCTCCGGCTGGCGGCGGCCTCGGGGCTCGGCCTCCGAGGCCGAGCTCATGGCCGGGATGTGGGACGGCGACATGCGGCAGGTCCTCGTGGACGACGCCTCCCGGACGACGTACGGAAACGTGCGCGCGGCCGCTGCAGCGGCACGGAAGCTCGGCATCCGCGAGATCGTCCTCGTCACGTCGGGCTGGCACGGCCGCCGGGCATCGGCTCTGCTCGAGGCCGCACACGGCGACCGAATCGCGCTCGCGGCGACGGACGAGCGCGGAACCGCGGTCACCCGCGCCCGCGAGCTCGTCTGCTGGCTATTCGTACCGGTGCAGGTCGCTCTTGCGCGCCGTTCGCGCTAGCGTGGACACATGAGGACCGTCCTGTCTCTGTTCGCACTTGTGTTCGCGCTCGCTGCCGTCGGCTGCGGCGGGGACGACGGAGACTCTGCGTCGGGGACGGCGACCGCCGAGTGGGCCGAGGGTTATTGCGCCGCGATCACGGACTGGGCGAACGAGCTCAAGCTGGCAACCGACCAGCTCCGCGACCTCGAGTCCCTCTCCCGGGAGAGCTTTCAACAGGCGGGAGAGGACATCGACTCTGCGACAGAGACCTTTACGGATGAGCTCCGGGGGCTCGGCGCACCGGATACGGAGTCCGGAGAGGAGGCACGGCAGGTCGTCGAGACGTTCGCAACCGCGGCCGAAGCGGATCTCGTCGCCATCGAGTCCGCTGTCGACAACGTCTCGGGTGTCGCCGGGATCTCGAAGGCAGTCGTCTCGATCACGGCGGCGCTGACGTCGATGAACAAGGCCTTCATGACCATGGTCAAGTCACTTCAGAGGATCGACCCGGAGGAAGAGCTCCAGGGTGCGCTCGAGGACGCCGAGTCTTGCGACGACCTCGGCTGAGGCCTCAAGAACCCCGCTCCGACTCGCGCAAGTCCGCGAGATGGCGGTGAACCTGCTGGATCACCACCGAGCCCTCGCCCACCGCTGAGGCGACCCGCTTCACCGAGCCGCTGCGGACGTCGCCGACTGCGAACACGCCGGCAAGGGAGGTCTCGAACATGTGCTCGCCATCGACTAGGCCCGTGCGCACGAACCCGTGGTCGTCCCGCGCAACATCCGGCGGCAGCCAGCCGGTGTTCGGGAGGGCGCCGATGAGGATGAACAGGGCCTCGGCGGACACGCGCTCGTCCTCCGCATCACCCTCGCGCAGGGCAAGCCACTCGAGCCGTGTCTCTCCGCCGCCGTCCACGACCTGGGACGACGTCTTGATCTCGATGTTCCCCTGCGCCCTCACCTCGTCCAGCAGGTACTGGGACATGGCGTCCGCAGCACGGCGGCGGCAGACGAGCGTGACGCTCGCCGCGTAGCGGCTCAGGTGCACCGCTGCCTGCCCGGCCGAGTTGGCCGCGCCGACGATGAACACGTTCCCCCCGGTGAACTGCTGCGCGTCCGACGGAGACGACCCGTAGAACACTCCTGCGCCCTCGAGCTTCTCCAGCGCAGGCACGCCCAGACGACGGTACGCCACCCCCATCGCGAGGACGACGCTCTTCGTCTCGATCTCGGAGTCCTCGATCGTGACCCGATAGCCGGCATCCACGGCCCGAATCCCGGACACCGAGCGCATGAGGAGGAACTCGGTGCCGAAGATCCAGGCTTGCTGGTACGCGCGCGTGGCGAGCTCACGGCCGGTCAGTCCGCGCTGGAAGCCAAGGTAGTTGCGGATCCGGGCGCTCGATCTCGCCTGTCCACCGATCGACGCGTGGTCGACAACGAGTGCCCGCAGGCCCTCGGACGACGCGTAGACGGCCGCGGCGAGACCAGCGGGGCCTGCACCCACGATCACGACGTCGAGGTCGCCCGGATCCTCGATCTCGGTGCGGACCTTGTACCCGTGCTCGGCGAGCTCCTCGTCGGAGGGGTCGTCGAGAACCGTGTCGTCGGGGAGGACGACCGCCGGTCGGTCCGATACTTGAAAGCCGCACGACTGCAGAAGATCGCGAGCTTCCTCGGAGTCGTTCGCATAGAAGGCGTGCGGAACGCCGGTCCGGGCCAGGAGGTTCCGGATCTCGTACCCGCGGCTCGACCAGGGCTCGGCGACGACGGTTAGCTCGAGGCGGCCCTCGGTGGCACGCCTCCACTCCTGGAGGAACTCCGAGACCAGTCGATGAAAGAGCTCGTCGGGCGTCGTCCACGGCTTCAGGACGTAGTAGTCGATGTGACCGAGGGTCATCGCGCGGCGGATGACGTCGGCGGTCTCCTCGTCGGCCCAGCCACCCCAGGGGATCAGAAGGCCTCGCTTCGCGTATGGATGCAGGTCGTAGACGCGCGCGAGCAGCTCCTCGCCGCGAAGCCCGTGCTCTCCGCGCGCGGCGAGGACGATCGCCACCGCCTCCCCTTCGTCACGCATGCGCTCGAGTTGGGCGAGCGCTGCCTCGGGTGACGGGCCGCAGATGACCCTGTAGTCGGCCGAGTACCGCTGCAGCTCGCCGGTGATGCGCTGGATTGCCTGGGGGTCGGGATCGACCGCGAAGATGAACGGACGGTCGTCCGGCGCTTCGGTCATCAGGGTGTCAGAACGAACCGTGAGAGGCGCCACTCGCCGTCGAGACCCTTGAGCGTGTGCACCCCTCGATCCTCGAAGGCAAGATCCGATCCCGCGACGACCCGAGTCGTCTCCGAGACCAGAATCTCATCCCCTTCCGCCTGACCCATGATGCGTGCAGCTTCGTGGACTGCAACACCGCGAACTCCCTGGCCCACGAGCTCGACCTCCCCCACATGCACGGCCGCTCGCACGAGGAGGCCCTCGGCCCGGGCAACACGCTGGATCGCCCCCGCGCAGTGCAGCGCCGGGGCTGGCGCGGCGAACCTCGCGAGAAGCCCATCGCCGGTCGTGTCGACCTCCTCGCCCCGATAGCGCTCGAGCTCGACTCGTGCTGCCTCGAAGTGCTTCGACAACAGCTCTCGCCAAGCCGTGAGCCCCATACGCGCGGCCGTCGCCGTCGAATCGACGATGTCCGTGGAGAGGAGGGTCACGAGCGAACGGCTGTGGATGCCGGTCGGGAAGCCGGCGAACGCACGGATTCCGGCCCACTCGATCTGCACCGCCGGCTCGTCCCCGATGACCCATCCGTTGTGTCCGGGAGGAATGTCGCAGACTTCCTCGGGACCGATCTCCATCTTGGTGCCATCCGGGAACTCGACCCCGAGCCGGCCCGAGATGACCATTCCGAGGTGCCGAGCCTGGCACCAGTCGCCCCCCACCAGGGGACGCATGTGTTCCTTCCAGCTCCAGCCCACGTCGTACACGAAGTGACCGACGGTAATGTCACCGAGGTCGACGACACGCGCCGTCAGCAGCGGAAACGTCATGACCTCGTCCGGCTTCGCCAGGCTCTTGACGCGAGGCTCCGCCATGAGAGCTAGCGCGCGGCGACCGTGTCGCCGACGTCCGCAATCGCTCTGAGCGCCTGCGCGACCGCAATCGGCAACGTCGCGAGGAAGATCGAGATCGGCCCCCCGATCAATACCACCCCGAGCGTCTGCCACAGCCCGTCCACCTCGATCGCCCAGATGATCGTCCCGGCGGCCGCGGCGAGGACGCTGAGAACGCCGAAGAACGTGAGGAGTGCCGCCCACGTGCGAAGCGTGCCGTACTGCGTCATCTCGACCTCCCGTGAGAGCTGAGCATCGCCTTTCCCGCGCGAGTCTACGTAGCTCGGATCGCTCCAGTCGCACCGAGGGCCCCGGCGTCGAACGCTACGTCGTGCCTCCCGCGTGGATCGCGCGAACCGTCTCGATGGTGTCCGCCTCGTCCGGGCGCTTGTCCTCTCGATAGCCCTTGACGCGAGCGAACCTGAGTGCCACACCGCCGGGGTAGCGCGAGCTCGTCTGGATTCCGTCGAACGCGATTTCGACGACGAGCTCGGGGCGCACGTGCACGACGTGCCCGTCCGACCGAGTCTCGAGCGCGAGCAGGCGCTCGGTCTGCCACGCGAGCATCCGGTCGGTCATCCCCTTGAAGGTCTTTCCCAGCATCACATAGCCGCCACTCTCCGGATCGCGCGCGCCGAGATGGAGGTTCGAGAGCTTTCCGTGTCGCCGGCCGTGCCCCCACTCAGCGGCGAGGACGACGAGATCGAGCGTGTGCGCGACCTTGACCTTGAGCCACCCCGCTCCGCGCCGCCCGGCCTCGTACGGCGCATCCAGGGACTTGACCATGACCCCTTCGTGGCCCTGGGCGAGCGCGTCCTCGAGAAACCGCTGAGCCTCGGCCGAATCCTCGGTCACGGCGCTCGGCACGCGAAGCGCAGCGGGAAGCCGGCGCTCCAGTGCCTCCAGCCGGTCTCGGGCCGGCTGGTCGATCAGATCCTCGCCGTCTAGATGCAGGCAGTCGAAGAAGAACGGGGAAAGCGGCAACGCCTGGCGCAGCTCCCCGACGTTCACCCTGCTCCCGAACCGGCTCATCGTCTCCTGGAAGGGACGCGGGCGCTCATCCGTCCCCAGCGCGATCGCCTCTCCGTCCAGGACGATCGCCTCGACCTCGAGCGCTGCGACGGCTTCGACGATCTCGGGCACACGATCGGTGATGTCGGCGAGGTTCCGCGTGAACGCTCGTATCTCGTCGCCGAGCCGGTGGACCTGCAGGCGCGCGCCGTCCAGCTTCCATTCGATCCGAGCAGGGCGAATGCGCGCGAACGCGCTCTCGAGATCGTCGCCCGTATGCGCCAGCATCGGCTGAACGGGGCGCAGCACCGTGAGCCGGAACTCGCTCAGTCCCGCCGATCCTTCCGCGAGCGCGCCCGATGCGACCGGGCCGAGCTCGCCCGCCACCATGACCGCGCGCCGGACCTCTGCGACGGGAACGTCTGCCACCTTCGCGACCGCTTCGACCATGAGCCCTTCGAGCGCGCCCTGCCTGAGCTCACCGAGGAGCAGGCCGGTCAGGAACCGCTGCTCGTGCTCGGTCGCACGGCCGAAGAGATCTGCCAGCGCATCGCGACGGGTGGCCTGCGACCCAGGACCGGCGATCGCAGCGATACGCGATACCGCCTCGTGCACCTCGAGCAGCTCGAGCGAAGGCGATGCGGCCGGAGGAGGAGGCTCACGTAGCGCCGCCCAGCCGACTCCGATCGTTCCCTGCGGAAGAAACCCGGAGAGATAGGCGACCGCCACGGCGACCTCGTCGGAGCTCACCTGGCCGAGTACCGCTGCGAGCCGCGCGACCTTCGCGAGCTTCGAGCGGGTGGCGGCGACGTCGGTCGAAGCCTTCGCGATCTCGTCGAGAAGCATCGTCGACATTCAACAGGACGCCCTCGAGCTCTCACTTGCGTCTCATCGGACGCCGGTAGGACGTGCTCGACAAGTCCCCGCGAAAGGAGAGAGATGAGAGCGAGAGAGCAGGTCACAGTCCTTCTCGGAGCCCTCGGAGCCGCGGTTGCAATCACGGCCCTCGGCGGCGAGAGCAGCGCACGTGCCGAGACCGACGCCAGCTGCCGGATTCCGAGGGGGAGCGAGCAGGTTCGCCTGAACCCGGCTGACTTCACCACGCGCATCGACAACGCGTGGTGGCCGATGCGGCCGGGCAGCCGCTGGGTCTATCGGGAGACCGACCCCGACGGAACGAAGCAGAAGGTCGTGGTGACGGTCACCCCGAAGACGAGAAGGTCGCGAACGGAGTCACCGCCAGAGTCGTCCGCGACGTGGTCACCGAGGCCGGCGAGTTCGTCGAGGTCACCGACGACTGGTACGCGCAGGACAAGTGCGGAAACGTCTGGTACCTCGGTGAGGCCACGAAGGAGTACGAGAACGGCAAGGTCGTCTCGACTGCGGGCTCGTTCGAGGCCGGCGTCGACGGCGCCCAGGCCGGGATCATCATGCCCACGAGGCCCAGGGCCGGGCTCGAATACCGGCAGGAGCACTACCGGGGTGAGGCCGAGGATAGAGCCGCGGTGGTCAGCCTGAGCGAGCAGGCCGAGGTGCCGTTCGGCCACTTCGAGCAAGGCAAAGTCCTGATGACGCGCGACCTGAACCCGCTCGAGCCGAAGATCCTCGAGTTCAAGTTCTACGCACGAGGAATCGGCCCGGTTCTGGCGATCGGCGTGTCGGGAGGGAGCGACCGCGAAGAGCTGCTCAGCTTCAAGAAAGGGTCATAGCGCGGCTCATCGTCATCTCATCGAACCGCGCTAGAACCGTCGAGACACGAGAAGGGAGAAACGGATGAAGCTCAACCGACGAATCGTCATCGCCGTCGCAGCAGTAATCGCCGTGCTGGCGGCGGGTGGCGCAGGCATTGCGCAAGCAGTGGGCGGTGGGCCCGAGAAACCCGTGACCGGTGCGGCCGCGGAGCAAGCGAAGGCCGCCGCGCTGGAAGCGGCCGGAGGCGGAACCGTGACCGAGATCGAAGGTCAGGACGACGACGGCGCCGGGGTCTACGAGGTCGAGGTGCGCCGTGACGACGGCAGCCAGGTCGAGATCCATCTCGACGCTGAGTTCCAGCTGGTCGCCACGGTGGCCGACGACGACACCGGATCCGAGTCCGAGGACGAGTCCGGCAGGGACGACTGATCCAGATCCCACTGGGCGAAGGGCCGGCTCGACCGGCCCTTCGCCGTTCTCATCCCGTTCTCATCTTTCCCGCGACAATGGGTGAGTGCGGATCCTGGTAGTCGAGGACGACGTGAAGATGGCCGGCCTGCTTCACCGCGGTCTTGTCGAAGAAGGGCTCTCGGCCGACATCGCGCGAACCGGCGACGACGCGTTGTGGATGGCGGCGGCAACCGAGTACGACGCGATCGTCCTCGACGTGATGCTGCCGAGCGTGAACGGCTTCGACGTCTGCCGACAGCTCCGCGAGTCGGGCATTTGGATCCCGGTCCTCATGCTGACCGCGCGGGACGCCGTCGTCGATCGCGTGGCCGGTCTCGACGCCGGTGCTGACGACTACCTCACCAAGCCGTTCTCCTTCTCGGAGCTGCTCGCCCGTCTCCGTGCGCTCTCCCGGAGGGCGGTCGTCGAACGGCCGGTGGTTCTCGAGGTCGGTGACCTTCGCGTCGACCCTGCAACCCGGCAGGTCTGGCGCGGGGATGTCGAGATCGCCCTGTCCGCCAAGGAGTTCGCACTCCTCGAGACCTTCATGCGCAGGCCCGGGCTCGTCCTTTCGCGCTTCCAGCTGCTCGAGCACTGCTGGGACTACGCCTACGAGAACCGCTCGAACGTCGTCGACGTCTACATCCGCTACCTGCGAGAGAAGATCGACCGGCCGTTCGACCGCAATTCGATCGAGACCGTTCGCGGTGCCGGCTACCGGTTCCGGAAGGATGCGGGATGAGGCGCATCCCCATCAGGCTCCGGTTGACGCTCGCCTTCGCGCTGGCGATGGGTGTCGTCCTTGCCGCGACCGGCGCGTTTCTCTACGTGCAACTCGGCGCCTCGCTGGACGAAGCGATCGACGAGAGCCTGGAGGCGCGCGCCGCCGAGGTCGCGCCGCGTCTGGCACTCGGCGGACTGATCGTCGGGGCCGGCATGGGCTCCGGCCTGGTCGACCCGGACGAGCGCTTTCTCCAGGTGCTGGACCTTCGTGGGCGTGTCGTCGACGCGACCCCGACCGTCGAAGCCGATGCGCTGCTGTCGTCGGAGGCACTGGCCGGCGTTGTCGCAAAGCGAGTCACCTGGCTCGAGCTCGACGAGGTGTCCGGGATCTCTGGCCGCACGCGCGCGTTCGCCACCCGGGTCGACGCACCGAACGAGACCTACGTCCTTCTCGTGGGAGCCTCGCTCGAAGACCGGGACGAGACGCTGCGAGGATTCCTCGTCATCCTCCTCCTCGTCGGTCCCACCGCGCTCGTGCTCACGTCGCTTCTCGGCTACGCGCTCGCGAGTGCGGCACTACGGCCGGTCGAGGCGATGCGGATCGAGGCGACTGCCATCTCCGGCTCCGAGCCCGGCCGGCAGCTGCCCCTCCCCCGCTCGCAGGACGAGATCTACCGGCTCGGCGAGACGCTGAACGCGATGCTCGCGCGCCTCGACGCGGCCCTCGAGCGCGAGCGGGGCTTCGTCGCAGACGCAAGTCACGAGCTACGGACGCCACTCGCCTCGCTGAAGACCGAGCTCGAGCTTGCGCTTCGCCACCCTCGTACGGCGCCTGAGCTCGAGGCAGCGATCCGCTCGGCGGCGGAGGAGACAGATCGCCTCGTCGGGCTCGCAGACGACCTGTTGCTGCTCGCTCGCTCGGATCAGGGGCAGCTGAGCCTTCGGCACGAGCGGCTCCGCGTGGAGGATCTCCTCACCCGGGTCGCGCATCGCCTCCGGCGCAGAGCACAGGCGGCGGGCCGGACGATCGAGATCGCCGTCCCCGACGAGCTCGAGGTCGATGCGGATCCCCGCAGGCTGGAGCAGGCGGTGGGCAACCTGGTCGAGAACGCGCTGACCCATGCGCAGGGGTCGGTTCGCCTCACGGCCGTCGCGCATGACGAGACGATCGAGCTCCACGTCCGCGACGAAGGGAGCGGTTTCCCTCCGGAGTTCCTTCCCCTGGCGTTCGACCGCTTCAGCCGAGCCGACGACGCGCGCTCCGGCGAGGGCACGGGTCTCGGCCTGACGATCGCCGAGGCGATCGCAGAAGCTCACGGCGGCTCGGCGCAGGCGAGGAACCTCGAAAGCGGCGGCGCGGACGTGTGGCTCGCGCTTCCGAGGCTCGCGTCCTAGACCGCTCGCAGCGCGTCGAGGTCTTCCACGCTGAGCGCCCAGCTCGCCGCCGCGGCGTTCGCCCGGACCTGCTCGGGCCTGGTCGCACCTGCGATGACTGACGCGACGCCCGCCGTGGAGGCGAGTGCCGCGATCGCGAGCTCGTGCAGCGTGTGGCGCTGCTCCTCCGCGAAACGCGCGAGGGCTTCGACACGATCGAACTGGTCCTCGTCGATCACGCGGCCGGCAAGCCGCGCACCTTCGGGCGCGGCCTGGCCACGCCGGTACTTGCCCGTGAGAAGGCCGCTCGCGAGCGGGAAGTACGGAACGTAGGCGACGCCGAGCTCCCGGCAGAGTGGGAGAACGTCCTCGTCGTCGTCGCGGTGCAGGAGGTTGTAGTGGTTCTGGAGGACCGTGAAACGGGCGGTGCCGTGTTCCCTGGCGACCCGGTCGGCGTCGGCGAGCTGCTCGGCCGAGAAGTTGGAACATCCGATCGCGCGCACCTTCCCGGAACGCACCAGCTCGTCGAGCGCACCGAGGGTGTCGCCGATCGGGATCTCCGGGTCGGGCCGGTGCAGGTAAGTAGAGGTCGACGTAGTCAGTCCGCAGCCGCTCCAGGGAGCCCACGATCGACCCGCGAATAGCGTCTGGCGAGGCGAGGCCCTTACCGGGCTCCCAGGCGAACTTCGTCGCGAGAACGACCCGATCGCGCTTTCGCTCGAGGATCTCCCCGAGCAGCCGCTCGCTTCCACCGCCATTCCCGTAGATCTCGGCGGTGTCGAAGAACGTCACGCCCACCTCGAGCGCGGCGTCGACGACAGCCCGTGTCTCGTCGAGGCCGAGGCGACCACCGAAGTTGTTGCAGCCGAGACCGACACGAGAGACGCGCACCCCACTCTCTCCGAGATCGACCAGCTCCATGGCGCGAACGCTATCGAGATGTCGCGGTTACGCTCGCCCCGTGACTCCTAGCCGCGCCCTGCTCGAGCAACTGGTCGCGATCGAATCAGTGAACCCGACGCTCGTGCCGGGCGGGGCCGGCGAAGCGGAGATCGGCCGTTTCGTTGCCGGCTGGCTCGAGCGAAACGGCGTCGAGACCGGGTACGAAGAGCTCGCTCCGTCTCGCGCGAACGTGATCGGTCGCGTACCGGGCACCGGCGGCGGGCGTTCGCTGGTGTTGAACGCGCACATGGACACGGTCGGCCTCGGCGGGCCGGATGGCGCCCTCACGCCGCGCGCGGAGCAGGGGCGCCTTTACGGTCGCGGCTCGTACGACATGAAGGGCAGCCTGGCCGCGATCATGCTCGCCGCCGCCGCGGCAACCGAGCTACAGCTCGCCGGAGATCTGATCGTCACCGCCGTAGCGGACGAGGAGGCGCTCAGCATCGGCTCGGAGCGAATCGCCGAGACCATCGAAGCGGACGCCGCCATCGTCGCCGAGCCGACCGGGCTCGACATCGCGGTCGCACACCGAGGCTTCGTCTGGCTGGAGCTCGAGACGCAAGGAAGAGCCGAACACGGCTCGCGCTACGACCTCGGTATCGACGCCATCGCCCGGATGGGACCACCGCTCGTCGCGCTCGCAGAGCTCGACAGACGCTTCGAAGAAGAGGGCGAGGCTCATCCTCTGCTCGGTCGCGCCTCCGTCCACGCGTCGCTGATCGAGGGAGGAACGGAGCTGTCGACCTACCCCGACCGGTGCCTCCTGAAAGTCGAGCGACGCACGCTGCCGGGTGAGACCGTCGAGCTCGTCGAGAATGAGCTCCGCGAAATTGCGCCAGCCGCGACCGTTCGGTCGACCTTTTCTCGCGATCCACTCGAGACGCGATCCGACTCAACGATCGTCGACGTGCTCGAGCGCAACGCGGCTCGAGTGCTCGGAGCTCCTCCCGACTTGATCGGCGTCCCGTTCTGGACCGACGCTGCTCTGTTTGCGGCCGCCGGAGTTCCAACCGTGTGCTTCGGTCCAGGCGGCGAAGGCGCCCACGCGGACGTCGAGTGGGTCGACCTCGCGCACGTCGATCGTCTGATCGAGATCCTGGTCGCGAGCGCGAAAGAGTTCTGCGGATAGCGACTGTGCTCCCCACCCCGCTCGAGCCCACTCCGCGCAGGCTCTCCGACTTTGCCGGCCGCGACGAGCTTTGGCTGAAACGGGAAGACCAGGCGGGCGCCCGGCACCGGGTGGTAGCGAACGAGATGCCGGTAATGGCCGCGAGCTACGACGCAGGCGAAGTGGTCGATGTTCCCGCCGGCGCCACGATCGCGGACGGTCTCGCGGTGCGTGTCGCGATCCCACTCGCGGTCGAGCGGCTGAGCACAGCCGTCGATCTCATGGCTCGGGTTTCGGAGCAGTCGATCGTGGAACGTGGACCCGGCAGTCGTCGCCCGCGCCCACGAAGATCTCGCCTCGTTCCGTCGACAGCCTACGCGGAGCGCTTCGAGAACGTTCTCTTCATGTGTTCGCGCCAGGAACGGTGAACGTCCAAGACCGAGGTCGGGCTGAAGCCTGACCCCAATGTTGTGGTCAATGCCCCGCTTCGCCGAGGGGTCTGGCTTCAGCCGGACCCCCCTCTCACGAACCCCGAACAACATTCCTTCGCGGGGCGGCTCCGCACCCGTGGGTTTCCGCACGTCGCTCGGGTGGAACTAGCATCGTGTGGTGGCCCTCGATACGCACGACACGTTGAGGCCGGCACCGCCCGCCTCGATCGCCGCCCCGCCCTACTCGAGCTACGCAGCCATCCTCGGGACGTTCGTGGGGGGTCTCGCCGCGGCGGGGGCGCTCGCCCGCATGCTGGAGAAGGAGCCGCAAGCGCAGACGACCCTGGACTTCGTCCTGCTGTCCGGCGCCGCCTTCAAGACTGCTCGAACGTTCACACATGATCGCGTTACCAGCTTCGTGCGCCAACCTTTCGTCGAAGGAAAGGCGGGCACCGGCGAAGAGCATCCCGCCGGCGACGGTCCCAAACGCGCAATCGGCGAGCTCGTCACCTGCACGCGCTGCGTCGGCACATGGGCCGCCGCCGGGCTCGCGTCGACCCAGATCATCGCGCCCCGCTTCGGAAGGCTGCTGATCTGGACGCTCGGCGCCGCCGCCGCGAGTGACTTTCTGCAGGCGGCATTCGTCAGCCTCACCGAGAAGGCGAACGCCGCGGAGGCTTCGGGCGATCCCGCAGGTGAACGGAGGCGGTCCTGAGCTGGAACGAGCATGGCATTCGGGCGACGGAGGAAGAGCGCGTCTGGTGGCGCACGCCTCGGCCGGAACCGGAATACTGTGCGAGCTCTGGTCGTTTGAATCACTGGTTGCGCAGTACGAGCCTGGAATTGGCGTCCTTCCGGCTCGACGGCGCTGCCGCTTCTGTGGGCGAGGGACAAGAGATAGGAACAGCACCGAGACTCCGGGCGCGCAGGCGCGCCGGAGGCTCCCGACCGAGAAGGAACGGTGAAGAGGCTTGTTTGAGACAGATGTAGAGATCTTCCTCGAGAAAGCCGAGGAGCGCGGCGTCGTCGAAGAGGCGGAGCTCGAAGCGCTCGCGTTCGCGCACGACCTCGACGACGACGAGCTCGGCGGCGTGAGAGCCGAGCTGGCGGTGCGCGAGGTCGAGATCGCGCGTGCAACCGAGACGCGCGACGACGAGGCACGCGGTCAGGACATCCGCGAGCCCGTCGCGTTCGTGACCACCGACTCGCTCACCATGTTCATGAACGAGGTCGGGCGTCACGACCTGCTTACCGCGGCGCAAGAGGTGGAGCTCGCAAAGCGCATCGAGCGCGGCGACAAGCAGGCGAAGGAACGGATGATCAATTCCAACCTGCGCCTCGTCGTCTCGATCGCCAAGCGCTACCAGGGTCACGGCCTGCCGCTGGGCGATCTGATTCAAGAGGGAATCATCGGCCTCAACCGTGCGACCGAGAAGTTCGACTGGCGGCGCGGCTTCAAGTTCTCCACCTATGCCACCTGGTGGATCAGGCAGGCCTGCCAGCGTGCGATCTCGAACCAGTCGCGGACGATCCGCGTGCCGGCGCACGTCCACGAGCGGCGGGTGAAGCTGGCGCGGGTCACTCGACAGTTCGAGGCGGCGCACGGTCGCGAGCCGACGAACGAGGAGCTCGCCGAGACAGCGGGGCTCGAGCTCCAGCACGTCGAGGAGGCCCTCGGCGCCGTCGAGGCGTCGGTGTCGCTCAACCAGGCGGTCGGCGACGACGGTTCCGGCGAGCTCGGCGACCTGTTCGCAGATCCGCTTGCCACCGATCCCGTGGAGGAGGCCGACACGTCTCTCCGCCACGAGGCGGTGAGGACGGCGCTCGCCAGGCTCCCCGACACGGAGCGCAGGATCCTCGAGCTCCGGTTCGGCTTCGGCGGAGAGCAGCAGCCGCTGGACACGATCGGGCGCGAGCTCGGCCTGACCCGCGAGCGCGTCCGTCAGCTCGAGAACGAGGGGCTGGCCCGGCTCGCCGAGGAGCTCGACGGCGTGGTCGGGATCACGCCCGGCGACCTCGCCGACGCCGCTTAGCGCTGTTGTCCTCATACTCCTGCGGGCGGGACGACATCCTGAGCCGCGTCGCGTCCCAGCCATCGGAGAGATCACGCCGCCTGAGCGTCAGCGTTCGAGCGGTGGCCGAATAGGCTCCCGGCCATGGTTTCGCTCCGACCGATCGACGCGTCGAATCGCGAAGCACTGAAGGCTCTGCGCGTCTCGCCGGCGCAGGAGCAGTTCGTCAGCAACGTGGCCGACTCGTTGCTCGAAGCAGCCGAGGAGCCGGAGGGCCGCGCCCTGTACTGGGCGGTGTGCTCGGATGAGATACCGGTCGGGTTCGTGATGATCAGCGATGAGGTCGGCCGCCCCGACTACATCGCGCAATATCTCTGGAAGCCTTCATCGACGAGCGGTACCAGGGACAGGGCTTCGGGACTGCGACGCTCGACCTGATCGTCGAGTACTTCCGCGGCCGACCGGGAATCGAGGTGATGTGGACGAGCGCCGGTCAAGGTGAGGGCAGCCCGATTGCGTTCTACGAGCGCTACGGCTTCGAGCAGACCGGCGAGATCGTGTTCGACGACGAGGTCTTGCTCCGGCTCGAGCTCCGTTAGTTCCGTTCCCGCAGCCGGTGGCGGGGGTCCTGCCTCGAGGGTTGCGGGCGCGCGTGTGGTAGGTGCCAGCCGACGCCGCGGACTCGAGCGGGGGCAGCCCCGCGGCGGCAGGGTCGGCAACGCGCTAGGTTCGCCGGAATGGGCAACCATCACGATCGTGGCCGCCACGCAACCTCGCTATGGCAAAGCCGCAGACTTCAGCGCCTCACCGCTCGCGCCCCGGGGGAGCACGGCGGGTAGTCGAAGATCACCCGCGCGACCGCCGCCAGCCACAGCACTGCAGCCTTTAGGGCTGCAGCACGCCCCTCGACTGTCTCAGACATCAAGGCGCTTCGACGGGTGAAACCGTCCTGCTCATCACGCAATGGTTCTTTCCCTTGGACCGCTCATAGCTGAAGCCCGCCTGCTCAAAGAGACTACGCGTGCCGTTGTAGAGGAAGGAGCCCGAGGTCGTCTTGCCCATCGTGTCCTGCGGGTACGCCTCCACCACGCCACCGCCAGCTTTCGCGATCAGGTCCAGGGCACCACGAAGCGCCACGGCTGCGACGCCTTTGCGTCGGTAGTTCCTGTCGACGAAGAAGCAGGTGAGGCGGTAATCGGGCGCCTTCTCCGTGCGTCCCGCGTTTGTACTCCTTCAGGTGGTAAATGCTCGGAAGCTCATCCGGAGAACCGTATTGGCACCAGGCCACCGTGACGTCACCGTCGAAGACCAGGGCGGCGTGAGCCTTGCCTTCGCGAACCAGACGCTCCTTGTAGGCGCGGTTAGCCGCGGAGCTCTCGCCCTTCTGAGCGCACGCCGGATGGAACCAGGTGCACCAGCAACCACCCCACACGCCATTGTGCTTCTCGGCCAGGCTGACGAAGGCATCCCATGTCGCGGCACCGAGTGGCTTGATCGCATACTCGCTCACGGCATCCCCCGTCTCACTGGGTCATTCGGCTGACGCTCCGCTTCCCGCCGGGGCTAGGGGCGGACGACGAAGTATGCGTTGAACGGGTCGTGCTCGAGGAGGTGGACCTCGACGGAGTCGAAGCCGGCCTCCGCGAGCAGCTCTCGTGCCTTTTGCTCACCCCACATCGCGCCCAGCCCCTCGCCACCCTGGGCGAGGGAGACGGTCATACAGTGCATGCAGGAGACCATGTAGAGGAGCGGCCCGCCCGGGTGGTCCACGTTCTCGTGGACGTGGCTCGACCCTTGGATGTCCTGCATGAGGTACACGCCGTCCGGCCTGATCGTGCGCCGGATCCCGCGCAGGAGGGCGAGCGGACGCGCCTGGTCATGGACGGCGTCGAAGGTTGTCACGTACGCGAATGCCTCGGGCTCGGCGTCCGCGTCGAACGTGCTCAGGTCCCGCGCTTCGAAGCGCACGTTCTCGAGGCCGCGTTCCGCGGCCTGCGCGGTCGCGAATGCGATCGCATCCGCTGAGAGGTCGTAGCCGACGAAGGTGCTCTTAGGAAAGCGCTCGGCGAGCACAACGAGCGCGCGACCGCGCCCACACCCGAGATCGAGCAGATTGGCCCCCTCCTCGAGTCGCTCCGTCATACCAGGGACGAGCGGGAGGATGTGCGAGAAGAGGACCGAGAGCACGGTCTGAGCGCTTTCCTCGGCCATGACCTCGTGGAACCGCGCGTAGCGCTCGTACGACACGCCTCCTCCGTGGCGGAAGCACTCGACGATGTCGTCTTCAACGGTCGAGAGGCTCGTGATCCACTGCGCCTCCACTGCGAGATTGTCGGGCGACGCGGCGCGTGTGAGCCAGGCGGCGTGCTCGGGCGGCAGCGCGAAGCGACCCGTCTGCGGGTCGATCTCGACGATGCGTCCCGCCGTCATCGCGCCGAGCCACTCGCGAACGTAGCGCTCATCGAGACCCGCCGCGCCCGCGAGCTCCGTACTCGTTGCGGCGCCGGTCTCGGCAAGCGCATCGAAGAGCCCGGCGCGGTGGCCGACGGACGCCATCACCATCAGCGCGCCGCTGTTGAGCATGTCGAGCATGCGCTCGGCGAATGCTTCCGCTCGCGTCTCGTCGTAGGTCGAGGTCGCCATAGCTCCCCTTTCGATCGGATCGCGCCATCCTGCACGACGGCGGTGCACCCGTCGAGCACACGACCGGCCTCCGATCGTTCTCTCGTCGAAGTAGACATGAGCTCGGAGCACAAGCATCGATCGCCTCAGCTCAGGTGGGCAAGAGTTTGGCGATCCCTGGAGCGGACCCAGGGCCGACAGTCTGCTCGCGCGCACGGAAGTGCCGACGGTATCCCAGCCGATCCGTCGCATCACCGATCCGGGCATCCTGCGGGGCGCTCGCGCACGCGGTGCGGCTGGCGATCCTCGAGTACCTGTAGCCGGCGACCGCGACGGAGTGCGCGGCGCCCGCGCGGTCTCCATCGGTTGGTGTAGTCAGGTCGATGCGATCAGCTAAAGGCGAACAGCGGTGGGAGGATGACCACGACAGTGGCGGCCCACACGGCGAAGACGGGAAGGTAGGTGGTCTGCCAGCGCTCGAGCCGGTGGAGCCTGCTGCGTCGCGTGAGGAACCGGGCGGATAGCCAGGCGGCTCCGGCCAGGTTCACGAGTAGGACGAGGTTCAGGCCGAGCGCTGCCGTTCGGTTCGGGGTGAACCCGAGGTCGCCGATCCGAGCGATCATCGCGCCGAGCACCATCACGTCGAGCACGAGGGCGCTGACGACGGCGACCAACTGGATCGCGTCCATCCATTCCGGCGATGTGGACGGGTCCCGCGCGGACATCCCGTACAAGACGAGCCCGAGGACGACAAGCAGCAAGGCGTCGAAGGTGCCGAGGAGCTCGCGATCGAACGCGCCGCCGACCCCGGTCACGGCGTAGACGACGGCGGCACCGGCCAACATCACCGCGAACAGCGGCGTGAAGAGCATCGTGAGCACCGGCGCCATGTTCTCAACGACCCGTTGCTTCGACTCGACGAGCCACGCGGCCACGATCACGGCACCCACTGCACCTGACGGGAGCACCCACTCAGCGATCCGGTCGACGTCGACCCCCGTGGGGTCGAGGATCGCCGCGGTCAAACCCATGAGCACGCCACCCCCGAGCGCGATCAGCACGTAGTAGATGAACCATTCGCCCGTGAAGCGGACGAAGTCCATGCGCCGCTCGTGCGATCGGACCATGCCGCCCATGTACGGGTAGGCGACCGCGAACCACAGCACGACGGGCAGATGGAGCGCGACGAGGACCTCGGTGGCCGAGTCCGCACCCCACGGGTAGAGGTTGACCACGAGCGCAGCGAGCGCGAACGGCGCCGCGGTCAGCACCCATCGCCGGGTATCGAGCTGCCGTCGGCGAGCGAAGTACGCGGCAAGAAACGGCAACACGAACAGACTGGCGTTCCGCACCAGCCAGTTCGGCTCCTCGTCGGGGGCGTCAGCAGCCAGGCGTGCAGCCTGGACCGCGACCGCCGCAGTAACCGCGAAGACGAGCGTCTCGAACCAGCCGCTGGACAAGTGCGCTGGCTCGCCCTCATCACCGCTCAGGAGCTGTTTCCATAGTCGGCCGCTGTGCTCGCGTGCGAACTCCCGGGACAGGCCGTCGAGGTCTCCCAGCCGTTTCACGGCGATCAGGAACCCCTCATCGGCTGTGAGGCCGGCCGCGTTCAGCTCGGCGATCTGGTGGCGCAGATGATCCTCCAGCTCATCGACGTCGTGGCCGTTGACCCCCGGGGCGTTCGCGACGTAGGCCCGCCATTCTGCGATCTGTGACTCCATGCTGTCCATGGCTCACGCCTCGCCGAGAGCCGTCAGCACCCCACCCGACCCCGGCCAGACGTCATTCAGCGCACGGGAGACGGCCACCCACTGCCGTTGCTGGTCTGCGAGTGCTGCTCGTCCGTCGTTGGTGATGGTGTAGTACTTGCGGCGCCGCCCTTCCGGTGGCGTTCGCCACTCTGTCGTCACGTACCCGAGGCGACGGAGGCGATGGAGCAGCGGGTAGATCATCCCGTCGGTCCACACGAGCTCGCCCGCGGACAGCGCACGTACCCGCTTCAGGATCGCGTAACCGTAGCTTTCGCCGTCCGCCAGGATTGCGAGCACGAGCGGTGTCGCCGAGGCCGCTACCAGGTCCTTGTCGATGTGCATACCCGCCCCTAATGCTCGAAGTGCTATGCATAGAAGCACAAGGTGACTGGAGCCGCAAGGCGTTGCGGCGGAAGCCAAATCCCTATCGGTGATCGACGACGACCGTTGGCCAGGTGACCGTCCGTTCATCGTGTTGAGTTCGACCAGCTCCCGCAGCGAATCGAGCTGGAACAGACCGGGCTCAGCCAGACCGACGGCGTGGCGCATCTCGAGTACCGCGTCCTCCGGTAGCGCTCCCGGTTGCGGCGTGCTCCAGATGCTTCCGGCCAGTCACCGGATAGCGTCCTGGGGTGTGAGGGTCACGGCTGAGGCCGCACGTCGCTTTCTCGTTGCGCGCCACGCGCTGGCGCCGGCGCGCTCGCTCGCCGGAGGGCCCGACGCAGTGCTCGAGATCTTCCGCCGACTCGGATCGGTCCAGTACGACCCGCTTGCCGTTGCCGGGCGGAACCATGACCTCGTGCTGCACGCGCGCGTCGCCGACTACGACCCCGCCTGGTGCGATCTCCTCTACGAGCGCCACGAGATCTTCGAGGCGCACAACAAAGGGCTCTCCTTCGTCCCGGCGAGCAGGTTCCCGTGGTTCCGCGGGACATGGAGCCAGAGTGGGACGCGCGTCCTCGCCGAGAACGCCGAGGTGGCTGAGCACGTGCTCGAGCGCATCCGCGCCGAGGGGCCTCTGTCGTCGCTCGATTTCGAGCGCGCTCGCGGGACGACGATCGACTGGTTCGGGATCCCGACGAATACCGTTCGCGCCGTGCTCGAGGCGTACGCCGTCACGGGGGTGCTCGGGCTTGCACGACGCGACCACAACCGACGCTACTACGACCTTCTCGAGCGACTGCTACCCGCCGACCTGGTCGCGCAGGAGGTCCCGCTAGAGGAGCAACTCCGCCACAAGCTCCTCTCGCGTTACCGCGCTCACGGACTCCTCGGCGTGGGTGGAGGCGGAGACATCTTCGGCGGGATCGGCCCGGCAAAGCCGGATCCGAAGAGGCCTGGTCATCCTGGCAGAACGGCTCTGCGTGAGGAGCTCATCGCCGACGGCGAGCTCGTTCCGGTCGAGGTCGAAGGGGTGCGCGGGAAGCGGTTCGTTCTCAAGGAGGAGGTCGCGCTGCTGGAAGGTCCCCCGGAACCGCCGCCCTCCGTCGCATTCTTGCCCCCGTTCGATCCGTTGGTTTGGGATCGAGCTCTCCTCGGATCGCTCTTCGACTTCGACTACGTGTGGGAGCTCTTCATCCCGCCGGCCAAGCGGCGTTGGGGCTGGTACGTATTGCCGATGCTCTTCGGCGACCGCCTCGTCGGCCGGATCGAGCCGCGCATCGACCGCGCTGGGGGACGGGTGCAGGTGCTCGACCTGTGGTGGGAGGACGGCTTCTTGCCGCGCCGCACCGAGAGCTTCGTTCACGCGATGCGCGACGCGCTCGGCGCCTACCTGCATTTCGCAGGCGCGACCCGCCTCGAGTGGGCACCGCCGCTCGCGACGGAGCGACGACTGTTTCTCACGCGCCCCAAGAGCTCTAGCGGCGCCTGACGGTGGCTCCCCTGAAGGTGCGAGTGTGCTCCTGCTTCGAGAGGCGTCACTTGACGCGGGCAGTGTCCGCGAAGGCGAAACTCGGGCAAAAGTTCC
>Ga0208612_1000060_pt1 | contig 77971 bp, 83 predicted proteins | sample AntDryMetagUQ889_FD_188089 | JGI IMG/M metagenome (GOLD analysis project Ga0208612, IMG submission 188089) | Polar desert microbial communities from Antarctic Dry Valleys - UQ889 (SPAdes) | ecosystem: Environmental > Terrestrial > Soil > Desert | place: Antarctic Dry Valleys | collected 2008-12-31 | reverse complement strand
ACACCACCGTCTTCCCCGTCAAAATCATCATGTCCCCCACCTCCTCCAACACATTCTTCGTCGGAAGAAACGCCCGATCAGCGACACTACGAACCATCTGCGCGGCCTCCTCAGCCGGGGAATGCCCTTCGCGGGGCACTGAGCTAGTGAACTAGCACAGAGGTATATACCACCGCCCAGCGCCTTGTCAAACACACAGTTTGCGGTCCGCTGTTGCCTGTACTGTGCTAGAGAGCTAGACTGCGAACTCGATGTCTCCGCTGGACTTCTCGATCGACCGCAATTCCGACGTGCCGCTGGCGACCCAGCTGGCCTGGAAGCTGCGCACCCTCGTCGCCACCGGCGCCCTGCGCCCGGGCGACCGTCTTCCGGGCGTGCGCGAGATCGCCGAGGCCGCGGGCGTGAACGTGAACACCGTGCGCAGCGTCTTCGGGCGCCTCGAGGAGGAGGGCCTCCTCTCCTCCCAGCACGGCCGCGGGACATTCATCGCCGGGGACGCCGCCGTTCAGGAGCCGCTGGCCAGGGTTGCCGCCGCGGCCGCCGCCGAGGCACGGCGCGCAGGCCTGGACCCGCGTGAGGTGGCCGCGGCGCTGTTCGTGGACACCGGACTCTCCGACGCCGACACGGGCCTCTCGGCTCCCGCGCGACAGGGGGCCACGTCGCGGACCGGCCCCGCGATCGAGCGCGGCGCCGACGAGCGCGCGCAACGGCGCCGGTTGCGCGGCGACATCGCGCGGCTCGAAGGCGAGCTGGCCTACCTGGAGGGCCTGTCGAGCATCAAGTCGCCGCCGCGCGACCGGCCCCGTGCCGGCCAGATCCTCACCGCGGCCGAGCTCGCGGCGGTGCGCGACGACCTCGCCGCGCGCGTGGCCGACCTGCGAACCGAACGCGCCGAGACGCGCCGCAGCGTCGCGGAGGAACGTCGGATCGCAGAGGCGCAGGCGGCATCCGAGCAGCCGGCATCCGAGCAAGGCGCGGGCAACCGCGCCGCCACGCCGCGCGGTCCGCGGGTGTGGCGCCACGGCGGCGTCTGGACGGGCCCGCTCAAGCCGGGCGGCGACGGAGTCGTCTACGAGTCCTGAGCGCGCACGGCGATCAGGCCTCCGCCTCGACCGCCTCGGCGGCCCGGCGGGGACGCGGCGCGAGCTGCACCGGCGCGCCGGCGAAGGCGCGTAGCCGCACGTCCCTCCAGGACAGGCCCTCCTTCACCAGCGCGGGCATGCCCATCACGACCGCGGTCGTCAGCTCGACGGCCTGCAGGATGATCCCGTACCCGAGCGCATCGGCCGAGCCGACGCCGTAGGCGCCGGCTAGGACGGCGACGCAGGCCGCCTGGAAGACGCCGAGGTTGGAGGGCGTGGCCGGCAGGACGGCGGTGACGTTGACCGCGAAGAGCACCGCCGCGGCGGCCGCCAGGCCGGCGCGGCGGTCGAGTCCGAGCGCGACCAGAAGCACGTAGCACGACAGCCACTGGATCGCCCATGCCGACAGCTGCGCGGTGATCGCCACCGCGGCCAGACGCGGCTGGCGGAAGACGCACAGGCCGTCGCGGACCCGGCGCGAGGCCGCCCGGCCCTGGGCCACCCAGGCCTGAACGCGCCGGAAGCGCGAGGGCTTGCCCTTGCGCAGCAGCGCCGGCGTGATCAGCACCGCGGCGAGGATGGCAACGGGCGCGATCGCGACGGCGAGCAGCGCGCGCTCGTGGCCGGCGAACATCTCCACGGAGGAGAACATCACCGCGCCGAGGACGATCAGCGCGAGGATGTTGATCAGCGTCTGGGAGACCAGCGTGCCGAGCACTACGGGCAAGCGCTCCCGCGGGCGCCCCGTCCGGCGGGCGACGACGAAGGCGCGCGAGGGCTCGCCGAGACGCGCGGGCAGCGTGGCCGACATCAGCACGCCGATGAACGTCCCCTGGATCGCGTCTGTCAGCTTCACCCGCGCGTGCGGGAGCGCCGCGCGCAGGATCGCGTGCCAGGAGAGGGCGCGCAGCACCATCGAGGAGCACATCAGCCCCAGCCCCACCAGCACCCACGTCGGGCTGGAGTCGATCAGGGTGCGACCGATGTTCTCGGGACCGATTCGCCGCACGGCGAGCACGGCCAGCAGCACGCCGGCCGCGGCGGCCAGGCCCAGCAGCAGGCGCCGGGCGAGGGCCACGGCAGGGCGCCGCCGGCCGGCCGCGCGGGGCGGCGCCGGCTCCAGGGTCTCGAGCCGGCGCGCGGGCGAGCGCGGAAGGCCGTCGGCCGGGAGTGCTCCGACGCGCACGGCCACGCGCCGCGCTGCGCCGGCGGGCTCGGGCACGTGCTGGGCGTCGGCGTAGGCGTGGAGCACCTCGTCGGTCACCCGCGGCCACGCGTAGCGCTGCGCGGTGCGGGCCGCGGCGGCGCTCATCGCCGCGCGTCGCGACGGGTCATGCCAGAGGTCGCGCAACGCCTCGGCCAGCTCCGTGGCGTCCCCGCGGGGGACGAGCACGCCGTCCTCGCCGTCGCGTACGACGTCGCGGTAGCCGGCGATGTTCGAGGCCACTACCGGCGTTCCCGCCGCGAAGGCCTCCGTGAGGACCATCCCGAAGCTCTCGCCTCCCAGCGACGGCGCGCAGAGGACGTCGGACCCGCTCAGGACCTCGTGCTTGCGATCGTCGGAGACCTTGCCGAGGACCTCCACGCCGCGTCCGTCGAGCAGCAGCGGCTCGACCTCCTCGGCCGTGGCGCCGACGATCTGGAGGCTGGCGGGCACGTGGTCGCGCAGCGCCTCGAAGGCGCGCAGCAGCACGCCGAGCCCCTTGCGCTCCACGGCCTGGCCGACGAAGACGATCCGCAGCCGATCGCCCGCCGGACGCGCGACCGGGGCCGCGGCGACGTCGACTCCGTTCGGGATCACGCGATAGTGGCCTCCGTAGAAGCGCCGGCCGGTCCACGCGGCGGCCTCGGAGACGGCGATGCGCACGCGCAGCCGATTCAGCCGCCGACGCGCCCCCATCAGGTTGGCGACGTTGTTGCTCACCCGGTTCTCCGAGTAGCAGTGGAACGTGCCCACGAGCGGCAGCGACGCCGAGCACAGGGTGTCCCAGCCCAGGTTCGGGGCGACAGGCTCGTGGATGTGGGCGACGTCGAAGGCTCCGGCCCGCAGCTCGCGCCGCAGGGTCGAGACGCCGTAGGGGGTCGGGGAGCAGTTGGAGACCGCCCCGTTGGCCGGAAAGCCGATCGTCCGGCCGAGCGGCACGAGGTAGTCGGGGAGCTCGCGCGCCTGCGGGGCCGTGCCCCGGTGCAGGGCGGTCGCCAGGCGGTCCGCAGGGTCATAGGGGGCGAAGACGCGCACGTGGTGGCCCCGGCCGAGGAGCTCCTCGGCCAGCGCCTCGATGTGGCGCGTGACGCCGCCCGGGTAGGTCCAGGAGTACGGGGAGATGAGGGCGATGCGGGTCATGGGACCTTCGCGGCGGAGCGGCGAGGCGCGGGCGGGCCGTCGGGTTCGCGTGATTCTAGAGCGCGGGCGCCCCGAGCCGGGGCCGGCGCGGTGCCTGGCCCCGCGGGCGCCGGCTCGCCCTGGAGGTAGGCCGTCGCCAGACCCAGCACGAAGACCGCGACCACGAACAGCAGCGGGCCCGAGTCGTTGGAGAGCGCGCCCGCGATGCCGGCCGCCAGCCCACCGGCCAGCGCGGCTCGCCACGCCGGTCCGGGCAGCCGCGCGTACAGGCGCTCGCGCAGGAACAGGGCGGCGCCCGCGGCGAGGACCGCGACAAGCGTGACGACGGGCATCAGGCCGCGCATCAGCGCGTGCCAGGCGAACTCGTAGCGGCGCACCACCACGTCACGCAGGTTGGACGAGCCCTCGACCTCGAGCACGCTGCGGCTGAAGTGGCTCGAGGCCCCGGTGGCGAGATCGAGCAGCGCGAGCGCCCCCACGGCGACGAGCGGGACGCAGGCGGCGAGGGCGACGCCACGGCGGGTCACGCCTCCCGGCAGCAGCAGCAGTGCGGCCACGGCGGTCCCGACCGACGCCGTGATCACCCCGCCGACGTCCGCCCCGAGATACCCGGACCCGATGATCAGGCCGATCGCCACGCCAGCGACCACGAAGAGGGCAGCCAGCCGGCGCGACGGCGGCCGGCCCGTGAAGCCAGCGGCCAGGGCGATGAACAGCAGGATCGGCAGGGCCGGCTCGAGTTCGTTGCCGATCCCGTAGAAGCGCGCGCCCGCGCGCGGGTTGGGCCCGAGCATGGAGAGGTTGATCAGGCCGCCGTTGGTCGCCAGGTCGACGGTGTAGACGGCGAGGCAGACCGCGACCGGCAGGATCGGCGCGCGCGGCCACGGCACCAGGCGATCGGTCAAGGCGCCAAGCGCAAAGGCCAACGCGACGACCAGCGCCGACTCCACCAGCGCGCTCGAGGGGTCGAAGACCGCGGGGATCAGCACGACCGCGGGCACCCACATGAAGGCCAGCGCGCCGGTGCGCAGCGCCGCCCGGCGGCCGCGCGCGCCGGCGGCCAGGACGAGCGCTGCCGCGAGCACGACCCACGCCACGACCAGGAGCGCGAGCGTGCGGATGCGCCGCGGCGCGACGTGTCGCAGGCGCGTGCGCAGCTCCTCCAGGCGCGGGGCGCTGCGGGGCTCGCCGTCCCGGATCGCCTCCCCCCGGATGCTCCCCGGCACGGCGACGCCCAGATGCTCGAGCACCGTCACCGGGATGTCGATGCCGGCCACCAGCCCCCGCCCTCGCGTGGTGTCCGAGGTCACTCCCCGCGCCGCCTCCGAGCCGGTGGGGCCCGCGGTCCCCCGGGCCACGGCGACGGGCAGCAGCTGCAGCTCGTCGCGGTCGGGCGGCTGCTGTGCGATCACCACCAGCTCGTCCGCCGCGCGCCGGGCGAGCAGCGCATCGACGCCCGCCTGGGCGCCCGGTCCGGGGGGCAGCGCGACCACCACCAGGCGGTGGGAGCGCAGCGCCGCGCGGGCGCGCACGACGACCGTCGCCGGCGAACCGAGCGAGACGGCCGCCACCCTCCCCCGCCGGTCGGCCACCGCCGCGGCCTCGACGTTGCGTGCGCCGGCCACGCCCACGAAGGCCGCGCCACCGGGGATCGCCGCCGCGAGCTGTCCGGGACGGATCGTCCCGGGCGCGGAGCGCGCTCGCCGCACCGCAGCGTCCCAGCCGCGGATCACGCCACCGGGCGCGGCGGGCGCGAGTGCCAGCGGCGCGGGGAGCGACGGGTCGTAAGCCGTCGGCGAGACCCGGGTCCCGGTCGAGATGTCCAGCGCCGCCTGGTCGGCGCTGTAGTTGCCCTGGGTGGCGCTCATCAGCCCGAACGCCAGCCCGCGGCGCTCGAGCGAGCGCAGGAGCGGATCGGGGCCGCTGTCGCGTCCGGTCGCATCGTGGGGCGAGGGGACGAACACGACCAGTGCGCGCGGAGCGGCAACGGCCCCGGCTGGGAAGGCGGCCAGCCCGCACAGCGCGGCCACCAGCGCGAGGCGTCGCATCACGCCGTGAGGACGGGGTCCGCGGGAGGCCGCCCGGCCTCCCGCGGGGAAGGCGCCGCCGGGCGGTCAGGCGCGCCGGCGGCCAGCGGCTCCGGCGCGCCGCGAACGTAGGCCGTGACCGCGGCCAGCGCGATCACCGAGTTGATCAGCAGCACCGGCCCCGAGTCGTTGGTGAGCATCCCGACTACCCCGGCGGCCAGTCCCCCCAGCAGCGCCGCGCGCCACGCGGGCCGGTCGCGCAGCGGCGCGTAGAGGAGCGCGCGGTTGCGATAGGCGAAGCCGACCGCCAGCGCGGCGGCGAGGAAGTACGCCGGCGTACGCCCGCGAACCAGCGTCTGGAAGGCCAGCTCGTAGCGCCGCGTCACGAGCTCCCACACCTCCTGCGAGTTCTCCGCCCGCAGCAGGTTGCGCGACAGATGGGCTCCTCCGGAGAACAGCAGGTCGATGGCGATCAGCAGCGCCAGCGCGGCCACCGGCGCGAGCAGCGCGATCGCGATCGCGCGCTTGGTGATCCCGCCCGGGAGCATGATCAGCGTGGCGACCGCGAAGGCTCCCGCCACGGTCAGGACACCGCCGACGTCCGCCCCCAGCCGCCCGGAGCCGATGATCAGCCCCAGCACGAGGCCCGAGATCGCGTACAGCGCCACGATCCCGCGCGACGGCCGCCGTGCGCCGATCGCCGCGGCCAGCCCGACCAGCAGGAGGATCGGCAGCAGCGGCTCGAGCTCGTTGGAGATCCCGTAGAAGCGCGCGCCGAACGAGACGCTCGGGCCCAGCGCAGAGCGCGTCAGCAGGTCGGCCCCGGCAGCGAGGTCGATCGTGTAGGCCGCCAGCCCCACCACCGCGGGCGCGATCGGCCCGCGCGGCCATCGCAGCAGCCGGTCGGTGAGGACGCCGAGGAGGAGCGAACCGAGCGCGATGATCGCGGTCTCCAGCAGTTTTCGCTGCGGCTCCACGGTGGCTGTGAGCAGGACGACGGTGGGCCACCACATCCCGGCCAGCGCCCCGATGCGCAGGGTCGGCGGCAGCGCGGCGCCGACACCGCGCAGCGCCCCGATCGCGAGCAGGATCACCGCCGCCAGCGCCGCGACGCCGCGCAGCGAGGAGGCCTGCCGCGCCCCCCGCACGTCCGCCCACCGGCGGCGCAGCTCCTCGAGGCGCTGCGCGCTGATGCGCGAGCCGAACTCGATCGGCTCCCCGCGCGCCTTGTTGGGCACGTCGATCTCGAGGTGCTCGAGGACGGTCGGCATCACGTCGATCGCCGAGACCAGCCCCGGCTGGCGCGTGGTCGCGGAGGTGATCCCGCGCGATGGGCCGCCGTCGGAGACCGCGAAGGCGGGCTGCTTGAAGTAGCGCGTCGGCGGCTTGGCGAATGAGCGCTTGGGCGGCGGGAAGGCCAGATGGGCGATCAGCAGCAGCTCGCTGCCGCGCCGCGCGGCGATCAGCTGGTCGAGCGCCGCCTTGCCGGACGGGTCGTCGGGGAGCGAGACGACCACGAAGCGCTTGCGGCCCAGGAGATCCTGCGCACGGCGCGCCAGGTCCGACGCAGGGCCGAGCGAGACGGCAGCTACGCGCCCGCGCTCGTCAGCCGCGGCGATCGCCCCGTCGGCGTTGCGCCCGACGACGCCCGCGTACCCGGCGCCCCCCGGGATCGTCGACGCCAGCAGCCCGGGACGGATCGTCGAGGACGCGGTGCGCGCGCGCCGAACGTCGGCCTCCCAGCCCTCGATCCGGCCGGTGGAGCCGGCGGCCTCCAGCTTCAGCGGGACGATGTCCTTGGGCTCGTAGATGAAGGTGGACTGGCGCGTGCCCTGGGTGAAGTCGAGCAGCGCCTGCTCCTGGGTGTAGTCGCCCTGGACCGTCGCGATCAGGCCGACGGAGAGCTGCGGGCGCGAGGACATGTCGCGCAGGAACAGGTCCTTGGGCTCATATGGAGGCTCCTTGCCCGCGAAGGAGAGGTTGTCCTTCGGCGCCGCCTGCCACAGGGCGAGGAGCACGGACGGCTCGGCCCCACGCTGCGCCACGGCGCCGGCGGGGAGAGCCAGCCCGGCGGCGAGGAGGGCGAGCGCGCACAGCAAGGCGACTCGGCCGGGCCGGAACATCGTCAGGACTATACTTTTCGCCGCCGCCGTCGTTTCACCCTCCGGCGGGCTGGAGACGGGCGAATTCGGGCTGTCGGGGCCCTCCGGCGGCCGCTCTTCACAGCCCGGCCGATATGCCCGAGCGCCACTTCGTCAAGTACACGTTCCTCAAGGTCGACCCCGCCTGGCGGAGGCTCGAGGACGAACGCCGCGGCCGCGACAAGCGCGAGCTTGCGGCGGCCTGCGCCGACTTCGCCGACGGCCATCTCCTGCGCGCGTTCTCGCTCGTGGGGACCCGCGGCGACGCCGACCTGATGCTGCTCTCCCAGGCGCGCAACCTCGAGCGCATCCACGAGTTCCACGTCGTCCTCGCGCAGAGCGGACTGATGCAGTGGGCGTCCATCCCCCACTCCTTTTTGGCGATGACCAAGGAGTCCGAGTACTCCGATGAGTCGCGCCTGGAGGTCCGCCCCGCCCACGCGAAGTACCTGTTCGTCTACCCGTTCGTGAAGACGCGCGCGTGGTACCACCTGCCCGCCGAGGAGCGCGGGCGCATCATGCAGGAGCACATCCGGATCGGCCGCGAGTACCCGTCGATCGACCTCAACACCTCCTATTCGTTCGGGCTCGACGACCAGGAGTTCGTGGTCGCCTTCGAGACCGACGACCCTGGCGACTTCCTCGACCTCGTGCAGCGGCTGCGCACCAGCGAGTCCAGCCTCTACACGCTCCGCGACACGCCCACCTTCACCTGCGTGGCCACCTCGGTCGAGCGGGCGCTGGACGCGCTCGACGGCCAGCCGGTGGCCGCGCTGGAGTGGCTGCAGTGACCACCGCGCCCGTAGACCTGGCCCGCGACGTCGACGAGGTGCGCGACATCACGGTGATCGGGGCCGGCCCCGTCGGCCTCTCCACCGCCTTCTGGGCGGGGATGCGCGAGGCCTCCTCGCGCATCATCGACTCGCTGCCCGACATCGGGGGCCAGCTCACCACGCTCTACCCGGAGAAGTGGATCTTCGACGTGCCCGGGCACACGCGCGTGCTCGCCAAAGATCTCGTCGAGCAGCTGCGCGAGCAGGCGCTCGACCAGTTCGACGTCCCCGTGCACCTCGACACGACGGCGGAGCGGATCTCGTGGGAGGACGACCCGGAGCGCCCGGACGGAAAGCTCGTCCTCGTGCACACCGACCGCGGCGACCTGCGCTCGCGCACGGTAATCGTCGCGGGGGGCCATGGCGCCTTCGAGCCCAAGAAGCTGCCCGGGTACGACATGACCCCGTGGGAGGGCCGCGGCGCCCACTACCTGGTGGGCGAGAAGTCCGAGTTCGCCGGCAAGCGGGTGCTGATCGTCGGCGGCGGCGACTCCGCCTGCGACTGGGTGATCAACCTCCTCGATGTCGCCGAGCGGATCACGCTGGTCCATCGCCGCGAGGGCTTTCGCGCGCACGAGTCGACGGTCGCCCAGGTGATGGAGGCCGTCGAGGGCGGGGCGATCGACCTGCGCGTGCCCTACCAGATCCGCGACATCACGGGGAACGGGCGCATCGAGCGCGTGGTCCTCTTCCACTCCGAGGACGAGGCCGACCAGGTCGAGCTCCCCTGCGACGCGGTGCTGCTCCAGCTCGGCTTCAAGACCGCGCTGGGCCCGCTCAAGGACTGGGGCCTGGAGATCTCCAAGGGGGCGATCGTCGTCGACGGGCTGATGCGCACCAACCTCGAGGGCGTGTGGGCGTGCGGGGACATCACCACGTTCGACGGCAAGCTCAAGCTGATCGCCACAGGGTTCGCGGAATCTGCGATCGCGGTCGCCCAGGCCGTCCACGCGATCCGCCCGGAGATGAAGATCCAGCCGAAGTACTCGACCAACACCGGCGTCCCCGGCGCGGTCGAGGGCCAGGCCTGAGGTCGCAGTCCTGCCGGCCTCCCAGCCGCGCGCCTGGCCGGCGGCGCTCGACGAGGCCGTCGCCCACCTGCGCGCGGCGGACCCGGTGATGCGGCGCGTGATCGACACCGTGGGGGACCTGGGAGCGCGTGGCGGTCGCGCCGTCGCGCCCGACGACCACTACGGGGCGCTCGTGCGCTCGATCGTCGGTCAGCAGCTCTCGGCGAAGGCCGCCTACGCGATCAACGCGCGGCTGCGCGAGCGCTTTGCAGGGCGCCCGCCCACGCCGCAGGAGGTGCTCGCCGAGGACCCGGAGCAGCTGCGCGCGGCGGCCGGGCTATCGCGCGCGAAGGTCTCCTTCCTGCGCTCGCTGGCCGAGCACGTGGTCTCCGGCGAGCTCGAGCTCGATCGCATGGGCGAGCTCCCGGACTCCGAGGTGATCGCGGAGCTGGTCGCCGTGCGCGGCATCGGCGAGTGGACCGCGCACATGTTCCTGATCTTTCACCTCGAGCGCCCGGACGTGCTGGCGACGGGCGACCTCGGCATCCGCGCGGCGATGGTCGAGCACTACGGCCTGCGCAAGCTCCCGACGCCCGAGCGGATGACGCGCATCGCGCGGCCCTGGCGCCCGCACCGCTCGACGGCCTGCCGCTTCCTGTGGCGCTCGCTGGACAACACGCCGGCCTGACGCGACCTCACCGACAGCCCGCGGGGGGCCGCGGGGGGCCGGCGCCCCGCGGATCGCGATCGCCGCCCCAGGCGCGCCACACGCCGTAGGCGGGATACGTGCGCCTCAGGTCGGCGCTGGCAAGCCCGACGGGGAAGCCCGGATCCTCGCGGAACGTGTACTGGATCGCGGCGTCGATCCCGGGGTCGCGGCGCCAGCGCTCGAGCACGGCGTGCAGGGCGCGGCAGCCCGCTCTCAGGACCGCGGGGTCGGTGTCGCGTTCGCGGCCCGACGAGCGCCCGCCGACGCCGGTCTCGGTGATCCAGATCCGCCTGACGCCGCCGGAGCATCGCCGCGCGTCGAGCGCGCGGCGCAGCTCGCCCAGCCGGTCCGCGTCGCCCACGTACTGGTGCTGTGCCCACACCCCTCCGGCGCAGGCCACGTCCTGGGGCAGTCCGCGCACGAACTCCGCAGTGCCCGTGATGCGCGGCCTCGCGAGGAAGGGGCTCGAGGTCTCCCCCACCACCAGCCCCTGCTCGCCCGGAGCCGCTGCCAGCTCCGCGCCCAGCGCTCGCGCCAGCGGTGCGTACAGGCGGGGGCCGAGAGACGGCGCCGATGCGTCGCAGCGCGCCCGCTGGGGTGAGAGGAAGAGGCCGGAGTTGGGTTCGTTCCACGCGCTCCACAGGCGCAGCTCGACGCCCTCGCGCCGGCCCAACGCGAGCAGCGAGCGGACGAGGCGCCGGTAGGCAGGCAGGGCGCTGCGGTCGGGCGCGCGCGCGTTGACGTTGGCCCCGCGCGGCTCACAGCCTCGCCGCCGCGAGGCCGCCCAGGCGGGCGTCGAGTAGAGGACGACCAGCGGCTCGAAGCCCCCACCGGCAGCCCGGCGGGCCTGGACCAGCGCGCGCAGCTGGGCGCGCACGCTGTGGCCGCCGATCGCGGGTGCGTCCCAGTCGGGAGCGCGAGCGCGCCGCGGTTGCACAGCCGACCACAGGACCATCAGGCGCAGGACGCGCGGACGGATCCGGGCCAGGCGCCGCGCCGCCCGGGCGGCCGGTCCACCTCTCGCGCGGTCCCCAACGGGAGCGATCAGCGCCGGATCGAACTCCGTCAGGCCGATGGCGAGGCCGCGCGGGAGCGCGAGCGACTCGACGACCGCGGGGGCGGGCGCAACGGAGCGGCTGGCGCGGCGGTCGCGGCCGCCGCCACAGCTGGTCACCGCGAGCACCAACACCACGGCCGCGCCCGCCGCGAGGGCGGGACGCCACGGCCACCACGCGGTCAGACCGCGGAGACCTCTTCCTCGTCGGCGACCCGGAAGGAGGAGCCGCAGCCGCAGGCTGCGATCACGTTCGGGTTGTTCACCTCGAAGCCGGCGCCCTGAAGCGAGTCGAGGTAGTCGACCTGCGCGCCCTTGATGTAGGGCAGTGAGGCCTGGTCGACCAGGAGGCGGAGCCCGTGGCTCTCGAAGACGGTGTCGCCGTCGCGCTGCTGGTCGAAGGCGAGCTGGTACTGAAAGCCGGAGCAGCCCCCGCCGCGAACGCCGACGCGCAGGCCAGCGGTCTCGGCGACCTCCGCCTGGGTGGCCAGGAACTCCTTCACCTTCTCGGCGCCCTTGTCGGTCAGGGTGATCATTGCTTCACCAAGTGTAGCGGCCCCTGAAGCGGCCCTCCACAACGCTACGCTGTCGTGCAATGCCCACCACGGACGAGCTCAGAGAGCGCATCGAGTCGGCGATTCCGGGCTCGCGCGCGGAGATCGCCGACCTGACCGGCGGCGGCGACCACTTCCAGGCCACGGTGACCGCACCGGCCTTCGAGGGACTCACGCGGATCCAGCAGCACCGGCTCGTCTACGACGTGTTCGGCAAGGAGGTCGGAGGGCAGATCCACGCCCTCTCGATCCGGACCCAGACTCCAGCGAGGAACCAGACATGACCCAGGAGCACCAGAACCAGCCACCCGCAGGCGGCAACCCGATCCGCGAAGCGATCCAGCAGGCGATCGACGAGAACCCGACGATCCTCTTCATGAAGGGCACGCCTGACGCGCCCGCGTGCGGGTTCTCCGCGCGGACGGCCGGGGCGCTCCAGACGCTGCAGGCGCCGTTCGCGGCGGTGGACGTCCTCCCCGACCCGCGGATCCGCCAGGAGCTCTCGGCGATCTCGAGCTGGCCGACGATCCCCCAGCTCTTCGTCAACGGGGAGCTGGTCGGCGGATGCGACATCGTGATGGAGATGTACGAGAGCGGCGAGCTCGCCGTGACGCTCGGCGTGGAGGCGCCGCAGGACGCCGCCGGGCCCGCGCCGGAGGCGGGTTCGCCCTCGCAGGCTCCGCTGGGCATCGAGAACCGGCTGGGCTGACCGCGATGACGCCCGGGCGACAGGCCCTCGTGGGCTGCCTCGCGGCCGCGCTCGCGGGCGCGTCGCCGGCCTCGGCGGCCCCGCCGACGCCGATCTCCGAGCGCCCGACCAGCACCCCGCCGCCCGCGTTCATCGGCGCACCCGCCACCTCGCAGCCGCTCTCCCTGGAGGAGGCGCCGCCGCCGCCGCGCCACCCGTTCATGGCGCCCAACGACCGCAGCAACATCCACGACGACGCCTTCCAGACCGACACTGCCGACACGCAGGGTCCGCTGGGGCGCGACATGGAGACGCTCTCGACGCAGGAGTTCGCGGACTGCGCCTCGGTGACCTTCGACTCGCAGGGACGGATCGAGACGATCTGCGTCGGCGTGGACCGGCCCACGCTGAAGCTGTTCGACCCGCGCACGCTCGAGGAGCTGGCCTCCATGCCGCTGCCGCCGCGCAATCCCGGCACGGGGAGCATCTTCAACGACTTCGCCAGCGGCGGCTACTTCTATCTCGACCACCTCGACCGCGCCGTCGTGCCGACGACCGCGCGCCACCTGCTCGTGATCGGCCAGACATCCGGCCCCGGGTTCGCCGTGGAGCGCGACCATGACCTCACCGCGGTGGTGCCCGACGGCGACAAGCTCTTCGCCGTGATGCCCGACTGGTCGGGACGGCTGTGGGTGGTGACGACCCAGGGACGCGTCGTCACGATCGACCCGAACCGCGGCGAGCTGCGCGTGCGGGCGCTCGAGGAGGAGATCGCCAACTCGTTCGCCGTCGACGAGACCGGCGGCGTCTACATCGTCACCGCCGCCGCGCTCTACCGCTTCGACGCCGGAGCGCAGGGCGAGCCGGAGGTGACGTGGCGCGAGGTCTACCGCAACTCGGGCATCTCCAAGCCCGGACAGGTGAACGCCGGCTCGGGGACGACGCCCACGCTGATGGGCCGCTCCTACGTGGCGATCACCGACAACGCAGACCCGATGAACGTCGTCGTCTACCGCCGCGCCGCGCGGGTCTCCGGCCCGCGGACGGTCTGCACCCACCCCGTGTTCGACAAGGGCGCGAGCGCCACCGACAACTCGCTGATCGGCACCGCGCGCTCGCTGGTCGTGGAGAACAACTACGGGTACACGGGCCCCACCGCGACAGTGGGCGGATCGACGGAGCCGGGCGTACAGCGGGTCGACCTGAGCCCCGACCACCCGGGTGGCTGCCGCACCGTCTGGCGCAGCCAGGAGCGCTCGCCCACCGTGGTCCCCAAGCTCTCGCTCCACAACGGGCTCGTCTACGTCTACACCAAGGACCCCGATCCCAACCGCGACGATCCGTTCTACCTGACGGCGCTGGACTTCCGCACGGGTAGGACCGTCTACAAGCGGCTGGCGGGACGCGGGCTGGGCTTCAACAACAACTACGCGCCGATCTCGCTCGGACCCGACGGTACTGCCTATGTCGGCACGCTCGGCGGGCTCGTGCTGCTGCGCGACCGCGTCGCGCCGGCTCGCGTCACGCGGCCGTCGCTGGGGTTCTCGCCGACTCCCCTGACCCCGCGTCCGAATCCGCGTCTGGCGCTCGGCCTGCGGGGGCTGCGCTACCCGCCCGGCGCGCGGCCCCCACGCGCGCGCCCATGCGCACGGCTGTCGTTCAACACCGCGATCGCGGGGCCCGACCGCACCCTGGTTCGGCGCACCGACTACTTCTTCGACACGCGCACGCGGCCCGTCGTGCGGACCCGCTCGCCGCTGTCGCCGCTGCGCGTGGTGCGCCGCGGACTGCGCTTCCATCGCTACTACCGCATCCGCGCGCTGACCACGCTGGCCGACGGACGCCAGGCGTCGCTCGTGCGCTACTTCCGCGCCTGCTGAGCGCCACCGGCGCCCACGGCGACCCCGGCCCGGTGCTCGAGGTGCTCGACGATCCGCTTGGAGTCGTGGATCGTCTCGCCGCCGATCACCAGCACCGGCACGTGACGCTGGCCGGTCAGCTCCTGGATCTCGTCGCGGCCGCGCTTGCGAAAGGCGACGCGAACCTGCTCGTGGTCCACGCCGTGGCGACGTAGCGCCCGCGCGGCCTTCCCGCACGGACACAGCCAGTTGGTGGGGGTGATGCAGCGGTAGAACGTGGCCACGGCCTGAGCGTACCTGGGACTCGAGCCGGCGTTGTCCCCGGCTGGGCCCTGTCGACGTAGGTAGGGTCGTCCGGCCGATGCCCCCCGTCGCCGTCGTCACGGACACCACCCACTACCTGCCGCGCGAGATGGTCGACGCGAGCGGACTGCAGCAGGTCTCGCTCTACGTCAACTGGGGCGGGCGCCAGGACCGCGAGGCCGACCTGCGCGACTTCGACGAGTACTACGACCACCTGCGCGTCGCGGCCGACCTCCCCACGACCTCCCAGCCGTCGGTCGGCGACTTCCTCGCGGTCTATGAGCCCCTGGTCGCCGCCGGCCGGGACGTGGTGTCGATCCACCTATCCGCGGGAATCTCCGGCACCTACGAGGCGGCGCTGGCCGCCAAGGCCCGGCTGGACGAGCAGGGGACGAAAGCCACGATCGAGGTGCTGGACTCCGCCACCACGGCCGGGGGGCTCGGGCTGGTGGCGCTCGCCGCCGCCGGCTCGGCGGGCGGCGGTGGCGACGTCGAGGCGGTCGTGCGGCGCGCACTCGCCGCGCGCGAGGCGCTGAAGCTGTGGTTCTGCCTCGACACGATGGAGTTCCTGCGCCGCGGGGGGCGCGTGGGCGCTGCGCGCGCGTGGCTGGGGTCCACGTTGAAGATCAAGCCGATCCTCTCGATCGAGTCCCAGGTCACGCCCGTCGAGCGGGTTCGCACCGCAGCGCGCGCGTTCGAGCGGATGGTCGAGTACCTGCGCAGCCGCCAGGAGGACGGTGCCGACGCCTGGGTGATCCAGCACATCCAGGCGCGCGAGCAGGCCGAGCGGCTGGTCGAGCGCGGGCGCGGGATGTTCGGCTGCGAGCCGCTGTTCGTGTCGGAGGTCGGCCCGGTGGTCGGGACGCACGTGGGCCCGGGGCTGCTCGGCGTCGGCGGCATTCCCTCCGCCTTGCTGGACTGAGCGTAGGCCGCGTCAGGCCGGGGCGGGAGCTTCGGCCGGCGGGCCGGCCTCGGCGTCGGGCGGGGGAGCCCCCACGCCCGGCGGGTTCGCGGCGGCCATCCGCTGCTCGCGCAGCCGCAGCACGTCGCGCAGGAAGATCTGGATCGCCGCCGCCACGGGAATCGCGACGAGGGCGCCCAGCACGCCGAGCAGCCCGGCGCCGATCAGGACGGCGACGATCACCAGCAGCGGTGGCACGTCGACGGTCTTGCGATAGACGATCGGCTGGAGGACGTTGTTCTCGGCCTGCTGGTAGGCAACGAACACAGCCGCCCACACGATCGTCGCCGTCGGGAAGTCGGTGAACGCGGTCACCAGCAAGACGATCACCCCGCCGATCGTCGCCCCGACCAGCGGGATCAGGTCGAGGAACGACATCAGCACGGCGAGCGGCACGGCGAACGGGACCCCGAGCAGCGTCAGCGTCAGGTAGGTGGTAGTCCCCGCGATCAGGCTGATGATCAGGTTGCCGGCGACGTAGCCGGCGGTCGCGCGGTAGATGTCGCCGGCGATCGCACGATAGCGGTGCTCGCGGCCGCGTCCGAGCAACCGAAAGAAGGAGTCGACCAGGCGCTTTCCGTCGAGCAGCAGGAAGAACACGATCGTCAGCACCGTGACCAGCTGCACCGCGGCGGCGAAGACGCCGACTGTCACTGAGCGCAGCGCGCCCGCCGCGTCACCCAGGCGCGTGGGAAGCGTGCGTGCCTGCTCGGTCAGCTTCGTCGTGATGTCGTACTTCTCGTCGTACTCGCGGAACTGCTTGTTCGACCGCAGGTCGTCCAGATAGCCCGGGATGTCGTCCGAGAGCTGCTGCACCTGGGAGACGATCGGCGGGACCACGAGCAGGCCGATCCCGAAGATCGCCAGGGCGATCAGCAGATAGACCAGCAGGATCGAGAGCGCGCGCGGGACGCGGCGGCGGTGAAAGAAGTCGACGGCCGGCCCGAGGGCGACGGCGAGGAAGACCGCGATGACGAGCAGCAGCACGGTGCTGCGCACCAGGTACAGCACGTAGAGCAGCACCGTCAGCGCGGCGACGGTGAAGAACACCTTCGCGATCGCGCGAGTGGACGGAGCGCTCGAGGTCACCGGGCAGGCAGCGTAGGAGGCGGTCCGGACGCGCCATCCGTAGCCAAACCGGTGCAAACCGGTGCCGAAGCTCCATCAATTGTCCAGGTCCCCGTTTCGGGGCGAGGCGGCGGGCAATCCTGTCCTCAACGGCCGAGCGATCCAAGCCCGACCGCGATCCGACCCCCAGGGAAGGGCAGTCACCCGCAATGCTTCTGATTGGCCTCACCATCGGACTTGTCTGGATGCTCGTGCTGGGCCTCGTCGTGGCGGTCGCCACCGTGGCCTCGCGCGCCGACACCGACCACGACCACCTCGTGGCCGCGACCCTGACGGCGCCGCTCGCGATCATGACGCCGGCCTCTCCGCTCGGGATCTCGCGCCCGGCGCGGACGTCGGCCCCGCGCGCCGATCGCGCCCGGGTTCCCGCCTGAGCGACCGCGCCCGGCTGCTCATGAAGCGGCTGAGCCGGTCCCTCTCCCACCCACAGGCCTAGCCGCCCGCCCCCGTCGCGCCTCCGGGGCCGGGCGGTGGCCTGTGGAGTTACTGAGCCGAGCGGGCCGGCTAGCGGCCGCGGCGGAAGACCATGCTGCCGAGCGCGGCGACGCCGCCCCCGACCACGAAGCCGGTCACGGCCGCCCCGACGAGCGCGGGAGTGCGATGGCGCCGCAGCTGGCGGCGCCAGTCGGTGATCTCCGTCACCTCGTCGCGGAGCTTCTGGATCGAGACCGCGAGCTCGGAGCGGTTGCTCTCGATCGAGGCGCGGATCTCGGCGGGGCTACGCTCGGCCATCAGGACTTCTCCGCCTCGGCGCGGGCGGATACCGCCTCGAGCTGACCGCCGGGATCGCCGCCCAGCGTCGCGCGGATGCGCTGCGCCTCGTCGATCGCCATGTCGGGCGTTGGCGGAGCGCCTCCCTTCAGCCATCGCGCCGCCAGGAAGCCGGCGATTCCGCCCAGCAGGAAGAGGACTCCGGCGACGACGAAGAAGCCCCAGAAGACGTCGTCGAACAGGAGCGAGTAGATCATCCAGGCGAGCCCGTGAAGCACGAAGAACAGCCCGGTGACGGCGAAGATCCCGGCGGCGAGCCCGACCACCGAGCCCTTGACGAGCTTGGTGACCTTCTCGGTGATCTCCGCCTTGGCCAGCTCGATCTCCTCGCGCACCAGCGCCGAGGCACGCTCGGAGATCTCGCTGACCGCGGTGGCGATGTTCTGATTGGAGCCGTTGGGCGTCCGTTCTCCGTCGCTGGGTGGCACCGGTCCTCCGGTCTCAGGGGGCAAGGCGTCGCAGGATCAGGGCCACGACGAGGCCGCCGGCGAAGGCCGCGCCGACGAGCAGCTCGGGCCGGTCCTCGCCGTCGGGGCCGCCGAGCCCCGTGACCGACCCGGCCGGCGCGTAGGGCGGCGGCGCGGCGCCCGCGTCATAGCCCGGGCCGGTGAAGGTGCCCGCCGCCGGCGGGACGTCGTAGTCGGTGGTTGCTCCGGCCTCCGAAGTGTCGGCGCCCGCGTCTGCGTCCGCCTCGGACTTCGCGATCGGAGCCGGTTCCGGCTCGGGCAGGGGCTCAGGTTCCGGCTCGGGCTCGGGCTCGGGCTCCGGCTCGGGCTCGGGGTCGGGCTCCGGCTCCGGCTCGGACTCTGCCTCCGCATCGGGCTGGGGGCGCCACACCGACGTGTCGGGCTCGGGCTCGGGTTCGCCGGCCGCGCCCGTCGAGGGCAGGGGCAGTGGAGTGGCGGCGCGCTCCGTCGTGTCCTGCAGGCGCGGCGCCTCGTCGTCGCCGGGCGACGTGCGAGAGGGGTCGTCGTTCACTCGGGCGGATCCTCCCCGTAGACGCGATGCCAAATCAAGGTCGCCACGCGCTGGACCGCAATCGAGGCGACAGCGCCGAGGGCGGCCAGCAGGCCGGACCACGCGAGACGCTTCACCATGTCGTTGTCCATCGCGCGGCGCAGTAAATCAGAGGTCCTCGGCCTCTGTTCCGCCGGGCCTCCCGGCGTCGAGCCCGCCGCACACGGTCTCGACGACGAAGCGCTTGGCCTGCTCGTACTCGCCGGGACCCTTGGGCAGGACGTCGAAGATCCAACCCGTGAGCACCTGCTCGATCGCGCCGTAGAAGGCCAGCGCGGCGAACTGCGCGGTCACGGCGGGCTTGAAGCTTCCGTCGTCCTGGGCTGTCTGGACGATCCCCGCGATGCCGTCGTAGGCCTCCTGGATCTTGGTCAGATGGGTGCGCCCGAACGAGTTGGCGGCGCGCGTGACCTCGACGATGATCACCTTCATCAGGTCGGGGTCGTGGCGGTAGGAGTCCACGATGAACGACGCGATCTCGTGCAGCTTGTCGCGCGCGTGCACGTTCTCGCGCCGGTCGACCTCGGCGATCATCGCGAGCATCACGTCCCACCGCTCGAGGAAGAGGGTCGAGAGGATCTCGTCCTTGGACCCGAAGTAGTGATAGACGAGGCCGTAGGCGACGCCCGCCTCGTCCGCGATGTCGGACACGCGGCAGCCGTGGAAGCCCTGACGCGCGAAGACGCGCACCGCGGCCTCGAGGATCTGGCGGCGCTTGTCGGCGGCGGCCTGGGCACGGGCGGCGGAGGCCATCAGGCCGTCGCCTCCTGCGGCCAGCGGTAGGCGGATCCGCGCCGGTGCTCGAGCAGCGGCAGCCTCGCCCGGACGTCGTCCTGGGCGTCGAGATCGAGCTCGGCCGCCACTACGCACTCCTCCTCGGCGCCCTGGGCGAGCACGGCGCCCCACGGGTCGACGATCATCGAGCGCCCGCCGGAGCTGTGGTCGGGGGGATGCTCGCCGACCTGGTTGGCAGCGACCACGAAGACCTGGTCCTCGATCGCGCGCGCGCGCAGGAGGACCTCCCAGTGGTCGCGCGTGGTCGGGACCGTGAAAGCGGCGGGAACGGCGACCACGCGGACACCGCGGACCGCCAGGATCCGGTAGAGCTCCGGGAAGCGCAGGTCGTAGCAGATGGAGAGGCCCAGCTCCGTGCCGTCGGCGAGCTTGGATGTCACGATCTCGTCCCCCGGTTCCTCCGTGTCGGACTCGCAGTACACGGTCCCCTCGACCTCCACGTCGAACAGGTGCAGCTTGCGGTAGACGGCGCGCAGCTCGCCGTCGGCGGAGATGTGGACGCTCGTGTTGTGTCCCTTGGAACGGCCCTCCACGCGCTCGACGATCGAGCCGGCGACGAGGTCGATGCGCAGCTCGCGCGCGAGCTCGCGCGCCCACGTGATCGAAGGGCCGTCCAGGGCCTCGGCCGCCGCGAGCATCGCCGCCGGGTCCCCGAGCCGGTTCCACTTCTCGGGCAGCACGGCCAGCGAGGCGCCGTCCGCGGCCGCCTCGCGCACGAGGCGCTCCGCCGCCGCGCGGTTGCGCTCGGCGTCGTCCCTCGAGTTGAGCTGGATCGCAGCGGCGCGCACGAGAAGTGGTTGGATTGACGCGTCAGTCAACCGTCGAAGCGCCAAGGATACCCCCGCCCCCGCATGATCCCCGCGTCGCCCTATCGCGGTCCCGGGCCCGGCCGGCCGCAGTGCATTGCACTCCCGCCGGATCCGATGCCGCTGCGGCGCGACGGGCGCTGGCTCAAGCGCTGGCGCTACGTCGGCGTCTATGGACCCCGGCTGATGCTCTGCGCCGGCGAGGCCCGCGTTGGGCCGACGCGGCAGGTGTGGTGGGCGCTGTGGGACCGCGAAGCGCGCCGGCTCGAGGAGCGCACCCGCCTGCTGATCGGCCGCTCGCGGGTGCGGCTCGAGCCCGGGCGCGTACGGGTGAGTGACGGCGCGGTGGACTTCGACCTGTCCTTCGCCGAGCACGCGGGCGTGGAGGTCGTGACGCCCGACGGCGAGTCCTACGCGTGGACGCGCAAGCAGGCTGGCCGGTCCGCCCGCGGGACCGTCCGCAGCGGGGAGCGGACCTGCGCGATCGAGGCGCCCGTGTTCGTGGACGAGTCGGCCGGCTATCACCCCCGCCACACGGCGTGGAGGTGGTCCGCGGGCGTCGGCGAGGCCTCCGGCGGGAGCGGCGTCGCCTGGAACCTCGTCGACGGGGTGCACGACTCGGCCCGCGACAGCGAGCGCACGGTGTGGGTCGACGGCGAGCCCGCCGAGGTGGGCCCCGTCACGTTCGCCGAGGATCTCTCCTCGATCGCCTTTGCCGAGGGCGGCGAGCTGCGCTTCGACGCCGAGGCAGTCCGGCGCCGCGACGACAACCTGCTCCTCTTTCGCTCGTCCTACCGCCAGCCGTTCGGGACATTCTCCGGCGCGCTGCCCGGCACGGGTGCGCTGACCCGCGGCTTCGGAGTGATGGAGCACCACGACGTGCACTGGTAGGAGGTCGCCCGCCCGTGACGAAATGAGGGCGCGTGCAGACGATGGGACTGATGGTCTTCTTCGCGCTCGGGGTGGTGCTGTGCGCGGCGCTCGCCGTGAGCCTCGTCGCGCGCTGGCAGCTTCCGTGGCGCGAGGCGCTCGACTACTTCGGGCTGACGGTCACCGACGAGGACCCCGCGCTGCGCCGCTAGCCGCTAGACCCGCGCGCCGCGCTGGCGCCGCAGCTCGGCCACGAGCAGGCGCGAGTGCATCGCGCCGATCAGGTCGCGCAGGGGCTCGGCGCCCGCAGAGATGATCTCCACGGCGCGGTCCGCGTCGACCTCGCCCGCCAAACGATCGAGGAGCGTCGTGACCTCCTCCTCGACGAGCGGTTGGAGTGCCTCGCGGTAGCGCACGGCGTCGTAGACGGTGAAGCCGATCGCCTCGTCATAGCCGCCGGCGCGAAAGCGCGAGATCGCCTCGATGATCTTGACCTCGTCGGCGTCGTAGCCGCGCGAGTTCGGCGCGAGGATCCCCAGCTCCTCGAGGCGCTCGAGCACGTTTGCGGGGATGTCGTAGCGCCGGCGCACCTTCGCGCGCGAGACGCGCTCGCGCTCCTGCGCCGCGGCGGCCCGCTCGAGGATGCGGTCCTCCAGCTCGACCATCGCCGCCACCCGCTCGGGGTCCTCCTCCATCATGCCCCGGATGACCTTCAGCGGCATGAACCGCTGCTCCTGGAGGCGCTTGATCAGGCGGATGCGCTCGACGAACTCCGGGGGGTAGTAGGCCATGTTGCGCGAAGTGCGAACCGGCTCGGGCAGCAGCCCCTCGCGCAGGTAGTGCTTGATCGTGCCCGTGCTGACGCCGGAGCGCTCGGACAGCTCGGAGATCTTCAGCAGGCCGTTTTCGTTCATGCCATGAAGGAGCCCTGCGCCTCCGTCGCCGGCCCCGCCACGGCGCCGGCCTGCTTGAGCCCGGCGACCTCCTCCTCCGAGTAGCCGGCGGCGAGCAGCACGGCGTCCGTGTGCTCCCCGAGCACCGGCCCCGGCGCGTGCACGCGCGCGGGCGTGCGCGAGAGCTTGACCGGCGGCGCGACCTGCCGCACCTTCCCCGCGCCGGGCTGATCGAGCTCGACCACCATCTCCCGCGCGCGGACCAGCTCGGACTCGAGCGCCTCGTCGAGGTCGAGCACCGGCTCCAGGCAGCAGTCGTGCTGCGAGGCGAACTCGCACCACTGCTCACGGGTGCGCTCGAGGAACAGGCGCTCGACCTCGGCGTGCGCCTCGGAGCCGGGCCGCTCAAACTGGCGCTCGATCAGGTCCTCGCGCTCGACGCCGCGACACCACGCCTGCCAGAACTTCGGCTCGAGCGCGCCGAGCGTCACCCACCCGTCGGCGCAGGCGTATGGGCGGTAGCAGATCAGCGCGCCCGCCAGCTCGAGGTCTCCGCGACGAGGCACGACGCCGTCGCAGAAATAGCGCCCGGCGACCATCGCCAGCCACGACAGCGAGCCGTCGGCCATCGAGATGTCCACGAACTGGCCTTCGCCCGAGCGATCACGCTCGCGCAGCGCCGCGAGGATCCCGAACGCGGCCATCAGCGCGCCGCCGCCGATGTCGGCTATCTGGCCGGCGGCCTGGACGGGCGGCCCGCCGCGCTCGCCGGTCAGCCCGAGCAGGCCGACCAGCCCGAGGTAGTTCATGTCGTGACCCGAGCGGTCGCGATACGGGCCGTCCTGGCCGTAGCCGGTGATCGCGCAGTGGACCAGCGCGGGGTTTGCCTCGCGCAGGCGCTCCCACCCGACCCCCAAGCGATCGAGCACGCCGGGGCGAAAGGACTCGAGCAGCACGTCGTGGTCGCGCGCCAGCCGCAGCAGCACCTCGCGCCCCCGCTCCTCCTTGAGGTTGATCCGGATGGAGCGCTTGTTGCGATTGAGCGAGAGGAAGAGCGAGGAGCCGGCGCTCTCCTCGGCGCCCTCGTAGTGCGGGGGCGCCCAGCGCACGTAGTCGCCCATCCCGGTGTCCTCGACCTTGAGGACCTCGGCGCCGAAGTCGGCCAGCAGCAGCGAGCAGAAGCCGCCGGGGAGCAGCCGGGAGAGATCGAGGACGCGCACGCCCTCGAGCGCCGGCGCGCTCACGGCGACGCCTCGGAGGCCTCGATCGGGTGGGCGAGCATCTCGCGCCGCGTCGGCGCCTCGCGCCTGGGGACGCCGAGCATCTCGCGCGCCTCGGCGACGGACGCGGGCCGGCGCCCGACGTCCTCTGTCATCTGGCGCGCCTTCGCGATCAGGTCGCCGTTGGAGCGCGCCATCTCCCCGCCGGGCAGGTAGAAGTTGTCCTCCAGGCCCACGCGCACGTTCCCGCCGAGCGTCAGCGCCGCGGCGACCAGCATCCACTGGTCGCGCGAGATCCCGATCACCCCCCACTCGTTCGGACCGTCGGGGCCGCCGGGAACGTTCTCGGCCATGTGCGCGAGGTTGCGCGCATTGGGACGAATGCCGCCGTTGACGCCCATCACGCAGGAGATCTGTAGCGGCTCGCGCAGCAGACCCATGTCGATCAGCGGGTCGAGGTTGGCGATGTGCCCCGTGTCGAAGCACTCGTGCTCGGGCTTGATGCCCAGCTCGTTCATCGCGCCGAGGAACTCGATGATCGTGTCGAAGGAGTTCTCGAACACCGCCTTGAAGACGAACTCCTTGCGCCGCGCCGAGTACTTCGCGTAGTTCATCGAGCTCATGTTCAGCGCGGCCACGTCGGGTCGCAGCTCGCGCAGGTAGGCGATCCGCTTCTCGATCGGCACGCCGATCGCGCCGGTGGAGAAGTTGACGACCACGTCGTCGACCTCGGCCAAGATCGCGTCGGTGATCGCGTGGAAGTCCTCCACCTCGTAGGACGGCGTGCCCTCGCGCGTGCGCGCGTGGATGTGGATCATCGACCCGCCCTCGTCCACGATCCGCCGCGCCTCGGCCGCGTACTCCTCGGGCGTGTAGGGAATCGCCGGGCACTGCTCGCGATTGGCGATCGCGCCGGAGATCGAGCAGGTGATGATCACTGGGTCTTCGAGGCTCATGGCATCACTCCGAGGAGAGAAGGAAGGACAGGAAGAAGCCGGCCGCGGTCGCGAAGGCGTACCAGGGCCGGCCGCGTTCGAAGGCTTGGGGCATCACGGTGTCGGCCAGCGCCGCCAGGACCGCGCCGCCCGCGAAGGCCAGCAGGATCGAGAGCGCGGCCGGCCCCGCTCCGCCAAGGGCCACGCGCCCGATTACGACCGCGGCCGCGAGGATTAGCGCGGCGAGCGCCCAGATCCCGACGATGAAGCGTGGCGAGCGCCCCCCGGCGCGCATGGCCACCGCGCCGACCATCGCCTCCGGAACGTTCGCGACGAAGATGGCGACCAGCAGGGCGACCGACGAGTTCTCCACGAGCATCACGCCGAGCGCGGCGTTCTCTGGGATCCCGTCCAGTAGCGCGCCGGCCAGCAGCGCGAGCCCGAGCGTTCGCGCCGATCCCGAGCGGGCCGGTGAGTCGCCCATGTCCTGCGGCTTGGCCACCCGCTGGTCGAGCAGGACGTTGGCGCCGATGAAGGCCGCGGCCCCCGCCAGGAGCCCCAGGCCCGAGCGCGCCGTTCCCCCCAGCGCGTGCGCCTCCTCGAACAGCTCGAAGGCCAGCGCGGAGATCAGCGCGCCGCTGGCGAAGGCCAGCAGGATGTGGGTGACCGCCGCGGGCGGGCGCCAGTAGGCGCCGGCCACGCCGCCGATCACGAGCGCGCTGGACGCCGTCACACCGAAGAGGATCGCCTGGAGCACGCCCCTGGCACCGGCCTATACCGGCACCACTCCCGACTTCTTCCACGGCCGCTCGACGCGCTTGTTCTCCGCCATCTCCAGCGCGCGGCAGATCACGGGGCGGGTCTCACGCGGGTCGATCACGTCGTCGATCATGTCGTTGCCCGCGGCGATGTAGACGTCGATGATCTCGCGGAAGTTGGCGATCAGCTCCGCCTTCTTTGCCGCCGGGTCCTCGGCCGCCTCGACCTGCTTGCGAAAGACGATCTCCACGGCGCCCTCGGCGCCCATCACGCTGATCTCGGCGGTCGGCCACGCGACGATCAGGTCGGGCTCGTAGGCCTTGCCGCACATCACGTAGTAGCCGGCCCCGTAGGCCTTGCGCGTGACGACGGTGATCTTCGGCACGGTGGCGTTGGCCACCGCGTAGAGCATCTTCGCGCCGTGGCGGATGATCCCCGCCTCCTCGACCTTGGTCCCGACCATGAACCCCGGGACGTCCTGGAGGAACAGCAGCGCGATCCCGTAGGCGTTGCAGAGGTTGATGAAGCGCGCGGCCTTGTCGGCGGAGTCGTTGTCGAGGATCCCGCCGAGCTGCTTGGGCTGGTTGGCGACGATCCCGACCGGGCGGCCGTCAAAGCGCGCGAAGCAGGTGATGATCGTCTTGGCCCACTGGGGCTTGAGGTCGAACCATTCGCCGCCGTCGACGATCCGGCGGATCACCTCGTACATGTCGTAGGGCTTGCGGTTGGACTCGGGGATCACGTCCAGGAGCTCCTCGTCCATGCGATCGATGGGATCCGTGCACTCGACCACCGGCGGTCGCTCCTCGCAGTGCTGGGGCATGTAGGAGAGGTACTGCTTGACGCGCTCGATGCACTCCTCGTCGGAGGCCACCTCGAGATCGCCAACGCCCGACTTGCGGCAGTGCACGCGCGATCCGCCCAGCTCCTCCTGGGTCACGTCCTCGCCGACGGCCGCACGCACCAGGTGCGGACCGGCCAGCGCCATCGAGCCCTGCCCCTTGACCATCGGGACGAAGTCGGCCAGCCCGGGGATGTAGGCGGTGCCCGCGGCGCAGGGACCGACCAGCGCGGCGACCTGGGGGATCACGCCGCTCATCACGACCTCCTCGCGGAACAGGTGGCCCGAGCCCGCGAACAGCGACCCGATCGCCTCCTGGATGCGCGCGCCGGCCGAGTCGAGCAGCCAGACGAATGGGATCCGCTTGGTCAGCGCCAGCTCGCGCAGGCGCGTCACCTTGAGCTCCCCGGTCATTCCCATCGACCCCGCCATCACGGTGAAGTCGTAGGCGCACACGGCGACCATCCGCCCGTCGACCTTCCCGTAGCCGGTGATGACGCCGTCGGCCGGCGCCTCGACGCCCTCCATCGCCTTCATGGAGAAGTGCGGCCGGGCGTGGATGCCCAGCTCGATGAACGTCCCCTCGTCGATCAGCAGCGCGAGGCGCTCGCGTGCGGTCAGCTTGCCGCGCTCGTGCTGGCGGTCGATCTTCTCCTGGCCTCCGCCGAGCCGCGCCTTCTCGCGACGCTCGTGGAGGTCCTCGACCAGCGGGCGCAGGATCGACGGGGTCGCTTCCTCAGTCGACATCGCTCCCCTTCGCGAGCAGGGGCTCGACCACGCGCAGCACCAGGTCGGCGAGCTCGCTCCGCGCTGCGTCGCCTTCCGGGGCCTCGAAGCCGGTGATCTCGAGGCCGACCACCTCGCAGCCGTCGGCCACGGCGTCGAGCAGGTCGTAGAGCTTCTCCTCCGAGAGCCCACCGTCGGCGGGAAACTCCGCTGGCATCACCTCGGGATCGAGCACGTCGAGGTCGAGGTGGACGTAGACCGGTGCTTCGTCGAGCGCGTTCTGGAGGTAGACGAGCGTCTCTAGCGAAGCCCCGATCACCGTCGCGGCGCTGCGCTCCAGCAGCGCGCGCTCGCCTCCGTCGAGGTCGCGGATCCCGCACAGGACCACCCGATCGGCGGGGAACGCGGGCTGGTCGAGCGCGGCGTCCCAGCGCCCGCACGCGCCGGCCAGGCACATCCCGCCCAGGAAGCCGCTGGGGCTGGTCTCCGGCGTGTTGAAGTCGCCGTGCGCGTCGAGCCACAGCACCCGCGCGTCCGGTCGGTGGCGCGCGAGCGCGGGCAGCGTCGTGAGCGCGATCGAGCAGTGCCCTGCGACCAGGACCGGGAAGCCGCGCGCCTCGAGCGCGTCGTCGACCTGGCCCCCGGCCTCCAGCAGGCAGCCGCGCGACTCGCGCAGGTCGTCCTGCCACGCGGCGGCCCGGGGCGGCTGGGGCGAGCCGATCATCCGCGGCTGCACGCCGAGCCGCTCGCCCAGCCGGGGAGCCAGCACGTCCACGCCCTCGAGGCTGGCCTTGCCGCGGTCCGAGGTGCGGCAGCGCAGCCCGACGACGGAGGCGCGCGTGGCGGTGGCGGGCACGTTCAGCGGCCCTTCCACCGGGGCTCGCGCTTCTCGAAGAACGCCGTGACGCCCTCCACGATGTCCTCTGTCGAGAAGGCCACGGTGAGCTGGGACTGGAGGAACTCGAGCGCGTCGGCGAAGGCCATGTCCTGCTGGCGGAACATCGCGTCCTTGCCGAGGCGCATCAGGACCGGGGACTTCGCGGCCAGCTTCTGGGCCCAATCCGCGACGGCGGCATCGAACTCGCCGGCGGCGACGACGCGGTTGACGATCCCGATCTCCTGCGCCTCGGCGGCCGAGATCTGCTCGCCCAGGAGCAGCAGCTCATTGGTCTTCTTGCGCCCGACGTTGCGGTAGATCAGGGCCATGATCATGAACGGGAAGACCCCGACGTTGATCTCGGGGGTGCCGAAGCGCGCCGTGTCCTTGGCCACGATCAGGTCGCAGGCCAGCGCGAGGCCCAGCGCGCCGGCGAGGACGTGGCCGTTGGCCGCGCAGATCGTCGGCTTGCCCAGCCTCCCGATCAGCTCGAAAAGGCGCGGGAAGCGCTCCGTCGCGAAGTGCTTGTGCACCAAGGGCACCTCCGCCGAGAAGCCGCCGAGGTTCCCGCCCGCCGAGAAGACCTTCTCGTGCGACGAGGTGAGGACGACGCAGCGCACCGCCTCGTCGTCGCGCGCCGCCGTGAACGCGGCGAGCAGGTCGTCGAGGAGCTCCCAGCTCAGCGCGTTGCGCGTGTCGGGCTGGTCCAGCGTGATCGTGGCGACGCCATCGGCGACGTCGTAGCGCAGGGTGTCGTGGGGCACGGGGGCTGGTCGGGTCGCCGGCAGGCGGCGATCATACGCGCTGAACGCGCCTACGGAAAGTAGAAAGTCCTACTGTTTACTTTGCCGAGACGCTCCGCTAGCGTGGGCACCACCGACCCGACCGTCAGGAGATCGACCCGTGAGCAGCTCCGCCTCCCCCGCCGTCGACGCCGCCGGTTCCGAGAACGTCCTCAAGCCGAACTTCGGCGCGGCGCGCAAGCACTTCATCTTCACCGAGGAGCACGACCAGCTGCGGGAGTCGATCCGCTCGTTCGCGACCAAGGAGCTCGCCCCGCACTCGGAGGAGTGGGAGGAGACGACGTTCCCCGACTGGGTCTTCAAGCGGATGGGCGAGCTGGGGTTCCTCGGCCTCTCCTATCCCGAGGAGTACGGGGGTCAGGGCGGCGACTACTTCGCCAACCTCGTGCTCGCCGAGGAGATCGTGCACGCCAGGTCCGGCGGGCTGGCGATGGGCGTCGCCGTCCACACCGACATGGCCACCCCGCCGGTCTTCCTGTTCGGCACGGAGGAGCAGAAGCAGCGCTACCTCGTGCCCTCGATCAAGGGCGAGAAGATCTCCTGCCTGGGGATCACCGAGCCCGACGCCGGGTCGGACGTCTCCGGGATCAAGACCCGCGCGGTGCGCGACGGCGACGAGTGGGTGATCAACGGGTCAAAGACCTATATCACCAACGGCCACCGGGCCGACTTCATCGTGCTGGTGACCAAGACCGACCCCGACGCCGGCTACGACGGCTTCACTCTGTTCCTCGTCGACATGGACCTCCCGGGGGTGATCCGCGAGAAGAAGCTCGAGAAGCTCGGGATGCACGCCTCCGACACGGCGCTGCTGGCCTTCCAGGACGTCCGCGTGCCGGCGGACGCGGTGCTCGGCCAGGAGGGCAAGGGCTTCTACCACATCATGTGGGAGCTCCAGGGCGAGCGGCTGATCGGCGCGGCGGGCTGCGTCGCGGGCGCCCAGCGCTGCTTCGAGCAGACGCTCGAGTACGCCAAGGAGCGCACGGCCTTCGGGCGGCCGATCGGCAACTTCCAGGTGATCCGCCACAAGTTCGCCGAGATGGCGACCAAGATCGAGTCGGCCCGGCAGATGGTCTACACGACGGCCTGGCGCCACCACAACGGCGAGTACCCCGTGCGCGAGATCTCGATGGCCAAGCTGCACGCCTCGCGAATCGCCGTCGAGGTCGCCGACGAGTGCATCCAGATCCACGGCGGCGCCGGCTACATGAAGGAGTACGGCGTCGAGCGCGTCTGGCGCGACATGCGCCTCAACCGCATCGGCGCGGGAACCGACGAGATCATGCTCGACGTGATCGGCCGCTCCTACGGCATCTAACATGGCCGAACAGCGAAGTCCCCGCTATCTGCGGGGACGGAGCTGTGAGGCCGGGAGGGAGGCGAAGCCTCCCGGTCACATCGCCAAGTCCAGCGAAGCCCCTCGCCATCTGCGAGGGCGAAGCGGGAGCGGCCCAAGGAGCACCAGGAGGGCGGCAAAGCCGCCCGGTCACCTGAGATACCGTCCGCGCCCATGGCAACCCAGAAGGCCCAGAAGGCCCAGAAGGCCAAGCCCGACTTCGCCACCACGATCGCGCAGGGCTACGCCACCGACGGCGCCGCGCTCGAGCTCGGCCGCGGCGTCCACGACGGGGAGCTGGCGCCGGACGCGGCCGTCCGCCTCCCGCTGAAGACCTCCAACCGCCACGGGCTGATCACCGGCGCCACTGGTACCGGCAAGACCAAGACGCTGCAGCTCCTGACCGAGCAGCTCTGCGCGGCCGGCGTCCCCTGCTTCGTGGCCGACGTCAAGGGCGACGTCTCCGGGCTGGCCGCCCCCGCCGAGGCCGGCGGTCCCGCCGAGAAGCGGATGACCGAGCTCGCCCTGCCCTTCGCCCCGGCGACGTTCCCCGTCGAGTTCCTCTCGCTGGGCGGGATCGGGCCCGGCGTCCCCGTCCGCGCGACGGTCAGCGACTTCGGCCCCCAGCTCCTGGCCACGGTGCTCGAGTCCAACGACACCCAGGAGCAGAGCCTCGCTCTGGTCTTCCACTACGCCGACGAGAAGGGCCTGCCGCTGCTCGACCTCGCCGACCTGCGCGCGCTGCTCACCTTCCTCGAGTCCGACGAGGGAGAGGCCGAGCTGAAGGGGATCGGCGGCCTCTCGTCGGCGACGGTCGGCGTGCTGCTGCGCGCGCTCGTCGGCCTCCAGGACGGTGGCGGCGACGAGTTCTTCGGCGAGCCGCAGCTCGAGATCCCCGACCTGATGCGCACCGCGCCCGACGGCCGCGGTCTCATCTCCTGCCTCGAGCTGCCGGCCGTGCAGGCCAAGCCCGCGCTGTGGTCGACGGCGCTGATGTGGCTGCTCGCCGAGCTCTTCGAAGAGCTCCCCGAGGTGGGCGACCTCGACAAGCCCAGGCTGGTGTTCTTCTTCGACGAGGCGCACCTCCTGTTCAAGGACGCGACGAAGGCGTTCGTCGAGTCCGTTGCCCAGACCGTCCGCCTGATCCGCTCCAAGGGGATCGGCGTCTTCTTCGTCACGCAGACGCCCCAGGACGTGCCGCCGGATGTCCTCGGTCAGCTCGGCAACCGCATCCAGCATGCGCTGCGCGCGTTCACCCCGCAGGACGCCAAGGCGCTGAGGGCGACCGTCTCCACGTTTCCCACCTCGGAGTTCTACGACCTCGAGGAGCTGCTGCCCGCACTGGGGATCGGCGAGGCCGCGGTCACGATCCTGTCGGAGTCGGGCGTCCCGACCCCCGTCGTGCACACGCGGATGGTCGCTCCGGCCTCGCGGATGGCTCCGGCCGACGACGTCGACGCCGCCGCGAAGGCCTCGCCGCTGTTCGCCAAGTACGGCACGCGGATGGAGCGCGAGAGCGCGCGCGAGAAGCTCGCGGGGCGGATGGGCACGACGCCCCCTCCCGCCCCCGGCGAGCCGGCCGAGGCCCCGATGGAGCACGTACCCGTCCCCAAGCCGGCGCCGCGCGCTCCGAAGCGCAAGGACGCCGGCGGCGGAGCCGACGCCGTGGGCGACTTCCTTCGCTCGCGCCAGGGCAAGTCGCTGCAGCGCAAGGTCGTGCGCGGAGTCTTCGGCATGCTGCGCAAGAGGCTCTAGGTGGGCGAGCTGCTCGATCACGTGCGCTCCTACTACGAGGCGCTCAACAGCGGCGACGCCGACCAGGTCGCCGAGCACTTCACCGAGGACGCGGTGCACTACTACACGCGCCGGGATCCCCACCGCGGGCGTGAGATCGCCGACCACGCAGCGTGGGCGGTGCACAGCATCGAGGGCCGCTGGATTCTCGAGAACGGGATCGACGACGGCGAGCAGGCTTGCATCGAGTGGACGATGACGTGGCGCGACCCCCGCTCCGGCGAGCCTCGGCTGGACCGCGGCGCGGAGTGGTTTCGCTTCCGCGACGGCCTGATCTGCGAGGTCCGCGCGTACTTCCACTCCAACGAGAAGAATCGCTCCGGCGACCTGATGGGCTTCGACCACGCCGGCCGCGGCCACACGGTGCTGTGAGCGCGCCGGCGACGCTCGACGCCAAGGGCCTGCCCCAGGCGGCCCCGCGCCGGCCGCTGCCTCCGTTCACGCAGGAACTCGAGGACTTCCGCGTCGCGGTACGCCGGTTCGTGGAGACCGAGCTGCTCCCGCGCTCGTCGGAGTGGGAGGACGCGCACTGGTTCCCCAACGATGTCTTCGCGCGCTGTGCGGAGCTCGGCTACCTGGGCCTGAAGTTCCCGGAGGAGTACGGCGGCGAGGGCGGCGGCTACCTCGCCGACGCCGTCTTTTGCGAGGAGCTCGCGCGCTGCGGCTCGGCCGGGCTGGCGGCCGGCATCGGCGCGCACGCCTCGATCGCGCTGCCGCCCGTGTGGAAGTTCGGTACTGAGGACCAGAAGCAGCGCTACCTGGTGCCCGGCATCCGCGGGGAGAAGATCGCGGCGCTCGCGATCACCGAGCCCGACGCCGGGTCCGACGTCGCCGGGATCAAGACGTTCGCGCGGCGCAGCGAAGGCGGCTACCGCGTCAGCGGCACGAAGATGTTCATCACCAACGGCGTGCGCGCCCACTTCTACGTCACGGCGGTGAAGACCACGCAGGAGGGCGGCCACCAGGGGCTCTCGTTCCTGCTGATCGACCGCGGCGAGGGCATCGCCGCGAGCGCGATCGACAAGATGGGCTGGCACGCCTCGGACACCGGCCTGATCGCCTTCGACGACGTCTTCGTCCCGGAGGAGAACCTGCTCGGCGAGGAGAACCGCGGCTTCTACCTGATCATGGCCAACTTCCAGTGGGAGCGGCTGCTGATGGCGCTCGGCTCGATCGGCGGGATGCAGGCGATGTTCGAGAGAACGCTCGGCTTCGCGCAGGAGCGCCGGGCATTCGGCAAGCCGATCGCCTCCCATCAGGTGATCCGCCACAAGCTGGCGGAGATCGCCACCACGATCGAGGTCGGCCGCTCGCTCACCTACCACGCCCTGCGCCTCTTCAACGACGGGATCGACGCGGTGCGCGAAGTGACGATGGCCAAGCTGGCCACCCAGCGCGCGGCGTTCGACGTCGCCGACACCTGCCTGCAGATCCACGGCGGCGCGGGCTACATGAAGGAATACGGCATCGAGCGCGCGGCACGCGACGCGCGGCTCGGCCCGATCGGCGGCGGGACCGACGAGATCATGAAGGAGATCCTTGGGAAGTCGCTGGGGCTGTGAGCCCCACGTCCTCGTAGGCGGCGGCCAGCAGGCCGTCGTAGCGCTCGGCCGCGAGGTCGCCCAGCGGGTCGCGCGTGTGGCGCAGCAGCTGGCCGTATGGCAGGGAGAAGGCGGCGCGCATCGCCACCAGGCGCCTGCGCTCGCCCGCCGGCGGCTGGCCGAGGACCCGCGCAGCGGCGGTCAGCCGCCGCACCTGCTCCACGCGCGGCGGCAGGGCGCGCGTGAGCAGGAGCAGGGTCGGGATCGCCCACGTGAGAATCCCCAGCAGGTTGGCCGTGCGGTGCACGGCGTCCTCGCCGGCGCGGCCCGCCTCGGCCACCTCGCCCCCGGAGTCGCGTCCTGCGTCGCGCAGGCCGTCGGACAGGTCGCCGCCGACCACGGGGACCTCGTCCACCGCGTCGGCGGCCGTGCCGAAGCCGTCGGCGATCGCCCCTCCGGCGTCCTGCACTCCGCGCCCGAGCGAAGCCATCTCCTCGACGGCGTCGTGCACCTGGAGGCCGAGCCAGGCGAACAGCAGGACGAGCAGGACCACTGCCGCGTCGGCGGCGACGGTGGCGGCGCGGCGAGGGGCGGCGTCCGGATAGAGGCGCATCGGGATCTCCTTGTCAGGGCAGCACCGTGGACGCTGCCGTCGGGCGGGTGCCCGGCGCCTACCCGTCCTCCCCCGACCGGATGCGCCGCGGGGGCGTCGCGTGCGCCCGGTCAGCCCGGGTAAGGGCGCAACGGGAGCGTGAGGGTCGCGCCCTTACCGACCTGGAGCGCTCCGCCCAGCGAGCCGGCGTAGGGCTTGTAGAAGGGGAAGTTGCCCGCCATCACCCACGCGAGCACGCGATGGCCGGGGCGGATCCGCGCGCTGAACGTCGTGCCGGTGACGCGGACGCGCAGCGGCGTGCCCGGGGTCGCGCGGCGCAAGCCCTTGACGCCGCGCGAGAGCAGCGTGAGCGTCCCGTCGGGGGCCTGGTCGTAGACCTGCAGGACGAGCTGGGTGTCCGGGCTCGCGGGAGTCCACGTCAGCCTCGCGGAGGTCGCGCCGCTGAGCTCCTGGGCGGTGGCGAAGGGGTCGGTGACGAACCCGGCGATCGAGCCGGGCAGCGTCGTTGACGGCACCGACCCGGGCACCGGCGAGGTCCCGAGCGGCGAGCTCGAGGTCGCGGCCTGCGCAACGGGGTCGTTCGCGCTGTTCTGCGCCAGCGGCGTGAGCGCCAGCGTGCCCGCCGGGCCGGTCCGGTCGCGCAGCGCGCGGCCATCGGCGGTGAGGCCGTAGTGGCGCTCGACGATTCCGGCGGGCGGCCACGTCTTCGAGGTCTGGCGCTCCCAGGCGTCGGGCGGATACGCGTAGGGCTGGCCGGGGACCCTCACCTTCGGGTCGCGCGTCCAGTAGACGACGAGCGGCGGCTCGGGCCGGCGGTCGCGCAGGTGGTGGTCGAGGAACATCAGCTGGAGCCGGCGCTTGTCGCGCAGTACCTCGGGGTCGCCGGCGGGCGCGGCGTGCCCGGCCATGTCCAGGTAGAGACGGTTGCGCGCGCCGCTGGGCATCTCGCGCCACATCCGGATCGCCATGTCCGGCGTGAATAGCTCGTCGTCGAACGCCTGCGCCCACATCGAGGGCGTCCGCATCCGCGCGGTGAAGCAGCCGACCGAGCGCGCCGCGAGATCCTGCCTCATGGTGCTTGTCTCGGTGTCGTGGCCTGTCGCGTCGCACAGGAGACCGCCGCCGTAGAGCTCGGGCTGATCGGCGGCCGCCGTCGCGATCCAGCGGTGGACGGCCGGGGCGACCCTGCCTCCGGTGCTGCCCAGGACCGTGTAGGTGCCCAGCAGCCCGACGCCGAAGGTCATCTTCACCACCTGCTCGTCGATCAGCGCCTTGAAGACACGGTCGGGCGTGTTGCCGGGGAGCAGGGCACGGAAGAAGATCCCGTAGGGATTGAGCGCCGGGTCGCCATGCCAGACCTGGCCGAGGTTCGTGTGCAGCCCTCCCTGCGAGTAGCCCTGCAGCGCGATCCGGGTCGAGTCGATGCGGAAGTCGGGATGTGCGGGGTCCGTCCGCCCGCCCCTGCCCAGCGCCCACGCGGCGACGTCGAAGAGGTCGCGCATCTCCTTGGGTCCGGCGACGGCCGTCTGGCCCGTCGAGTTGCCGTGACCACGCTGGGAGTAGAGGACCGCCGCATACCCGTTGCGGGCGAAGAAGGCGGCGTAGGCGGCGTCGTAGCCGCTGTCCTTGTTCGAGCCGCCCCCGTGGAAGACCATCACCAGCGGGTGCCCGGCCGGGGGCGGAGGCGTGGTGGGCAGGTAAACGTCGGTGTCGATCGTCACCGGGTCGCCGAGCTCGTCGGGCTGCGTCACCGGGACGACGTAGCTCGTCTTGCTGTAGCCCTCCTGCGCGCCCGCCGGCGCCGCCAGGACCAGACAGGCCAGCACGAGCGCGATCGACACGCTCGCCGGCCGCCGCGAGCTTCGGGCTCCTCCCACGTCTCCATGGTAGCCGTGGCAGGGTGCCCTCGCGCCGAAGCCCGAGCCGGGGCGCAGCCGCGCGCGGCGCCCGTCATGATGCCGCCGACACGCAGGCGGACTACACGGGCTACACGGACTACAAGGAGTGATCAGTGGGCGTTCTGGACGACAGGGTCGCGATCGTGACCGGCAGTGCGCGAGGCATCGGGCGCGCGACGGCGGAGCTGCTCAGCGAGCAGGGCGCCAAGGTGCTCATCAACGACCTCGACGGAGACGTCGCCGAGCAGACCGCGGGCGAGATCTCCGGCGAGACCGTCGTCTACGCGGGCGACCTCACCAAGGAAGGCGCCTGCGACGAGCTCGTGAAGACCGCGGTCGATGCCTGGGGCCGGCTCGACATCATCGTCAACAACGCCGGCTACACCCTCGACGCGCCGGTCCACAAGATGTCCGACGACCACTTCCAGAAGATGCTGGACATCCACAACGTCGTCCCCTTCCGGGTACTGCGCGCCGCCGCTCCGCACCTGCGCGAGCCCGCCAAGCAGGAGCGCGAAGAGGGTCGCGAGGTGTTTCGCAAGGTGGTCAACGTCTCCTCCATCTCGGGGACCATGGGCAACGCCGGCCAGGCCAACTACTCCTCGGGAAAGTCGGGGGTCGTGGGCTTGACCAAGACGCTGGCCAAGGAATGGGGCCAGTTCAAGATCAACGTCAACGCCGTGGCCTTCGGGTTCATCGAGACGCGCCTGACCGCCTCCAAGGAGGAGTCCAACACGATGGAGATCGACGGCGAGAAGGTGCAGCTCGGCATCCCCGACCAGATGCGCGGGATGGCGCCGATGCTGATCCCGCTGGGACGCCCCGGCTCCCCCGAGGAGGCAGCTGGCGGGGTGTTCTTCCTGTGCTCGCCGTGGTCCAACTACGTCCACGGCCAGGTCCTCAACGTCACGGGCGGGCAGTTCGTCGGAATGACGATGTAAAGCGCCCGCCAACGGGCCGCACCTACGCCCGCGGCGGCGGGTTGTGCATCCCAGAGCGCATGATGCGATCGCGGGCACGCCTCAGATTCAGACGAACCGCAGCGCGCGCCGCCGCCCTGGCGACGGCGGCTCTGCTGCTGGGCGCCGGCGCCGCGCCGGCCCAGACGCCGCTGGGGTCGCGCGACCTCACGGTGATGACCTACAACATCGCCAGCGCGCTGGAGACCGGCAACGAGCTGGGCCCGATCGCCGCCTACATCCGCGCGGTCAATCCCGATGTCGTCGCCCTCCAGGAGGTCGACATGTCGTGGTCGCGCAGCGACTCGTTCGACCAGGCGGGTGAGCTGGCTCAGCGGCTCGGGATGCGCGCGATCTTCGACGCCAACCTCGACTGCGTGCGCTTCGATCTCGACGACGACGGCTCCTGCGCCTACGGGACGGCGATCCTGACGCGCTTCCCGGTGCTCGACTCCGAGACGCGGTTCTACGGCCTGCCGCGCTACGCCGGCCGCGAGCCGCGCGGCCTCGCGCGCGTGGTGCTCGACGTCAACGGCCGCCCATTCGAGGTGTTCAACACCCACCTCTCCTTCTACGCGCCCGAGCGCCGCGCCCAGGTGAACGCCGTGCACCGGCTGACCGCCTACCGCCGCGTCCCGCGAGCGGTGATGGGCGACTTCAACGTCGTGCCCGCCTCCGCGGAGCTCGCGCCGATGCGACGGTCGTTCATCGATGCCCAGGCTGCGCGGCGGCTCGGCGCGCGCGGAACGACGAACGCGCTGCGGCCCCTGCGGCTGGACTACGTGTGGCTCTCGCGTGGCATCTACCCGCTCAGCGTCAGGCTCCTGTACGCGCGGCTCTCCGACCACCGGCCAGTGATCGCCAGGATCCGGCTGCCGTTCACCCCGGCCTACCGGATCGCGGGCGGGTAGTCCCCTCGAGCGCAGTGGGCATCGAGCCAGCTCCCCGACCCGGCGCCCGGCACGTGAGCAGCCACATGCGCGAGACGATGGCCGGCCAGCCGGCCGCGCTTCGCGCGGTACTCGAGGATCGCGATCCGGTGCGCGCGGTGGGCGAGCGGATCGCGGGCCGGCGCGTGTGGCTGTGTGGAACCGGGACCAGCTGGCACGCGGCCAACCATGGCGCCTGGTTCCTGCACGCCGCCGGCGTCGACGCGCGGCCGATCGCCGCCGCCGACGCGGCCATGGGCGGTCCGGCGCCGGCGCCGGGCGACGCCCTCGTCGTGCTCTCCCATACGGGCACCAAGCGCTACGCGCGCGACGTCCTGGCACGCGCTCGCCGCGAGGGCGCGGAGTGCGTGGTGATCGGCGCGCGTGCGCGCGAGGGCGTCGACCTCGCGACCGTCGAGCGCGAGCGCTCCGCCGCCTACACCGCCAGCCACCTCGCCGCGCTGCTGAGGCTGGCACAGCTGGCCGAGGAACTGGGCGCGCGGCTGGGCGATCTCGCCGCCGTGCCCGGCGCGGTCGAGGCCGCGCTCGCGGGACCGGGCCCTGGCGTGCGCCCGCCGCGGCGGCTGCTGGAGCTCACCGGCGCCGGCGCCAACCAATGGACGGCCGCCGAGGGCGCCCTGAAGGTGCGCGAAGCCGGGCGCGTGGCGGCGCAGGGCCTGGCGGCCGAGCAGCTGCTGCACGGCCCGGGGGTCGCCCTTGGCCCCGACGACGCGCTCGTCTGCCTCGACGGCGGCGGACCGGGCGCCGAGCGCCTCGAGCACGTCGCGCTCCTGGGCACTGCCGGGGGTGCGGCCGTCCACCGCGTCCGCGCGACGGAGCTCGGTGAGCCGCTCTCCGTCTTCGCGCTGACCGTGGCCATCCAGCGGATCGCGCTGGAGTGCGCCGAGACGCTCGGGACCGACCCCGACGCGTTCGGCTACGACCTCCCCGGTCGCCGCGAGGCGTGGGAGCAAGTCGAGCTGTGAGCGCTCACGACGGCGCCGGCTGCGCCTCGCCGAGCGAGAATCGGCAGCCCGAGTAGTAGTCGCCGGCCGGCGAGGCGAGGAAGGCGACGAACAGCGCCACGTCGCGCGCCGCGGTGCCCTCGCCGGGAGTCACGGTCGTGAGGCGGACGTGATGGCGCGCCCACTCGATCGAGAGGGTGCGCGAGAGGTTCTCCAGCGCCGCGCGCGCCGCATGGGCGAAGTCACCGGCGCCCGCGGCCGGGGCCAGCGTGACTACCTTGCCTCCCCCGCGCGGGATCATCGCGCGCGTGGCCGCCGCGCGGGCGAGCACCCATGCCGGGTCGGCGGCCGCCCGCAGCGGCTCCATGGCATCGGGCTCGGCGGCGGCGAACATCCCGGCGGCGTCGATCACCAGCGTGTGCAGGCCGTGCTCGGCAGCCGCGATCGCCTCGATCGCCGCTTCCACGGCGGGCTCGTCGAGCAGGTCGACCCGGTGGCCCTCGGCGCCGAGCTGCTCGACGTGCGCGCCCAGTGCTCCGCAGGCCTCCGCGGCCGCGCGGCCCAGCCCGCCGGCCGGGCCCGCCACCGCGATCACCTGCCCGTCGAGGACGCCCGGACGCAGGAGCGGTGTCTGCGAGGGTGCCTGCATCGGTCGCCGCAGCTTAGCCGCGGGCGATAGCCTCGACCGATGGGCGTCTCGGTGGAGCCCCGACCTGCCGAACTGCCCCTGCCGGGGGGAGTCGAGGGCGCGATCGTGCGCCTGCACCCGCTGCTCAGCGGCGAGATGCACGCTCCCCCGGGGCTGCTCGAGCGCCCGTCTGGACCGCTGGCGCTGCCGCGGGGACTCCAGTTCGGCCGCGTGAACGACTCGTGGATCTGGCTTCCGATCCCCGCGTTCCTGGTCGAGCACCCCGGCGCCGGGGTCCTGCTGGTCGACACCGGGCTGCATCCGTCGATCGCATTCGACCCGGCCCAGAGCTTCGGCCGCTTAGGTGCGAAGTTCAACCGCTTTCGCATGCAGCCCGAGCAGGCGCTGCAGGCGCAGCTGCGCGCGCGCGGCGTCGACCCCGCCGAGGTCCGCGTGATCGTGATGACCCACCTGCACACCGACCACGCGAGCGGCGTCTCCGAGTTCCCCGACGCGACGTTCGTGCTGGACGGACGCGAGTGGGAGCGGGCGATCGGGCCGCGCGGCCTCCTCCACGGCTACCGCACGGAGCAGTTCGACTACGGCTTCGACTGGCGGGCCGTCGACTTCGACGACCCGTCGGTGGACTCCTTCGCGACGTTCGGCCACAGCGTCGACCTCTTCGGCGACGGCTCGGTCCGGCTGGTGTCGACCCCGGGCCACACCGTCGGGCACCTCTCGGTCCTGCTGCGCCTGCGTGATCGAGAGGCGCTGCTGGTCGGCGATGCGGTCTACGAGCGCGGTGCGATCGAGGAGGACGTGATGCCGCTGGTGGTGCAGGACGAGCACCACCGCCGGCGCTCGGTCAAGGAGATCCGGCGCTACCTCGAGCAGACACCGCACTCCCTCGTCATCCCAAGCCACGACCGCGAGCTGTGGCCGACGCTCGACGCCTTCTACGAGTAAGGGTCTAGTCCGCGGTGGCGCAGCCGGTTTCGCCCGTCGGCATGGTCGAGTCGATCCGCGACACCTTGCCGTCCTCGTCGGCGACGTATAGGCGGCACTCGGCGTCCTCGCCGAACGAGTAGAGGTCGAACGCATCGGCGCTGAGGCCGGTCGCGGCGTCGTCGTCGCCCGAGGGGACGGCGAGCGAGCGGATCTCGCCGGTGCAGAAGTCGCCGTAGACGTACCGCCCCTTGGTCTCGGCGACGCGCTTGTCGCGCGAGACGAACCCGCCGGTGATCGACGCGCACGTACCGCTTGGACGCTCATAGGTGAAGATCGGGCCGATGTAGCGGGGGCTGTTGCTCAGCGAGCACGGGTCCTGGGTGCCGTACTCGAAGTTCCCCTCGCACCGGTCCCAGCCGAAGTTGGCGCCGGCGCCCTGGCCGGCGGCGACGAAGTCGATCTCCTCGTGAGCGCCCTGTCCTACATCTCCGATCAGCAGGTCGCCAGTGGTGCGGTCGAAGGAGAAGCGGAACGCGTTGCGCAGGCCGTAGGCCCAGATCTCGTCGCGTCCGGCCGTGCCGACGAAGGGGTTGCTCGCTGGGATCCCGTAGGGCGACCCGTCGGTACGCCGCGGATCGATCCGCAGCATCTTGCCGAGGAGTGAGTCGTTGTCCTGCGCGTTGTCGTCCGGATCCGCGCCGCCACCGCCGTCGCCCGTCGCCGCGTAGAGGAACCCGTCCGGGCCGAACTGGATCTGGCCGCCGTAGTGGTTCTGGTATGTCGGGTGGGGGACCTTGATGACACGTCGCTGCGAGCCGACCGACGCACGGTTCTGCGAGTGCTTGGAGCGCTTGAATTCGTCAACGACGATCGGGCAACCAGGGTCGCATGTCTCGCTCGCACGCGTGTAGTAGACGTAGAAGCGGCGCGATGTGGCGTAGTCGGGAGCGAAGGCCATCGACAGCAGGCCGCCCTCTCCTCCCGTGCTCACCTTCGGGACGGTCAGGAATGGCTGCGCGAGAGTCACGCCGTTGCGCACCACGCGAATCGTGCCGCCTCGCTCGACCACGAAGATCCGCGAGGAGTCGCCCGGGGGAGCGGTGACGTAGATCGGCTTGGTGAACGTGGTGCCGCCGACCTGAGTGAGCGACAGCGCCGCCGAGGCCGGCGCCGCAATGGCAAGCCCGGTCAGGACCGTCGCCGCCAGAACAGCCAGGAGGGTGGGGCGAAACCGCATCGTCGATCTAATCGCTATCAGGACATCATGACAGTAGGCCGCGTCGCTCCTGTTAAACAAATGTCGCCCAGTCTCAAAAGCAAGCTACGCGGTCGCGGCCCGGCCGCCGCGCCGCTCGGCGCGGCGCTGCTCGCGCATCCGCTGGACCATCCCGCGGCGGCCGAGCTGATCGAGCCCGCCGTAGACCTCGCGGATCGCGGCGAAGATCTCGTCCGCGACTGCCTGGTGCTCCTCGCGCGACGCGTTCTCCCGGCGCTCGAAGCGGATCTCGTCGCCGTACTGGACGGTGACCTTCGGAAACTGCAGCTTCTTCCAGTTGCGCACCTTCGACGAGCCGTGGATCGCGACGGGGACCACCGGCGCCCCGGTCTCGAGCGCCAGCCTGCCGATTCCCGGCTTGGCGCGGTCCGACAGCCCGCCCGTCCGCGAGCGCCCGCCCTCGCAGTACATCGCGATGCACCCGCCGCGTGCGAGGATCGTGTTGGCGGTGATGAACGCCTCCTCGTCGCCGTGCCCGCGCCGCACGGGGAAGACGCCACCGTGCGTGTAGATCCACTGCATGGGCGGCTTGAACAGCTGCGACTTGGCCATGTAGCGGACCTTGCGGCGGATGAACGCGCCGAGGAAGAAGTGGTCCATGAACGAGAAGTGGTTGGGCGCGAGGATCACCGGCCCCGCGGCCGGCACCTTCTCGGAGGAGATGCAGCGGGCGCGGAAGAACGTCCACCCGTACAGCGAGGTGAGCGTGCGCACCAGCTCGTAGACGGCGTCCGGCTCGCGCGTGCGCGAGCGCTCGTGGAAGCGATCGAAGTGCTCCGCTGGTCGCGGGTCCTTGTAGACCTGCTCCTTCATGGGCGCCAGATCCTCGGCCATCGGTGCGTCTGCTACCCCGAGCCCGAAACGGTGTTACGCGGGCGCGGCAAGTGGGCGCCTCAGACCTCTTGGGAGGCCCAGCCGCGCGAGCGCTCGAGCGCGCGGCGCCAGCCCGCCAGCAGCGTCTCGCTCTCGTCCTGGGACATCGCCGGCTCGTAGCGCGAGCGCTCGCGCCAGGTGCTGCGCACGTGGTCGAACGTCCACTCCCCCGCGCCCACGCCGGCGAGGTAGGCGGCGCCGAGAGCAGTCGTCTCGGCCACCTCGGGCACCACCACCGGCACCCCGAGGACGTCGGCCTGGAACTGCATCAGCCAGCCGTTCACCGTCGCCCCCCCGTCGGCCTTGAGCTCGGGCAGCGCCTCGGAGCCCGCCGCCTCCATCGCGCGCACGGCGTCGACGGTCTGATAGGCGATCGCCTCCAGCGCCGCGCGCGCGAGGTGGGCGCGCCCGCTGCCGCGCGTGAGCCCCACCACGGTCCCGCGGGCGTAGGCGTCCCAGTGCGGCGAGCCCAGGCCGGTAAGCGCGGGGACGAAGTAGACGCCCTCGTTCGACTCGAGCGAGCCGGCCAGCGCCTCGGTCTCGCCCGCCGCCTCGATGATCCCAAGCCCGTCGCGCAGCCACTGCACAGCCGCGCCGGTGACGAAGATCGCCGCCTCCAGCGCGTAGGTCGTGCGCTCGCCCACCCCCCATGCCACGGTCGAGAGCAGGCCCGGCGCGGCGGGAGGTGGCGTCGCTCCGGCGTTGAGCAGGACGAACGACCCGGTCCCGTACGTGTTCTTGCCCAGGCCGGTGTCCAGGCATGCCTGCCCGAACAGCGCGGCCTGCTGGTCACCGGCGGCGCCCGCCACCGGGACGCGGTGCCCGTGCAGCGCCTCGGCGCGCGTCACCCCCAGCTCGCCGCAGCTCGGGCGGACCTCCGGCAGCGCGCGGACCGGAACCCCGAGCAGCTCGCACAGCTCCGGGTCCCACGCGTTCTCGGACAGGTTGTAGAGCAGCGTGCGCGACGCGTTCGAGCGGTCGGTGACGTGCTCCCCCGTGAGCTTGAAGATCAGCCACGAGTCGACGGTGCCGAACACCGCGCGGCCGGACTCGGCGCGCTCGCGCAGTCCCTCGACGTGCTCGAGCAGCCACTCGATCTTCGTTCCGCTGAAGTAGGCGTCGAGCACCAGCCCGGCACGCTCGCGCACGAGCTCCTCGTGGCCGAGCTCGCGCAGCTCGTCGCAGCGCGCCGCCGTGCGGCGGTCCTGCCACACCAGCGCCCGGTGCAGCGGCTCCCCCGTCTGCGGGTCCCACGCGACCACCGTCTCGCGCTGGTTGGTGATCCCGACGGCGACGAGGCGCCCGGGCCCCACCCCCGCATCCTCGAGCGCCTCGCCGGCCACGGCTTGGGAGACCTCCCAGATCTCGGTCGCGTCGTGCTCGACCCACCCCGGGCGGGGAAAGTGCTGCTCGAACTCGCGGTAGGCCCGCCCGACCAGCTCGGCCTGCTCGTCGAAGACCAGGCACGTGCTCCCGGTCGTGCCCTGGTCGATGGCGAGGATCACGGCGACGGTGAGCCTATCCACCGCGCCTTTGGCCGGAGGACCGTGTTGGGATAGGTTCCGCCGCCCGCCGCGGCCTCCCCATGCGCACGCGACTCCTTCTCACCCTGCTCGGCCTCCTGCTGCTCGCGCCCTCCGCCGCCGAGGCGCGGCGCTCCGTGCCCTTCGGCTGGGTCGGCGTGACGATCGACGGCCCGCTGCTCTCGCCGACCATCGACGGAGGCGCCGAGGCCGCGCTGATGGCCGACGCCGGCGCCGAGTCGGCGCGAGCCGTCTTCTTCTGGAACCAGGCGCAGCCCTATCCCAACGCCGGCTCGGTCCCACCCGGGAGCGAGGGCGCCTACCGCGACGTGAACGGTGTTCCGACGGACTTCCGCGTCACCGACGCGATCGTCGGCAACGCCGCTCGGCGCGGCATCCGCGTGATGCCCGTCACCGTGAGCACGCCGCGGTGGGCGGCTGTGCGCCCGGCGGACGGGACCGCCTCGCCCCCGCGCGCGTTTCACTACGCCAACTACCTGCGCGCGCTGGTGGCCCGCTACGGGCCGAGCGGGTCCTTTTGGGCGGAGAACCCCGGAGTCCCCCGGATCGCGGTGCGCGACTGGCAGATCTGGAACGAGGTCTCGCTGCGGGCGTTCTGGTCGATCCAGCCCTTCGCGCGCGGCTACGTCTACCTGTTGCGCGCCGCGCGCACGGCGATCCGCCGCGCCGACCCCGGGGCGAAGATCGTGCTGGCGGGCTTTCCCAACTTCTCGTGGCGCGAGCTGGCCAAGGTCTACGCGGCCGGAGGGCGCTTCCAGTTCGACATGGCAGCGGTGCACCCCTACACCTACCTGGTCCGCAACGTGCTGCGAATCGTCGAGCTCAACCGCCAGACCATGTCGCGCTACCGCGACTTCGCCAAGCCGCTCGTGGTCAGTGAGCTCTCGTGGTCCTCCGGTCGCGGGCGCGTGCGCGAGAGCACCGGCTTTCCCACGCTGACCGAGAGCGGCCAGGCCGCGCGCGTGGCCGAGGCGCTGCCCGCCCTGGCGCGCGCGAGACTGCGCTTCCGCCTGGCGCGCATCTACTGGTACACGTGGATGTCGCCGCCGCTGGGCTCCCCCAACGCCTTCGACTACTCCGGGCTGCGGCGCTTCGACGGCACCCGCGTGGTCACCAAGCCCGCCTTCTTCGCCTTCCGTCGTGTCGCCGCCGGGCTCAACGGCTGCTACAAGGCCGGGACGGCGACACGCTGCCGCTGATCGTCGCCTAGCGGCGGTCGCGGTAGACCAGCGCGAAGTCGACGAGCTGGCGCGCGCGGTGGACGAAGCCCCGCAGGGTCTTGCCGGTGGCCCGGTGCGCGAGGTCGAGCTCAACCTCCTGGAGGCGAAAGCCGGCGCGGACGGCGTCGACGTTCATCCCCGTCTCCATCCCGAAGCGGGGAGCGAAGGGAACGACCACCGGCAGGACGGCTCCGCGCAGCGCGCGCTGGCCCGAGATCGGCGCGCTCAGCTCGACGCCGGTGAGCCGGCGGGTCGCCCAGCGCGCGAAGTTGACGGCGAACCCGAAGCCGCCGCCGACGCGCCGGGCGAACGCGGCGATCGCCATGTCGCACTCGCCGGCTCGCACCGCCGCGACGAGCGCCGGGAGCCGGCGCGCGCTGTCGCCGAGGTCGCCGTCGCACAGCACGACGACTGGCGGATCGGGCTCCAGCGCGCGCGCGAGGACCCGCTCTGCGGCTCGCGTCATCGCGCCGCCCTTGCCGATCGTGCGAGGGGAGCGAACGAGCTCGACCCCCGCCTGGAGCGCAGCATGTCCTGTCGTATCGGAGGAGCCGTCGTCGGCGACGAGCACGCGCGCTGCGGGAAACGCCTCGGCCACCGCGGCCAGGGTCTGCGCGAGCCGGTCGGCCTCGTTGTAGGCCGAGACGATCACGATGATGTCGGGGGCGGGGTCGGTCACGGCGCGGCGCGACGCCGGTCCGGGGGCGGCGCGGCGGCTATTGTGCCGCGAACTCTGGAGGGAGACGGCCCGAGGAGGTCCGACGTGTCCCAGGTCGAGGCGCACATCACCGGCACCGTGTGGAAGATCGAGGTCGCCGTCGGCGACTCGATCGACGAGGGCGACACCGTGGTGATCCTCGAGTCGATGAAGATGGAGATGCCGGTGGAGGCCGAGGACGCGGGCACCGTCAAGGAGATCCTCTGCCAGGAGGGCCAGGCCGTCAGCGAAGGCGACGCGCTCGTTGTCCTCGACTGATCGGGCCGCGTGGTCGCCGCCGCCCGGCGCGCGAGAGCTGGCCGGCGGAAAGCTCCTGCTCGACCAACCGGCCGCTGGCGTGGCGCGGCTGACGATCGCCAACCCCGCCAAGCGCAACGCGCTCGACCACGAGATCCTCGACGCGATCGCGGAGGCGCTGCGCGAGGTCGATGCCCGCTGCGTGGTTCTCACCGGCGCGCACGGCATGTTCTCCGCGGGCTATGACATCGGCGGGATGCCCCAGGACACCTTCGCCGAGGAGGCGGAGAAGCTTGTCGCGCACCCCTTCGCAGCGGCGATCGAGGCGCTCGAGGGCTATGCCTACCCGATCGTCGCCGCCCTCCCGGGGCACGCGATCGGGGGCGGCCTCGAGGTCGCGCTCGCCGCGGACCTGCGGATCGCCGCGGCGGGCATCCGCGTGGGGATGCCCCCGGCCAGGCTGGGCCTCGTCTACTCGCACACGGGGATCCAGAAGTTCATCGACGCGATCGGCGCGGCGCGGACGCGCGAGCTCTTCCTGGTAGGGCGCAACATCCCGGTCGAGACGGCGCTCGAGTGGGGGCTGGTCAACTCGGTGGTCGACCCGGCCCGGCTCGAGCAGGAGGCCCTGGCGCTCGCCGCCGAGATCGCCGCCAACGCGCCGCTCTCGCTCAGCGGGAACAAGACGGTGATCCGGACCCTGCTCGAGCAGCGCGGGCGCCTCGACGACGTCACGGAGCGCGAGCTCGTCGAGCTGCGGCGCGCGTGCTTTGCGTCCGAGGACTTCCGCGAGGGCGTCCGCGCGTTCGGCGAGAAGCGCCCGCCACGCTGGCAGGGCCGGTAGCGGGACCGCGGTGACCGGCTCCTGCGCAGCGGCTGCCTTCCCGGTCGCCGCTCCGCGCGCCGCCGCCGCGCTCATCCTCACCCTCGCCGCCGCGGGGTGCGGGGAATCGAGGCCCGCGAAGGTGGAGTCGGAGATGCTGGAGCGCGACATGATCGCCCGCTTCACGGCCGCAACGGGCACGCTGGTCACCGGCGTCGAGTGTCCCGACGACGTCGAGGTACGCGAGGGGCGCGTGATCGAATGCCGCGCCAGCTTCGGCGGCGAGCCCAATCGCCTCGTGGTGACGCTCCGCGGAGCGCCGGGGCGTCCGAGCCGCTACACGGCTACGCTCAAGTACGCCCTCCTGGGCAGGATGAAGGAGGAGATGCGCAGACGCTACGGCGGCTCCGCGGGCGTGCGCGCGGTGCAGTGCCCCGAGCCCCAGCCCCAGCGGCCCGAGAACTTCTTCTTCTGCACCGTCGTGCGGGCCGACGGGCGACGGATCCAACTGCGCGTCGTGCAGATCGACGATCGCGGGACGCTGCGCTTCGGCCCGGCGCCTGCGCCCCCGCGGCGGTGAGCGCCTCCAACCGCGCGGCGGCGCTCGTCGCCGTGCTCGCCACCCTGATCTGGGCGGGCTGCGGCGGGGACGACCCCGCGGCGCCGACCGTCGACTCGAGCGCCCTCGAGGCTGCGCTGGCGCGCGACCTCGGGATGCGGACACGGTCGTTGGTCGACAACGTCTATTGCCCCGACGGCGTGGAGGCGCGCGCCGGGCGCCGCTTCGACTGCCTGGCCACGTTCGACGGCGAGGCCGGGCCGGTGATCGCCACGCTGATCGACTCGAGCGGGCGGCGCGCGCGCTTTCGCCTTCGCAACCTCCTGCTGGGCAAGCTCGAGCGCGCGATCGAGGCGCGCCTGAGCCGCGCGCGCATCGGCGTCAGGGCGGTCGACTGCCCCGGGCCCCAGGCGCAGCGCCGCGGGGTCACGTTCTTCTGCCGCGTCGAGGACACGCGCGGGCGGATCCGCCCGGTCCGCGTCGAGCAGCTCGACGACGAGGGCAACGTGCGGCTCGGGCCGCGCCGCTGAGCCCCAAAAGCGGGGCTTGCGCGTCGGTAATCGAACGATTACCATTCGCAACCGCTTGATGACCGAGGTCGCCGACACCGTCGCCACCGATCGGCCCACGCGCGAGCGGATCCTCGCGGCGGCGCTGCGGCTGTTCGCCGAGCACGGATACCGCGGGACGTCGGTCGGCGACATCGAGGCCGCCGCCGGCCTGTCGCCGCGCTCGGGGGCGCTCTACAAGCACTTCGAGAGCAAGGAGCGGCTGCTCGAGGCGGCGCTGGCGCAGCGCGCCGATGCCGTCGCAGCGGTCGACTCGCTGCTCGGCCTGATGCCGCTGGGCGACCCCGAGGCCGAGCTCACGCTGATGGGCCGCCTCGCGCTGCAGGAGCTCGAGCGCGAGCGCGACCTCGTGCGAATCGTGATGAAGGAGGGGGAGAACTTCCCCGAGCTGGTACAGGGATTCCGCGACCGGCTGGTGCGCCGGGGTGCGGGACTGGCCGAGGCATGGCTGCGCCGGGCGTGCGAGCGCGAGGGGGTGACGAGCCTCGACGTGGAGGCCGTCGCCGCCGTTGGGCTGAGCGCGCTCGTCGGCTACCGGATGCAGGAGACGCTGTTCGGGGAGCCCCCGTCGGGGATCGACGAGGAGCGTTTCGTGCGCGCCTGGGTGAGCAGCTGGATGGCGCAGCTGCGCGCGCTCGGCCTGGAGCTCGAACAACGATCCGAGGAGGCACATCGATGACCACCCACGACGTCACCCGCAACCGCACGGCGGTGCGCGTGCTCCTGCTCGTGCTGGGAGTGCCGCAGCTGCTGATCGGCCTGCAGGCGCTCCTCGACAGCCGCGGCTTCTTCGACGAGTTCCCCTTCGGAAGGGGCTGGGTCGCCGCGCTGCCGCCCTACAACCAGCACCTCACCGTCGACGTTGGGTCCCTGTTCGTCGGCCTCGGCGTGCTGCTGATCGTCGCGGCCGTCCTGCTCGACCGGCGGATCATGCTGACGGCCGCCGCGGTGTGGCTGCTGTACGCGATCCCCCACTTCGCCTACCACCTGACCGAGCTCGAGCCCTACGACACCGCCGACGCCGTGGCCAACGCCCTCGCGCTCGGATGGAGCGTCCTCGGCGGGCTGCTGGTGCTCACGCTCTTGCGCCGGCCGAGCGCCGCGCCGCAACCGGCAGCGGAATCCGCGGCGGCGAACGGGAACGGGGCCCGCATGCGCGGTGTGCCCGACCGCGGCGCCGGGCTGCTTGCCCGCGTCGCGTTCCGCGCCTCGCGCAAGCAGACCGGAGCGGTCATCGAGCCGGTGCGCATCTACGCCCACCATCCGACGCTGATGACGGGCTACGGGGCGCTCGAGGAGGCCACGAAGCGCTCTCACCGGGTGCCCGAGCACCTCAAGGCCCTCGCCGAGATGCGCGCCGCGATGCTGGCCGGCTGCGAGTGGTGCCTTGACTTCGGCTCCACCGTCGCGCTGCGGTCGGGGCTCACCGAGGACCAGCTGCGCGCGCTGCCCACCTACACGGAGTCGAGTGAGTTCTCACAGCTCGAGCGACTCGTCATCGAGTACGCGAGCGGGATGTCGCGCACCCCCGTCGACGTCTCCGACGAGCTGTTCGCCGCCCTGCGCGAGCACTTCGACGAGCCGCAGATGGTCGAGCTGACCAACGTGATCGCGCTGGAGAACTACCGCGCGCGCTTCAACTGGGCCTTCGGCCTGGGGAGCCAGGGGTTCTCCGAGGGCGCCTACTGCGTTCGCCCGGAGCCCGCGACCGCGGCGTCGCCGGCCGCCGCCGGCTGACGCAGCGCCGGCGGCGCCCGACTCGTCCGACCGCGCGCCTATGGTCCACGCCGTTCGAGGTCGAGGTGAGGAGGTCCCCTCCGCATGCCGCCGCTCATCACCCGTGAGGAAGCCCTGCGCCTCGGCGAGATCGAGGACCGCGGCGAGATCGAGGCGCTGATCGAGCGCGCCTGGCGGGCACGCGTCGAGCGCTTCGACGACTCGACCGACATGTGCTCGCTGGTCAACGCGAAGTCAGGCGGCTGCGCCGAGGACTGCGGCTTCTGCGCCCAGTCGCGCTTCGCGGAGGCCGAGACGCCGATGCACGCGATGATGGACCCGGAGCAGATCCTCGAGCACGCGCGGGCAGCCGAAGCGGCCGGCGCGCACCGGTTCTGCATGGTCACCCAGGGGCAGGGGCTGTCCAAGCGCGACTTCGAGAAGGTGCTCGAGGGCACCCGGCTGGTCGCCGAGCAGACCAACCTCAAGCGCTGCGCGTCGATCGGCCACATGTCGCCCGAGCGCGCGCGGCGGCTGCGCGAGGCGGGGATCCAGCGCGTCCACCACAACGTCGAGACCGCCGAGTCCTACTACGACGAGGTCTCGACGACCGTCCGCTACGCCGGGCGCCTGCGCACGATCGAGGCGGTCCGCGAAGCGGGCCTGGAGACCTGCGTCGGCGGCATCCTCAATCTCGGCGAGACTCGCGAGCAGCGCGTGGAGATGGCCTTCGAGCTCGCGGCGATCAACCCCACGAGCGTGCCGATCAACCTACTCAACCCGCGCCCGGGCACGAAGTTCGGCGACCGCGAGTACATGGACCCGTGGGAGGCGGTCAAGTGGATCGCGATCTTCCGGCTGATCCTCCCCGAGGCGCTCTTTCGCCTCTGCGGCGGGCGCGTCGAGAACATCGGCGAGCTCCAGCACCTGGCCGTGCGCGCGGGGCTCAACGGCGTGATGATGGGCAACTTCCTCACGACGCTCGGAAGCACCCCCGAGGAGGACCGGGCGATGTTCGAGGAGCTCGGGCTGAACGTCGCGCGCCAGTCCGACAACGGCGCCAACCCGCGGCCCGACAACCGCACCGGGCACCTGGACGGCGCGACGCCCGACCTGATCGACGAGCACCTCGACGCCGCCGACCCCGCGATCCCGGTCGAGCTCGAGGTGCAGCTGTGGGACCCGTCGAGGCAGCTGCGCTTCAAGCGCAAGGAAACGGTTCCGCCGCGCCCGGATGGCGCGCCCAACAGGGCCCCGGTCGGCTGGGGCGGCTGAGGAGGGAGCGTCGATGACCGAGATCGAGGAGCGCCTGGACGAGCTGCGGCAGCTGGGCCTGTACCGGCGGCTGCGGATGATCAGCGGCCCCCAGGGGCCGCGAGTCGTGCTCGATGGCGAGCCGGTGCTGCTGCTGTGCTCGAACAACTACCTGGGGCTGGCCGATCACCCGCGCGTGCGCGAGGCGGCCGCGGACGCCGCGATGCGCTGGGGCGTCGGGGCCGGGGCGTCGAGGCTGGTCTCGGGGTCGATGACCGTCCATCGGCGCCTGGAGGATTCGCTGGCCGACTTCAAGGGGTCCGGGGCGTGCGTGCTCTTCGGCTCGGGCTACCTGGCCAACACCGGCGTGATCTCCGCCCTGTGCGGCGACGGCGATGTGGTCTTCTCCGACGCGCTCAACCATGCTTCGATCATCGACGGCTGCCGGCTGTCGCGCGCGGAGACGTTCGTCTACGACCACGCCGACGTCGAGCACCTCGAATGGGGTCTCCAACGGGCGGGCGGCGCGGCGTCGATGATCGTCACGGACGGCGTCTTCTCGATGGACGGGGACGTCGCCCCGCTCGAGGAGATCTGCCTGCTCGCCCGGCGCCACGACGTCCGCGTCGTGGTAGACGAGGCCCACGGGACCGGCGCGCTGGGGCCCGGGGGGCGCGGTGCTGTCGCGGAGGCGGGCCTCGAGGACGAGGTCGACCTCGTGGTCGGGACCCTCGGCAAGGCCCTGGGCTCCTACGGCGCCTACGTGTGCTGCGACAAGGAGATGGCCAAGTACCTGGTCAACACCGCGCGCACGCTGATCTTCTCCACGGCGCTGCCGCCGCCGGCTGCGGCGGGTGCGATGGCGGCGCTCGATCTCCTGCGCGAGCAGCCGCGGCGGATCGAGAAGCTGCAGGCCAATGCGCGCGTGTTGCGCGAGGCGATCGAGGAGGAGGGCTTCGACACCGGCGCCTCCAGCACCCAGGTCGTCCCGCTGGTGATCGGCGACGCCGGCGCGGCCATGCGGGCGTGCGAGGCGGCGCTGGCCGACGGCGTCTTCGCGCAGGCGATCCGGCCGCCGACCGTCCCCGAGGGCACCTCGCGCCTGCGCCTGGCGGTGATGGCGTCGCACACCAAGAGCGAGCTGCGCGCCGCCGCGCGCACGCTGGCCAAGGCCGTGCACGCGGCCGGCGGCGCTCCGGCGATCGCACCGGCCGGCGCCGACTCGGAGCGACCGGCCCATCGCGTGTTCGACGCCGAGGCGCCCGAGCCCGTCGCTCGCGCCGCCTAGCGGCGCGAGCCGCGAAGCCGTGCGCGGCTGCTTCGTCACCGGAACCGACACCGGCGCGGGCAAGACGGTCGTCGCGGCCGCGATCGCCGCGGCGCTGGCCGAACGGGGTGAGCGGGTCGCGGCGTTCAAGCCGGTGGTGACGGGGACCGACGAGCCTGCGGACCCGGCGTGGCCGCCCGACCACGAGCTGCTGGCGGCGGCGTCGGGAGGCCGGCGCCCCGAGGCCGTCAGCCCGTGGACCTTCGGGCCGCCGGTCTCTCCGCACCTCGCCGGCGAGCTGGCGGACCGCCCGCTCGACCCGGCCGCGCTGGTGGCGGCGGCGCACGACGCCGCGGACGGGGCCGACGTGCTCGTCGCCGAGGGCGTCGGGGGGATTCTCGTGCCGCTGACGTGGGACTACAGCGTTCGCGACCTGGCGCGGGACCTCGGTCTGCCGGTGATAGTGGCGGCGCGACCGGGCCTGGGCACGATCAACCACACGCTGCTGACGCTGGAGGCGCTGCGAGCGGTCGCGCTGGAGCCGGCGGGCGTCGTCCTGACGCCGTGGCCGCCGTCCCCGGACCGCGTCGAGCGCTCCAACCGGGAGACGATCGCGCGGCTGGGCCGCGTGACCGTGGACACGCTTCCCCGGCTGGCCCGCGGCGAGCGAGCGGAGCTGGCGGTGGCCGGAGAGGGACTCGCGCCGGAGCGGTGGCTGGGCTAGACGTGCGGCGTCGGCGTGCTCAGCCTGCGCCGGCCGCACAGGCCGCCGGGGCGCGCGTGCATCAGCACCGCGACGCCCCACCCGAGCATCGGCCACACCGGCCAGAAGTACCCGGCTCCGGTCAGCGCCCAGATCGCCACGAGCAGGAGCATCACGCGGGCGTAGGTGGCGAAGTGCGCTCTGCGGCCCGAGCGATCGCGCGACGAACGGCGAGGAGCGTCCTGCGCCGGCAGGTCGGTCATCAACTCGCTCAGCTCGCCCGCGGTCCGTGCCGCGAAGGCCCGTTCGAGCCGCTCGTCGAGCTCGTCCGGATCCAACCGACCGGCGGCGGCGTGGGCACGCAGCCGCTCGACGGCCGCCTCGCGATCGGCATCCGAGGCGCGCAGCGCCCCGGGCTCGGGGTGGGTGGAGCTCATCGTCTCGGCCATGCCGTCACCTCCGTCGATCATCCTCCGGTTCGTAGGCCTTACAATACCATCCAGTCTAGACCATGCAAGCAATACGGTTGAGCTCGGTCTCCTACGTCGTCCTGGGCCTGATCGAGCGGGTCGGCGAGGCCACTCCCTACGACCTCAAGCGCATGGTCGCGCTGGGGGTCGGCAACCTGTGGTCGCTCCAGCACGCCCAGCTCTACACGGAGCCCGAGCGGCTCGCGGTGGCGGGCTACCTGACCGAGGAGCGCGAGACCGGCGGGCGGCGGCGAAAGCGCTACCGCGTGACGCGCCAGGGACGCGACGTCCTGCGCCGGTGGCTCGCCGAGCCGACCGCGGAGCTCACCGAGCTGCGCGACCCCGGGCTGCTCAAGCTCTTCTTCGGCGCCGATCCGGCGGCACTGGCGCCGGTGCAGCTCGAGGCGCACCGCCGCAAGCTCGCGGAGTACGAGGCACTGCGGGCGCAGTCGCCGGCCGGCGACGCGCAGGCTCCGGGCCCGCCGCTGGCGCTCGAGGCCGGGATCGGCCACGAGCGGGAGTGGATCCGCTTCTGGTCGCGGCTGGCCAAGGGCTGACCCGTATGAGCGAGGTCAGCGGCGCTCGGCCCGGCGCCCCACGGCCCGCAGAATCCGGCGCACGACGACCACATGGCCGCCCGTCCCGATCACCATCGCGCGGTAGGCGCGGCCGGCGAGGCCCGGAAAGACCGCCCGCGTCTCGGCCCGCAGGCGAGTGCGCCCGGAGCCGAGCTCGTCGAGGTGGAAGATCAGCGCGTAGCGCGAGAACCGGTGACGGCCCTCGAGCGCCAGTCGCGTAGGCGGCGACGCCTCCGCGACGCGGAAGCCCGGGAGCGTCGCGCCAGCCTCGCCGATCCGGCCCTCCGTGCGCCACTGCGAGCAACCGAGCACGCGGGCCCCCGCGGACCGGGCCGGCCCCGCGAACGAGGCTCCCACCACGTCGCACAGCGCGGGCCAGACGGCGTCCGGACCGGCCGCCAGCTCCAGCGCGTGCTCGTCGATGTGCGGAAGGAGGGCGCTCACCACAGCGATCATGACCTCGGCGAGGTCGCGATGCGAGTATCCCGCCGTGCCCGATCCCTACCGCGTGGTGATCCGCCACGGCCCCAGGATCGAGCGCCACGAGCACCCGACCCTTCAGGCTGCGCTGGCCGCGCTGGAGGTGCGCATGGACGAGCTCGCGCGAACGTCGCGGCGAGGGACCGTCGACCTGCGCTACCGGCGCTTCGAGCCGGTGCAGCAGGTCGCCGCCCGGGGCGAGGTCGCGGGGCCGGGCCGGCTGCGCGCGGGGGTGGACCTGCGCGGGGACGGCTCCGCGGAGGCCTGGACCGGGCGCCTGCGCCGGAGCCTGCTCGAGCAGGAGCCGGGCGAGACTCCCTACGACGCCCTCAGGCGGAGGCTGGGACCGAGCCGAGGGTGAGCAGCGGGCCGTAGCGGCGCAGCCAGCGCTGGTGCTCGCGGTGCTCGGGGCAGCGGCGCTCGAGCAGGGCCCAGAAGCGGGGCGAGTGATCGAGCACCTCGAGGTGGCAGACCTCGTGCCAGACCACGGTGTCCAGCACCGGCTCGGGCGCCAGCAGCAGCCGCCAGTTGAAGCTCATGTCGCCCGCGGGCGAGCAGCTGGCCCAGCGCGTCCGCTGGCCCCGGATCGACAGCTTTCCGTACGCCGTCCCTGCGGCCGCGCAGGCGCGGTCGAGCCGCGGAGCGACCTCGGCCCGAGCGCGACGGCGAAACCACCGCTCGAGCGCGGGACGGGCGTCGCCTGCGGGCACGACGAGCCGGTCGGCCCGGCGGGTCACCCGCTCGCGCCCGGGCTCGGGCACGAGCTCGAGCGCCGTTCCCAGGTAGGGGACGAAGCCCGCGCGCAGGCCCAGCTCGGCGCGGGCGCGGGCCAGCGTGCGCAGCCGCCGCTCCACCCATGGACGCAGCTCGCGCATCGCCGCGGCAGCCTCGCGCTCTCGCGCGCGCGAAGGCAGCACGACCTCCACACCCTGCTCGGCGTCGACGCTGACGCGCACGCTGCGCGCACGCGCGGAGCGCCGTACGCGGTAGGGGATCTCGCTCACCGACCGGAAGATACGTGCGCCGGCGGCGTCGGCGACGCCTGGCGCCGGGACTCCAGCACGCGCAGCAGCGCGGCCACCACGTCCGGGTCGAACTGCGCGCCGGCGTGGGCGCGCAGCTGCATCTCGGCCTCGGCCGACGGGAGCCCGCGCCGATAGGGCCGGTTCGAAGTCATCGCGTGATAGGCGTCGACGGCGAAGACGATTCGCGCGCCGACGGGGATCTGGAGTCCCTGCAGGCCGTCGGGATACCCGCCGCCGTCCCACCGCTCGTGGCCGTGGCGCACCACCCGGCGGACATCGGCGAGGAACGGCACCGGGGCGAGGATCTGCTCCCCGGCCACAGGATGGCGCTTGACCACCTCGAACTCCGCCGCGGTCAGCTTCCCGGGCTTGTGCAGGATCGCGTCGGGCACCGCGATCTTGCCGATGTCGTGGAAGATCGCGCCGTAGCGCAGGTCCCGCAGCATCCGCGCGTCCAGGCCCAGCTCGGCGCCGACGGCGACGGCGAGCTCGGCGATCGAACGGGCGTGATCCGCGGTGTAGTTGTCCTTCGCCTCGAGCGCCGCCGCCAGCGCGGAGGCGGTGCCCACGTAGGTCTGCTCGAGCTCGCGGTAGAGGCTCGCCGTGCGCAGCGCCGCGCCGATGTGGTCGGAGACCGTCTGCGCGAGCTGGGCGTCGTCGGGCTCGAATGCGGCGAGCGAGGTCGACCGCAGGTCGATCGCCCCCCACAGCTCCGAGCCGACGTACAGCGGGACGGCGAGCTCGGACCGCACGCCCTCGCCGAGCGTCCCCCCGTAGACCGGATCGCGGTCGCCGTCGTTGACGAGGACCGGCCGGCGCTCGCTCAGCGACCGGCCGACCGGGCTCTCGGCCCTGCTGAGCTGCGGCAGGCCCTGAGACCCAGCGCCCTCGTCCCCGGCGCTGGCGAGCTGCAACGCCACGCCGTCCTGGAGGCGCACGATCGCGCAGTGCTCGAAGCCGAGCACGCCGTGGAGGTCGGAGACAGCCGTCTCGGCGATCGCTTGAGGATCGAGGAGGCGCGCGAGCCGCGCGCCCATCTCCCCTGCGGTCGCCATCCGCCGCGCGCGCACGTCGGGACGTTCGCGCAGGCTCGCCCCCGAGCGGTCGCCGCCGGAGCCGAAGACGGCGCGGCGCGTCGACAGCGTGGGCCGCCCCGCGTCGGCTCCACGGCCGCGCTTGGCATCGCGCAACGCTGCGTCGGCGCGCTCGATGATGCTCGTGGCCTGATCGCCCCAGGTCCATCCCGCCAGGCCCGCGGAGGCGGTGATCGGCTCGGCGCCCGGTACCGGTGGCTCGACCAACCCCTTCAGCGGCCGGTCGATCACGCTGCGTGCGGTCTCCAGGTCCGTGGCGGGCAGCAGGAGCGCGAACTCGTCGCCGCCGAAGCGCGCGACCTGGTCGCGCAGCCGCACGGTCTGGCGCAGCACCTCGCCGGCGCCGCGCAGGACGTTGTCGCCGGCCAGGTGCCCAAAGCGCTCGTTGATCGTCTTGAAGCCGTCGAGGTCGACCAGGGCCAGCGTGAACGGCGCCGCGCCGCGCTCGCAGCGAGAGATCTCCTCGCGCAGGCGGGTCTGGAACGTGGCGTGGTTGAGGCAGCCCGTGAGCGAGTCCAGCGACGCGGCGCGCTGGGCCGCCGCGTGGTCGTCGGCGTTGCGGCAGGCTCCGCCGGCCAGCTCGGCGAAGGCTGCAAGCAGCTCCACGTCGCCGAGGTCGATGAAGCGCCGGTTGAGGTGCAGGACCTCCAGAACGCCGTCGACCGAGCCCCGGCGTTGCAGCGGGACGGCGATGGCAGCCTCGATCGCGCGGCCGTCCGGCGTGCCCGGCGGCTGCAGGCCCTCCTCGCGGTAGTCGCTGGAGAGCTGGGGCCGGTCGGTGGCAAAGGCGGTGGCGGCGAGGCTCATCTCCCCCGGAGGAACGTGACCGGCGATCGGCTGGTCGAGGCCGTCGGCGGCCGCGGCGACCAGCCCGTCCTCGCCGCTGAGGTAGACGACGACGACGTCGGCACCCAGGGCCAGGCGCACCTCGCGGCACAGTGTGTCGAGCACCTCGTCGAGCTCCAGCGAGGCGTTGAGCAGCTTCGCTGCACGTGCGGTGGCCGCCTGCTGGGCAGCGCGCCGGTCGCGCTCGAGACCCAGCCACGAGCGCTCCAGCGCATGTCCGACGCTCTCGGTCACCGCCTCCAGCAGTGCGCGCTCCGCCGAGTCGAACTCCTGGCGGTAGCGGCGCCCGACCGCCACGACCGCGCGGCCACCGGCGGATCCCCCGGCGGTTCCGTGAAACGGCGCGACGGCGAGCGTGCTGACGCCGAGGCCCAGCAGGTCCTCACCCGTGTGGACCGCGGGCCCCTCCGCCTCGAGCGCCGCCGCGCAGAGCGGATCGGTCAGGAGACGGGCCCCGGCTCCCGCGCTGCCCCCAAGGCCGGCCGAGCCGACCAGCTCCAGCGAACCCCCGGGGGTCCGCTCGGCGATTACGAAGGCGATCTCGGCCTCGTAGGCCTCGCACAGCTCGGAGACCACCGACTCCCCCAGCTCGGCCTCGCCGCGCGCCGAGTTGACGAGCGCGATGATCTCGGCGCGGCGCGACGCCTCGACGAATCGACGCAGGATCGCGTCGTCGGAGGCGCCTGTGCCCTCACCCAAAAGCGACGACCACGAGCGCATGGTTGCGATCTCCCTTCGCGCCGCGTACGCGGCCGACCTCCCCGTGGGTGAATCCTCCGGCGAGCGGCACGTCCCCCACCGCTCCCTCGATTGCGGCGACCTCCTCGTCCAGCGCCGCGCCCAGTGCCTGCTTGCGCCCCGCGCAGTCGAACACAAGCGCGGCCCGCGGCGGTCCCGGCAGCGGTGCGAGCGCATCTGCCACCGCCTTGTGGGCGCTCGAGACGATCTCGCTGGGCGTTTGCTCGAACACGGCCACAGCGGCATTGGGCGGAATCGCCGTCGCGCAGGCCAGCCCACCGTCCGCCGCTCGGCCGAACACGTGGCGCAGGCGCACGTCGCCGGTCAGCTCGGGCTGGGCCAGCGGATGCATCACGGCGAGATCGGTGAAGGCGGAGTCGTCGAGGCGCCCGTCGAGGCGGTCCAGCTTCTCGAGGTAGACGGTTTCCGCGGCCCGCCCGTCGAGCTCGAGCACCGTCCGCCCCTCGGCCCGGGTCACGATCGCGGGGGCGCCGCGGGCCCTGCAGCCGTGGGCGATGCCGACGCCGATCGGCTGCGGCGAGCACAGGGCGACAGCGACGACGCTGTCGCGCCGCCCGGCATGGTGGGCGAACTGGACCCCGTTGCGAGCGCCCGAGCCGCCGCCCGCGAACGGGATGGTCGGCCCCGTGACGTCATACGCGCCCGCGATCATGTCGGACTGGTCGCCGGCGGCGGGATCGAGGAACAGGAGCAGCAGCGGATGGCCGCGCGAGAGGTCGAGTCCGGCGCATGCGGCCGCCGCGGCGGCGCGCCCCGCCCCGCGGGGGTCGCGCGAGGCGTGATCGCCGACGCCAACGCCCGCTCGCACCGAGCGATCGAAGGCGATCGCGGAGCACGAGGCGCCCGGCGCGGACGCCGGCTCGCCGATCCCGCCGACGCACGTCATTCCCGCCACCGGCAAGTCCCGGGAGGCCTCGCGCGCCTGGAGCGCCACCAGCGCCGGCTCGATCTCCGGCGAGGGGAAGATCAGGACGACCGACGGGTCGCGGCCCTCGATGCCCGCCCCGGCCTCCGCCACCGCCTCGCGTACGGCGGCCTGGCCTACGGCGTTCGCGGCAGCGGCGACCGGAGTGTCCGGCGCCTGCACCGTGGGAGCGGCCGATCCCGCGCCCGTCGTGCTTGTGCTCTTCATCTCAACCATCTTGACGCGTCCATGCGTCGGGCGCGAATGCTTTCACGATAATGCGCAGGTCGTGGATGGCTGGCGCGTGAAGCTACCCCCCGGCGTCGTCCCCCCGTTCGAGGTCTACCTCAACGGCGTGCGCCAGCAGGAGGGCGCCGACTTCCAGCGCCGCGGGGACGAGCTCCTGTTCGACCGGCCACTGGCCAAGGAGGGCCGGCTGGGACTGTGGCGCTGGTTCCTCGGTGCGTGGGGCATCGGCACCTACCGCACCAACGACGTGGTCGATGTCTCCTACCAGGCCGGGGGCCGGCCCGTGGTCGCCCACGCGCTCGACATCGTCGCGCCCCCCGGGGCGACCGGGGGCGCGGCCGGCGACCAGCAGGGCTAGCCGGCGCCGACCGCGATGCCGCCCGCGCCGCGCGTGTCGGCCGGCGCATCCTGCCACGGGCGCTGGAGGCGCAGGGCGGAGAGGATCGCGCGCGTCGCGGGGGACTTGTTGAGCGTGTAGAAGTGGATCCCGGGCGCGCCGCGCCGCAGCAGGTCGGCGCACTGGAGCGTCGCGTAGGCGACGCCCAGCTCGACCACGGCGTCCGGGTCCTCGGCGCGCGCGTCGAGCTGCTCGAGCAGCGGGGCGGGGATGGAGGCTCCGCACATCGAGGTGAAGCGCTTGATCTGCTCCACGTTGGTGATCGGGATGATCCCCGGGATGATCGGGACGTCGATGCCCGCCGCCCGCACCTCGGCGACGAAGTCGAAGTAGAGCGCGTTGTCGAAGAACAGCTGGGTGATCAGGAAGCGTGCGCCCGCCTCCACCTTCTCGCGCAGGAAGCGCAGGTCGTGCGCGAGGTCGGGCGCCTCGGGATGGACCTCGGGGAAGCAGGCGGCCCCGACGCAGAACCCGTAGCGCTCGGTGATCAGCCGCGCGAGCTCGGTCGAGTAGCGCAGGCCACCGGGCGTGGGCTTCCACTCGGTCTCGCCGCGCGGCGGGTCGCCGCGCAGCGCGAGCACGTTATCGATCCCCGCCTCCCCGACCTCGTCGAGGATCTCGACGAGCTGCTCGCGGGTGGCGCCGACGCAGGACAGGTGGGCCATCGCCTCGACGCCCAGGTCCTGCTTGATCGACTTCGTGATGTCGATCGTGTTGGTGCGGGTGGAGCCGCCCGCGCCGTAGGTGACCGACACGAACGACGGCTCGAGCGCCCGCAGCGTGCCCAGCGCCTGGTCGAGGTTGCGCTCGCCCTCGGGCGTCTTGGGCGGGAAGAACTCGAACGAGAAGACGGGCTCCTCGTCCGCGCTCAGAATCTCGTCGATGCGCATCCGTGGATTCTAGGCGGCGACGGGAACCTCCCCGCGCCGCTCCCTCACGCCGCGATCCAGCGTGCGGGGCCCTCCCCCTCCCGGCGCACGCGCCCGGCGCGCTCGAGGTGGACGAGATAGCAAAGGATCTCCGACAGCCTCCATGCCGCCGTCACGGCGGTCAGCTCCTCGCCGAAGACCGGCGGGACGAGCTCCACGGCCGTGCGCGGCTCCGTCCCGAGCGCCGCCTCCGTCGCGCTCACGCGCTCGCCGACGAGCCGCCGGTTGGCCACCACGTGCGCACGCACGTCGGTGAAGGGGCGGCCGTGGCCGGCCAGGCAGAGACGCGCGTTGAGCTGGTCGACGACGTCCAGCGAGGAGAGGAACTCGCCGGCGGGATCGGGCGTCCACCCGTAGTCGTAGTACAGCGACACCCGCCCGAGCAGGTGATCGCCCGAGATCAGCAGGCGGCGATCGGCCTGGAACAGGCATACGTGCGAGGGGGCGTGCCCCGGAGTTTCGTGGACCGACCACGTCCCCAGGTCCGTCTCGATCTCCACTCCCGGCACCAGGTCGCGATGCGGCTCGACGATCCCCGCGACTCCGAAGCCCTGTCCCCGGCGCTCCTCGGCATAGCGGCGCAGCGGCTCCTCGGGAACGCCCGACTGGCGCGCCACCTCGAGCCGCCGGGCCAGCGCCGCGTCGGGGTTCTGGGCGGCCTGGGTCATGTGCGCGTGATCGGGGTGCAGCCACAGCTCGCACCCGGCGCGCTCGACGATCGGCGCCGCCTGCCCGTAGTGGTCGGAGTGCGCGTGCGTGCAGACGACCAGCCGGACGTGCTCGAGACGCAGGTTGACCTGCTCGAGCGCGAGCTCGAGGTGGCGCAGGGAGCCGGGCTCGTGCATGCCGGTGTCGAAGAGGACCACGCCGTCGCCCGCCGCGACCGCCCAGGCGTTGCAGTGAGGCACCCCCGGCCACGGCAACGGCAGCCGCAGCCGCCACACGCCCGGGAGCACCCGCTCGCCCCGGCCGACCTCGCGCTTTCGTGCCGCCTGGGCCACGCGGCGGCACTCTAGAGTGCGCGTCGTGCCGGTTGAGTTGATGAACCTCGTCGCAGCGGGCGCCTAGGGATGGGCCGGCGCCACCGCCGGCGCGAGAAGCTCGCCGCTCCCGTCGCCGACTACACCGCCCCCGGCGGCAGCGTCCTGACGTTGCGCGGCGCGCTCTCGCCGACCACGCGCCGGCAGTACGCCGAGGTCGCCGCCGGCGCGCCGCTCTCGCGCGAGGACGCGTGGCAGCGCGCCGCGGAGTTCCTGTTCGAGCGCCTCGCCGTCAGGTGGGAGATCGCGGGTTTGCCGATCGAGCGCCAGCGCGAGCTGCTGGCGCGGTACCGGATCGCCTCGGCCGCTGAGCGCGACTGGATCCGGCAGGTCCTGCGCGAGCACTGCGCCGAGCACTTCCCGGAGCTCGAGACGCCCTGACGCCCGCGCGCGTCGGGGCCGCCCGGCGGCGCGCTACGGTCACGCCGTGCGCCGGACCAAGATCGTTGCCACGATCGGGCCCGCCTCCGACGACCCGGAGGTGCTGGTCCGGATGGTCGAGGCCGGCATGGACGTGGCCCGGCTCAACTTCTCGCACGGCACGCGCGACGAGAAGGCGCGCACCGCCAACCGGATCCAGGAGGCGGCCGATCGCGCCGGCCGTCAGGTGGCGATCCTCCAGGACCTGCCGGGCCCCAAGCTGCGGATCGGCCCGCTGCGCGACGACGTCGCCGAGCTGCACGCGGGCGATCGCCTGACGCTGGTCTGCGGAAGCGAGGAGGTCGGCGACGCATCGCGCATGTCGGTCGGATGGCGCGGCCTGGCCTCGGCGGTCGACTCCGGCGAGGCGGGTCGCGTCCTGTACCTGGCCGACGGGTCGATCCGGCTGCGCACGCAGGCCGTGCGCGAGGCCGAGTGCGAGGTCGACCTCGTCGTCGAGATCGGCGGCACCGTCGCCTCGCGTCAGGGACTGAACATACCGGGGGAGCTTGTCGGCCTCCCGGCCATGCCCGAGGAGGACCTCGAGCTCCTGCGCTTTGGCGAGTCGCTGGGCGTCGACCTGGTCGCGCTGTCCTTCGTGCGCCGGGCCGAGGACGTCACCGACGTGCGCCGCCACACTCGTCTGCCCCTGATCGCCAAGATCGAGAAGGCGCAGGCCGTCGAGCGCGCCGAGGAGATCATCCACGCCGCGGACTGCGTGATGGTGGCGCGTGGGGACCTGGGGATCGAGCTGCGGATAGAGGAGGTGCCGATGGTCCAGAAGCAGGTCCTCGCGCTGGCCGGAGAGCTCGCGCGACCGTCGATCACCGCCACCCAGATGCTCGACTCGATGGTGGTCTCCTCGCGCCCCACCCGAGCGGAGGTCACCGACGTGGCCAACGCGATCCTCGACGGGACCGACGCGCTCATGCTCTCCCAGGAGACCGCCGTCGGCGCCCATCCGGTGGGAGCCGTGGAGATGATGGCGGCGATCGCCATGCGCACGGAGCGCGCCCTGCCCTATCAGCGCTGGAACGAGCAACGCGTGCGCCGGGTCGAGCGCGGCGCCGGCGACGCCGCCTACACCGTGGCCTACACCGCCTGCGCGGCCGCGCGACAGCTCGACCTCTCCGCCCTGATCGTCCCCACGCTGTCGGGACGCTCGGCGCGGCTGATATCCGCGCACCGTCCAGACGTGCCGATCCTCGCGCTGTCGCCGGGCAAGGAGACGGTGCGCCGCTGCGGGCTGATGTGGGGCGTCGCGGCCGCGCGGATGAAGCGCCACGAGGTGACCGAGGAGCTGATCGCCGACGCAGTCAGCCGGTCGGTGGAGCTGGGCTGGGTCGAGCGCGGCGAGCGCGTCGGCGTGACGGCGGGGCTGCCGTCCGGCCGGCCGGGGACGACGTCGCTGTTCCAGGTGCAGGAGGCGTGAGTCAGGCGCGCGCGCCGGCGTAGAACTCCGCCTCGGCGCGCCCCAGCTCCGTGACCGGGTCGTCTCCGTACATCCACTCGCGCGCGATGCGGTGCCAGTTGTTGCGGGCGCGCAGCTGGGAGAGGACCGCCAGCGTGAGCAGCTCCATGCGACGGCCGAAGAGGTGCTCGGGTCGCATGTCCTGATGGCGCATCTCGCGGAAGTGGGTGGAGCGGGGATCGGAGGCCTCGATCATCACCGTGGTGGCGATCTCCGGCGTGAGCTCGATCTCCTCGTCGCTCGTGTACCACCAGATCGAGTCCTGGACGTAGGCCATCAACCGGTTGGGGATCACCTTCTCGGGCTCCGGCAGGAAGCCCGACTCGGCGAGGAGCCGGTGCAGCTCGGCCTCGTCGTTCTCCACCACCGCGCGCTGGCAGGCCAGCTCGAGCTCGACCGGCTCGCGCTCCATGCGCTTGAACAGTCCGAAGTCCAGGAAGGCCACCCTCCCGTCGTCCATCAGCATGAAGTTCCCGGGATGAGGATCGCCCGAGAACTGGCGGTGGCGGTACAGGCAGCCCATGTAGAAGCGGAAGACGATCTCGCCGAGGCGGTCGCGCTCCTCCTGCGGGCGCCCCTTGAGCGTCTCGAAGCCGGTGCCGTCGACGAACTCCGAGACCATCACGCGCTCGTGCGAGAGCCGCGTGATCACGTCGGGGACCACGATGAAGGGGTGGCCGCGGAAGATGCGCGCGAGCGCGCGCTGGTTCTGGGCCTCGAGCTCGTAGTCGAGCTCCTCGTCGATGCGCAAACGCACCTCCTCGGCGATCGCCTTCGAGTCGATCCCCGGGGCGATCCGGTTCATCAGGCGCAGGATCAGCCCGAGGTTCTGCATGTCCGCCCGCACCGCACCGGCCACGCCGGGGTACTGCACCTTCACGGCGACGTCGCGTCCGTCGTGCAGGGCGGCGCGGTAGACCTGGCCGATCGACGCGGCCGCGATCGGCTCCTCGTCGAACGACGCGAAGGTCTCGTCGAGCGGGTCGTCGAGCTCCTGCTCGATCACCTTGCGCATGTCGGCGAAGCGCACGTTGGGCGCGGCGTCGCGCAGCTCGCCGAGCTTGCGCTGGAACTCCTCGCGGTACTCCTCGGGCACCAGGCCGACGTCGAGGAAGGACATCACCTGACCGAGCTTCATCGCGGCGCCCTTCATCGTCCCCAGGGCGGTGACGATCTGCTCGGCCGTCTCGATGTGGCGCTTCTCCAGCGCCGCGGTCTTGCGCTCCTCCGAGCGCCCGACGTTGGCCGCGCGCGTCCCCGCCTGGCGCACCGCCGAGCCCGCCGCCACGCGGCCGATCGTCGCGGTGCGACGGATGCGTCCGGTGGGGATCTGGTCCTTGGCCATCGCGGGGAATCCTACGGGCGGGCGGGAAATGGCCCCCCGGCACCGCGCGCGCTAGCCCCGTGAAGGCTCGCCCCGCTGCACCTGCGAGCCGGGAACGATGTCGTCCGAGCCGTCGGGCCAGCGGACCCACGCCTTGTGCCCTCCGTCGTAGTCATCGCCCAGCAGGACCAGCGTGGCCGGCTCGCCCAGCGCCGTGCACGGCTCGTCGCCCTCGGGGTCCACGCCGCGCCATACGCGGATGAAGGCGTTGCCCTCCCACTCCTCGCCGATGGTGGTGGGGTCGGTGTGCCCGGGGTGCACGCGGACCGAATGGTCCAGCTTCATCAGCCGCTCCATGATCGAGTCGCGCAGGTCGGCGTAGGTCGTGTGCCCGGGCGCGCGCACGCCGCCGACGGAGTTCTTGAACAGCGTGTCGCCGGTGAAGACGTCGGCTCCGTCGACGACGAACGAAAGCATCCCCGCCGTGTGGCCCGGCGTGTGCACGGCCTCGATCGCCAGACCGCCTACCGTCACCGTCTCGCCGGGCTCGATCGTGCCCGTCGCGCCGTCCACCTCCTCGAGCGGATGGGCGAGCACCGACACGTCGGGATGACGCTCGAGCACCGCGCCGAGCTCGACGACGTGATCGTGGTGGTGGTGGGTGAGCAGCACGTGCGAGAGGGTCAGGTCACGCTCGGCGATCGCCGCCAGCAGCGGCTCCACCGGCCCTCCCGCGTCGATCATCGCGGCCGTGCCCCCAGGCTCGTCCGCGACGAGATAGGTGTTGGACAGAAAGCCGTCGTTCATGGAGCGCTCGAGCACCACGACGCGATCCTAGAGGAGGCCGGGGGCGCGCTACGCTGCGGCGCATGGCGCTCATCCACACCTGCTATCGGATCACCGACATCGACCGCTCCGTGGCGTTCTACCGCGCGCTGGGGTTCGAGGAGACGGGGCGCATCCCGATCCGCGACGAGGCGATCAACGTGTTCATGAACATCCCGGGCGACGGCGACATGCCCCGGCTGGAGCTGACCTGCAACCACGGCGTCGACTCCTACGAGCTCGGGACCGGCTACGGGCACATCGCGATCACCACGCCCGACCTCGACGGGCGCCTGGCCGAGCTGGCCGAGCAGGCCATCGAGCCCGAGAAGCCGCCCTACACGGTCCGCGAGGGCGGCTCGCGGCTGTGCTTCGTGCGCGACCCTGACGGGTACCGCATCGAGCTCATCGAGCGTGGCTGAGGCGGACGTCGCGGGCGCCGGCGGCGCGCGACGCATCGCGGTCATCGACCTCGGCTCGAACTCCTTCCGCCTCGTCGTCTTCACCTATCTCGCCGGCGCGTGGTGGCGGCGGACCGACGAGATCTACGAGGCGGTGCGCATCGGCGCGGGGCTGGGCAAGGCGGGGAACCTCGGCGCCAAGCGGATGGCCCGCGCGGTGCGCACGATCGACGCCTTCGCGCACTTCTGCCGCGCCAGCGGGCTCGCCGGGAAGGACATCCACGCGGTGGCGACGAGCGCGATCCGCGACGCGGGCAACCGGGACGAGTTCCTCGACGAGGTGCGCGCCACCACCGGCCTGGCGGTCCGGGTCCTCTCCCAAGAGGAGGAGGCACGGTACGGATACCTGGCCGCCGCCAACTCGAGCACGGTGCGCGACGGCGCGGTGCTGGACCTGGGCGGTGGCAGCATGCAGCTCGTCTCCGTGCGCGACCGACTGGCCGGCACGATGGGCTCGTGGCGGCTGGGGACGGTGCGCATGACCGAGCGCTTCCTGCCCGAGCCCGAGGCGACCAAGAAACAGCTCAAGGCGCTGCGCGCGCACGTGCGCGAGGAGCTCGCCGGCGCCCCGTGGCTGGGCCGCTCGGGCGATCAGCTCGTGGCGATCGGCGGCACCGTGCGAAACCTCGCGGCTGCCGCCCAGCACGCGGCCGGGCTTCCGTCCTTCGGCGTGCAGGGCTTCGTGCTCGAGCGCGAGGCGCTGGCGGCCCTCGTCGCGGAGCTGGCCGCGCGCCCGGCCTCCGACCGCGGCCGGGTGCCCGGCATCAAGCCCGAGCGCGGTGACGTGATCCTGGCCGGCGCCGCGGTCGTTGAGGCCGTCGTGGAAGCGGGAGGCTTCGAGGCAATCGAGGTCACGGAGGCCGGCCTGCGCGAGGGCGTCTTCTTCGAGTGCCACCTCGCCGGCCCGGACGCCGCCGAATCCGCTCCCCTCTTTCCCTCGGTCCGCGAGGCCGGCGTTCGCAACCTGGCCGCCCAGTACGACGTCGACCCGCCCCACGTGGAGCACGTCTCGGCGCTGGCGCTGCAGATGTTCGACGCGCTCGCGCGCGCGGGGGTGCACGAGGGCGACCCGGCCGAGCGCGAGCTCCTGTGGGCCGCAGCCACGCTGCACGACATCGGCATGACCGTCGACTACGACGACCACCACAAGCACTCGCGCTACTTGATCCTCAGCGCCGGACTGCCCGGGTTCAGCCCGCGCGAGACGGCGCTGATCGCCCAGACCGCGCGCTATCACCGCAAGGGCGCACCCGGCTTCGGCGAGCTGGCGCCGCTGATGGTGGACGGCGACGACGGGCGGCTGGCGCGCATGTCCGCGCTGCTGCGCTTGGCCGAGCAGCTCGAGCGCTCGCGCGATCAATCGGTGCGCGAGGCGCGCGTGCAGGCCGAGGACGGGAAGGTCACGCTGGAGCTGGTCTCCGAGGAGGACGTGAGCGTCGCCCGGTGGGCCGCCGAGCGCCAGGTCGACCTCTTCGCGCAGGCGTTCGCGCGCAAGCTGGTGATCGCGTCGTGAGCCGACGCGGATGAACGCCTGCGTTCGCTAGCCTGGGGGGCGTGGGGTTACGAGGGAGCGCGGTGAGGGGCCGCCTGTTGAGACGCGTGCGCGGGATCGCGCTTGCCGCGCTGGCGGTGGCGTGCGCGCTGCCGGCGATCGCCGGCGCTGCCTTCCCGCCGGAGAAGCCGCCGCCGGGGAACGGGCCGGAGGGCGACCCGAGCGAGAGCGTCCGGGCGAACTCTCCGAACGACCCGGCGTTCGATCGCTGCGAGCCCGACAACGTCGGCGGCGCCACCTGCTCCAACGTCTTCGATCAGCAGTACCCGCTGTTCGGGTTCGCCCCCAACGCGAGCCAGGTATCGGCCCCCTACGCCAACCCCACGGACTCGCACGTCCAGCGCCTGGGCGAGCAGAACACGAAGGCCGGGCGGTCGCCGCTCGGCCAGGTTCCCGGCGTCTCCGCCGACCGCGCGTGGAAGTACACGACCGGCCTCGCCTCCGTGCAGGTGGCGATCCTCGACACCGGCATCCGCTGGAACAACGGCGGGCTGCGCAACAAGATCGCGCTGCGCGCGGCCGAGCTCCCCAGGCCCCAGAACGGGACGACCACCTGCGCGGTCTACGACTGCGACGACAACGGGGCCTTCAACGTCGACGACTACGCCGACGACCCTCGCGTCTCGGAGAGCGCCGGCCACAACGAGGCCGACGGCATGCTCGACGGCAGCGACCTCCTCGCGGTCTTCTCGGACGGCGCCGACGGCGTCGGGGGCGCGACCGACGCCAACGGCTACGTCGACGACATCGTCGGCTGGGACTTCTTCGACGACGACAACGATCCCTATGACGCCTCCTCCTACTCGAGCGCGTCCAACCACGGCACCGGCCGCGCCTCGGAGGCCGGCGAGCGCGGCAACGATGGGGCGGGCGGACTGGGCGTCTGCCCGCGCTGCCAGATCGTCCCGATGCGCGTCTGGGACACCTTCGTGGTCGACACGAACAACTTCGCGATGGCGGCCACCTATGCCGCCGACAACGAGATCGAGGTGGTCGAGGGAGCGGTCGGGGCGCTGTTCAACTCCCGCTTCGCGCGACAGGCGTTCGCGTACGCCTACCGCAAGGGCACGTTCTTCACGATCGTCTCCTCCGACCTGAACACCGCCGACCACAACGTCCCGACCCTCTACAACGAGGCATTGCAGGTGCAGGGCACGGTGGCCGACGTCCAGGGCCTCGGCGAGAACTACCCGGAGGAGTTCCAGAACTTCGTCAACCGGTTCCCGCTCGCCCCGCCGCTGGGCTCGAACCTCCCCCCGCAGACGTGGTTTCGCAATTCCGGCACGACGCAGTACGGCGGCCACGCGCACATCGTGATGCCCGCGGTCACCGGCTCCCAGGCCACCGGCCAGGCCTCGGGCGCGGCCGGCCTGCTGATGTCCTACGGCCGGCGCAAGGGCACGCCGCTGGCCCCGAACGAGGTCAAGCAGCTGATGACGCTGACCTCCCAGGACGTCGTCGCCGAGAACACGGCCCCGGGCCGCGGCGTCCCCGACCCCGCCCAGCCGGGGTGGGACCAGCACTTCGGCTACGGGCTGCCCGACCTCGGCCTCGCGATGGAGAAGATCGACGAGGGCAAGATCCCGCCGCAGGCGCTGATCAAGAGCCCCGACTGGTTCGCCCCGCTCAACCTCGCGCGGCAGACGAGCGTCGACGTCGCGGGTCGGATCGCCGCGCCGCGCGCGGCCGGCTTCAGCTACAAGCTCGAGTGGGCGCCCGGCATCGAGCCCGCCAACGGAGACTTCCAAAAGATCGGCGAGGGTTCGGGATCGGGGAGCTTCGAGGGCAAGCTCGGGACCGTCGACCTCGCGCAGGTCCGCGCGGCGCTCGATGCGCGGGTGGTCCCGTGCCCGTCGCATCCCTCCGCCCGTGGCGGCGCGACCTGCGATCCCACCGCCCCCTCGCGCGGCCCGACCGACCCCGAGCCCAACGAGCCCGCCTTCACGGTGCGCGTCGTCGTCAACGACTCCGCGGGCAACCGCGGCGAGGACCGCAAGATGCTCTTCGCCTACCGCGACCAGACCCTGCATCCGGGCTGGGCGCGTGACCTCGACAGCGGCGGCGAGGCCTCCCCGCGGCTTTTCGACTTCGACGCCAACAACAGGCTCGACGTGGTGCAGGCCGACTCGAGCGGCTTCCTCACCGTCCGGCGCTCGGACGGCACTCCCGTGGGGCGCTTCAACGACGGTCGCCCCGTGAAGTCCAAGCCGTATCCCAACGTGCACCGTGGCGCGCCGGTCTACTCGGCGATCGAGCCGCCGCGCGAGGTCCTGCGCACGCCGGCGATCGGGGACATCGACGGCGATCTCGAGCCGGAGATCGTCGACTCGGCCGGCGAGCACGTCTATGCGTGGGAGCGTGACGGCAAGCGAGTGCCCGGCTTCCCGGTGCGAATCGATCCGTCGAAGTCCGAGCCCGAGGACCGCACGCGCGACAACCACGTCAAGCGCGGGTTCTCGGCCTCGCCGGCGCTCGGCGACTTCAATGACGACGGCAAGCTCGACATCGCGATCGCCGCGCTCGACCAGCATCTCTACGCCTGGGACGGCACCGGCACGCCGCTGCCCGGGTTCCCGGTGCTCCTGAAGAAGCCCGGCGAGGACCTCGTGGGCGCCGAGAGCATCAACACCGCCGCCGTCGGCGACATCGACGGGGACGACAAGCCCGACATCGTTGTCGCGACCAACGAGGTCGCCGAGAGCGAGTGCGACCCGCCGCCGGGCTTCGAGGGACCGGCGGGGACGTTCGCCTGCCTGGCCCAGAACGTGGCCACCGGCCAGGGCACCACCGGTCGCGTCTACGCGGTCAACGGCCAGGGCGACTTCCTCGACAACTGGCCGATCAGCCCGTCCGGCCTGCTCCCGGACGTGCTGCCGTTCGTCGGCCCCGGCGTCGACCACGTGCTCGGCGACGTCAGCGACGACGGCAAGCTCGACGTGATCGGCAACATCAGCTCCGGCGAGCTGCGGGCCACCGACGGCTCGACCGGAAGCCAGATTCGCGAGTACCCGACGGCGCCGGTGGAAGGAGAGGCGGTCGACCGGACCAAGGCGCTCAACCTGTTCGAGAATCCGATCGTCGCCGACTTCGACGACACCAATCCGGGGCTGGAGGTGGCCAAGGGCGGCATGACGCTCGCGGGGCTCGTCAACCTCGGCGTGGCGGTCGGCCAGAACCTGCCCTACAACCACCTGCTCATGGCCTGGAGCGGCAACAACGGGAACTCGCTGGCCGCCTATCCCCAGACGGTGGAGGACTACCAGCTGCTCTCGAGCCCGGCCGTCGCGGACGTCTCCGACGCTCCCGGCAAGGAGCTCGTCGTCGGCACCGGGCTCTACTTCGTGCGAAGCATGAACGCGGCCGGGCTGGAGGGCGCGGGATGGCCGAAGTTCACCGGCGGGTGGAACTTCGCCGTCCCCGCGATCGGCGACGCCGACGACGACGGCAAGCTCGACGTGGCGTCGCTCACGCGCGAGGGCTTCGCCTTCCTGTGGAAGACCGACCGGCCGGCCTGCGGGGGCAACGCCGAATGGTGGACCTCGCGCCACGACGAGCACAACTCCGGCGCCTACACCACCGACGCGCGCCCGCCGGGCAAGCCCAAGGCGCTCATCGCCTTTAAGCAGAATCGTGTCGCCACGCTGCGATGGACGGCGCCCGGCGACGACTGGATGTGCGGCACGGCGGCGCGCTTCCGCGTGCTCGCCTCGCCCGACAAGATCAAGCGCCCGACGCAGGGCACGCCGGTGGGGCCCGACGTGACGGTCACCAAGGGAGCGGGCGAGACCGAGACCTTCACCGCCCCGGTCCCCCGGGGCACCCGCTTCGTCGCCGTCCTCTACCAGGACGAGGCCGGGAACTGGGGCCACCAGAACAACGAGCCGTTCACCCCGGCCGGAACGCGGCGCAGCATCGAATCGCCCGACGGCTGAGCCGGGAAGGACTAACCCCCGCCTAGGCTGTGGCGGTGCTCCTCGCCCGGCCCGTCGTCATCTCCGTGCTGGCCGTGGCGACCGTCAGCGGCTGCGGCGCCGACGAGCCCGTGCCCGACCGTCGCGCGCCGACGGCCCCGGAGACACGCGAAGCGCGTGCGCCCGCGCCGCTTCAGCGGGCGCGCTGCCCGGCCGGCGCCGGCAACTGCCGCAGCGCGTCTGGACGCATCGTCTACGTCGAGGCCGTCGACCCGGACGGCGATGGCGATGCGCACTTCGTTCTCGCCGGCCGCGACAGCGTCACCGCGCCCGGCGTGTCGGTGATCGACGTGCACCGCGACCTGCGGCCCCACCCCTTTCCGCGGGTGGGCGACAGGCTCAGCGCCGCCGGCCCCGTCTACCGCGGCTCGCGCGGGCAGCGCCAGATCGAGGCGGTCGAGGTGCGGGTCGCGCGCCGCTGAGCCGGCCGCGACGCCGGCGGTGAGCATCAAGCTTGATCGCCTTGACCGCGCCGGGTGAGCGCGGTAGAACCGGAGCGTCGAGGAAAGAGGTTCTTGGATGACCCGCTACTACATCGACTGCCGTGAGATGCCAAGCGAGAGCGGCTGCGATCTCGCAATGGCCGGCAGCGAGGAGCACCTGCTGGAGGCGGCGGCGACGCATGCCGTGACCGCCCATCAGCACGAGGACACGCCGGAGCTCCGCGAGGAGATCCGCAAGGGGCTCAAGGAGGAGGTTCCGGGCGCGCTCGCCTGACCGGCGGCGCTCGTGACACCCGCGAGCGGGCGGTCGCCGACGCACGGCGGCCCGCCCGCTCGCCGTTCCCTATCGGCGCCGGATCAGCCGCGCCGGCCGACGGCGCCCACGGCGCCCTTGAGCCCGACGCAGCCGATGCAGCCGACGCACCCGACGCAGTCGACGCATCCGATGCACCCCACGCAGCCGAGGCAGGCGACGTTGCCCACCCCGCCGACGATCCCGGCGCTGGCGAGCACAGCGGCGCTGGCCAGGACCGCGGTGCTGCCGACTACCCCCGCGCTGCCCGCGACGCCCGCACTGCCGATCGTGCCGGCGCTGCCCGCGACGCCCGCGCCGCCGACCGTCCCCGCGCTCGCGAGCACGCCCGCGCTGCCGACCGTTCCAACGCTGCGGGCGACCGCGACGCTGGCGAGAGTCGCCTCGCTGCGCGAGACGGCGACGCTGTCGGAGTTCGTGGACTCAGCGTCGGTGGTGTCCCGCGCGATCGGCTCGAGCGCCATCGCGAGCCACCCTATCCCCAGCGGGCCCGAGCTGCTCAAGCCGGCCGCGACCCGAGCGACGTCACGCGTCCCGGAAGCGCGCCACGTCGGCACGCTCGGCCTCGATCCCCGCCCGGACCTCTGGCGAAGGCGCCGCAAACGGGGCTACGTCGAGGATGCCTCGCTCCAGCCGCCACACGCCCTCCACCCGCCCGCCCACCAGCAGCGTCGGGCGCAGGATCCCGCCGCCCGGAAGGACGGCGCGCGCATGCTCCGGCCGGACCGTCAGCGCGCGGTCGCGGTGGCCGAGCAGCAGCCCGTCGAACGCCGGCAGGAGACGGATTGACGGCCTCCCCCGCGCGCGATCGAGGCCCCGCGGCACCCAGGCCGCGCGCTCGAGGACCTGGACCTCCTCTAGCTCGCCGGCGATCGCGGCGAAGGCGCGGCGGGCGTCGCGCATCCCAAGACCCGACCAGGCCGCCAGGTCCTCCGGCTCCGCCGGAGGATGGGCCGCCACGTGACGGCGCGCCAGCTCCGCGAGCATGGCGTCGCGCTCGGGGATCGCGGCCGCCGGCCCGAGCCAGTCGTCGGTGAGGGCGTAGGCGGGCTCGCCGTCGCGGGGTGCGGCCTCGCAGACGTGGCCCTCCAGCGCCGCGCAGGCGACGAGGTGGACGGGGACCTGCGGGTCGTCGGCCAACCGCACGCCGCGGGCGCGCACCTCCGCGGCCAGCTCATGGCGTGTCAGCGGCCCATGCTCGCCGAGCGCGCCAGCCCGACCGGCCCCAGCAGCGCGACGAGCCACCGCACGTCCTCGGCGGCGACGAGGTGAAGCGTGCCGCGCATGCACCAGACCCGCGCGACCGACCGCTCCCCGAGCCGCGCACGCTCCACCGCCGAGGCCGTTGAGCCGGCCAGGCGGGCGCGCACGCCCAGCGCCGCCGCACGCATGTCCTGCGCCTGGAGCCCGACGACAGCGCGCGCCACCTCGGCCACCGAGGCGCTGTCGTCGCGCCCGGAGCCGTCGAGCCGCTGGGCTCGCAGGAGGAGCGCGCGGGCGTCTTCGAGGTCGAGCGTCAGAGGATCAGCTTGCGTTCCATGAAGCGGATCGCCAGACGCCACGACACGAGCGCGAAGGCGATCAGGAACGCGAGGTGCCCGGCGTCCTTCCATTCCTCCAGGCCGAAGACTGCGTGGCGGACGAGCTCCACGCAGTGGAACAGCGGGTTGACGTTGCCGAGGATCTGCGCCCACCTGGGTAGGTCGTCGAGCGGGAAGAAGGTGCCGGCAACGAGGAACATCGGCGTGAGCAGGCCGCTCTGCCAGTACGAGAAGCTCTCGATCGCCTTCGCCCGCGCGGCGATGAAGATCCCGAAGCAGGCCCAGCCGAACCCCGCCAGCGCGGCGATCGCGGGGACGAGCAGCATTCCCCAGCTCGGGTCGAGCCCGAAGACGACCGCGACGAGCATCGGCACGCACCCGTAGATCCCGGTGCGGGTCCCGATCCACAGCGCCTCCGCGGTGACGAGCTCCTCCGTGTCGACCGGCGCGGCGAGGATCGCGTCGTAGGTGTGCTGGAACTCGTACTTGACGAACGTGGAGTACATCGCGGGGAAGGCGCCCGAGAACAGGACGGTCGTGGCCACGATCCCCGTCCCGACGAAGTCGATGTAGTCGTAGCCGGCGACCGTGCTGACCAGCGACCCGAAGCCGAAGCCGAAGGCCAGCAGGTAGATCGTCGGATCGACGGTCGAGGAGAAGGTCGAAGAGCGCCAGAACGACGAGAAGTTGACCACCTCGCGGACCATCACGCCCTGTAGCGCGGCACGTTCCAGGCGGCCGATCGGACGGCTCGCCTCCATCACGCGATCTCCTCGCCGGTCAGCAGAACGAACACGTCCTCGAGGTTGGTAACCCTGCGCTCCCCGTCGAGGTCGGCCGCGCCATTGCCGTGCAGGATCGAGACCGACGTCCCGGTGCGCCGCGTGCGCCACGCGCGCGCCTGCGCGAGCGTCTCGACCTCGGTCAGCCGCGCCGGCGAGCCGTAGACCTCGATCGCCTCGGAGCCGGCGTGCTCGCGGATCAGCGCGTGCGGCGCGCCCACCGCGACCGCCTTCCCGTGCGACATGATCGTGACGGTGTCGCACAGGCGCTCGGCCTCCTCGATGTAGTGCGTGCTCATCAGGATCGAGACGCCCTCCGAGCGCAGCAGGTCGATCAGCGCCCAGAGCTCCTGGCGCACCTGCGGGTCCAGGCCGACCGTCGGCTCGTCGAGCAGGACGAGCCGCGGTTCGTGAAGCAGTGCGCGCGCGATCAGCAGCCGGCGGCGCATGCCGCCGCTGAGCTCGTCCACCTTCGACGTGCGCCGAGCCGCGAGGCCGGCGAGGGCGAGGGAGCGCTCCACGGCCGCCTTGCGGTCGCCCGCCGGCACGCGGTAGAGGTGCGCGAAGACGACCAGGTTCTGCTCGACCGTCAGCGAGACGTCGAGGTTGTCGAGCTGCGGAACCACGCCCATCTCCGCGCGCGCCTGCTTGGAGTCCTCGGGCAGCCGGTAGCCCAGCACCTCGAGCTCGCCCTCGTCGGGGATGACCTGCGCGGTCAGCGCCTTCATCGTCGTCGACTTCCCCGCGCCGTTGGGCCCGAGCAGGCCGACGCAAGTCCCGAACGGGACGTCGAGGTCCAGCCCGTCGACGGCGGTGACGGGCCCGAACCGCTTCACGAACCCGCGCAGCCTGATCGCGGAGTGCGGTGTTTCCTGGGCCGTCAAAGGATCTCCGGGCTTCGTGCGTTCATTTCGTCGGCCGCATTATCGCGCCATGCGACCACCACGATTTGGCACCAACGGTTGTCGAACACCCGTCCGGCGCAGGCCCCGCGGCGTAACGGGTCACGCTTGGGTGTCGATCGAAGGGAGGACAGTTCCTATGCTGCGTCATTGAAAGGATTCAATATGAAGGCGCGCTCCATCTTTAGCGCTGTTGCTGCGATAACCGCCCTTGCGGTCCCGGCAGGCGCCTCCGCGTCGGTTGGTGACGCCGATTCCGACGGTATGCCCGACACCTTCGAGCAGGCGTACAACGTCTCCAACCCTCGCGGCGACGCTGACGGCGACGGTCTGCGCAACCTCACCGAGTACCGCGCCAGCACCAGCCCGAAGAGGGACGACTCCGACGGCGACGGCCAGCGCGACCCGCGCGAGGACAGCGACAAGGACGGCCTCAAGAACAAGTTTGAGCAGAAGGCCGCGACCCACCCCGGTGACGCTGACTCGGACGACGACGGGCTCGTTGACGGCGAGGAGGACGGCGACGACGACGACCTCGACAACGAGGACGAGGAGGACGCCGGCACCGATCCCAGCGACGACGACTCCGACAACGACGGTGAGGACGACGGCGACGAGGACTCCGACGAGGACGGCCTTGAGAACGAGGACGAAGAGGACTTCGGAGACGATCCCGGCGACGAGGACACCGACAACGACGGTGAGGTCGACGGCAACGAGGACTCCGACGAGGACGGCGTCGACGACGAGGACGAGGACGACGACGACCAAGGCGAGGACGAGGATGACGACGACGAGGACGACGACGGCGTCGAGGACGAGGACGAGGACGATGACGAGGACGAGGACGAGTAGCCCCCCTTCTGACTAGTCAGTCGAAGCAGCGCCAGATGGCCGGGACTCGTCCCGGCCATCGCGCGTTCCGACGCAGCCCGTCAATCGACCGCGTGAAAGATTCTCCACTTCGCGAAGGAAGGGCGTACTGTGGTTGATGGACGGTCGCCAACTAGCCGACTTCTCGCTAGTTGACCAGCCGACATTTGGCCTCCGTTTGAGCGGTTCCGGCTTCCGAAAGCCGAATCAGGCCGCTTCCACAGGGCAGCCGCGTCACGGATCTCGCGTCCGCCGGCGCTACGCCCAACAGGAGGTCAGGATGCAAACCGGACTACATGCCGTCGGATGGACGCTCCAGAGACTGGCGCTCGTCGTGGCCGTCCTCGTCTTCGTCCCGATCATCGCCTACGCGTTCTTGATTTTCGTCATCGTGGCGGGTCAGGCCGCTGCGGCCTTCGGGGGATAGGCACGAACTGATCGACGTCGGGTGCTCGTCATGAAGCCGCGGCTCGCTTCGTGTCGAGCTGGCCGCTTCTGATCGTGGCGGCCATGTCTGCGGAACCCTCGCGGTATGCCGAACCGTCCTCGAACTCGATCACGGGCAGCAGCCGTTGCCCGGTCAGACGCTCGACTTCCTTGCGCCGGCTCCGCGGAAGTAGGGCTCCTTGACGACCTCGTAGTCGACGCCCTGAGTTTCGAGGCCCCGGCAAACGTGGGGAGGGAGACTGCCCCGGCTCAAACGGTTGAACCGGGGAGCCCGTCGCGTACGGTCGAGTGGCGGGTGTCCGCTGGCGATTCGCGCCGGGGGTCTATGCCCCCGGGTGGCGTTCATCGGGACTAGGAGGGTCTAGCGAAACGACTAGCGAAACGCGCCACGCCTACTCCCGCAGCCCTACGGCTTCGAGGGCCTCGTCGCGGGTCGGGAACCACACGACCCGGGCGACCTTCCCCTCGCGGATCGTCCATACGCCGGCTCGGAGCGTCGACATCTCAGCTCCGCTGGCTCGCCCCCGTCCGCGCCGGGTCACGACGGAGATGACGTGCTCCCCGGCATCGATCAGCTCCTCACACTCGTCCTCGAAACTCTCCCAAGCGTTCGCCCAGTCGCGGGTCGATTTGCGGAGGCCGTAGTGGCCGCGAGTGACGCTCTCTCCATCCAGGCTGGCTTCGGGCAGTCGAGAGCCGTCCCACTCCACTTCCGAGTCGTATAGCGCGAGCACACTCGCGGACTCGCGGCGGGCCACGGCTTCGTAGACCTGTCGCACAAGCTCCACGTTCTCCCGCGACATCGCTACTCGCGCAGTCCCACGGCGTCGAGGGCTTCGGCCTCAGTGCGGTAGATACCCCACCAACTCACCTTGCCGTCTCGCAGCCTGACCGCCTGCCACATCGTTTGCTCAAGCGGGATGCCGCTCAGCTTTCCGGACATACGGAAGCGAGCCACGCCTCGATCCCCCGCATCCCTCACGTCGAGCAGCTCCCATCTCACGCCCTCGAAGGCCCCGCGAACCGTCTCCCACCAAGCACGGATTCCGTCGTGGCCGCGAAAGGTCGTCGCTTCCATCTCGGCCACCAAGGACGTGAACTCGACATCCTCGGTCGCCAACGCCAAAAAGGCGTCGAGATCCCCGGAGTTGATCGCCCCGTAGGCGGCGCCCGCGGTCGCACGCCACTCAGGACTCTCCCGTGACATCGCCCGCCCAGTATCCGCGACCGATGGCAGGCCGTGTAGAAAAGCGAACGGGGCGGCCATAACAGGCCGACACTCAAAGAACCGCTTACTCCCGCAGCCCCACGGCTTCGAGGGCTTCTCGCTCCGTTGGGAACCACACATCGCCTTGGGCACATCGCGGCGGCGATACGCCTCGATGTGCTCGTGGACAACCTCCACGTTCTCCCGCGCCATCGCCTACTCCCGCAGCCCCACGGCTTCGAGGGCCTCTTCCGGCGTCCGATAGACCGTCGTGTGGACGATCTTGCCGCTC
>Ga0208612_1000059_pt1 | contig 78790 bp, 82 predicted proteins | sample AntDryMetagUQ889_FD_188089 | JGI IMG/M metagenome (GOLD analysis project Ga0208612, IMG submission 188089) | Polar desert microbial communities from Antarctic Dry Valleys - UQ889 (SPAdes) | ecosystem: Environmental > Terrestrial > Soil > Desert | place: Antarctic Dry Valleys | collected 2008-12-31 | reverse complement strand
CTCGGGAAGCTGAAAGCCGGCGATCAGCGATGCGGCGAGCCGGACGACCTCGGCGCCGAGACGAAAGCGCTTCGTGTGCGGATTCCGCGCCAGGAAACCGCGCTCGGCAAGCGTCCCGATGGCGCGGTGCGCCGTCGGCACCGGCCACTCCAAGAGCTCGGCGATCTCGGACAGCGATAGCTCCGAGCGCTCGCCGTCGAAGAGGCCGAGCACGTCGAGGACGCGGCCGAGTGATTGGATGGGTCGACTTTCGCTGATCGCAAGTACTTTCACATCAGCGGTAAGTTGCTGGATTCGACCGCCCAATGTCAAGGGCATGTCGCCTACACCGAGTGAATTGGAGAGGTTGACTTTCCCTGATCGAGAGTGTTGTTATACCAGCGGTAACGTGCTGGATACAACCGCCCCTCCTGTCAAAGCTCAGTCACTCATCGCGGGAGAGTGGAGCAACGGGCGCGGACCGGCGCTCTCGGTGCCGGATCCAGCGTCCGGCGAGGAGCGTGTTCTACTGCACACGGCGACACCCGACGACGTCGAGCGGGCGGTCGGGGCGGCGCGCGGGGCTCAGAGCGGATGGGCGCAGACGCCCGCGAGAACGAGGGGCGAGATCACCGTCTTCACGCGCGACCTCGGGCGCGCGCTCACGTTCGGCCGCGCCCTCGAGGCGGGGATGGTGTTCGTGAACGCGGCCACGGTCGAGGCGCGAAGTGGGCGTTCGTGGCGACGGCGACCACCGGTTTCGCCGTCGCAGCGTGGATGCTGCGCTCCCAGCCGCGCGCCGCCCACGCCCACGCGTAGTCGCCCGCCTGGGCGCGCCTGCGTGTCGAAATCGGGTGAGCAGCTCTGGCGACCGCCGCTTCGGACACGTCCAGGGGCTGGCCCTGGCCACGGCCGGCGTGGACGGTCCCCAAATCGCCACGTCCAGGGGCTGGCCCTGGACGTGTCTGCGCGAGACACGTTGCTCGCGATGGCCTACGTGACCAGAAGGCTCAACGGGAGGTCCGTCCAGGCCGGCCCGCGTTTCGAAGGCATGACCTGCCCTCGCCGCATCCGGTGACGCCGACGCCGAGACGGGTTACGAATCGCGGGCCAGCTCGAAGAAGTTGCGCAGGATCTGCTCGCCCACGGGATGCGCGGCGTCGAACTCCTCGGGATGGAACTGCGTGCCCCACCAGCGCCGGGTGGGATCGACGATCGCCTCGATCACGCACGTCGCGCTGCGCGCGAGGACGCGGAAACCCTCGGGCAGCTCCTCGATCTCGTCACCGTGGTGCTGAAAGACCTCGATCCGCGAGGGCAGGCCCCGGAGGAGACCGTCGTGCTCGACCACGTCGACGGCCGAGAAGCCCGTCTTCGGCCTTGCCGGCGAGTGGCGGATTGTTCCCCCGGCGAACCTCGCCTGGAGTTGCATCCCCGCGCAGATCCCGAGCACCGGGCCGTCGTAGCTGCGCACGGCGTCGCCGAGGCGCTCGAGCGCCGCCGGGTCGTGCGCCGTCCAGGGAGCGTGCGAGCCGCTGAGGACGACGGCTGCGGCGCTCGCCAGGTCACGGGCCTCCTCGTAGTGCATGCGTTCGACCGCGGTCCCTGCCGCGTCCGCGACCCGCCGGCGGACCCCCTCGTACCGTTCGATCGCCTCCGGCGTCAGGCGGGAAGAGTGCTCGGTGACGACAAGCAGCACGGTCATGCGACGAGAACGATAGTGAGCGGGGCGGGCGCCGGAGAGCGCACCCGCCCCGCTCGAGCTGCTATTTCCTCTTGGCGGTGAAGCCGTACGCCGAGAGGAAGCTCCTCGCGACCTCCTCGGGGAACTTGCCCCGGACGTCAACATCGGCGTTCAGCCGCTGCATCAGGTCGTTGGTGAGCTCCAGCGAGATCATTCTGAACATCTTGTCGAGCTTCGGATAGCGCTGGAAGACGGACGTGCGCACGTTCAACGCGGCGTTGTAGACCGGGAAGAACTGCTTGTCGTCGCGCAGCACCGCGAGCCCGAGGCCCTCGATGCGACCGTCGGTGGCGAAGACGACGCCGAAGTTGCAGATCTTGCCGTCGTCGGTCGCCGTGTAGATGAGACCCGGGTCCAGCTTCGCGACGTTGTCCCGCGGGACCTGGTAGCCGTAGTGCTTCTCCACGCCGGGCAGCCCATCGTCCCGGCTGAAGAACTCGCTGGTGACGCAGACGGTCACGTCCTTCGGCCTCGTCCGGATGAGGTTGCCGAGGTCGGAGAGCGACTTCACGTTCCCGAGCGAGGCAACCGCCTCCTTGCGGACAGCGAGGGCGTAGGTGTTGTCGAGCGGAGCCGGAGAGAGCCACGTGATGCCGTTCGCGACGTCATCGCGCTTCACCGCGAGCCACTGCTCTCTGGCGTTCTGGATCGGCGTCACCTTGTTGAGGTGGACGATCCAACCGGTGCCGGTGTACTCCCAGTACATGTCGACTTCGCCGCTCTTCAGTGCCTGGCGAACGACCGAGGTGGTGCAGCAGCCGATCTGGTCCTTCACCTGGGCCTTTCTGTACTCGAGCGCCTGCTTCGCGATCTGCCCGAGAATCAGCTGCTCGGTGAACTTCTTGGAGCCGATCGTGAAGTTCGCGCCGCTGAAGTTGAACTGCGACAGGATCGGGGCGTTGTACCTGATCCTCTCGACGTTCTTGACCACGTCGATCAGGTCGACGAGCGCGCTGTCTGTGCCCGCGCCGCCGTCGATCTGGTCGACCTCGCCGTCGACGGCGGTGATCGTGTCGTTGCCCGCGCCGCCGTCGACCCGGTCTTTCCCTTTGCCGGCGGCGATCTTGTCGTTGCCCTTGAGCCCGCAGATGACATCCGCGCGGGACGTCCCCTTCAGGGTGTCAGCCTTGTTGGTGCCCTTGATCGTGCAGGTGGCGGTCTGACCTGCAGACCCGACGCTCGCCGTCGCCACGACTGCGAGCAGTGCGACCAGCAGAGCCAGCGGCACGTGTGTTCTCTTCGTAGATCTCATGGGGGTACAACCTCCCTTGGCGGTTCGACACTGGATCGTTCGGAACTTCGGCATTAGAGCCCCTTCGGTCGGAGGACGCGCTCGGCAATGCTCGCGACCCAGTCGGTCGTGAGCGCGAGCACGGCGGTGAGAACGGCGCCGGTGATGATCACCGGCTCGCGGTTGAGGCCGACGCCGTTGTCGATCACGTCGCCGAGCGTGCCCGCGTTGATGAACGTCCCGAGAGTGGCGACGCCGACGTTGAGGACGAGCGCCGTCCTCACGCCGGCGAGGATGACGGGCACGGCGAGCGGAAGCTCGATTCGCATGAGCACGCGCAGCTTCGACATGCCCATGCCGCGTCCGGCGTCGATCAGGGCGCGGTCGACCTGGTCGAGCCCCACCATCGTGTTGCGCAGGACCTGCAGCGCGGAGTGGATGATCAGGGCGTAGAGCATCGGCCTGAAGCCGATCTGCGACCACACCACGGGGAAGACAATGACGAGCCCGATCGCCGGGATCGCCTGGCCGATGTTGGCGACGCCGATGAAGAGCGGCGTCAGCAGCCGGAGGAGCGGTCGGGTCAGCAGGATCCCGAGCGGCACCGCGATCGCGATCATCAGCACGGTCGCCACCGACGCGAGCGTGATGTGCTCGACGAGCCGCTCGCGGACGTACTGCCCCTCGAGCAACCGAGTCTCGATCGCGTCGAGCTCTTGGCGGCTCACGTACAGATAGAGCCAGACGCAGACGGCGGTCAGGAAGACGGGCATCGCCAGGACGCCGACCCAGGGCGGCAGCGCAGCGCGGGCCGCGAGGTCGCCGGGGACCGGCGCCGCCGCGAGCGAGGCGTCGGGCGTCAGAGAATCGGCGTGCTCGCTCAGTTGACCGCCTCCTCGCCGCGCAAGACGCGCCGCGCGTCCTGGCGCATCGCCCTGATCGCCGCGGCGACGGTCTCGATGTCGATCACGCCGCAGTAGGCGCCGTCCGCGTCGACCACGGCGGTCGCGCCCTGCAGCGAGTTGAGCATCTCGTTGAGCGCGTCGTAGAGAGTCGCGTTCTGCTGCATCAGCTGCGCGGGCAGCCCGACCTCGCCGAGCGGCGTTCCGGTGTGCTCGAGATCCATCATGCTCAACCACCGCTGCGGGCGCCGCTCGTCGTCCAGCAGCAGCACCGAGCCCTTGTCCGACCCGAGGATCGCGTCACGGATCTCGTCGCGGTCGGCGGTCACGTGCTCCGTCGGCCACGAGACGAGCCCGACGTCGGCGACACGCGTCAGGTTGAGCCGCTTGAGCGAGGCGCCGGCGCCGATGAAGTCCTCGACGAACGCGCTCGCGGGCGCGGCGAGGATCTGCTCGGGCGTGTCGTACTGGGCGACGCGCGACTGGTCGTCGAGGATCGCGATCCGGTCGCCCATCTTGATCGCCTCGTCGATGTCGTGGGTGACGAAGACGATCGTCTTGCGGAGCTGCGTCTGGAGCTGGAGGAACTCGTTCTGAAGCCGCGCGCGGGTGATCGGATCGATCGCGCTGAACGGCTCGTCCATCAGCAGGACGGGCGGGTCGGCGGCGAGCGCGCGGGCCACTCCGACGCGCTGGCTCTGCCCGCCGGAGAGCTCCTTCGGGTACCGGTCGCGATAGGCGGCCGGGTCCATCCCGATCAGCTCGAGCAGCTCATCGACGCGCGCGCGGATCCGCTGCTTGTTCCAGCCGAGCAGCTTCGGGACGGTCGCGATGTTGTTGGCGATCGTCACGTGGGGGAACAGCCCGATCTGCTGGATCACGTACCCCATCCGTCGCCTCAGCCGGTCCGAGTTGACGGCGGTGACGTCCTCGCCTTCGAGAAAGATCCGGCCCGAGGTCGGCTCGATCAAGCGGTTGATCATCCGGAGCGTCGTCGTCTTGCCCGAGCCCGACGGGCCAACGAGGATGACGATCTCGCCGGCGAAGATCTCGAGCGTGAGCTCGTCGACGGCGTTCCGCTTCTGGCCCGGGAACCGCTTCGTCAGGTTCTCGAGTCTGATCAGCGGCTGAGACCGGTTCCCGTTCGCTGTCGCTCCCTCAGTCATCTGATTCCTCTCGAGGTCGTGAGCTTTCCGAGCACGAGGTAGAGGCTGTCGAGCAGGAGCGCCAGGAGGACGGCGGCGAGGATCGCGCTCACCGTCAAGTGGAGCGCCGTCGGCGTCCCGATGCGCGACAGCCCCGCGAAGATGTCCTCGCCGAGCCCGGGTCCGTTGACGTACGCGCCGAGCGCGGCGATCCCGACGATCAGCACGGTCGCGACGCGAATCCCGGTCAGGATCACCGGCCAGGCGAGCGGAAGCTCGATCTTCGCGAGCCGGCGCAGCCTGTTCATGCCCATGCCCTGCGCTGACTCGATCACGGCCCGGTCGACGCTGCGCAGGCCGACGACGGTGTTCCGGAGGATCGGGAGCATCGCGTAGAGCACGAGCGCGATGAGCGCGGGCTTCGCGCCGAGCCCGACGAAGGGGATCAGCAGCGTGAAGAGCGCGAGGGAAGGGATCGTCAGGAACGTGGCGACGATCGAGAGGACGATGGCGGCGACGCGCTCGTGGCGATAGACGAGGATCGCGGTCACGAACGAGATCGCCGTCGCGATCGCGATGGCGTACAGGACGATCTGCGCGTGAGCCACGGTGAGGTCGAGGAGGTGCCCCTTGCGGAAGTTCAGATAGTGGAGGAACTCGCCCATCAGCCCCTCGCCACCACCGGCCGCCGGGCCGCGCCCGCCGAAGCCTCTCCCTGCCAGCCGATCGAGGCCGAGAGCTCGACGGCGGCGAGCTTCACCTGCGCGCCCGCCCGCTGCAGCTCCTTCGAGAAGCGGAACTTCGGCGCCGAGACGTTGAGCGCGGCCACGATGCGTCCCGCGAAGTCGCGGACGGGTGCGGCAGCGGCGACGAGACCGGCTTCGAACTCCTCTTCGACGAGCGCGAACCCTCGCTTGCGCGCTGCGGAGATCCGGTCGTACAGCTCCTCGACGTTGCGCGGCGTCCTCGGCGTCACGGCGACGAACTCGACCTCCCGGAAGAGCTCCGCGAGCCGCTCGAGATCGTGGTCGAAGAGGAGCGCCCGGCCGGACGAGCTGGAGTAGGCGGGGACGGTGCGACCGACCCAACCGGCCGCCTGGATCGCTCGGTCCGGCGCTTCCGAGAGAACCGTCAGCACCTCTGCCCCCCGCAGTACCGAGAGGTGCGCGCGTTCGCCTGTTTCCCGGACGAGACGTCCGAGCAGGGGCTCGGCGGTCGCGATCAGCTTGGCCCGACTGGAATGTCCGGCCATCGCCAGGAGCCGCCAGCCGAGCCGGTAGCCGAGCGTGTCCGGGTCGCGGTCGACGAGGCCGTGCTCGGCGAGGACCTTCACCGAGCGCGACACCTGGGACTTCTCGCTGCCGATCAACTGGGCGAGCCTCGTCACGCCCGGCGGCGCGGCGTCGAGCGCCTCTTCTCCCTCGATCGCGAGCAGGATCGCGAGCCCGCGACGAAGGCTTGTTGCTTCTATAGCAACCACCGTTGCCAAGCCTACGACGCGCGACCTCGCGAATGCAAGGCCCGCGTCCAACGCTCTCAGCCGTGCCGCTCGATCTCCAGCAGGTACGCGACCATCACGTCGGCGTCGCCGAGCCGGAGGTGATATGCGTCTGAGAGCTGCTCGACACGCTCGATCTGCGCGCGGTTGCGCTCGAACTGCTCGCTGAAGGGGAAGAAGCCGAAGTCGACGACGCGGCCGTCGAGCCCGGCGGCCTCGAGGTGCGCGGCCGTCTCGAGCTGGCTGAGGATCGAGAGCTGCATCACGTATGCGACACCGCCCTCGGCGAGCAGGCGAGGGAGCAGGCCGATCAGATGGTCGACGAGGTTGCGGCCCCAGTAGTCGAGCGGGCGATGGCCCGTGTACTGCTCGTAGGGATCGACCGGCATCTGGTAGAGGCTTGCGACGACGACGTCGTACCGGTGCTCGGGCTCGAGCATGTAGAGATCCACCTCGGCTCCGGTCACGTGCTCGGCGACACCGTTGCGATACGCGTTCGCGAGCGTCGTGGCGACCGCTTCGCGCTCGATGTCCACCGCGTGCACGTGCTTGGCCCCGTTCCGCGCGAGCTGGACGGTCAGCAACCCACTCCCGCAGCCGACGTCAAGGCAGCGCTTTCCTGTGCCGATGCGCTCGCGCAGGAGGTGCTTCCAGACGAGCAGGCTCCCCACCGTCGGGACGAAGACGCCGGGTCCGAGCTCGAGCTCGGGGAACGGAAGCGGGTACAGCCGCTCGTCCTCCGTGTCGAGCCACGGCCGGGCCAGCGTCTGCGCCCGCTCGAAGAGCGGACCCTCGCTCACGGGTGGATCGCCGCGCCGGCTGCCCGCCGTCGTGCCGGCAAGGCGGTTCTTCACGGCGGCGATGTGAGCCGGTGTGGTGCCGCAGCAGCCGCCGATGATCTGTGCTCCTTGGCTGCGCCAGCGCACTGCTAGCTCGGCGTATTCGTCCGGTCCGATCCGCTCGTCGTGCCTCCAGCCCGAATCCGAGTAGTAGCCGAGGTTGGGGTATGCGCCGAGCGGAAGGTCGGTGAAGTCACGCAGCCAGGGCAGCATTCCGTCCACGTGCTCGGGCGGGAGACAGTTGACGAGCAGCGCGCCCACTCCCATGGCCTCGAACTGCTGCGCCGCACGACCGAACAGGTCACCCTCCGGGCCGCCCCAGTGCTGGCCGTAGACGCCGCACACGCCGTGCCGGCAGCGGCGGAAGCTGAGCCACACCGGCAGGCCGCTGCCGAGGGCGATCTCGATCGCCCGCGTGGTCTCCTCGCGCAGCAGCGACATCGTCTCGAGCAGGAGCAGGTCCGGTGGATCGTCCTCGAGGACGCGGGTGAGGAGGCGCAGCGACTCCAGTCGCTCCTCGCCTTCGACGTCACCGTTGACGCTGAATGCGATCGCGCAGGACTCACCCGCGTCTTCGGCCTCGATCGCCTCGCGTGCCACCCGGATCCCGAGCCGCGCGACGTCCATCCAGTGCGTCAGGCCGCCCGCCGCGGCCCCGCCCGCCTTGACCTCTGCCGCGGCGAGGATCGCCCACGTGTTCGTCGAGATGACGTCGCAGCCGGCGGCCACGTAGGCGCGGTGGACGTCGAGCACCGCATAGGGGGCGCCGTAGAGCGCCCCCGTGCCCCAGAGGCCGCGGTCGCCGTCCCGCAGCTCTCCTGCGTGCTGGCGCTCGAGCTCGGTCGCGTTGCCACCGTCGAGGATCACGGGCTCACCCAGCCCGAGCAGCTCCTCGAGGCGCCGGTACACCGGCGAGAGGCGGGGACGTGAGCTCTCGGTGGCGATCGGTGTCATTTGCATCGGTCGGCCCTGGTACAGCATAATCGCAACAGCTGTTGCGACTAGAGCAACCCTTCCAGTAGAGGAGCCTCCATGACCGACGTCACCCCAACCGCCTCCCCGGGCCTGCTGGAGCGCCTCGAGCAGGGCCCCGTGATCTGTGCCGAGGGCTACCTCTTCGAGCTCGAGCGACGCGGCTACCTTCAGGCGGGTGCGTTCGTACCCGAGGTGGTGCTCGAGCACCCCGAGCTGGTCGCGCAGCTCCACCGCGAGTTCGTGCACGCGGGCTCCGACGTCGTCGAGGCGTTCACCTACTACGCGCACCGCGAGAAGCTGCGGCTGATCGAGAAGGAGCACCTCCTGGAGACGCTGAACCGCTCGGCGCTCGAGCTCGCCAAAGGGGTGGCGCAGGAGACCGGGACGCTCTTCGCCGGCGACATCTGCAACACGAACGTCTTCGTCGCCGACGACGAGTCACGTAGGGCGGCCCGCGCGATGTTCGACGAGCAGGTCGGCTGGGCCGCCGAGGCGCGCGCCGACTTCGTCATCGGCGAGACGTTCTCGTGGGGGGAGGAGGCGCTGATCGCGCTCGAGTCGATCAAGGCGACGGGCCTCCCCTCGGTGATCACGCTCGCGATCCACCAGGAGCCGAACACGCGGGACGGCTGGACGCCCGAAGACGCGTGCAAGCGGCTCGAGGACGCTGGCGCGGACGTCGTCGGCCTGAACTGCATTCGCGGGCCGAAGACGATGCTCCCGCTGATCCGCGCCGTGCGCGAGAGCGTCGACGGCTACGTCGCCGCCCTGCCCGTTCCGTACCGAACCCACGACGAGCAGCCGACCTTCCAGTCCCTGCGCGATCCCGGCTACGAGGATCTCCCTGACGGCCGGCCGTTCCCGACCGCTCTCGACCCCTTCACCTGCAACCGCTATGAGCTCGCCGACTTCGCACGAGATGCGCACGAGCTCGGCGTCAACTACTTCGGCGTCTGCTGCGGCGCCGCGCCCCATCACATCCGCAGCGTCGCCGAGGCCCTCGGCCGAACCCCGCCCGCGAGCCGCTACACCGCCGACATGTCCAAGCACGCCTTCCTGGGCACCGACCGCAAGCTCAAGCAGGAGTATCAGGAGTACGCCGACAAGCTCTAGGCAGACCACCCTCCCGGGTGTCGTACCCGGGGAAGGCGCCGACCGGCAGCGCCGCATGGGGCGTCTCACCCGGCATCAGCGTGCGTCTGGGTTCCTGACGATCAACTCGACGTTGAGGCGGTTGTCGCAACAGGCGCAGGGTCTGTCACACCGCTTGCGGCTCTCGCTCGAGCGTCGCGCTCACTTCGTGAGCGGCCTCGATGAAGGCACGCGCGGCGGACGAGCGATGGCGGTCGCGGTGCCAGGCGACCGCCAGGCGGCGGGGCGGGACGGGCGGCTCGAGCCGGAGCACGCTGACCCGCTCGTCGGGCGTTACCGCCAGCCTTGGAACCAGGGCGACGCCAAAACCGGCCGCGACGAGCCCCTGGAGAGTCCCGTTGTTATCGGAACGGAAGGCGAACTCGAGCGAGTAGCCGCCGGCACGGAGCGCGTCTTGGAGCTTGACCCCGGTGGCGGCGCAGCCAATGATCGGCGTCTCGCCAAGATCGTCCGGTGTGGCCGATTCGCGGTCGGAAAGCTCGCTGTCGGCTGGCACGAGAAGGATGTAGGGGTCGCTCATCAGCTCGAGCGCCTCGAATGGGCCGTCGGCGAGCGGCAGGCTGCAGAACGCGAGATCGAGTTCGCCGCGCTCCAACCCGTCGTACAGCTCGTCGTCCGTGTGCGGCTCGACCAGGCCGATTTCGACTGCCGGCCAAGCACGGAGGAAGTGGCGCATCACCTCCGGCAGGAGGCGGGCACCGATGCTCTGGTAGGTGCCGATCCGGAGGCGGCCGGCCTCACCGGAGCGCAGCGCCGCGATGTCGGCTCGGGCGGCGTCGAGCCGGGCAACGATCGCTTCGACGTGGCGTAGCAGTACCTCGCCGGCCTCGGTCAGCGAGGCGTTCCTCGGGCCGCCGGGCCGCTCGATCAGCTTCTCGCCCACGATCCGCTCGAGCGCGGCGATCTGCTGGCTGATCGCCGATTGCGTGTAGCCCAGCTCGACCGCGGCGCGCCCGAACGACCCGGCGCGGGCAACGCTGTCGAGAGCCGCGATGTGACGGAACTCGAGCCTGAGCCAACTATCAGTTTCAGTTGATGATCTCACGATTAATCCGACTTGCGAGAATACCGCACCGGAAGGATCATTGGCGCATGGAGCTCCTCCTGCCGGCGATCGACCAGACTCTGCTCGACGGACTTGCCGAACGCGGCTTCGACCCCAGGGTCGTGACCGACGGCGACGAGGCCCGCGAGCTCGTTCTCTCGCTCCTCCCTGCCGACACGCTCGTGTCGAGCGGCGGGTCGACCACTCTCGAGCAGATCGGCCTCGAAGACGCGCTCACCTCCTCCGAGAGCATCCGCTACGGCAATCTCGAGTGGCTGGCCGAGGACAACGTCGACCGGCGACTCGAAGTGCGGAAGCGCAACTCGATCTTCGCCGATGTCTACCTCGGCAGCGTGCAGGCCGTCGCCCGCACTGGGCAGGTGGTCGGCTCGGACTTCGGCGGCAGCCGCCAGGGACCGTACGTCTGGGGCCCGAAACGGCTGATCTGGGTCGCCGGCGCCAACAAGATCGTCGACGACCTCGGCGCTGCCTTCCGCCGCGTCTACGACATCGCCTTGCCACTCGAGGATGCCCGCATACGGGCCGCCGGCGGGTCGGGCAGCTCCGTCAACAAGCTCGTCGTCTACGAGCGCGATGCGCTGCCAGGACGGACGACGCTCATCCTCGTCGAAGCGGAGCTCGGCTTCTGAGGCGCCAGGGAGTCACGCTCGATGCGCCCCGCATCCGCGGCAATCTGGCGACCCGCTCGACGCTTCTGATCGTCGGCCTCTTTCTCTTCGCCCTCGGCATCGTCCTCCTCTACGAGTCGAAGCTGGGCTTATCCCCATGGGACGTCCTTAATCAGGGGCTCGCCAGGCAGACGCCGCTCTCGTTCGGGACGGCCAACATCGTCGTCGCGCTCAGCCTCCTGGCCGTCGCCCATCAGCTCGGCGCCCGCATTGGGCCGGGCACGCTCTTGAACGCCATCCTGATCGGCGTCTTTGTCGACCTCTTGCTAGGCGTCGGCGCCATCGAGAGCCTGGGCCAGCAGACGCTGGCCGTCCGTGCGGCCCTTTTGCTCGGCGGCATCGCGTTGATCGGCGTCGGCTCAGCCCTCTACATCGGCGCGGCCCTAGGCGCCGGGCCGCGCGACTCGGTCATGCTGGGCCTTGCCGCACGCACGCGCACACGGGTCGGAGTCGTCAGGACAGTGCTCGAAGGCTCGGTGACCATGATGGGGTTCGCCCTCGGCGGCACCGTCGGCGTCGGCACACTCGTCTTTGCCCTCGCGATCGGCCCCGTGGTGGAGCTGGCTTTCGTCCTTCTCGCGCGCTCGCCGTTTACGATTCCCGATCGCCCTAGGGTTTCTGCGCCGGTGAGGGGAAGGCCGCCCAGCCGCGCTCGACCAGCGTCGCGAGGCTGCTCGACATGACGCCGGCTTCCGAGACCGTGAGAACGCTGTCGCCCACGACGAGCGATCGCCGAATCCCCGCCGCCCAGCGATTCTCAGGAGCGTGATCGATGCGCCCGAGCTCGTCGATCCCGCGCGCGCGTCCGACACGGAAGGCCACACCTCGCTGCTCGAACGGGATCACGACGACCCCGGCTCGCGGCCAGAAGAGGAAGGCGTGATGATCCGACTCCGCCTCTGACCAGCCGAGGCCGAGCGAGGCCTTGTGTAGCCGGGTGGGGCGACGGAGGTCCGACACGTCGAAGACCGAGAGCTGCGTTCCGAGCGACCGGCCCTCGTCGGTCGCGTCCTGACCAACGCCCAGGAGCAGGTTCTCGCCGATTGGATGAAGGTAGGCCGAGTAGCCGGGGATCTTCAACTCGCCGAGCACGCGGGGCCGGTCGGGATCGGCGAGGTCGACGGTGTAGAGCGGGTCGATCTGCCGGAACGTGACGACGTAGCCGACGTCGCCGACGAAGCGGACGGCATAGACGCGCTCCCCCTTGCCGAGCCCGCCGATCCGGCCGGCCGTAACGAGAGCGCCGTCGCGGTGGCGGAGCGTGGTCAGGAACGACTCGCTCTCGCGCCCCGGCCCCCACCAGGCGGGTGCATCCGTGCTCACAACACGCAGGACGCCCTTGTGCTCCGACAGCGACCACTGGCTGAGCAGGTAACCGGGCACCCGGCCACTGCCGACGTACTGCGCGCGGAGCGGGCTGGAGATGTCGAACTTGTGGATCGCTGTCGCGACGCCCTCCTGCTCCTCCGTCGGCGCGCCCGGCTCGGGCCTGTCCGCCCAGCGCTCGGTCGCCACGTAGAGGCTCTCCGGAGAGGCGTAGACGATGCGCGCATCGGTCATCACCGCCGAGGAGCTGACGGGCTCGAGCCCTCGCGCCAGATCGACCGTGAGCACAGTCAGCATCCCGAGCCCCGAGAAGGAAGCAGGCCTGCGGACGTGGCGGCACTGGACGAGGGGCCGCTCCGCGGCTGCTCGAACTCCGCGACGCTTGAGCCTGTACGACGGCAGCCAGCTCGAGACCCTCGACGAGGCGACGACGGCGCGGTTGCGTTCGGTGGCCGCGGCAAGCGACTCCTTCGTGCTGCCGTCGGGCTGCTTGAACGGGAGCTCGGAGGGCACTTGCGACGCCATGACGATCCGCACGGTCCCGCCGATCAGGCGGGCGGCGACGTAGGAGCCGTCAAGCGTCAACGTCCGCACGACCCGCAGTGCCTTCGGGTCGGAGACGTCGATCTCGGCCAGCACCGACTCTGCCGGGGCGTACGGTCGCATCTGAGCCGCGATCCCAGGAAGCGGCTGAACGAAGTAGCCGCCGCGCGAGAGGACGAGCAGCCGATCTCGATGCAGGAGCAGCTCGTGGCTCCAGCCACCCTCCAGCTTCAGCGAATCGAGCAGGCGCGGCCGCGGGTCGCTGACGTCGACCGCGTTCAGCCGCCCGTTGCCCACCGCGAAGAGCGTCGTCCCGTTCGTCTTCACGAGATCGGGCTCGTCGACGCCCTCCTCCTGCACATTCGTGCCGGAGTAGTCGATGCCCTGTTGCGGCGCTGCCGAACGGGCAGGCGCGCTTTGGGACGGGACGCCGAGCGGGACACCGCCGGTATCCGTGACCACGCCGCCGGCGAAGCCCCACGGGCCGACGAAACGGGCCGCCTGCGGCTTCACGTAGCCGAGCAGGTCACCGCAGGAGCGGAATGAGACCAGTCGTCCGGCCTTGGCCGCGGCACCAGCGTTCCCGGCCTCGGCGGCCGAGCGGTCGACCACGCCGGCCGCGACCGCGGCGAATAGGGCCAGCAGGATGGAGAGCGCGACGCGACCTCTGAAGTTCATCACCTCAGTTATACGCCGCCGGGATCGCGATCGTCACACCCGCTTGGGGGTCGTGTCGGCCGAGCGTTCGACTGCACCGTGCAAGGCGCTACGCGGCGTCGACCAGCTCGTCGCCTTCTGCCAAGCCGTCGAGAGCCTCGGCAAGGGCGTTGAGAGCCCTGCTCTCGAGTTGCCGGACCCGCTCTCGCGTGAGCCCGACCTCGCGGGCGATCGCGTCGAGTGAGTGCGGCTCGGCGTCGAACCCGAAGCGGAGCTCGAGAATCCGGCGTTCCCGTTCGGGCAGGGCGGACACGGCGAGCCGGACGGCCTGGTCGCGCAACGACTGCTCCGCCAGCTCGCCGGGATCGTCGGAATGCTCGTCGGCCAGTAGATCGCCGTACTCGCCCCCAGCGTCATCCCCGATCGGCTGGTTCAGCGAGACGCGGGCCTCGACGACGCTCAGCGCATCGTCGACGTGCTGCAGGGGGAGCCCGGTGGCCTGCGCCAGCTCCTCGTGGGTGGCCCGGCGGCCGAGCTCGACCTCGAGTCTGCGCGCTGCGCGACCGAGCTTTTGCCGACGCTCGTGGACATGCGTCGGCACCCGGATCGTGCGTGACTGCCCCGCGATCGCGCGCTGGACGGCCTGGCGGATCCACCAGGTGGCGTAGGTCGAGAACTTGAAGCCCTTGCGGTAGTCGAACTTCTCGACCGCCCGGTTGAGACCGATCGTCCCCTCCTGGATCAGGTCGAGGAAGGGCACGCTGTGACCGCGGTAGCGCTTCGCGATCGACACCACGAGGCGAAGGTTGCAGTTGATCATCCTCTCCTTGGCCGCGAGGTCACCGCGCTCGACGCGCTTTGCGAGGGCCACCTCCTCCGCCGCGGTGAGGAGCGGGTGCCGTCCCAGCTCGGAGAGGAAGAGCTGGAGCGAGTCCGCGGACGGCGCAAGCTCAGCGGTGTCGCTCGTCTCGTCGCGCGCGGCGTCGGCATCGGCGCCCCGAAGCTCCACGTCGCGCTGCTCGAGCGCAGCCGTGAGCTCGCCGAGCTCGTCTGCTCCGAGCTCGTGCGTCTCGACGATCATCTCGAGCTCGCGGGCGTCGATGAAACCGCGTCTCTCCGCCTCGTCGAGCATGATCTGGACTTCCTGGTCGTAGAGGATCGTGGCGATGGTGCTGCTCCTTTCGTGACGTCTCAGCGGAGTACGCGGCCGCCCAAGTTCCCACGTGCGGTGCGCGTCGGACGCGCTCCGGCACGGGCAGGCGCTGTGCTCCCGATAGTGGAAACGTTCTCCCCGGTGCGGTTATTCCCGCAGCGCTCCCGCCCCCCACTCCCGTATAACTGGCGCATGGGGGTCGACTCTCTCTCGGCCAAAGGCCGCCGCGCGGGTTCGAGCGACTGGTTCGAAGGCCTGGGCCGGGCGGGGCTGGTCGCGAAGGGCGTCCTCTACGCCGTGATCGGCATTCTCGCGCTGAAGATCGCGCTCGGGGCGCGCGAGGAGAGGGCTGATCGGGAGGGCGCCTTGCGCGAGATCGCCGCGCAGCCGCTCGGGAAGGTGCTGCTGGCGCTCCTCGCGCTCGGGTTCGCCGGCTATGCCGCCTGGCGGCTGGCGCAAGGGCTGCTCGACCGCGACAACGAGGGGGAGCGCCTCAAGGGGCTCGCGAAGCGTGGTGGTGCGATCGCGCGTGCCGCCTGGTACGGCGCGCTCTGCGCCCTCACTGTCTCCAAGATCGTGGGCGCGGGCGGCCAGGGAAGCCGCAGCGAGGACAAGGCGACGGCCGGCGTCCTCGGCCTGCCGCTCGGCCGCTACATCGTCTTCGCCGTCGCCGCCGGTTTTCTCGCCGCCGCCCTCTTCAACGGTTACCGCGCGGTCACGTGCAAGTTCCGAAAGAAGCTCGAGACACACAAGATGAGCGACGCCGAGGAAACTGCTGCGACCGGCGTCGGCATCATCGGCCATCTCGCACGGTTCGTCGTCTTCGGGCTGATCGGCGCATTTTTCGCGAAGGCCGCCTGGGAATTCGACCCGAAGGAGACGCGCGGCCTGGACGGCGCGCTCCGGGAGGTGGCACAACAGTCCTACGGCAGCGTCCTGCTCGGCAGCATGGGCGTCGGCCTGCTCGCCTACGCGCTCTACTCCTTCGTACAGGCTCGCTACCGAGACGTCTGAGTTGGCGCCGGCCGACTCTCGGACCGTCCCCTGGGAGTGGTACTCCGATCCGGCCGCACTCCGGCTCGAGCGTCAGCGGATCTTCCGGCGCACGTGGCAGTACGCGGGCCGACGCGACCAGATCGAGGAGCCAGGTTCCTTCTTCACGTGCGACGCGGGCGGGATCCCGATCGTCATCGTCCGGGACAAGGAGGGGACGCTGCGCGCATTCGTCAACGTCTGCCGCCATCGAGGCTCGCTCGTCTGCGAGGGCGCGGGCCGGCGCGAGGCGTTGCAGTGCCCCTACCACGCCTGGACGTACGACCTGGACGGCTCGTTGCGAGCGGCGCCGAGATCCGATCTCGAGCCGGGATTCGACCGCTCCGAGCTCGGCCTCCTCCGGGCGCAGGTCGGCACGTGGGGGCCCTTCGTCTTCGTCAATGCCGACACGCGTGCGGCACCGCTGGCGGAGACGCTCGGGGAATTGCCCGCGCTCGTCGCCGAGGCCGGAATCGATGTCGACGCGCTCCGCTTCCTGAAGCGCTCCCACTCCGAGTACGAGGCCAACTGGAAGGTCTGTTGCGAGAACTTCCTCGAGTGCTACCACTGCCAGGTTGCCCACCCGGCCTTCTCCAAGGTCGTCGACGTCTCGTTCGACGCCTACCGCCTCGAGCCGAGCCGCTGGTTCTCGAGTCAGTACGGCCCGGTCCGCGAGCGCCAAGGAGCGGATCCTGCATCGTTCGACCCGAGCGGGCCGGTCATGCGCGGCCAGTTTCACTTCCTCTGGCCGAACGTCACGATCAACGTGATGCCGGGACAGCCGAATCTCTCGATCGGGCCGATCGTGCCGGTAGAGCCCGAGCGGACAAGGCGGTTCCTCGACTACTACGTCGCCCAGGACGTCGACGCGGACTGGCTCGCCGAGATGCTCGCGTTCGACGACCAGGTCGGTGCCGAGGACACGGTGCTCGTCGAGCGAGTGCAGAAGGGAATGCGAGCGGGCGTCCTCGAGCACGGACACCTGCTCGCCTCGTCGGAGCGGCTGGTCGCACACTTCCAGGAGCTGCTGCTGGAGGCGCTCGGCGCCTGAGAGCCTCTAGGCCGAATAAAGCTCTGAGAGGACGTTGCCGTCCTGTGAACGTCTGGCAGAGAGCTGTCGACCGCCCTTGCGAAGCGGCGCTCCGACTGGCACATAGCAGCCATGGTGCTCGCCCTGATCGCCCGCCGCACCACGGACACGAACCTCGCCCTTGCGGCGGCTGCGCCGCGCAGCCTCGACTGTAGGCTGCTCACGCCCGAGCAGGCGCTGATGCAGCTCGGGCCCGGGGACGCCGCGCTCTGCCGGCTCGACGTGCTTTCCACCCTCGACGGCGTCGACGACGGTCTCTGGTCACTCGGCTCGCTCGAGGCGGGGGGCGTCCGCGTCCTCAACCCCGCGAGCGCGCTGCTCGCCGCCCACGACAAGCTCCTCACCGCCCGGCTGTTGCGCCAGGCCGGGCTCTCGCATCCATGTACGCGCCTGGTCCAGCCGGGCGATCCCACGCCTGCTGTCGCGCTCCCGGTCGTCGTGAAGCCGCGCTTCGGCAGCTGGGGCCTCGAGGTGGTCCGCTGCGACGACGATCTGGAGCTCCATCGCCACATCCGCTCGCTCGCGTCGAAGGCCTGGTTCCGCAGCCACGGCGCGATCGTGCAGGAGCTCGTGCCTCCGCAGGGGCACGAGCTCAGGATCGTCGTCGCAGGGGGAGCCGTGGTGGGAGCGATCTCGCGCGTGGCACCGCCCGGGGAATGGCGGACGAACGTGGCGCTTGGGGCCGTGCGCGTGCCGGTTGAGCCGACCGACGAAGCCTGTGAGCTCGCGATCGCGTGCGCGTCCGCTGCCGGCGCCGACCTTGTCGGCGTCGACCTCCTCACCGACGGCGAGGGCTGCTACACGGTTCTCGAGCTGAACGGAGCGGTCGACTTCACGCACGAGTATTCGCTGGGAGCCGACCCCTACGTGGCGGCGATGTGGCAGCTCGCCCGCCTCGCCCTCGGCTGCCCGACAATGCAGGCGGCACGACCACAGAAGCGCGCCTTGCCCGCGCTACTCGAGGGCTGAGCGCGCGCGTCGAGCCGCGGATATTCCCAGCAAATCGACCACTTCTTAGCCCTGGAGCTCTGCGAGGCGCGGATACTCCGACCGATGGGGACCCCGCTCCTCGCCGAACGGCACGCGCACACCACCTGGAGTGACGGCGTCCTCACGCCGGCCGAGCTCGTCGACCTCTACGGCGGCGAAGGCTTCGACGTCCTCTACATCACCGACCACACCCTCCGAACCGGCACCGTGGGCAGCGCCGCGGCGCCGCCTCGCAGCATCGACGCCGAGAACTACTGCGCCTATCTCACGCAGATCGAGCGCGAGGCGGAGCGCGCGAAGGCGCAGTACGGCCTCCTTCTGCTCCCGGGTCTCGAGCTGACAGACAACGATCCAGATCCCGATCTCGCGGCACACGCGCTTGCAATCGGCCTTCACCGGTACGTCTCGGTCGACGACGGAATCGAGGCCGCGCTCATCGCCGCCGGGAGATTGGGCGCTGCGCTCGTGGCCGCCCGTCCGCACGACACGGAGGGCTCGTCGAATCCAGGCCGCCTGACACGGCGCTTCGCGCGCGAGCGCGAACGGCTTGGCCCGCTCGTCCACCGGTACGAGCTCTTCAACCGGCTGCAGCTCTTCCGTTGGGTCAGCGATGCGAACCTGCCTCACATCGCGACCGGCGACTTCCACCGCATGGAGCATCTGCCGGGCTGGAAGACCTACCTGCCCTGCGAGCTCAATGAGGCGGCGGTTGTCGCGCACCTGCGCTCGGCTGCGCCCGTCTATCTCGCGCGTCGTGATGCTCAGGGCCGATCACTGGCCGCCTGAGTGATCTTCACCAGATCGTCACGAGATCGCGACCATCTCGCAACCCCCTATCACGAGACTGCATCCCGATAATGACGGGTGTGCCGACAAAGACCTTGACCGAAAGCGCCGGGCGATTGCTCAACCGTGAGCTGTCGGCGCTCGAATACAACGCGCGGCTGCTCGACCTGGCCGCGGACGAGAGCGTGCCGGTGCTCGAGCGCGTGAAGATGTGCCGCTTCTTCTCGTCCAACCTGGACGAGTTCTTCATGGTGCGCGTCGCCGGCCTGATGGACCAGGCCGCCGCGGGAGTCGCGGTCCGCTCGGCAGACGGCCTCCTGCCGCGCGAGGCGCTCGAGCAGATCAGAGAGCGTGTGCTCGAGCTGACCGCCCGGCAGTCGAAGATCTGGAAGAAGCAGCTGCGGCCGGCACTCGCGGAGGAAGAGATCGTGATCGCCCAGGTCGAGGACCTCGAGCCGGGAGACCGCACCCGGCTGGAGCAGCAGTTCGACCGCGAGATCTTTCCGGTGCTGACGCCGCTCGGGGTCGGCCCTGGCCAGCCGTTCCCCTACATCTCCGGCCTTTCACTCAGCCTCGGAGTGCTGGCCCGAGACCCCGACACCGGCGAGGAGCGGTTTGCTCGCGTCAAGGTGCCGGAGGGATTGCCGCGCTTCTTTCCGGTCGCGGGGCGCACGTGCCTGCTTCCGCTCGAGAAGGTGATCGGGCATTTCCTGGACCGCCTCTTTCCGGGGATGGAGATCCTGGAGCGATCCGTCTTCCGGGTCACGCGGGACGCCGACTTCGAGGTGTCGGACGAGGCCGACGACCTGCTCGAGGCCGTCGAGACCGAGTTGCGCCGCCGCCGCTTCGGAGACGTCGTCCGTCTCGAGGTGTCGAGCTCGACCTCGAGTGGGATGCTGGAGCGGCTCCAGCAGGGGTTGGGCGCAGCTGACGAGCAGGTCTACGAGATCCACGGCACCGTCGATCTTGCCGACCTCGACGAGCTTGCGACTCTCGACAGGCCCGACCTCAAGCACGCCCCGGCCCCGGGTGCGACACCGGTGAAGCTGGCGCGCGTCAAGCAACCGCGCGACCTGTTCGCCGAGATCCGCCGCAACGACTTCCTCGTGCACCAGCCGTACGAGTCGTTTGCTGCGAGCTTCGAGGCCTTCGTGCGCGCGGCGGCCCGCGACCCCGACGTGATCGCGATGAAGACGGCTGTGTACCGCACGAGCGGCGACAGTCCTCTCGTGCCGGCGCTCATCGAGTGCGCCGAGGACGGTAAGCAGAGCGTCTGCCTCGTCGAGCTCAAGGCGCGCTTCGACGAGCACCGGAACATCGAATGGTCCCGCGCACTCGAGCAGGCGGGCGTCCATGTCGTCTACGGCTTTCCGGATTTGAAGGTGCACGCCAAGATGACGCTCGTCGTTCGGCGCGAGGGCGACACGATGCGCCGCTACGTCCATGTGGGTACGGGCAACTACCACGCCGTCACGGCCCGCTCGTACGAGGACATGAGCCTCTACACGGCCGATCCCCAGATCGCCGCGGACGTCGCGTCGCTCTTCAACTATCTGACCGGCTTCGGGCGACCGGCGCACTTCGAGAAGATCCTGGTGGCGCCGTTCGGTCTCCGCGCCCGGCTGATCGAGCGGATCCGGGCCGCGGGACAGGCGGCAGCGGCGGGCACCCCGGCGCGGATCCGGCTGAAGGTGAACGCGTTGACGGACGAGGCGGTGATCGAGGAGCTCTATGCAGCCTCCCAGCAGGGAGCGCGGATCGAGATCGTGGCGCGCTCGATCTGCATGCTCCGGCCCGGCGTCGCCGGCCTGAGCGAGAACGTCTGCGTACGGTCGATCGCGGGCCGCTACCTCGAGCACAGCCGCCTCTTCTCGTTCGAGGTCGGTGACTCGACGGAGCTCTTCCTCGGCAGCGCCGACCTGATGACGCGCAACCTCGACCGTCGCATCGAGGTGCTCGTGCCGGTCGAGCAGGCGCGGCTGCGGCAGGAGCTGACCGCGGTCTTCGACAGCGCCTTCGCCGACAACTCATCCTCGTGGGAGCTTGCGCCCGACGGAACGTGGCGCCGCCGCTCGCCGGGCAAGGGCGACCGCGTCCACAACCATCAGCTGAACCTCCAGCGCCGCGTCCGCCTCCGCACACGCCGAGCGGCGATCGCCCGTAGCCGAGACGGCTAGCTCGCCCGTTATACCGGAGGGACTCCGGCCGATCTAGCGAGGAGAATGGACAAGATGCGTGTTGGGGTGATCGATGTGGGGTCGAATACCGTGCGCCTGCTCGCCGCCTCGGTCACCGACAAGGGAGTGGACTCCCTCCGAGAGGAGCGCGCCCACCTGGGTCTCGGCGAAGAGATCCTTCGCCACGGGCGGATCCGGGGGGCCAAGCTCAAGGAGCTCTCGAGGGTGACGAGCGAGTATGCGCGCGTCGCGCGCAAGCTGCGCGTGCAGAGGCTCGAAACCGTCGTCACCGCTCCGGGCAGGCAGGGCGACTCGCCCGAGCGCCTGATCCAGACTCTGGCCACAGCCACCGGCGGGGACGTCCGGATCGTGAGCGCCGAGGAGGAAGGCAGGCTCGCCTATACAGGTGCGGTGTCCCGCGCGGGAGTCAGCGAGGGGGTCATCGGCGTCTGCGACGTCGGAGGCGGCTCGACGGAGATCGTCGTCGGGATGCCCCTCGTCGGACCGGCGTGGGTGCGCTCGGTCGACGTCGGCTCGCTTCGCCTGACGCTTGGGCTCCTGCACGGCGACCCGCCGACACTCGCCCAGATCGCGGCGGCACGCCAGCTCGTCCGCGAGGCGTTCGCGGGGATTACTCCGCCTCGGCCCGAGCTTGCACTCGGCACCGGCGGCAGCGCCCGCGCGATCGCCCGGATCGTCGGGGCAACCTACGGCGTCGACGAGTTGGAGCAGGTGGTGCGGGAGCTGGCGGCGAGCTCCGCCGAGCACTCCGCCAAGACGTTGGGTTTGGCGCCGCATCGCGCCCGGACCCTCCTCGCGGGCGCACTCGTGCTGCAAGAAGTGTCGCTGCTGCTGGGGGTGCCCTTCACGCCCGCCCGCGGCGGAATCCGCGAGGGGATCGCGCTGCGGGTCGCAGCGCAGCAGCTAGCTGCGTAACGCGTCAAGCAACGCCACGTCGCGCTCGTAGCTCAGAAGGCCCGCCGCTTCCTCCGGGGACAGCCATCTGATTTCGTCGACTTCCCGGTTCGGCTCGAATTCGCCGCCCGCCACGCTCATCCGCCACCAGCGCACGATCTTCCGGCGCCCGCGCGAGTCCCGGTATCTCGTCGAGGGCAGCTCGGCCTCGAGCTGGCAGCGAAAGCCCGTCTCCTCCTCCACCTCGCGGAGCGCGCAATCCTCGGCGCTCTCGTCGGGCTCCGCCTTCCCCTTCGGGAACGTCCAGTCCCCGTATTTCGGCCGGTGGACGAGCAGCACCTGCGAGCCGGATCGTACGACGACGCCACCGGCAGCCAGGACGACCTTTCCGCCGCGGAGGCGGCGGAGCAGGCTCATGCCGTGGCTGCGAGCCGCTTCCAGGCGGCCGGCCAGTCACGGCGCCTGGAGGCTGCGCGGATGCTCTCACGCTCGATCAGTCGTCCCGCCGCGACCGCGACCGCGGGCTCCCGTGCGGCGAGTAACCGCAGCCGCTCTTGCGCCACGACGGCGTCCTGATGCTCGCCGAGCACGTCTTGCAGCGCCTTGGCGGCCTTGACGTAGCTCGCGTCGCCGCGCAACTCGGCCGCGTAGCGGGCGCGCTTGACCTTGATCCGCGCCTCGTGCAGTTGCTCGTCCGGCGAGTCGGCGGCAAGATCCCGAAGGGCCCTGCGAAGTCTCCGGTGCTCGGCCCGCTGGATTTGCTTCAAGGTCACACCGGCCTCGACGAGCGGCGGCGGCTGCTCGAGCCGGTCGAGGAGAGCGAAGTAGCGCTCGTCGTTCAGCACGTCGATCGCCTGCTGCCGCACGGCCTCCCGGTCGCGCTCGAGCACATCGGTCAGCGTCCGCCCCGCCTCGGTATCCTCGGCGAGGTCTGCGACCTCGCTCCGAAGGTGTTCGACGAGCACGTCGAGATCGCGGCTCGGCCCGAGCTCGCCGCCGAGCCAGCGGAGCTCTTCGCGCAAGGGCAGGGACCATTCCTCGTCGAGCAGCTCGCGCCCGGCGCGCAGGAACGCACGCAGCCGACGCGTCGCCACCCGGAAGTCATGAAGCTCCTCGGAGTCAGTCCCGAGGCGGACGCCGGGGTCGTGGGCGAGGAGCTGCTCGTACTGGCGCCGCAGCTCGGCGGCGAGAGCCGCGCCTGCCGAGCCGTCGTCTACGGATTCGATCGGCTCGGCCTCGAACACGAGGTCGAGCGCCTGGAACACCTTGGGCCGGGACTCTCCATCCGCGGCGCCCGCCCGACGAAGAGCCTTCTCGATGCGACGGAGCGCCTTCTCGTCGCCCTCGATCAGCTCGACCTCCAGCTCTTCGAAGCTCCGGGGGATCCGGCGCTGGTCGACGACGGTGACCTCGTCGTACACGATTTCGGCACCCTGGGCGCGAACGCCCGTGCGCTTCGTGCGCAGGCGGGCGAGCGGCAGCGGCGGCTCCCCGCGCAGATAGGCCGGCAGGAGCGAGAGGAGCTCGTCGGGAGGCGCCGCAGGCGTGCCCTTCGCCTCGAGCTCCAGGCGTGCATCGCCTTGCGGCAGCTTCAGCTGCCAGAGGCCCTTGCGGTTCTCGATCCGGTAGCGGAGCGTGACCCCGTGGCGCGCGAGCCGGTGGTCGCGCGTGTCGTAATAGGTCGAGTCGAAGACGCGCGGCTCGATCGCCTCGCCGCCGAGCTCCGGCAGCTCGAACTCCGGTCCGGCGCGCAGCTTCAGCTCGCGCTCGAGCGTCTCCTTGATCTCGGCCACGGCTCAAACTGTAGGCGAGGCCCGGTAACGATGTGGTGAACCACAACGAATACGGGCGCGGCACTCGGCCGCGCCCGTGCGTCGCTAATGGCGGTGAGATCTAGCCGAAGGCCTGCTTCAGCGCCTGCTTGTACTGGTAGCGGGCCTTCTTGAGCTGACGCTCGGTCAGCGGGATGAAGTCCGCCTTTGTCGCGATGGTCTTCTCGTTGTTGAAGATGTAGCCGATGAAGGCGGCCACGGCCGCGCGCTTGAAGGAGTCGCGCTTGGCGTAGATGAAGAGCGGGCGCGAGAGCGGCCGGTACTTGTTCGCCTGCACGGTGGCGAGGCTCGGCGTGACGCACCCCTGGCCCTTGCCCTGGTCGATGGCGAGCACCTTCAGCTTGTCCTTGTTCTCCTCGTAGTAGGAGAAGCCGAAGTAGCCCATCCCGCCGCGCTCGCCCGTCACGCCCTGCACGACGATGTTGTCGTCCTCGGTGGCGAGGTAGTCCGACCGGCTCGCCTTGGCCTTACCGTTGATCGCCTCGGTGAAGTAGTCGAAGGTACCGGAGTCGGTTCCGGCCCCGAACAGCTTCAACCCCACGTTGGGGAAGCCCGAGCGGATGTCGCTCCAGTTGTTGACCTTCGACCCGGGCTCCCAGACCTTCTTGAGCTCGGCGACGGTGAGGCAGGTCGCCCAGGTGTTGTCCTTGTTCACAACAACGGAGAGCCCGTCGTTCGCAACGGTGAACGCGACCCACTTGACGCCCTTGTCACGGCAGATGATCGCTTCCGAGTTCTTCATTGGACGCGACGCGTTCGACAGGTCGGTCTCGCCGCGGCAGAACCTTTCGAAGCCGCCGCCCGTCCCCGAGATCCCGACGGTGATCCGGACGTTCCTCTGGCGCGTCCGGAAGCCCTCAGCGGCTGCCTGCGTGAACGGGCCGACGGTGCTGGAGCCGTCCGCGGTGATCGTGCCCGATAGCGGCTTGGGCTTCTGATCGACCCGCGCGCCGGCAACGGCCACGAAAACGACCGCGCTAAACGCGCATACAAGAACAAGCTCCGCTCGCAAGGAATATCTCACTGTTCCTACTCCCCTATGTCTCGTTGACGGAATGTCGGCTCGATTGTCCGCCTCCGTGCACGCCGCGTGGGCACCGGAACGGTGAAAAGGAGGTAGCGAAGTTGTGAACGACGACGGCGTTTACTACTGCCCGGCGAGCTCTGCGACCAACCGCTGGACACGCACGTCGATTTCGTCGCGAATCCGTCGCACCGCCTCGAGATCCTTGCCGGCCGGATCGCCGAGCTCCCAGTCCTCGTAACGCTTGCCGGGATAGATCGGGCATGCATCCCCGCAGCCCATCGTCACGACGACGTCCGCTGCACGGACGACCTCGTCCGTAAGCGGCTTCGGGAACTCCTCCCGGATGTCGAGACCGAGCTCCGTGAGCGCCTGGGCGGTCTCGGCGTGGATCTCCTCCGCCGGCGCGCTCCCCGCGGTCCGCACGTGCACGCGGCCGGCGGCGCGATGCTTGAGGAGAGCCGCCGCCATCTGGCTCCGCCCCGCGTTCTGCACGCACACGAACAAGACCTCCGGAACGTCCTTCGTGATCTCGCCGCCCGCCTGCCCCAGGGCCCGGAGCCGCTCGCGCGCGAAGCGGTGCGCGAGCACGGGCAGGAACTCGTTGAAGCGAGCGTGCTCGAGCAGACCGAGGGACTCGATCACGAAGCGCGAGACGGTCTCCCGCGAGAAGACGCCCGAGAACTCCTCTGCGAGGCTGTCCGCGGCGCGCTCAAGATGGGTCCGGGTGACTGGGTCGAGCTCGACGGGCATGGGCCTCCTCAGGGGCGAGTGCCACATCCTGTCAGCGGCGCTGCAGCGGAGAATGTCGATCCGGTGAACATCTGGAGACGACTCGACCGGCGCGATCTCCTGCGCCGGCCCCGCTCATCCCTTGCGACCGTCAAGCCGGGCTCGACGGGGGGCAGTAGTCGGCCTCGTGAGGCGTCCGGAGGGAGCGTTCGAGCCGGTCGATGAACTCCCGCGCGATCTCGAGCGCCTCCTCGTCGACGGAGTAGTAGATCCAGGTGCCTTCACGCCTGGTGGTTACGACCCCCGCGCGACGCAGCGTCCCCAGATGTTTGGAGATCCGAGACTGGCTATAGGGAAGATCCTCCTGCAGGTGACAGGCGCACAACGGTCCGCGCGCGGCGATGTGCGAGAGCAGCTCGAGTCGGATCGGATCGGCGAGGGCGCGGAAGACCTCGAGGGTGAGGTTGCGAGGCTCGGCCACCATCCGCGGCAACGCGAGCTCACGCGAGCCGATCACGGGTAACGAGCGGGCCAGGGCGCGTTCCTCGGGCACGCGGCGAGTCTACCGAGGAGCGTGGTAATCAGATATTGTAAATTCCGTTAACGGAATATAGGCTCACAGCTTCTCCACGGCAGCGACCTGAGGAGCGAAGGGAGCAGGCATGAGTGAGGAGAACCGCAGAGAGTCAACCGATGACGGTCTGACCCGACGAGAGGTGGTGATCGGCGGCGGAGCGCTCGTCGCCGGGCTCGCCGGCGGCGCAGCCGCGGGCTTCGGGATCGGGCGTGCGACGGAGGACGGGAACGGCGGTAGCACCGTCGCCGAGGGTGCCACCACATCGCCGGCGCCTCCCGTCTTCGCGAAGGCCGAGGGAACGACCCTCAAGGTCTTCGGTACCGAGCTCGGGACGCCGTGGTATGACCAGACGTCGTTCGTGACGCCGCACGACGTCTTCTTCGTCCGGAACCGCTATCCCTCACCCGCCGTCGATGCGAAGACGTGGAAGCTCGAGGTGAAGGGCGACGCGATCGAGACGCCGCTCACGATCACCTACGAGGAGCTTCGCGCGATGCCGAGCCGAAGCGCGCCGCGGGTGCTCGAGTGCTTCGGCAACGCCCGGACGGTCAATCGCGAGCAGCTCGATCTCGAGGTCGAGGGCGGCAACTGGGGGTTCAGCGCGTTCAGCCAGGGCGAGTGGGACTACGTTCCGATCAAGGAGATCCTGGATCGTGTCAAGCCGCGCTCGAATGCTCGCCAGCTCCTCTTCTGGAGCGGCGTCGACGGTCCGGACACCGGACGACCGATGCCGATGGAGGCCGTGCTCGAGCGTCCGGAGGAGATCGGTTTTGCCTTCGGGCTCAACGGCCTGATCCCACTCCCGGCAGATCACGGCGGCCCGGTACGCGCCCTTGTTCCGGGATGGGGAGGCGCAGCCAGCGTCAAGTGGCTCACCGAGATCCGGATCTCGAGCAACCGCTTCTGGACGCGGATGCACACCCGTGAAGAGGCGTTGATCGGAGAGGATTGGCCGCGGGAGGAGTTCGACGAGGATGCCGACGAGTTCCTGGGGGCAACCCCCGACGACATCCAGGGCCAAACGGCGACCTGGCAGAACACGAAAAGCTTTCTCGCGCTGCCGTACGCCTACAAGAAGTCCGAGCCACCCGGTCGCTACATCCTGGCCCAGGGCGAGGTACCGAAGCTGCCGGCCGGACAGCGGACGATGCGAGGCTACGCCAACTCGCCGGTCGGCATCGAGAAGGTCGAGTACAGCGTCGACGGAGGCGAGACCTGGCAGGACGCGACCCTGGTCGAACCGGCCGGTCTGCCCTACAGCCGCGTCCGATTCGAGTTCCCCTGGAACGCGACGCGAGGAACGCATGTGCTCGCGACCCGAGCGACGGACAAGGAGGGCAACGTGCAGCCCGAGACCGTCGCGCTGAACCAACTCGGCATTCTCTGCAACGCAATCGCGAAGTTCGAGGTCGAGGTCACGTAGAGCTGATCGGCTCCGACTCCGGTCCACGGATCCTCCCCCGCCTCGCGGCCGCCTGGACGAGCGCGTTGCTCCTCGCCGGTTGCGGGGGCGGGAACGGTGCCGACGCCGGTCCGTCCTCGCAGGCAGACCAGGTGGCGGCGGGGAAGAGCGTCTATGCCGCCAGCTGCGCGAAGTGCCACGGCGCGCAGGGGGAAGGTGGAACGGGGCCGCTCGTCATCGGCGGCAACAAGCGGATCGCCTCGTACGGCGACACGCCACGTCTCTACGACTACGTGAGCCGCACGATGCCCTTCGACGAGCCAGGCAGCCTGACGGAGGACGAATACTGGAACGCCATTGCCTACCTCCTGGACGAGAACGGCCTGCTGCCCGAGGAGATCGTGCTCGGCCCCGAGGCGGAGCCGGTGGAACTCCGGCGCGAGTGACGCCGACGGGCCGCGTCGAGTCGATCTATGTCACGCCGGCGGGCGGGGCACCGATGCAGCAACGGCACGACGCCCTGGCGGTGCCTCGACGCGGCCTCGAAGGAGATCGGTATTACAACGGCCAGGGAGCGTTCTCGGCGGGTGCCTCGCCCGGCCGGGAGGTGACCGAGCTGACCCTGATCGAGGCTGAGGTGATCGAGCATCTCCGGCGCAATTGTGGGATCGACGTCGACGCGGCCGACAGCCGCCGCAACATCGTCACCAGAGGCGTCGCGCTGGATGAGCTCGTCGGCAGCGAGTTCAGCGTCGGCGAGGTCCGCCTGCACGGCGCCAGTCTCTGCGAGCCCTGCGCCTCGCTCGTCAAGTCCCACGACAACAAGCACCTCTTGCGCGGGCTCGCCCACAAGGGCGGCCTGCGGGCTCGCATCCTGACCCGCGGCGTGGTCGCAATAGGCGACGTGATCGCGACCGCGTAGGCCGCGACCGACCGCGGCCCGGGCTAGTGGCTCGCGTCGGTGAACTCGCGGAACTCGCCGGTGACGAGGTAGGCGGTCTGCTCACCGACATCGACGGCGTGGTCGCCGATCCGCTCCAGGCAGCGGGAGACGAGGATCATCCTCAACCCCCACTCGCGCCGCTCGAGATCGTGGCCGATCTCCAGCAGGCGGTTGACGACTCGCCGGTTGGCCCGGTCGATCAGCTCGTCCAGCTCGAGCAGCGACTCGGCGGCCACGCGGTCGCGCTCCTGCAAGGAGCGCAGTGCGACCCGGATCATCTGCTCGGCGCGCTCGCCCATCTCCTTGAAGCCTTCCAGCAGGTCCGGGTCCGTGGGAAGACCCTTCGTCAGCTTCGTCAGCTTCGCGATCGTGACGCAGAGGTCGCCCATCCTCTCCAGGTGCAAATTGTCCTTCAGGAGTGCGAGGACGAGCCGGAGGTCGCTCGCGACAGGCGTCTGGCGCGCGAGCAGCAGCTCGACTCCCTGCTCGACCTCGAAGTACTGGTCGTCGATGTCGTCGTCGAACGCGATCACCTCGTCCGCGAGCTCGTGATCCTGGGAGCACACCGCTTCGACGGCTCCCCGCAGGGAGCGCAGGACGAGCTCGCCCTCGGCGCGGAGCGCCAGCTCGAGCTCGTCCAGCTCCTCCTGGAAGCTGATCCTTGCTACAGGCCTGGCCTCACTCATCCGAATCGCCCCGTTACGTAGTCCTCGGTACGTTTGTCGGCCGGCGTCGTGAAGATCTTGGACGTCCGGTCGTACTCGACGAGAATACCTGTCCGCTTGTTGCCGTCGGGGGCGACGTCCACGGAGAAGAAGGCCGTCATGTCGGCGACGCGAGCAGCCTGTTGCATGTTGTGCGTGACGATCACGATCGTGTACTCGCGCTTGAGGTCGTGCATCAGGTCCTCGATCCTGGTCGTCGAGATCGGGTCGAGCGCGGAGGCAGGCTCGTCCATCAGGATCACATCCGGCTCGACCGCGAGGCAGCGCGCGATGCACAGCCGCTGCTGCTGTCCGCCCGAGAGGCCGAGCGCGGACTCCTTCAGCCGAGTATTGACCTCATCCCACAGCGCCGACTGTCTGAGCGCCCGCTCGACCCGCTCGTCGAGCGAGCCCTTCAAACCGAGTACGCGAGGACCGAAGGCGATGTTGTCGTAGATCGACTTCGGGAACGGGTTCGGCTTCTGGAACACCATCCCGATCCGCCGCCGCACCTCGACGGGATCGACGTCGTCGCCGTAGAGATCCTTACCGTGATAGAGCACGTCGCCGTGAACATGGGCCCCCGGAACGAGGTCGTTCATCCGGTTGAAGCAGCGGATGAAGGTGCTCTTGCCGCAGCCCGAGGGTCCGATGAAGGCTGTGACGGAGTTCTTGTAGACGTCGAGCGATACCTCGCGGATGGCGGTTGCGCCGCTGTAGTCGACGGCGAGATCCTTGACCTCGAAGACCGCCTCCCGGTTCTTGTAGGCCTCGTCGCTGTGCTCTTGCGCGATGTCCGCCAGGCTCATCGGCTCGATCGTAGTCACTTGCTGGTCGGCCATGGTCACCATGTTCTTCGGTAGCGGTTGCGGATCCAAATCGCGAACGCATTCAGCGTCAGCAGGATCCCGAGCAGGAGGATGATGCAGGCCGCCGCCAGGAGCTTGAACTCGTCCTGTGGCAGCCGCACGTACTGGTAGATCTGGATCGGGAGGGCGGTGAACGGGCCGAGGATCGTCGGGTCGAACGCGATGTAGGTGACCGCGCCGATCATGATCAGCGGCGCCGTCTCGCCGATCGCACGCGAGAGTGACAGGATCGAGCCGGTCGCGATCCCGGGAATCGCCGCCGGGAGCACCTGGCGGGAGACGACCTGCCACTGGGTCGCACCGAGGGCATAGGCGCCCTGGCGGATCGAGTCGGGCACTGCGCGGAGCGCCTCGCGCGAGGCGATGATCACCGTCGGTAGCACAAGCAGCGTCAGGATCATCGCGCCGGCGAGCAGCACGCGTCCAAGTCCGAGCCCGCGCACGAGAAAGGCAAGGCCGAGGATCCCGTAGACGATCGAGGGCACAGCGGCGAGGTTCTGGATGTTGATCTCGAGCAGGCGGTTGTACCAGCGGGTCTTGTCCGCGTACTCCTCCAGGTAGATCGCGGTGAAGACCCCGATCGGGACCGTGAAGAGCAGGAGCAGGCCGCCGAGGTAGAGCGTCGCGATGATCGCCGGCCGCGCGCCCGCGATCTCCGGATCCACCGACGGCGGGTTCGTCAGCAGCGTCTTGTCGAGGTACGGGAGGCCGTCCTTGAAGACGTCGACGAGGAGCGTCCCGAGCATCAGGAAGCCCACACCGAGCGAGAAGAGGAGCGCGAGCCTGAAGAGCCCGCCCTTCAGGGATCGGCTCATCGGCCGCTCATTCGTACACCTCGCGGTACTTGCGCACGAGCCTGATCGCGACGATGTTCATCACGAACGTCATCAGGAAGAGGGTCGCGCCCACGGCGAAGATCGTCTTGTACTCGAGCGACCCGGTCGGGACGTCACCGGCTCCTGTCGCCGCGATGAACGCCGTCATCGCTTCGGCCGCCTCGCGCGGATCGACCGTCAGGTTGGGCTGCTGCCCCATCGCGATCAGCACGATCATGGTCTCGCCGATCGCGCGGGAGATGCCGAGCACGAACGAGGCGACGATCCCCGAGACCGCAGCGGGCACGACGATCCGGGTGGCGACCTGCACCTTCGTCGAGCCGAGCGCGTACGCCCCGTCCCGGAGGTCGCGCGGCACCGCGCCCATGGCGTCCTCGGAGAGCGATGCAACGGTCGGGATCAGGTACACGCCCATGACAAGCCCCGCCGAGAGCGTGTTGAAGATGTCGACCTGGATGCCGATGTCCCGCAGCAGCGGCGTCACGAAGGTGAGCGCGAAGTAACCGAAGACGATCGTCGGGATGCCCGCGAGGATCTCGAGGGCCGGCTTGAGGAAGCCGCGCACGCGATCGCTCGCGTACTCGCTCAGGAAGATCGCGGAACCGAGCCCGAGCGGCAGCGCGACGAGTGCGGCCACCGCCGTCACGAGCAGGGTGCCGGCGACGAGCTGTAGGACGCCGAAGTGGGCCGGCTCGAAGAGCGGTGACCAGTCTGTCCCGGTCAGGAAGTCGACGATCGAGATGTCCTGGAAGAACTCGTAGGCAGGCACGAAGAGCGCGATCACGATGCCCACCGTCGTCGCGACGGAGATCAGCGCGCAGACGGCGAGGACGCCCTTGACGACGTCCTCGCCGTAGCGCCTGCGCCGGGCGCGAAGTCTTGGCCCCGCGCCCGCAGTGGCGTCCACCGAGGCCAACCCCTAGCCGGCTTCCTCGACCGCAGCCTCGAAGTCCGTCGTCGCCTTCTCGAGCTGCTCGTCTGTGAGCGGCACGTACTGGGCCGCCTCCGCGATCTCCGTCTCGTTGTTCAACGCGTACTCGACGAAGGCCGCTACCTCGGGCCTGCTGAAGGACTTCTTCTTCGCGTAGATGAAGAGGGGGCGCGAGAGCGGTGTGTACGTCCCGTTCTGCGCGTTCTCGACACTCGGCGCCACGCAGCCGTCGCCGCCGTCGATCTCGAGCGCCTTCAGCGTGTCCTGGTTCTCCTCGAAGTAGGAGAAGCCGAAGTAGCCGAGGCCACCCTTTTCGCCGGAGACGCCGGTGACCGTGTTGTTGTCATCCTCGCTCGCGGAGTAATCGGAGCGGCTGGCGCCCTCCTCGCCGTTGATCTCGTCCGTGAAGTAGTCGAAGGTGCCGGAATCAGTGCCTGCTCCGAAGAGTGCCAGTTTCTCGTCGGGAAACTTCGGGTCGACGTCCTGCCAGCTCTTCACCTTCGAGGCGGGCTCCCAGATCATCTTCAACTGCTCGACCGTGAGGCAGTCGACCCAGTCGTTGTCCTTGTTCACGACCACCGTCAGCGCATCGTTTGCGACCTGGAACTCGACGTACTCGATGCCGGCGTCCTTGCAGATCGCCGCCTCCTCGTCCTTGATCGGCCGTGACGCGTTCGAGAGATCGGTCTCGCCGCGGCAGAAACGCTCGAAGCCTCCGCCGGTGCCGGAGACGCCGACCGTGACCTGTACATCCGGCTCGACTTCCCGGAAGCGCTCGGCGGCCGCGGTCGTGAACGGGCCGACGGTGCTCGAGCCGTCGGCTTGGATGCGACCGGAAAGCCCTTCCCCGCCCGCTGAGGTCTCGGTCGTAGTCGTGTCGCCCGCCTCGTCGTCGCCGCGCCCGTCCCCGCCGCAGCCGCTGAGCGCCGCCGTCAGAACGAGGAGCAGGGCAAGCAAGATGGATTTCTTAGCGATTTGTCTCATGCCGTGAGTTTTTCGCCGGGTTCCCGCCACATGGGCTTCCGCCTGGTGAACATGAGGTGAAAGAATGGTAAAGAGAGCCGCCTAGCGTGTAGGGAAGCAGCAGCGCACCTCGAGGCCCCTGCCGGGGCCGCCACGCGCTTCCACGGTGCCGCCGGCGGAGGTGACGACATGCTTCACGATCGCGAGGCCGAGGCCGGTCCCGCGCGAGGCCCGCGAGCGGTCGGTGCGGTAGAAACGCTCGAACAGGCGGGGGAGGTCGGTCTCGCTCACCCCGGCGCCGTCGTCGGCGATGCTCAGGACAACCTGCTCCGGTGCGCGCTCGACCAAGAGACGGGCCGTCGTCGCAGGCCCTGCATACCGGAGCGCGTTCTCGGCGAGGTTCTGGGCGACCACACGCAACATCCGCGGCCGCACCTCGATCGCCGCGTCCGCGTCACCCTCGGCGGAGAGCGTGACACCAGCGCGGGCGGCCCGCTCGTCGAGATCGCTCACGACCTCGCGCAGCACCGGCATGATCGGCGTCGCGCCGAGCGAGACGACGCGCGCGCCCGACTCGAGCTCCGACAGGAACAGCACCTCGTCGATCAGCTCGCGGATCTGCTCCACCTCACGGCGGGCACCCTCGACGAGCTCCGCGACATTTTCGCCCGGAAGCAGCGCGAGCTCGAGCAGCGAGAGCAGCCGGGCGAGCGGCGTCCGCAGCTCGTGCGAGACGGCGGCGGTGAAGCCGGAGCGGAGCTCCTCGTACGCCGCTAGATCGCCGACCTGGGAGAGGTAGACCAGTTGCTCGGTCCTCCCGTCGACGGAGTAGGGAACGACGAGCGCACGCTCCCCGCGCAGCAGCTCCGGCGGCAGCTGCTCACCCTCCCGCACGCCCTCCAGCGACTGCCGCGCACGGCGGCTCGCCGCGATCACGCGCCCCTCGGCATCGAGCACGACGACTGCCTCCCGGCTTTCCTCGAGCAGCACCTGTCCTCGTACGGCGTCAACATCCACCCTCCCCTTGTAACACGCGGCTGTTCACCGCTTCGACACCACTTCTTCACCTGCTTGAGGCCGCGGCTCGTTGCATCATGTCGAGCGGTGGTGAAGGTCTTGATCATCGAGGACGACGACGTCATCGCCCAGGGGATGGCGCGTCACCTGACCGTGGCGGGCTTCGACGCTGTGGGTGTCGCGAACGGCGAGACCGGACTCGCACGCCTACGCTACGAGCAACCTGACGTCTGCGTGCTCGACCTGATGCTGCCGGCGCTCGACGGCTGGAAGGTGATCGAGCAGGCTCGAGGGGAGGGGATCGGCACACCGATCGTCGTGGTCAGCGCCCGCGGCACCGAGCACGACCGGATCCACGCGCTCGAACTTGGGGCCGACGACTACCTCGTGAAGCCCTTCTCGATGAAGGAGCTCGCCGCGCGCGTGGGCGCCGCCGCCCGGCGCGGAACGCGGGCGCAGGAGCCGCGGCGGGGGGAGGAGATCGAGATCCAGGAGCTTCGGCTCGACCCTCGGAACGTCCAGGCCTACGTGGACGGCGCGAGCGCCGAGCTGACCCCAACCGAGTTCCGGCTCATCTACGCGCTTGCACTCGACGAGGGTCGCGTCCTGACCCGGGACGAGCTGCTCCAGCGCGTCTGGGGTCGCCGAGCCTCGCACCGCGACCGTACCGTCGACGTGTTCGTGCGCAAGCTGCGCGAGAAGGTCGACCAGCGCGCCGAGAATCACACGTTCATCCAGACACGCTACGGCGTCGGCTACAAGCTCGAGGCGACGCCGAAATAGACCTGTCGCCGCGACGCGCGCGGTTGTCAGGGACTGTCCCTGGACGCGTCCCGGATCGACAGGTCGTTTGGGGGCTCGGCCAGAGCGGTAGTCACAGCCCGTGCTGACGCTCTATCAGGCCGAGTGGTGTCCGTACTCGCGACGCGTCCGCATGCGGCTGACCGAGCTCGGTGTCCCGTTCCTCGCTATGCAGGTCGAGCCGCGGCCGGAGGATCGCGAGGAGCTGCGCGAGGCGAGCGGCGACGACGCGATTCCCGTGCTCCTGACCGAGGGCGGGGAGGCAATCGGGGACGCCGACGAGATCATCGCGTGGCTCGACGAGCATTTCGCCGAGCCCGACACCGCCCGGGGTCACCGGGCGCAGGCCCGGGCGCACGGCGCCTGAGCGTTACGGAGCCCTCCCCACCCAGATCGTGACCAACCCGCCCTCGGGGGAACGCTCGGGCTGCTGATCGACGACGACCCCGACCTTGGAAGGGTCGTCGGTCGCCTCCTTCAGCACCTGCACCCGGAACCCCGCGGAGGTGAGCTGACTCCGCGCGTCCTGCTCCCGCTGTCCGACGACGTCGGGCACGGCCACGAGGGGCACCTGGTCGGGGCCGACCGAGATGTTGACCTGGACGGACTCGCCCCGCCTGAGGGTCGTTCCCGGCTGCCTCGCCTGCGCCACCACGCTGCCCACCGGATCCTGCTGGGAAGGGACGAACTGCAGGGAGGGCTTCAGGCCCACCTCGTGGAGAGCCCTCGTCGCCTGTGCCTGCGTCAGGCCGACGACGTCGGGCACGGTCGCCTGAGCCGGCGGTTGCGTCGTCGTCTGCCCGGTCGTCGTGCCCTGCGTGGTCGTCTGATCCGTCGTCGTTGCTTGCGTCGTCGTCGTCTGACCCGTTGTCGTCGACGCGGAACCCTCCTGCGCCACGTTGAGCCGCACCGTCGTCCCCGGCTTCGGCACAGCCCCGGCGGCAGGGTTCTGCGCGACGACGCTCCCGGTCGGCTCGTTCGACGGGACGGGGACGATGTTGACCTCGAAACCTGCCTGGCGAAGAATCGCGGTCGCCTCGGACACCTGCTGACCCACGACGTCGGGAACTGGCACCGGCTTTTGCCCCTTGGAGACCGTCAGTGCGACTGCCGAGCCCTCCTTGAGCTTCTCGCCCGCAGCGGGCTCCTGCTTGACTACGACACCTGAGGCCTCGGCCGCGAACACCTGCGTGACCTTCGACGTAAAGCCGGCCGCCTGGAGGTCCTCGAGCGCGTCGTTCAACTGCTCGCCGACGAGATCGGGCACGGTCTCGCGAGCAGGCCCCCGCGAGACCGTGAGCAGGACCGCCTCGCCCTCCGGCACCCGCGCGCCGCCCTCGGGCTTCTGGGCGAGCACGACGCCGGCGGGTTTGTTGCCGGCCCTACGACGAAGCTCTGACTCCAGCCCGGCCTCGCGAACGAGCTCCAGGGCGCGCGGCTCGCGCACGCCGACGAGCTCCGGCACCTCGACCTGCGCGACGGTCTGCGTCGTGGCAGCCTCATCGTCGTCGTCGTCCTGCGAGAAGTAGTAGACGGCGCCGAGGCCGCCGAGCACGAGTAGCAGCAACGCCAGCAGCCAGGGCCAGATCGTGGGGAACCGCCGCGGCGGCGGCACGGGGACACGCTCCCGTTCCTCGACCACGACCTGCGTCTCGGGCCCCGGCGTCCAGTCGGGGTCGACGAGTGTCTCATCGGGCGGTTCTGGAGGCCGCGGCATCCCGCTCTTCTTCCCACGTGCGACACGTTTCATGCGAGTCGGGTTTGACGAAAGCGGCATCGACTTCTGGAGCTTGGAGGTGCACCCGATCGGGAAGGAGCAGTACGTGCTCACGAGCGGCCCCAGCCTCTACAGCTTCGCGACCGTCGCCGGCTTCCTCGTCTCCTACATCCTCGCCGCCGATTGAGGGCCTACCGCACGCCGGACGAGTGTTTCGACGGGCTGCCCGGTTACGGTTACGAGCCGCACTATGTGGAGCAGAACGGCCTGCGTCTGCACTACCTCGACGAGGGAGATGGGCCGCCGGTGCTGCTCCTCCATGGCGAGCCCACCTGGTCGTACCTGTACCGGAAGGTGATTCCCGCGCTTGCAGACGTGCGGTCGATCGCTCCCGACTACTTCGGCTTCGGGCGCTCCGATAAGCCGCTCCGCCTCAAGGACTACAGCTACGACTTCCACTACCACTCGATCCGCCGGCTGATCGAGGAGCTCGACCTGCGTAGCCTCACCGTCGTCGTCCAGGATTGGGGCGGACCCGTCGGCCTTCGGTTTGCGGTGGAACAACCGGAACGCGTGGCGCGGCTCGTGATCATGAATACCGGCATCGGCGCCGGGCGAGCGCCCTCCGAGGAATGGCTTCGCTTTCGCGCCTTCGTGCGGCGCCACGGCGCCGAGCTCGTGCCGGGGAGACTCGTCCGGATTTCCTGCATCCAGCCGATGAGCGAAGAGGTCGAGGCCGCCTACAGCGCACCGTGGCCGGTGCCGGAGTCGAAGGCCGGCGTGCTGGCCTTTCCCGAGCTCGTGCCGACCGAGCTGGATCATCCGTCTGCAGCTGCGATGCTGCAGGTCCGGGAGGCGCTCTTACGCTGGGAGAAGCCGACGCTCGTCCTCTTCTCTGACTCCGACCCGATCTTCTCGCCCGAAGCAGCGGAGCGGCTCGCGTCCAGGATTCCGGGCGCGGGCGAGCCGGAGATCGTCGCGGGCGCAGGTCATTTCCTCCAGGAGGACAAGGGCGCCGAGATCGGCGCCCGCATCGCCCGCTTCGTCGCTAGCTCGCCCTAGGACGGTCGCCATCGCCCCTGCGGCGCACGAAGCCGGTATCGCGATCTGGTAAACTCGTAACCACGTTAATGATTAACGACGTTATTGCTGATCCACTCGCTGTCGCCAACCAGCTCCGTCCGGTGCTGCTCCGCCTGGCGCGCGAGCTGCGCAAGGAAACCGAGAGCCTGGGCGTGACGAGCCGACAGGTGACGCTGCTCTGGCTGATCAAGGCGAGTCCCGGCCTGAGCCTGCGCGAGCTCGCCGCAGAGGAGCGGATCTCCGCCCCCGCCCTCTCCGGGCACGTCGACCGCCTCGAGAAGGCAGGCCTGATCGAACGCGTGCGCGACGCGGACGACCGCAGGCGGGTCGGTCTCACGCTGACCGAAGCTGGCATGCGCCTGCTGAGGCGCGTCCGTGCCCGCCGGACGAGCTGGCTCGCCGAGCGGCTGCGCGAGCTCGAGCCCGATGAGGTCGCTGCGATCGAGGCTGCGATCGAGCCGCTGGGACACCTGCTCTGACCGCTCTGCTGCTCGCGCTCAACAACCGGACGTTCGCGAGCCTGCGACGGCACCGCAACTACCGGCTCTTCTTCACCGGCCAGATGGTCTCGGTCAGCGGCACGTGGATGCAGAACATCGCGCTCGCCTGGCTCGTGATCGAGCTGACGCACTCGCCGATCGCGGTGGGCGCGCTGGCGTTCTGCCGCTTCATCCCCTTCACGGTCTTCGGCCTCTTCGCCGGCGTCCTCGCCGACCGGATCGACAACCGCCGGCTGGTGATCACGACCCAGTTCGCGTCAATGGTGTTGTCCGCGATCCTGACCGTGCTCGTGCTGACCGGCTCGGCGACGCTCTGGCTGGTCTACGTACTCGCGACCCTCTCGAGCTGCGCGATCGTGTTCGACGCGCCCGGCCGTCATGCGCTCACGTTCCAGATGGTGGGGCGCGAGGAGTTGCCGAACGCGGTCGCGCTGAACGCGAGCCTCTTCAACGGCTCTCGCGTGATCGGGCCGGCGCTCGCGGGCGTCATCATCGCCGCCTGGGGTGTCGGCGTCTGCTTCGCGCTGAACACGATCAGCTTCCTCGCCGTGCTCACGAGCCTGCTGCTGCTGCGGCAGGAGGAGCTCGTGCCCGTCGCGCGGCAAGAGGAGCACTCGAAGGTCTTTCGCAGCATCCGCGAGGGTCTCTCCCACGTGCGCCACTCGCCGCAGATGCGCCTCGTGCTCGCAATCGTGACCGTGGTCAGCACCGTCGGCTTCAACTTCCATGTGATCCTGCCGCTACTCGCCTCCAACACGCTGAACGCAGGCCCCGAGGTCTTCGGCGTGCTGTCCGCCTGCTTCGGCGGGGGGGCGCTCCTGGGCGCGCTGCTCTCAGCAGCGTTCGGACGCGCAAGCTGGAAGGTGCTCGTGCTCGGGACGGGCGGGTTCAGCGCGTCGCTGCTCGCGCTCGCGACAGTCGACACGATCTGGCCGGCCGCCGCACTCCTCTTTGCCACCGGCACGTGCTTCACGCTCTGGACCTCGAACGCGAACTCGATTCTCCAGCTCGGCGCGCCCGACCATCTGCGCGGCCGGATCGTCAGCCTCTACCTCTGGGCCTTCGCAGGTCTCGCACCCGTCGGCGGCCTGCTGGCAGGCTGGCTGACCGACGTCGGCGGAACACCGCTCGCGTTCGTCGTCGCCGGTGGCACCGGCCTCGCAATGACGGTGCTGGCTGCGGGCGAGCTTCGCAAGCGGCGAAATGCCGCGACTGCCGCAGCCGTTTCGGCGTAGCCCCGAGCGCTAAGGAAACCCGTCCGAGAGGACGATCACACTCTTTGGATGCGTCGTTTTACATTTCCCTTACGTACCGGGCACGGCGCGCTGACCTTCTCCTTTGACAATCCGGGCATGAGGCTACGGCTCCCAAAGACGCTCTCGATGGTAGCGACCCTGCTCGCGTTGAACGCGGTGCTTCTGCTGGCGGCCCCCGCCTCCGCCCTTACGCGTGGACTCGAGGATCTCTTCTTCGGACCGAAGCTCGTGCGCGCGGAGGTGATCCTGCAGGACGCGGGCGGACTGCACGACTACCGGATCGACCGCGGCCGCATCCGCAACGTCACAGACAATTCCCTCACCCTGCTCGAGCGCGACGGAACCCTCGTCACGATCGCCGTCTCGCCCACCGCCCAAGTGCTCTTCCGCGGCAGGCGCGTCACGCTTACCGTGCTGCGGCGCGGAATGACGGCCACCGCGGTGCGCGAGGGCGACGGCCCTGCGCACATCGTGCAGGCCAGCCCGCGCAAGTGAGCAGCAGCACCGCACCGTTCGAGTCGCGAGTGTTGCTGGAGACTGCGACGGGCCCGCTCGTCCTGGTCGTCGAGGACGAGCTCGCCATCGGGCAGCTGATCCGGAGCTATCTCGGCGCGAGCGGTTATCGGGTCATGTGGGTGCGCTCGGGCGAGGAGGCCCTGGCGGAGCTCGGCCGGCACGAGATCAGGATCGTCGTGCTCGACATCAACCTCCCTGGGATCGACGGCTTCGACGTGTGCCGAGAGATGCGAAACCGCGGCGACATCCCGATCGTGATGTTGACGGCGCGTGACGAAGAGATCGACCGTGTCCTCGGCCTCGAGGTCGGCGCCGACGACTACGTCGCGAAGCCCTTCTCCCCCCGGGAGCTGACCGCTCGGATCAAGGCCGTTCTTCGGCGCACGGACGGACCAACGCGGCGTGACGTGCTCACGCTGAGCGACGTCGAGCTCCGCCGCGACGAGCGCGAAGTACGGGTTGGCGGGGAGCTCGTCGAGCTCACGGTGAAGGAGTTCGACCTGCTCGCGTGGCTCGCCGAGAACGCCGGCATCGTCTTTTCGCGCGACCAGCTGCTCGACCGTGTGTGGGGGATGACGTTCGAGGGCGGGACACGCACTGTCGACGTCCACGTCGCGCAGCTGCGGCGAAAGCTCGGCCGGCCGAAGCTGATCCGCACGGTTCGCGGCTCGGGTTACAAGGCCGCCCGCGAGTGACGCTATGAGCTTGCGGGCGCGGCTGTTCGCGGCGATTGCCGCCGCCGCGATCCTCTCCGTCGCGCTCGCGCTGGCGATCGGCGCCGCCCTGACGCGCAAGGCTGTCGAGCGGAACACGCTGCGCGACGTCAGCGCCCAGGCCGACCTGCTCGCCGAGCGCGAGCGAGCCGCCCTCCTGCCGTTCTCGCGCGTGGGCAAGCTCCAGCCGATCCTCGACCGGCAGCGCGAGCGGATCGTCCCGGCGAAGCTCGACGGCTCCTCCCCGTACCTCCCACCAGAGCGGGCCGCGCTCCTGCGCCGCGGCGTGCCGCTCGACGGCACGATCACGGTCGACGGGGAGCGCTCGTTCTACGCGGCGCGGCTCGTCGGCGGCAAGGGGTTCGTGCTCCTGCGACCGACCGACGTCGTCGCGTCGTCCTGGCAACCACACGCGCGCGGGCTTGTGATCGGTGCGCTCGCTGCCGGCGCGCTCGCGGCCGTCGTGGCCTTCTTCCTGGCGCGCGCGATCTCACGTCCGGTTCGACGCGTCGCCGAGGCGGCACGAACCCTTGCACACAACGAATCGCCGGATCCGATTCCGGAGGAGGGGGCGCGCGAGCTTGCCCTGCTCGCAGGGTCGTTCAACGAGGCGGCGGCGCAGCTCGCGCAGGCGCGGGCGGCCGAGCGGCAGTTCCTGCTCTCGGTCAGCCACGAGCTGAAGACGCCGCTGACGGCGATCCGCGGCTACGCCGAAGGGCTTGGCGAGGGCGTCCTCGACTCCGACGAGGCAGCGGAGACGATCCGGCGCGAGGCGGTACGGCTCGAGCGGCTCGTTCGCGACCTGCTCGACCTCGCGCGCATGAACAAGAGCGAGTTCAGCGTCCAGCGCGTGCCGATCGACCTCGGCGAAATCGTCCGCGAGGTGGCGCGACGCTACGAGGCGCAGGCGCAGGCGTTCGCCGTGGAGCTTCTCGTCTCCGCGAGCGGACCGGCGCCGGCCGTCGGAGACGCCGATCGGATGGTGCAGGTGGTGTCGAACCTCGTCGAGAACGCCCTTCGTGTGACGCCCTCCGGGGGCTCGGTTCGCGTCGTCGCGGAGCCGGGATCGATCGCGGTCGAGGACGACGGGCCAGGGCTGCCAGCGGCAGAGCTGCCGCGGGCGTTCGAGCGCTTCTACCTCTACTCTCGCTACGGCCGCGAGCGACCGGTCGGGACGGGCCTGGGTCTTGCGATCGTGAAGCAGCTCGCGGAAGGGATGGGCGGGAGTGTCGAGGCCGCGAGCGATCCCGGCAGGCTGACGCGATTCGTCGTGCGCCTGCCGGTGCCGAAAGCAGCTGTGCAGCTGGCGCGCGTCTAGCCGTTTACGCGCGTCTTACAACCGGCGAACGCTCGGTTGACGGGAGGAGCCAAGACTGCAGTCATGGAATTCTCCCAAGGAGGCACACGGATGAACCGCAAGCTGATCGTCACGCTCGTCTCGCTGCTCGCGCTGGTTGTCGTCAGCGTCGCGGCAGCGCACGAGATCACTCGCATCAAGGGAACGCCCGGCGACGACACGCTCACCGGAACCGAGGGCCCCGACCTGATCGTCGGCTACGCCGGCAACGACACGATCAACGCGCTCGGCGGCAACGACCGGGTCTTCGCCGGTAGCGGCAATGACACCGTCAACGGCGGCGCCGGCCGCGATCGGATGCGTGGCGGCGCAGGCGACGACGTCCTGAACGGCGGCGACGACAACGACCTCATTCGCGGCCGGGACGGCAACGACACCGAGGACGGCGGCAACGGCGACGACCGCATGTTCGGCGGACGCGGGGCCGACGTGCTGAACGGCGGCGAGGGCGACGACCGCCTGCACGCGATTGCGAATGACAACCAGGTCGACACGCTCGACTGCGGCCCCGGTAACGATCGGGTCTGGCTGAACAAGAACGAGTCGGACGTGGCTGTCAACTGCGAGCGCGTCTTCACGGTGACGATCACCCGCGCGGACGCCGAGGACAGCGAGGACGAGTAAGGCTCTCGGCTCCCCAACGAGAGACCCGGAGCCCGCCTATGGCGGGCTCCGGCGCGCTCGGTGACCGTGCGGTTCACCTGGGTGTCGTGTGTTCGTAGTTTGTGAATCTCTTCTTTAAGACGTTTTTCTCTTGCCGAAATCGAGAAAAATTGCTCTGTCAATTCAGCAGAGGAGTCGCATGGACAATACGAGAACCAAAAGAAGGATGTTTCGTGCCGTTCTACTCGTAGCGGCATTGACCTCGATGTCATTGGCAGGCTCGGCTCTCGCTGCGCCTCCTGCGAACACCGCTGCACCGACCATCACCGGCAACGCGCGCGTGGGCGAGACGCTGACGGCGCAGAACGGGACGTGGTCGAACAACCCGACGGCGTCCAGTACCAGTGGCAGCGCTGCAACGCGAGCGGTGCGAGCTGCGTGAACATCGCCTCGGCGACGCAGCGGACGTATACGGTCGCGGCACCCGACTCGGGCCGGACCCTGCGTGTCGTCGTGACCGCAGTCAACGCCGATGGCGCGACGAACGCCCGCTCAGCTCCAACGAGCGTGGTGCCGCCGAACGCCGGTCCGCAGAACAGTCAGCGTCCGTCGATCGAGGGCGAGGCTGCGTGGGCGAGGAGCTCGCACTCGACGTCGGCACCTGGAGCGGTGACCCGACCTCGTTCGCCTACCAGTGGCAGCGCTGCGACGTGGACGCGCTGAACTGTCTCGACGTCGGCGGCGCGACCGGCGAGACGTACGGCGTGCGGACTGCCGACGTCGGCTACCGCCTCCGGGCCCAGGTGACCGCGCGCAACGCTCAGGGGGCTGGGACGGCGACGTCGAACCTGTCGGCAGTTGTGGCGCCCGCGGTCCAGCCCAACAGCAGGCCGACGATCTCGTTCGTGTCGGTTCGGTTCCTCGGTAACCGGGTCTATGCGCGGTTCCGCGTCTGCGATGACGGTGGGCGGAACCTGACGATCCTCGCCACCGACTCCCGGCCGGGTCTGGTGTCGCTGACGCGGCGCTTCTCGACGAGGGCAGCCCCCGACCCGTGCGGCGTCTACACGCGGAGCTGGGTGCCCGCCCTGCGCTTCCGCGGCAAGGGTCGCTACACGATCACCCTGCGCGCGCGGGACACCGGAGGCTCGACGAGTGCTCCGGCCCGCAGGACGTTCGTCCGCTAGACAGCGGATCGAACGAGTGGAGGGGCGCCGCTGCGGGGGCAGCGGCGCCCCTCCACTTGAAACGCTTCAGCTCGACCGATCTGGATGATTCCTTTCGTGTGAACCTCCGGAGGGGTACGGTGTAGAGGCGAAACGGCTCCCGCTACGGCAACGATCGACGAACAGAAAGGGCTTGATGAGCTCGAGTTCAAAGCGACAGACGACGATGGCGAAGATGCAGCGCGAGCAGAGGCTAAGAGAGCGCCGCGTGGTGAAGCAGGAGAAGAAGCAGGCAGCAGCCGCCGCGCGCGCCGGGGAGGCGGCCGACGGCGCGCCCTCGGAGCCCGAGGTCGCTGACGAGACCACTGGCTGATCGGAACGCCCCTCGCCACCTAGATCGTCCAGGTATCGCTGCCGTGGAGGAGCGACTCGAGCTCGCCCTCGCCCTTCCCCTCCGCAATGCTGATCTGCTCCGCCATCAGCTCGTCGTAGACCGGCCGGTCGACGGCCCTGAAGACGCCCATCGGGGTCGCACCGATCGCCTGCTGAGTCATCCGGCTGAGCGCGAACGCGTGCGCAGGCTCATGAGCGTGCGCGTCGTGCACCAGCAGGCCAGGCTCCAAGGCCGCGACCACCTCCGGGGAGCCGTCCGGGAGCAGCCGCACGCCTTTGTCTCCCCAAGTGATCGGCTCGCCGTGCCTCAAGTACAGCCGGTTCTCCTTCTGCTCGCGGACGAAGTCGAACGCGTTGTCGTTGTAGATGTTGCAGTTCTGGTAGATCTCGATGAAGGCTGAGCCACGGTGCCCGGCGGCCGCTCGCAGCACCTCGGTCAGCTCCTTCTTGTCGGTGTCGATCGCCCGGGCGACGAAGGTCGCCTCGGCGCCGATCGCAACCGACAGTGGGTTGAAGGGCTGGTCGAGCGAGCCCATCGGCGTTGACTTCGTCACCTTCCCGAGCTCGGACGTCGGAGAGTACTGGCCCTTCGTCAGCCCGTAGATCCGGTTGTTGAAGAGCAGGATCTTCAGATTGACGTTGCGGCGCAGCGCGTGGATCAGGTGGTTGCCGCCGATCGAGAGCGCATCGCCGTCGCCGGTCACGACCCAGACCGAGAGATCCGGCCGAGAGACGCTCAACCCCGTCGCGATCGCAGGCGCCCGGCCGTGGATCGAGTGCATTCCGTAGGTCTGCATGTAGTACGGAAAGCGCGCCGCGCAGCCGATGCCGGAAACGAAGACGATGCGCTCCCGCTCGAGCCCGAGCTCGGGCATGAACGACTGAATTGCGTTCAGGATCGCGTAATCGCCGCAACCCGGACACCAGCGCACCTCCTGGTCTGACTTGAAGTCCTTCGCCGTCAGCGTCAGCGTCTTGCCGTCACCGTTCTCGCTCATACGGCCACCGTACGCGCAGCAGGACCCCCGCGGAGCTCGCCCGCCCCGAGTGCCGCGACCGAGGCGAACAGCGCGAGGCTGACGAGAACGAGCGGCGTGTACAGCGCGTGCGCGTTCCAGGTCTGCGGCTCGCCGAGATAACCCACGACGCCCCCGGCGCCGATCGCCGTCAGCAACCCCGTCGCCACGCGATGCTGCGGTACGAAGAACGCGAGCACCGCCATCGTCATGATCAGCGGCAGCGGCGGCGCAATCGCGGTTCCGCGCCAGAGCAGGAACTCCCCGAGGACATTGCCACTGTCGCCATCGAGGATCCCGGCGAAGTCCGCGGGCAGGCCGCGGTCGATGGACACGAACGCGGCGACGGCGCTCGTCGCGACCGCGAGCAGCGTCACCGTGCGGAGGCTCATGCATCCACCATGGTCACGATCGCCTCGGCCAGCTCGGCCGCCTTGAAGGGCAGCCCCCGCACGCGGTTGTAGCCAGCGGCGTCGACGAGGAACTCGGCCCGCACGAGCTTCAGCAGCTGGCCGAGGTTCATCTCAGGCACAAGCACCTTCTCGTAGCTGCGCAGTACCTCGCCCGTGTTGCGCGGAAACGGATTGAGGTAGTGCAGGTGCGCCTGCGCGACGTTCACTCCCTCGCGACGCACGCGCTTGACGGCGGCTCCGATCGGGCCGTAGGTCGAGCCCCAGCCAAGCACGAGTGTGTCCGCGCCATCGGGATCGTCGACCCCGAGGAGCGGGATGTCGTTGGCGATCCCGGCCACCTTCGCCGCACGAAGCCGCGTCATCAGGTCGTGGTTGTCCGGGTCGTAGGAGATCGAGCCTGTCACGTCCGCCTTCTCCAGCCCGCCGATCCGATGCTCGAGCCCGGGCGTCCCCGGCAGCGCCCACGGCCGCGCAAGAGTCTCCGGGTCGCGCGCATACGGCATGAACTCGCCGTCTGCTGTAGCGGCGAAGGTCGTCGAGATGTCGGGCAGCCCCGCCACGTCCGGAATCAGCCACGGCTCCGAGCCGTTCGCGAGGTACGCGTCCGAAAGCAGGTAGACAGGCGTGCGGTACTTGAGCGCGATCCGCGCCGCCTCGATCGCCGCGTGGAAGCATTGCGAGGGCGTCGAGGCCGCGATCACGGGCACCGGGCTCTCGCCGTTCCGCCCGAACATGACCATCAGCAGGTCGGCCTGCTCTGGCTTGGTCGGCATACCGGTCGATGGTCCGGCACGCTGGATGTCGAGGATGACGAGGGGCAACTCGAGCGTGATACCGAGCCCGATCGTCTCCGCCTTCAACACGACGCCCGGCCCGGCCGAGGTCGTGACACCCAACGAGCCCCCGAAGGCCGCGCCGAGCGCGGCTCCGACCGCAGCGATCTCGTCCTCGGCCTGAAAGGTCCTGACGCCGAAGGACTTGTGCCGCGCCAGCTCCTCGAGAATCGACGACGCGGGGGTGATCGGGTAGGCACCGAGAAAGAGGTCGAGTCCTGAGAGCTTCGAGGCGGCGATCAGCCCGTATGCAAGCGCCGTGTTGCCCGTGATCTGCCGGTAGGTGCCGGGGGCGAGCTTTGCCGGGGCGATCTGGTAGGAGACGGCGAAGTCCTCGGACGTCTCGCCGTAGGCGTACCCGGTCTTGAACGCTGTCGCGTTCGCCTGCGCGATTTCAGGCCGCTTGCCGAACTTCTTCTGGATGAAGTCCAGCGTCCCCTCGGTGGGCCGGTTGTAGAGCCATGACATCAGCCCGAGAGCGAAGAAGTTCTTCGAGCGCTCCGCCTCGCGCGATGTGACGCCCTCGATCCCCTTCAGCCCCTCGACCGTCATCGAGGTCAGGGCGACCGGATGCACGTGGTAGTCCTCGAGCGAGCCATCCTCGAGCGGGTTCGTCCCGTAACCGGCCTTAGCGAGATTGCGCTCCTTGAACTGGTCCGTGTCGACGATCAATGTGCCGCCCTTCGGCAGGTCGCGCAGGTTCATCTTCAGCGCAGCCGGGTTCATCGCGACGAGCACGTTGGGCGCGTCGCCCGGCGTGAGGATGTCGTGGTCGGCGAAGTGGAGCTGGAAGCCGGAGACGCCGGGCAGCGAGCCTGCCGGCGCGCGGATCTCGGCCGGGAAGTCGGGCAGCGTCGAGAGATCGTTCCCCATCACGGCCGTCTCGCTCGTGAAGCGATCGCCCGCGAGTTGCATCCCGTCGCCCGAGTCGCCCGCGAAGCGGATGATCACGCGGTCGAGCTGCTCTACGGCTTTCGCCATTGGTGTAGGTATAGCGCAGAGGCGAGGCTATCGGGTGCCCCCGACGAGGGCGAGCGCGAAGCCGTCCCAGCCCTTACTGCCGACGGTCTGGATCGCCGTCGCGCTCACGTCCGGCTCGTCGGCAAGGAGGTCGAAGAAGCGGCGGACGCCCTGGACGCGCCGATCCTCGCTCGTCGGGTCGACGACTGCGCCGCCGCGGACGACGTTGTCGGCGACGATCAGCGTCCCCGGCCGGGAGAGCCGGATCGCGTTGCGGAAGTACTCCGGGTTCTCGGCCTTGTCGGCGTCGAGGAAGATCAGGTCGAACGGCCCTTCGAGGCGCGGCAGGCTCTCGAGCGCCGGGCCGAGCCGCAGCTCGACGACGTCGGTGAGCCCTCCCGCGGCGACGTTCGACCGGGCGAGCTCAGCGGCTGCCGGATCGGCCTCCAGCGTGACCAGGCTACCGCCCTCGGGCAGCGCCCGCGCGAGCCAGATAGTGCTGTAGCCGGCGAGCGTGCCGAGCTCGAGGATCCGCCGGGCGCCGACCGCCTGAGCCAGCAGCTGCAGCAGCTTGCCCTGGTTCGGCGCGACGGCCGCGTCGCCGCCCGCGAAGGCAGTATCGAGGACCGAGTCGGGCCGGACGAGCCGGTCGACGAGGTAGCGGTCGACCTTCGTCCACTGCTCCTGCATCAACCCGCGCGCACCCGCACGACGGAGATCCCCCACGCCGCGCCCGACTCGAAGAGCGCGTCTGGGTCGACCTCGTCGCGCCAGCCGAGGAAGTGGCGCTCCGGGTTGGCGGCCGTGGCGCCCATGACCGCGAGCCGGTCCGCGGGAGGATCCTCCTCGACCCCGCGCTCGAGCTCGTCGAGCCGGCGTTCTGCCTCCTCGGCCGCCGGGCCCTCCATGTAGCCGCGCGGCATCGTCGTCAGGCCTCCGCGAGCAGCGCCTCGAGGTCGAGCCGCTCGGTGGTCATCAGGATCTCGCCGCTCGGCGTACGCGGCCACTCCTCCTGCGGACGGTCGCGATAGAGCTCGAGACCGTTGCCGTCTGGATCGGCCAGGTAGATGGCCTCACTGACACCGTGGTCGGAGGCACCGCTGATCGGGATCTTCGCCTCGACCAGCCGCCGGAGCGCGTCAGCGAGCGTGCGCCGGTCGGGATAGCGGATCGCAGCGTGGAAGAGGCCGGTGTGCCCAGGCGGCGGCGGGGCGCCGCCGCGGCTCTCCCAGGTGTTCAGGCCGATGTGATGGTGGTAGCCGCCGGCCGAGATGAACGCGGCCTGGTCGCCCATGCGCTGTTGGAGCTCGAACCCGAGGACACCCACGTAGAAGCCGAGCGCCCGCTCGATGTCGGCGACCTTCAGATGGACGTGGCCGATATCCACGCGCGGGTCGATCGGCGTGCTCACGCCGTCAACTCTAGACGCGCGGTGCGCTCAGGCACGCTCGCCCGCGAGTGCCCAGAGCACGAAGGCGAGCCAGTGGACGCCGATCACGTCGGTCTGGATGCCGAGGGCGAGCACCGCAGCCAGCGCGGCACCGAGCCAAGGCGCTCGCGGCAGGGTGCGCCGGAGGAGCGACAGGTTCCACGCGATGAAGACGAGCATCCCGAGCAGGCCGAGGTCGACTCCGAGCTCCGTGTAGGTCGACTCGCCTGCCTTGATGTCGGCACCGGTGCGCTTGGCGGTCACGCCGGCATTCCCCAGCCCAAACCCCTGCGGATGCTCGACAACCGTCTCGATCCCGTCGCGAAGGCTGTCGAGATGGCTGTCGATGGAGGACTCCCTCCGGCTGAAGGGGTCCTCGCTCGTTTCCTCCTCGCGACCCCCCGCGCGCTGGATCTTCAGCTCGGAGGGAGTAAACCTCGTTTCCGGGGCGATGTCCGGGTACGCGCGGATGAAGAAGAACGAGGTCGCGAGCAGCACAGCGGCAGCGGCAACGGGCCACCAGGTGCGCAGGGCGTATGCGAGCACGAGCAGTGCGAGCAGGAGCGCCGCGAGTGTGGTGCGCGAGTAGGTGAAGAGGAGACCCACGAGCAGCACGCCACTGAGCACCGACAGCCACCGCGACCCGCGCCACGTCGTCGCCGCGAGGATGGCCACGAGGAGGAGGTAGGCCGTGGCCAGCGGGCTGAGAAACGTCGAGACGAGTCGGCGCAGCGGCCGCTCGTCGCCCGTGTTGTAGACGAAGTTCTCCGGTAGCCCCGAGAGGCCCCGGCCGTAGTCGAGTCCGAGTTGCTCCCTGAACCAGCCCGGAGCCCCGGAGTCGCGCCAGAACTGGAGCGACACCGCGTAGATATCGAGCAGTCCCCACACCACGACGGCGCTCGCCGTGGCCACGATCAGGAGTGCGATCCGACGCAGCTCGTCACGTCCGAAGTGGAGGCTGCGCCCGAGGAAGAAGGCGGCGACCGGGGTGAGATCGTGGCGGGCACCGAAGAGCACGCCCCTGGCCGAGGCCTCGCCGCCGAGCCAGTCCTGTGGGATCAGGGCATAGAGGACGACGATTGCTGCGTACGCCAGCGCAAGCGAGTCGGTGACGGTGCCCTTGTAGGGGAGTCCGCGCTGCCGCCAGACGACGAGTCCGAGCGCGACCGCGAGGAGCGCTTCCTTCCAGGCCGAGACGATGTCGAGCGCCACGCCCCGCACCCCGAGCTCCCACAGTTCCGCCATGACCAGGTTGTGGAGTGGCAGACCGACGACGAACGCGTAGAGGGCATAGCGAGGGAAACGCTCAGTCAACGATCGCCGCCAGGGTCAGGCCGAGGTTGACGATCCGCGTCCCGGGAGGGAAGAGCTCCCTGAGCTCGCCCGGTCGGAGCAGGTGATTCTCCTTCGCCCAGGGCTTGCGGATCAGCTCGTAGGCGCGGTGAGCGACGGGTTCGGGCAGCCAGTGCACGAGCGGCATGCGGGTGTGCACCTCGATTGGAAACCAGCGGTTCGGCGTGGCGACGAAGGCGCGGGCGGCGACCCGGAGGATCTCGTCGACGAAGCGCCGCTGCGCCTCGCGCCGCCCCACGTGCTCGATGACCGCGTTCGAGAAGACGACATCGAAGGAAGCGTCCTCGAAGGGGAGGTTCAGCGCGTCCCCCTGAACGTAGCGCGCCGCCGGATAGCGCTCTGCGAACGTGCGGCCCTCGTGCTGCCCGAGCGCGGTGACCTGTTCCTGCCAGGGGTAGACCTCCTCGAAGAAGTTGAGCGTGCGGCAGTGGTCGGTCTCGCCGAAGCCGAAGTCGTCGACGCCGACGTCGAGGACGGTCGTGTCGGCCGTCGGCCGCATCGTCTCCATGAACAGATCGAACTTGCGGCGGCGCGAGCGGAGCGAGATCGCATCGGTGAGGCGCATCTGGGGACAACAGTAAGGTGGCTTGATGGTCGAGGAGGTGGTGAGGCCGCGCGGTCCGTACTCGCTCCGCCTCAGCGCGCGCACTGATGGCTATGCGACGCCCCTGCCGGGCGGCGGCCGCGGAGAGGCCCGGCAGCGACGCGACGGCGCGGTCGTGCTGCGGGCGCCCGACGAGACGGGGCTCGAGCTGCTGTGCTTCATGCTCGCGTTGGAGGCCGACCACAGCGAGTTCGTGCGGCGCTTCCGCTCGGATCCCTTGCTGGCGCGATCGATCCGCGACCTTCACGGGTTGCGGCCCCTGCGCCTGTCGACAGTCACGCAGGCGGTCGTGCGCGCGATCTGCGGTCAGCTGATCGAGGCGCGGCGGGCGCGCGCAATCGAGCGCGCGATCCTGCGGGCGTGTGGAGACGGAGCGCCCACCCGCGAGACCGTCGGTGCGCTGTCACCGGCGCAGTTGCGGAAGCTCGGTCTGGCAACGTCGAGGGCGGCGACGCTCATTCGCCTCTGCCGGACGCTCGAGCTCGAGCGTCTGCGCAGCCTGCCGCTCGAAGCGGTCGAGGCCCGGCTCCTGCGCGAGCGTGGGATCGGCCCCTGGTCGCTCGGCGTAATCGGGCTCGAGGGGCTGGGCAGCTACCGCTACGGCCTCGTCGGTGACCTGGGTCTCGTCAAGCTCTGCTCGGCGCTGCGGGGAAGATGGGTTGACGGGTGGGAGACAGCTGAGCTGCTGGAGCCGTACGGGGAGTGGGCCGGGCTCGCGGGCGTCTATCTGATGCGCGGTTGGGCGACCGGTCTCGTTCCCGGCGCAAACAGCGACCGCGCGAGGCTCGCACGTGTCGAGGCTCGACGGGCGGCCTAACCGCCCTAGACTCCGACAATGGTCGACGAGCGACGCATCGCGATTCTCGGAGCCGGGAGGATCGGCGAAGCGCTCGTCAGCGGGCTGCTCTCGTCCGGCTGGCGCGACACGAGCGACATCACCGCATCCTCGCGCAGAGAGGAGCGGGTCGCGGAGCTGCGCGAGAGGCACGGGATCCAGGCGACCCAGTCGAACGCGGAGGCGGTGGCCGGGGCAGCACTGATCGTGATCGCCGTCAAGCCGCAGGACATCGAGGCGCTGCTCGGGCAGATCGGGCCTCTGATCCAGCCGGACCAGACCGTGCTGACGATCGCGGCAGCGATCTCGACCGCGGCGATCGAGCGTCAGCTCGGGGCCGGCGTCCCGGTCGTACGCGCGATGCCGAACACGCCGTCCACGGTGCATGAGGGGATCGCCGGTCTATGCGCCGGGGCTCACGCAGGTGAGGAGCATCTGAAGCTGGCGGAGGAGGCGCTCCTGCACCTCGGGGCCGTCGTGCGTGTTTCCGAGCCCCACATGGACGCGGTGACCGCGGTGTCGGGCTCGGGCCCGGCGTACTTCGCCCTCCTCGCAGAGGCGATGATCGAGGCCGGAATCCTGCTCGGCCTTGCCCGCGAGGTCGCGACGCAGCTGGTCGTCCAGACGATGCTCGGGACGGCGAAGCAGCTGCGCGACGAGAAACTGCACCCGGTCGAGCTGCGGGAGATGGTTACCTCGCCTGGTGGCACGACGATCGCGGCGATCCGTGAACTCGAGCAGGCGGGCGTGCGCGCCGCCTTCCTGAACGCGATTCAGGCCGCGATGGATCGCTCCAAGGAGCTTGCCCGCGGCGAGGGCGTATGACCGTCGACGTTCGGGTGCTCGAGAATCCGGCGCAGGCGGCGGCGGAGCTGCTTGCGGAGAGGGCGGTTCCCGGCGCTCAGCTGGCTCTCTCCGGAGGCAACACCGTCGGATCGGTCTACGAGCTAGCGGCGCGACTCCAACCGCGCTGGCGCGATGTCGACGTCTGGTTCGGCGACGAGCGTTGCGTACCGCCTGACGACGAGCGCTCGAACTACCGGCTGGTGCGCGGGCGGCTGCTCGACGCGCTTGCCGTGCCACCGCAAGTCCACCGAATTCGTGGCGAGCTGCCGGTTGACGAGGGTGCGGCGGCGTACCAGGCGGAGCTCGCGGGCGTGACCCTCGATTTCGCCTTGAACGGCATCGGCCCCGACGGGCACACGGCCTCGCTCTTTCCGAACGCAGCGGCGCTGGAGGAAACGGAGTTGCGGGCCGTTGCCGCCGAGCCCGGCCTCGCGCCGCTCGTCCCCCGCGTGACGCTGACGCCGCCGGTCTTCGCCGCGAGCGGGCTGTTGCTCTACCTCGTCATCGGCGAGGCGAAGGCGGAAGCGGTGCGCCGTTCCTTCGCCGCCGAACCGAGCACCGACACCCCAGCGAGCCTTATCCGCGGCCGCACGAGCGTCGCGCTCCTCGACGACGCAGCCGCGTCTCTCCTCGACAGGTAGCCCCCCAGCTCCCGCGGACATGCCCTGCCAGGCCACGTCCAGGGACTGTCCCTGGCCACGGCCTTCGCGGACGTGTCTGAGGTGTGAAAAAACAGCAACAATGTTTCCACACAGCGCCGGCCCAGGGTGTGGGTGGTGTCTCCTAGAACCTAGAGCTCCGCCTGCTCGAGATCTGCGGTGGCCGGACCCTCGGTCACCCGGCCTTCGGCGGTGAAGCGAGAGCCGTGGCAGGGGCAGTCCCACGTGTGCTCGGCCGTGTTCCACCGGACGATGCAGCCGAGGTGCGTGCACCTGGCGGAGAGGATGTGCAGCTCGCCGTCCTCGTCCCGGGAGACCGCGAGACGCCGTGTACCCGACCGGATGACTGCACCCTCGTTTGAGCCGAGCTCGTCAGGATGTCGCTCCCCCGGACGCAGCCGGTCGCCAACGAAGCGAGCCCCGACCGCCAGGTTCTCCCTCGCGAACGCCTTCGCGGAGCGGCGGGGGTCGATGCGGCTCGCGTCATAGAGCTCGGCCCAGGGATTCGCGCGGCCGAGGATCGCGTCGGTGATCATCATCGCCGCCAAGGTCCCCTTCGTCAGCCCCCACTTCGCGAAACCGGTTGCCACGTGGACGTGCCCGGACCGTCGGGTGAGCTGCCCGATGTAGGGCAGATCGTCGACAGGCACGTAATCGTGCGCCGACCAGCGGTACCGCACGTTCTCCAGCCCGAAGCGCTCCGAGAGGAAGCACTCGAGCGACGCGTAAGGGCGGCGGGTGTCCTCCTCGACACCGGGCTTGTGGCCTTCGCCGCCTACGATCAGAACCCGCCCGACACCGTCGGGCGCCGTCCGGATCGAGCGCCTCGGGGCCGAACTCGAGATGTACATCCCCTCCAGCGCCGTCTCCGCCTGGGCGGCGACGGCATAGGACATCGCCGGGTGAGCCTTGGCGAAGTAGAGACCCCGGTCGAGGAAGGGCAGATGAGTCGCGACGACGACGTCGCGCGCATGAACGAGACCACGGTCGGTGCGGACGAGGCCGTCCCGGACACCGAAGGCACGCGTCCACTCGAAGAGGTGGCTGCCCTCGCCGGGAATAGCCGCAGCCAGCGGAAGCAAGTACTTGCGCGGATGGAACTGCGCCTGGCGCTCGAGCCGCACGGCACCGGCGACCGGGTAGGGAAGCGGCGTGTCGGTGATGAAGGAGGCGTCGAGTCCGGCGGCGCGGGCAGCCTCCGCCTCGTCGCGCAACTGTGAGACATCCTCTGGCCGCTCGCTGTAGACGTAGTTCTCGGTCCGCTCGAAGTCGCACTCGAGCCCGCGTTCCTCGACGAACGCCGCGATCCTGGCCAGCCCGGCCTCGTTCGACTCGGCGTACGCGCGGGCCGTCTCCGGGCCGAAGCTGGAGCGCAGCCGCGCGTAGATCAATCCGTGTCCGGATGTCAGCTTCGCGGTCGTGTAGCCGCTCACGCCTTCGGCGATCCGCTTCGACTCGACAACTGCGACGGTCTTTCCCGCCTCCTTGAGCAGGGTCGCGGCGGTCAGGCCCGTGATGCCCGCGCCCAGCACGGCCACGTCGACTGTCACCTCGCCGTCGAGAGGCGGGTGGTCAGTTTGCGGCGTCGACGCGACCCAGAGTGACGGCTGCACCAGATCGACCTACCCCGTGGCTGAAATCTCAGTCGGGGAGCAGCGGCGACTGCAGCTCAGCCGCCATCCCGCGGCGGCCCGCCAGCGCCTGGAACACGAGGACGGTGTCCGCGACCGGAACGTCCTCGAGATATTCCGTCCGCGTCTCGAACGACTCGAGGACGTCCTCGACAGCCTCGATGTAACCGACTTCGTCCCCGGCCGCGATGAACGCCAGCGCATCGGCGACCCGGCCGGGAAAGTCCTCGTGCGTTCGCGCATGGTCGGCCTGCGCGCGCGCTTCCGCCCACTGGCCGAGCACGAGCAAGGCAAGCGCCGCTGCATAGCGGCCGATCGGCGACTCCGATTCCGCCGCGCCCAGTTCGAGCGCCCAGCGTGCGTCGGTCGCCGCCCCCTCCCAGTCTCCGGCGAGAATGCGCGCCTTGATCGCTCCGATCGGGCGGCCCCAGCTTCCCGGTGGGGCGTGCTGCCAGCTCTCGCGGTACCGCTCGGCAGACCGCGCGAACCACTCATCGCCATCCTGGCCGGCCATCACTGCACTCAGTGCTGCAGCGCCTGCAGCGTTTCCCATCCGCGTCAGCTGCCGCTGACGGGCATCCGACTCCTCGGGGAGGCGCCGCTCGCCGTCCTCGTACCGCTCGCGCGCACGCTCCAGGCGATCGCTCCAGCTCGGCATGCCCGCAGTATTCCGATCCGCGCACGCGAGCGGACGACCGGAGAATCAGTTATGCTTTTTGGAGCGCAGTTCGTCTTGCAGCAGTCGTACGAGCGCGCGGACCCTCGAGGTAGCGGCACCGCCAAAGGTGCTGCGCACATGTCAGAAGCGACACTGAACCCGACACTCACGTCGGACGCGGCGGACGGCTTGCTCGCCGACGCGCTCCGAGCGCAGGAATGGGCAAAAGAGCCCTTCCTTCATCCCGGCGAGGATCCGGGCGAGGTACTCGCTCCCGGAACGGCCCGGGCTGCTGCACTCGACGAGGCGCTGGCGGAGATTTCCTCGGACCGACGAGCGCCATCCGCGCGCTGGAAGGTCCGTTTCGGTCTCATGCTCGGCCTCGAGCGCGTGCTCTCCTCGAAGCCGCCCACGACAGCGGCGGGCACCGAGCTTCGCAAGCACCAGGTGGACGCGCTAGCCGGCATGCTCACCGAGCTGATCGCGGCCACGCAGCGCGATGCGCTGGACGAGGAGAACGGCAACGGCCCGGCAGCGGAGGCCGAGCGGGAGGGAGAGGAGCTCGAAGAGGAGGACGAGCTCGTCACCGAGGAGGGCGACGACGAGGAGGAGCTCGGCTTCACCGGCGAAGATCCCGGCGCCTCGCGCCGCTACCGCTTCCGCCATCCCACCGCCTCCGGCAAGACGATCGCCGCGGCTGGCTTCGTCGAGTCGGCAAGAGCGCTCGGTGTCTTGATCCTCACGCACCGACGCCTCCTCGTCTCGCAGTTCCAGCGTGACCTCACCGCAGAGGGGTACGGCGACCGGTTCAGTGACGTCATCGAGCAAGGGCGAGAGCCGCTGCAATCCAATCCGATCACCATCCAGACATACGCCTGGTTCGCGCGCCACGTCGGCTCCATCTCCCGCGACGCCTACCAGCTGGTGATCTGCGATGAGGCGCACACGGCACTCGGCGAGAAGACGAGCGCCGCGATCCGGAGCTTCCCCGAGCCGCTCTATATCGGCATGACGGCGACCGAGCAGCTGATCGCGAAGCAGGTCTCGGACGTCTTTCCAGCCTCGGTCGACGACCTCCCGCTCGCGGACGCCGCCCGCCGCGGGCTGATCGCACCGCTCCGCTCGATGCGGGTGCCGCCGGCCGCGGCGATCAACTCCGTTCCGATCGTGGGCGGCGACTTCGAGGAGCGCGCCCTCGCGGCCGCGCTCGACCACCAAGCCCTGAACCAGGCCGCCGCAAGCCTCTACCGCCACCTCTTCGACTCGACCCCGGGCATCGTCTACGCCGCCGGCGTCGACCACGCGTACAACCTGGCGCAGGAGTTCCGGGCGGCGGGCATGAAGGCTGAGGCCGTCTCGGGACGAACACCGCCGGTCAAGCTCGCGGAGACCCTTGCGGCCTACGAACGCGGCGAGATCAACGTGCTGATCAACGCCATGCTCCTCGCGGAGGGCTGGAACTCGCCGCGCGCGACGGTCTGCATGCACCTCGCGCCGACGGCATCGAAGCGCGTGTACCAGCAACGGATCGGCCGGATCATGCGGACGCACCCCCGCAAGGAGGCTGGGATCGTCGTCGACTTCGTGCCGAAGTCCTCGACGCACACCGACCGCGTGATCTCGCTGCACTCTCTGCTCGACGCCGACTTCTACCGTGAAGGCGCACGCGTCACACCGGCGCCCCGACGCCGCGTGCAGCGCCGGGCCCGCCGCAAGCTGTCGCCGGCGCCGTGGCTCGTCCCGGTCACGCCCGACGTCGCCCGGCGGCTGGCGGTGATCCAGCGCGAGTGGCAGCGGATCGACCCGAAGTACTTGGACGAGGACGAGCAGCGCTACTGGGCGACGATCGCCGGCCGCCAGATCCGCTTCGACCAGCGTGCCGAGTTCGCGAAGAAGTTCGCGGAGGGCCGCGCCTCGAGAGCCGCGCTCGAGACCTTCCTCTCGATCTGTGCCGCCGAGAACCCGAACCGGCGGCTGCGGATGACGGCGCTCCAGGACCGCGTCTCCATGCTCGTCGACCGGGCCGACTACGACGACCTCGTCACGTTCGTCTCGCAAGCGCCTCCGTGGGAGAAGGATCGGGCTGCGGGCGTCCGCATCCTCCTGCGCGCAATCGGCGAAGGGAAGGCGAACGCGCCAGACCAGATCCTCCAGCGTTGGACATGGAAGCTCGCCAAGACCACGAGGAAGCTCCAGGACCGGCGCGCAAGCGCAGAGTTCCCAGAAGCCAAGCGCCTGCTCGGCGCTGTTGCGAACTCGCGCGGGCACCGGCACGAGGAGAATGTCGGGCGGCTCGTGCAGGTGGCGAAGGCGCTGCCACTGGAGGTCGGTGTTGCACTGCTCGCCTCTTCCGACGGCTACACACCGCGGGCAAACTCCGCCCTCGATGACGCTCGCGAGGAGCTCGGTGAGACGCCCGACATCGCGAATGCCCTGGCCGTCAACTTGCCCGCGCCGAAGGCGCCCACAAGGAAGTCTCGCCGCCGCCGTAGGCGCAAGAAGGGCGCTGCGACGGAGCAACAGGGTCAGCAAGCGCCGGAGGCTACACCCGCGCTGACGAACGGCGCATCGGGGGCTGCGGACGGAACCACATCTGGCGCAAGTGCGCCGGGTAAGCCCCGCCGGCGGCGCCGGCGAAAACCGGCCGCCGCGAACGACGGGAGCTCCGGCGGCTCGCCGGAGACCGTAACGCCCTCGTAATCTCCCCCGGCTACCGTGTCCGAGCGTGCTCCTGCTGCTCGGAATCGGCTTCATCGCCGGTGTCGTCACGGCGCTCTCACCGTGCGTCCTCCCCGTGCTCCCCATCGTGCTCGCGGGCGGCGCCACGGGCCGCCGGCCGCTCGCGATCATCACCGGGATCGTCCTCAGCTTCACCGTCTTCACGCTCTTCGCGGCCTGGCTCCTCGAGCTCGCCCGCCTCCCGGAGGACTTCCTGCGGAACCTGGCGATCGCACTGCTCCTGCTCGTGTCTCTGTCGCTGCTCTGGCCACGGATCGGAGAGCTGCTCGCCCGGCCGCTGCAGTTCCTGACCCGGCGTGGGCCCGGCGACCTCGGCGGCGGGTTCCTCCTCGGCGTGAGTCTGGGCCTCGTGTTCGTGCCCTGCGCCGGTCCGGTTCTGGCTGCCGTCACGGTGGTCGCCGCGAAACGCGACGTGGGGCTGGAGAGCCTGCTCTTGACGCTCTCGTACGCCGCGGGCGCAGCCCTGCCGATGCTCGCGATCGCAGTGCTCGGCATTCGCGCCGGCCGGCTGCTGAAGGCTCGGGCGGAAGCAGTCCGGCGCGTGGCGGGAGTGCTGGTCGGCGGAGCGGCGTTGGCAATCGCGCTCGGCGTCGACCGGGACTTGCAGACGGCGGTACCCGGCTACACGGAGTCGCTGCAGGAGCGGTTCGAGCGCTCCGAGGCGGCCGAGCGGGAACTGGAGGAACTGACGGGCGCGCGCGAGCCGAAGTCGCTCGCGGAAGGCGACGACGACGCGCTCCGCGACTACGGTCCGGCACCTGAGTTCCGCGGGATCACCCGCTGGCTCAACTCCGCACCGCTCACGCTCGAGGCCTTGGCCGGGAAGGTCGTTCTGATCGACTTCTGGACGTACTCCTGCATCAACTGCCTGCGCACGCTGCCGTACATCAAGGAGTGGGACACGCGCTACCGCGACCGCGGCCTCACGATCGTCGGCGTCCACTCGCCCGAGTTCGCTTTCGAGCGGGTGGAGGCAAACGTTCGCGAGAACAGCGACAAGCTCGGTCTCGACTACCCGATCGCGCTCGACAACGACTTCGCGACCTGGCAGGCATGGCACAACCAGTACTGGCCGGCGAAATACCTGATCGACCGCAAGGGCCACGTCCGCTACTACCACTTCGGTGAGGGTGACTACGCCGAGACCGAGGCTGCGATCCGAAAGCTGCTCGGTTCCGGCCTGCCCCCGGCCCCGGCGCCCAGCGAGGCAGAGCTCGACGGGCTGCTCGTGACCCCCGAGACCTATCTCGGCTACCGCCGGCTCGCCCGTTACGGAGGCGAGAAGGTCGTTCCGGACGCCGAGCGCGCCTACCGGCTGCCGTCGCGCCTCTACGCAAGCGAGTTCGCGTTCGGCGGCCGGTGGACGGTCGAGGACGAGCGCGCTGTCGCCGGACGGCACGCGCGGCTGCGGCTCTCCTACCGAGCGCGCGACGTGTTCCTCGTCCTCTCCGGTAGGGGGACCGTCGAGGTACTGGTCGACGGGAGACCGCAGCGACGCGTGCGGGTGCAAGGCGACCGCCTCTACACGCTCGTCGACCGGGCGCGGGGCGGCGACCACCTCCTCGAGCTGCGCGTCGATGCGGGCGTCGCCGCCTACGCGTTCACGTTCGGCTAGGGTCGCTGCCGTGTACGCTGGGGCGCCCGATCGCTACGAGCGCATGCAGTACCGGCGCAGCGGCCGCAGCGGCCTGCAGCTGCCGCTCCTCTCCCTCGGGCTCTGGCACAACTTCGGGCACGACCGGCCCTACGAGCTCGGGCGAGCCGTGACGCGACGGGCGTTCGACCTCGGGATCACTCACTTCGACCTCGCGAACAACTACGTCCCCCCTACGGCTCCGCGGAGGAGAACTTCGGGCGGATCCTGCGCGACGACCTCGGCCGGTACCGCGACGAGCTCGTGATCTCCACCAAGGCGGGGTATGACATGTGGCCGGGGCCGTACGGCGAGTGGGGCTCCCGCAAGTACCTCCTCGCGAGCCTCGACCAGTCGCTCGATCGGATGGGGCTCGACTACGTCGACATCTTCTACCCCCACCGCTTCGACCCGGAGACGCCGCTCGAGGAGACCATGGGGGCGCTCGATGCCGCGGTGAGGCACGGGAAGGCGCTGTACGCAGGCATCTCGTCGTACTCGCCCGAGAAGACCAGCCAGGCGGCCGCAATCATGCGCCGCCTCGGCACGCCGATCGTGATCCACCAGCCTTCGTACTCGATGTTGAACCGCTGGATCGAGCCAGCAACTCGAGGAGAACGTGGCCGCGCTTGATCAGCCCGAGCTGTCGGCGGACGAGCTCGCGGAGATCGACCGTTACGCAACCGAGAGCGACATCAACCTCTGGGCGCGCTCCAGCGCCACCTGAGCCCGAAACTACTGGTCGCGGGGCGCGTCGCCCTCGCCGCTCTCGGCGTCGCGCTCGCGCAGGAAACGCGTCAGCTCCGCCGCGAGAGAGTCTCCCGACGGCAGATCCTCGTGCTCCTCGAGATCGAGCTCGTCGGTCCGCCGCTCGAGCTCCTCCACGTACGCCGCGGTCTCGGCGTCGGAGGAGACGGCCTCGCTCACCTGCGACGAATAGGTCTCCTCGGCCTCCGAGAGCTCGGTGGTGTCGATCGGGACCTCCAGCAGAGCGCCGAGGCGGTCGCAGAGCGCCCGGGCTGCCCGCGGGCTCGGGGCGAGGGAGACGTAGTGTGGCACGGCCGCCCACAAGCTCGCCGCCGGGACCCCGGCGTGACGGCAGGCGTCCTGGAGCACCCCGACGATCCCTGTCGGGCCCTCGTAGCGCGAGTGCTGCAGCCCGAGGTCCGCGACGAGCTCGGGGTCGCTCGCGGCCCCCGTGACCGGCGCCGCGCGCGTATGCGGCACGTCCGCGAGCAGGGAGCCGAGAGTGACCACGAGCTGGACGCCGAGATCTCGCGCGAGGTCGCTGACGAGACCGCAGAACGTGCGCCAGCGGAGGTTCGGTTCCACGCCGAGCAGGAGTACGACGTCGCGTTCCGTACCGGTCGCATGCGCCGAGTAGAAGACATTCTCCGGCCATTCGATCCGGCGTGTCAGGCCCTCGTCCAGCGAGACGTGCGGCCTGTTCGCCTGGAAATCGACGAAGCCCTCCGGATCGATCTCGGCGAACTTCTCGGCTCCCCAGAGCCGAACGAGATAGCCCGCGGCGAGCGTCGCCCCCTGACCGCCGTCGTTCCAGCCCCGGAATGCGGCCACCAGCACGGGCCGCACGAGCTCGGGGCGGCTGAGCACGCGAAGCTCATGGCTTGCCACCCCCCAAGTCTAGTGTCCGCCCTAAAACCGCCGCACTGGCGCCGGAGTGCGCCAGAGAGCCGTGACTAGACCGACCGTCCAGGCCCAGACGGCGGCGGCAACCCCGACATGGACCAGCACGAGCCACCACGGCAGCTGATTGCGCCACTGGAGCTCGCCGACGGTCATCTGCACGAGCAGCAGGCCGAGCAGGCCGAGGCCGCCGTGAAGTAGCAGACCGACCCGGGCCCGCTCCCGCACGAGGTACACGAGCAGGACGAGAAACGAGACACCGAAGGCCGCGGTCGCTCGCACGTGGAGCCACATGGCATCGAGCAGGTTCCAGAACCGCTCGATCTCGGCGCTGTCGCCGGGGTGCGGCCCGGACGCGGTGGACAGCGTGCCCGTGACGACCAGGACCCCGCACGCCCCCGCAAGCAGGAGACCAAGGCGTCGCATGGGAGGCGCGACCGGGGAGGGAACCCGGCCAGACGAGTTCCCCCAAGCCTCGATCGCCAGAACGACGGCGCCCGCCAGGACGACCAGGGCCAGCAGGAAGTGCGTCATCACCATCAGGGGATGCAGGTCGAGCCGAATCGTCAGCAGGCCGAGCGGCGCCTGGGCGAGCGTGCCGAGGAAGACGAGCCCCGCCAGCCACACGCCCCAGCGCGGAAGCCCAGCCGCGCGCCGCCCAGCGAGCCAGGCGACCAGGCTGAGAACGAGCGGGAACAGGGCGAACACACGGTTGCCGAACTCGATCGAGGAGTGCGTTCCGGCCGCGGGGAAGAAGGCGCCTTCCTGGCAACCGGGCCACGACTGGCAGGCGAGCCCCGACCCGGTCAATCGCACGGCCGCGCCGGTGATCACGATCAGGTAGAGCGAGAGCGCTGATGCAGCCGCGAGCTGTGCATACCGGCGCGGTGAGACCTCGCGCAGCCGCCTGCGTGCGAGCACCGTGTCCACGCGCTCACTCTAGATGCACGCCCCGCCCTGGCTCGACCCGGCCGATCCGGCGGATGAAGAGGCCAACAGATACGAACGCCGCTTCGACCACGGCCGCCTTGGCAGAGGGCAGGGCGACGAGCAGTCCCCCTGCCGTCTGTGGGTCGTAGGCCAGCGCGATCAGCTCCGCGGCCACGCCGTCGCTTCGGACGTGGGGGCCGGCGAAGTCACGGTTGCGCGGATCGCCGCCGGTCCGGACGCCCGCCGCGGCCAGCTCGACGGCGTCGGCCATCGCAGGCAGCGAGTCTGCGTCGAGCACGATGCACACGCCGCTCCGCTCGGCGACCTCGTAGGCATGCCCGAGCAGGCCGAATCCGGTGACGTCGGTGACCGCGTTCGGGGCGAACGGACGCAGCGTGTCGGCCGCAGCCTGGTTCAGCACCGTCATCCAGCCGGTGGCCTCGGCGAGCCCCCTTGCGTGTGGGCGGCCCTGGCGCGCCGCCTGGAGGATCAGCCCCGTGCCGAGCGGCTTCGTGAGGAACAGGGCGTCGCCGGGCTGCGCTCCCGCCTTCGACCAGAAGCCCTTGGGGTGCACCGTGCCGATGACCGCGAGCCCGTACTTCGGCTCCTCATCCCTGAGCGTGTGGCCGCCGGCGAGGATCCCGCCGGCAAGCCGCACCTGCTCGTCCGCCCCGGCAAAGATGGCGGCCACGGTCTCGTTCGGCAAGCTCTCCGGCAGCGCCGCGATCGAGAGTGCGAGCAGCGGGGAGCCCCCCATCGCGAAGACGTCGTTCAGCGCGTTCGTCGCCGCGATCCGACCGTACAGCGCCGGATCGTCGACGAGAGGCGGGAAGAAGTCGAGCGTGAAGACGAGCGCGCGCTCGTCGTCGAGCCGGTAGACCGCGGCGTCGTCTGCAGGAGCGAGGCCAACCAGCAGGTTCTCGGCTTCCGCGGGGACGATCCCGCGCACGAGCTCCTCCAGACGGGCCGCGGAGAACTTCGCCGCGCAGCCTCCGCTCTTCGCGAGCTCCGTGAGTCTGACCGCCATGGAACGGACTGTACGGGTCGAACAAACGCAACGGCCGCTGGGGGGAAGCGGCCGTTGCACTCAGGGGAGAGGAGGAGACTGAGGTTCTGTCCTCAGTTTCGCTGTGCTTGTAAGTGTTCCTTTGCACGTATTTGAGATAGTCAAACCATGCGTTCGGCACTTGTCACGGGCGGGTCCTCGGGCATCGGCCTGGCCATCGCGCGGATGCTGAAGGAAGAAGGATTCGAGCTCACGCTTGCATCCAGGACGGCGGAGAAGGTCGAGGCCGCCGCGGCGGAGCTCGGCGCAGCGGCGGTCGCGGCGGACGTCTCGAAGCCGGAGGACTGCCAGAGCGTGGTCGAGCAGCACGTCGAACGGCAGGGTGGCCTCGATGTCCTCGTCAACTCCGCCGGGATCGGGATCGCCGCGAGACTGGAGGAGGCGCAGCTCAAGCACATCGACCGGCAGCTCGCGATCAACGTGCGCGGGCTCGCTCTCGTCACGCAGGCCGCGATCCCGCACCTCCGCGTGAGCAGGGGCTGGATCGTCAATCTCGCCTCGATCGCGGGAATCGGGCCGGTGCCGATCCTGCCGATCTACGCCGCCACGAAGGCTGCTGTGATCTCGCTGACGCACTCCCTCAACGAGGACCTGGACGGCGACGGCGTGCGGGCGATCGCAATCTGCCCGGGTTTCGTCGACACGCCGATGGCCGACTACTCGGGTCTCGCCGGGAACGAGATGATCCAACCCGAGGACTGCGCCGAGGTCGTGCGCATGTGTCTCCGCCTCAGCCCCCGCGCGCGGATCCCGCAGGTCGTGATCCAGCGTGTCGGTGGCAGAGGCGTGGGTTAGCGTTCGATGGGCACGTCCACGAGGTTGCCCCATTCGGTCCACGAGCCGTCGTAGTTCTTGACGTCGCGATAGCCGAGCAGCTCGCGGAGGACAAACCAGGTGTGCGCGCTGCGCTCGCCGATCCGGCAGTAGGCGAGCACCTCCTTCTCCGGCGTCACGCCCTTGCCTTCGTAGAGCTCGCGCAGGTCGGCGGCCGGCTTGAAGGTGCCGTCGTCACGCACGGCCTGTGCCCACGGAATCGACTGTGCGGTCGGGATGTGGCCGCCCCGTGACGCGCCCTCCTGCTCGTACCCGGGCGGAGCGAGCAGCTCGCCTGAGTACTCCTGCGGACTGCGCACGTCCACGAGCGCGCGTGCGTCGCGCCCGAGGCCCTGCAAGACATCGTCGCGCCGGACGCGGATCGACTCATCGGCTTCCTTCGCGGTGTACGACGTCGGCTCCACCGGCGGCGGCTCGGTCGTCAGCTCCCGCCCCTCGTCGATCCACTTCTGTCGCCCACCGTCGACGATGCGCACGTCCTCGTGGCCGTAGATCTTCAGGTACCAGTACGCGTAGGCGGCGAACCAGTTGTTCTTGTCGCCGTAGAGGACGACGGTCGTGTCGCTGCCGATGCCGCGATCACGCATCAGCCGCTCGAACGACTCGCGGTCGACGATGTCGCGCACGACGGGATCCTGCAGGTCGTCGCGCCAGTGCAGCTTGACCGCGCCGGAAATGTGCCCTTCGTCGTAGAGGTCGGGATTCTCGTCGACTTCCGCGGCCACGACGTTCCCGTCGGAGCGGTGCTCGGCGAGCCACTCGGTTGTGACCAGCACCTGCTTCACGTATCCGTTCTGGGTCATGCTTCCTCCTCGCTTTACTTCCTGAAGTAATGCGAGCCTACTAGAGATCGCCGCTGTGCGAAGAACGCACGCCGGTCAGCCGCTCGACGAGAGCAGGTGCCGCTCGACCGCAGTAGCGAGCTCGCGGACGGAGAGGGTCCCTTCGAAGCGCTCCTTGATCCGGCCGTCGGCGCCGACGAGAAAGGTGTACGGCTCGGAGGGCAGGCCCCACTCCTCCACCCAGCGGTTGTAGCCCAGGCAGGAGCCCGGTCACCTATGTCAGGGGCGGCCGCTTCCTTCTTCACGACGACGTTCCCGATCGCCTGGATCTTGCGGCCGCCAACGGGCTCGGCGAGCAGCCAGTACTTCCCCGGCTTGGCGAGGTCGAGGTGCGTCACGAAGATCTCCTTGGCGTCCGCCTCATGGCCGCCGTGCACTCCGATCTGCTCGAGTCGCGCCGTCGTCTGTGCGAACGGCGTCTGCTCGAGACCTTTCGCCAGCCAGATCCGCGCCGTGGGGCGCGAGACCACGCGACCTCGGCCGTCGACGACCAGAAAGCTGAGCCGGACGCGGCCCGGAGCGAAGTCCTCGCTTCCCGGAACGATCGCCGCGTCCTCGCCCGGGGCACGCCAGAGCGCCTCGAGCGAGCCTGGAGGCGCCTCGTCGGATGCGGTCGAGTCCGAGCCGCCGCCGCAACCCGCGAGCAGGCCGACGGCCAGAGCAATGCCGACGGCTAGACCCGGGGCGGCTGCCGCACGCACGCCGCGAGTCTAGCCGTCGTGATTCAGACAGCCCGAGAGCCTAGTGGCCGTCGGCCCAGGTCTTTGCCCAGTCGAATACTGCGCCGTAGGCGGCGAGCAGAGTCGACGCAGAGAGCAGCAGAGAGAGCAGCCGCGTTTTCATCCTCGCACCCTCCTTTCCGATCAGAAACGGACATCCTGGAGCGCCTCCGCGGCGTTCCGGTACAGGCGGGCTGCCAGGGTGTCGTCGCCCCTGCGTGCCGCCAGATCTCCCAGCGCGACCCACGCGCCGGCTCGGTGGCTGATCGACGAGAGCTGTTCGAATGCGTCGTCGGCGCCCCGGAAAGCCTCTTCCGCCTCATCCAGCCGGCCCAGCTCGAGCAGCGCCCGCCCGAGCGTCAGTCGCGATTGGCCGATCTCGTCCAGATAGTCCTCACGTCCCTCGAGCAGCTTGAGGGCGTGCAACGCGTTCTTCGCCGCCTCCTCGTACTCGCCGAGGCGCAGGTGAACCGTTGCGATCCCGCCGAGCGACTGCGCGGCGTCCGCCTGTGTTCCGACCTCGACCGCCGAGGCGAACGACTGCTTCAGTTGTTCGATCGCCTGCTCCGGCTTGCCGAGCAGCAAGTTCAGGCCGCCCATGTTCATCAGTAGCCGGCCCACGTTGCGCTCGTCGTCGAGCTCCTGGTAGAGCAGCTTCGCCTGCTCCGCGTAGTTGCGGGACAGGACCCAGTGCCCCATTCGCTCCGCCACGAGCGAGGCCTGGAAGTAAGCGTTCGCGGTCGTGCGGCGGTCGTCGAGCGATCGCGCGAGCTCGAGCGCACGCTCGACGTCCTCCCGAGCGGCCTCGAGGTCGCGCTGCCGACGGTGACAACGGGAGCGCCAGCCGAGCACGTCGGCGCGCAGAAGATCCGAAGGCAGGTCCGACCGCTCGGCCAGTGACAACGCCTCGTCGAAGAGCGCGATCGCGGTGGAGATGCTCGAGAGCTTGTAGCGGCAGACGCCGAGCCTGAAGACGATGTCGGCGCGGTCGAGGTCCGAGAAGATCAGCCCCTCTGCGAGGGCGCGAGCGCCGTTCAGCAACTCGATCGCGTGGCGGGGGTCGCCGGCCTGCATGCGCGCCCAGGCCTCGCCCGAGCGGCGCCGGACGTCGAGCTCCAGCGAGTTCGTCGCGTCTACGGCAGGACCGGTTTCCTCGTAAGCGAGGATCGCCTCGTCGTAGCGGTGGGCCTCGGTGAGGGCTTCGGCGCGGGCAAGCAGCGTCTCGACACGACCGCGTTCGTCGGTGGAGACTCCACTCGCAAGAAACGCCGGGTCGACGTTGAGCCGCTCCGCGAGCCACGCCACCGTCTGCGGCGTCGGACGCGTCTTGCCCCGTTCGATCTGGCTCACGTACTCCTTGGAGAATCGCTCGCCGGCCAGCTCGGTCTGCGTCAGTCCTGCCGCCACCCGGAGGAGGCGCAGGCGCTCACCCAGGCGAGGGCCGCCAGCCCGAGCCGGGGCTGTCTTGGGGGAAGTCGGGTTGGCAGTGAGTTCGTTCATACGGCGGTTGACTGAGTGAAGCGCGCGGTGGAGCAGCGCGCATACCCCTTTGCAGGGATTTGTGTGTGGGCTTTTGGCTCCCTGAGCGCGGTGAAGCGATGCTACTAGAAAATGCTTCACCGTTCTACTTGACTTTTCCGGACCTGGCTTCTAGGGTGGGGTCAATTGCACAGGCCGACGCCAGGCCACAACGTGCAAGGGCGCGCCACAAGTCAGGGCGACCGCCGCAGCCGCAGAGCGTGCCTGAGCCGCAGAGTCACGCCCCGCGGGTGTCGCCCAAGTGGCTGCACGCCTTATGGATCGTCCCCGGAGCCGCAGCCGGGGACGATCTGCGGTCCCGTGCCGATCGGAGCGAGCGGTCGTGGCACACTGGGTCCGTGGCGGCGAGCGCAGAGGTCGGCTTCACCTGGACGCCGACGCCTGAGCAGCTGGAGAGCGCCAACGTCGTCCGACTTGCCCGCCGCCTCGGCTGCAGCGGCTACGCCGACTTGCACCGCGTCTCCGTGGAGGAGCCCGACCGCTTCTGGCGGGCGGTGGTCGACGATCTTGCGCTCGAGCTGGCCCGCCCGTGGGACCGGGTGCGCGACGACTCGCGCGGGATCGAGTGGACGACCTGGTTCGAGGGAGCGCGCCTAAACCTGGCAGACGCCTGCGTGCACCGCTGGGCACGGCGAACGCCCGACGCGATCGCCGCCGTCTTTGCGGGTGAGGACGGCAAGCGGCGGGAGTGGACATTCGCCGAGCTGTCGCGCGAGGTGGCTGGGCTCGCCGAGGCCCTGGCAGGGCTCGGCGTCGGGCGGGGAGACCGGGTCGCGATCTACATGCCGATGGCGCCGGAGGCAGCTGTTGCAGCACATGCCTGTGCCCATCTCGGTGCTGTGCAGGTGCCGATCTTCTCGGGGTTCGCGGCGGCCGCCGTCGTGCAACGGCTGCAGGACTCTCGGGCGAAGGTCGTGATCTCGGCCGACTGGTCGTACCGCCGCGGCAGGCGTGTGCCGATGCGCGAGGTGGTCGAGGAGGCGCTGAGCGAGGCACCGTCCGTGGAGCACGTCGTGGAGTGGAACCGGGAGGACATGTCCTGGGGACTGTCCCTGGGCCGGGGGGATTCCCCGGCAGTCGCGGTGGAGGCCGAGCATCCGTATCTACTCGCCTACACCTCCGGCACGACCGGCCGGCCGAAGGGCGCGCTCCACGTCCACGGGGGATTCCTCCTCTCGATCGCCCGCGAGGCTGCCTACCAGGCAGACCTCCGGGCAGGTGACCGGGTTCTCTTCTCCACGGATATGGGCTGGATCATGGGACCCTGGACGGTCGTGGGCGGCGGGGCGCTCGGGGCCGCGGTGATCTACATGGAGGGGGCGCCGGACTGGCCCGCCGACCGGCTCTGGCGGCTCGTGGAGCACGAGCGACTGACGATGCTCGGCCTCTCGCCGACCCTCGTGCGCGCGTTGATCCCGAAGGGCGAGCCACAGGCTGACCTCTCCTCCCTGCGCGCGATCACGACGACTGGCGAGCCCTGGAACGCAGGCCCCTACGAGTGGCTGAACGAGCACGTGGCCGGCGGCGGCCGGATCCCGATCGTGAACATCTCCGGCGGAACAGAGGTCGGAGCCTGCTTCCTCTCGGTGACGCCGATGGCGCCGACGAAGCCGTGCTCCCTCGGCTTCCCCGCCCTCGGACAGGCGATGGACGTGTTCTCGCCCGAGGGTCGTCCGCTGCGAGGCGAGGTGGGCGAGCTCGTGTGCACGAGGCCGTGGCCCGGTATGACGCGCGGACTCTGGGGGGACGACGACCGCTACCTCGAGACGTACTGGCGCCGCTTCCCGGGCGTGTGGACTCATGGGGACTGGGCTTCGATCGACGACGACGGCTACTGGTACCTCCACGGCCGCTCCGACGACACGCTCAACATCGCCGGCAAGCGGATCGGCCCTGCGGAGCTGGAGTCGGCGGCACTGAACCACCCGGCGGTCGCAGAAGCCGCCGCGATCGGCGTGCCGCACGAGGTGAAGGGGGAGACCGCCTGGCTCGTCTGCGCGCTGAAGCCGGATGCCGAGGCCGACGAGGACGCCGTCAAGGCGGTCGTCACCGCCGCGCTCGGCAAGGCCTTCGCCCCCGAGCGCGTGCTCTTCGTCTCGGCATTGCCGAAGACGCGCTCGGCGAAGATCGTGCGCCGTGCGGTGCGCGCCGCGGCGCTCGGAGAGGATCCGGGCGACCTGTCAACCCTCGAGAACCCGGAGGTTCTGGAGGAGATCGCCGACGTTGTCTAGACCTCGCTCACTTCTGTGCCGCGCAGCAGGCCTACTCGAGGCACAGCCGCTCGCGATAGACAAGGCGACGTCGGTGGCCTTCGACGCGCTTCTGGACATCGGGGGCACGATCGACTACCGCATCGAGCGACCGAAGCACGAGTTTCTCCGCTACGCGACCGAGCGCAGGGACCTGCTGCTCCACGGCTCGCCCCGCCCCGGAATCGAGGAATTCGCCCCGCGGGAGCAGACCGACTTCCGACAGCGCCTCGTCACGGCAGTCTTTGCGACCTCGGATGGAATCTGGCCGCTGTTCTTCGCCGTCATCCGGCGGGCGAAGGGGGAGTCGATCATCAATACCTGCATTCAGGTGCGCGAGACGAGGGGCCTCCGCTGCTTCTACTACTTCTCGACCTCGACCGACCCGCGTGCTCGCGATTCCTGGGCGCCCGGCTTCGTCTACGTGTTCGCCAAGGACGGCTTCCGCAAGCATCCACGAGGACCGGAGTGGACGTGCGCGGCGCCCGTGCGTCCGGTCGCGGTTTTACCGGTGACGCCGAACGACTTTCCATTCCGACACGCAGTGCGCCGCCATCGGGCAGGAGAGTCGGCCGCCCGCCACATCCTCCGATCCGTGCTCAGGAGGCCCGCCCTTGCCTGACCTCAGTGGCCGGGTCGCTCTCGTCACCGGCGGCGGTCGTGGGATCGGCCGCTCGATCGCAGTCGAGCTCGCCGACGCCGGGATGCAAGTCGCCGTCACCGGCCGCACCGCCGAGCAGGTCGAGGAGGTCGCCCGCGCGGTCGACGGCCTCGCCCTCGTCGGCGACGTCTCGCAGCGCAGCGACGTCACACGCTGGGTCGAGGAGACCGAGCGCGAGCTGGGCCCAGTCGGCCTGCTCGTCGCCAACGCGGGCATAGGCGTCCGGGAGGAGGCCGCCTGGGAGGTCGACGTCGACGAGTGGTGGCGTGTGTTCGAGACCAACGTGCTGGGCGTCCACCTCTGTTGCCGCGCCGTGATTCCCGGCATGCTCGAGCGCGGAGACGGTCGGATTGTGATCACCGGCAGCGGCGCCTCCTACCTTCCCGGCGCGACGGCGACCGCTTACACGTCGAGCAAGGCGGCGGCCTGCCGCTACGGCGAGACCCTTGCGAACGCGCTCGCCGGGCGCATCCCCGTCTTCGTGATCAGCCCTGGCCTCGTCCGTACGGCGATGACGGAGGGACGGTTCCCGGACGAGGCGCCGTGGACGCCGCCGGAGCTCGCGCCACGGCTCGTGCTCGAGCTCGCCTCCGGCCGCTTCGATGCCCTCTCGGGACGCTATCTCCACGCCGAGCACGACCCGCCGGACGAGCTCGAGGCGCGCAGCGACCGCATCCTCGCCGAGGACCTGAACGCGATCAGGCTCCGCCGCGAGCCGACTTAGTTGCTGACAGCAACTAAGTCGGAGGGCGCGGCGCGATCCAGGTCTGGCGTGCGCGGGCCAGCAGCTCGCCGTCCGCGGCGAGGAGGGCGGTGCCCGCGTAGAGCTTGCGGCCGTCCTCCCCCAGCGGCCAGGCGACGACAACGCACTGCTCGCCCTCACATGGAAGCCTGAGGATCTCGGCCGCCATCCGGCCGAGCACGACCTCGCCGCGGCCCGGCCCGCCGACTGCATAGGCGCCGGCGCAGTCGATCGCGGCCCAAACCACCTCCGACGTGACCTCCCGAGCCTTCCACGGCGCCGCGTGGAGGTCACGGCCAGCGACTGGGCCGACGTGGATGCAGAGGCCATCGTCCGGCCGGGCGCCGCACGAGAAACACTCCGAGAAATTCTTCCCGCCGAAGCGAACGGCGCGCGATGCCGCATCTTCCGCCTCGGCGACGGTCACGGGCTCGGGCAGGTCGACATCCGGAGCGTGCGGCAGCGCGTCCGCGACGAGCTCTCCCCCGGCCAGCAGCAAGACCCGTCCGTCCTCCACCTCGACCGTCAGAGGACGGTCGAGCGGGGGCGGCATCCGCAACGTCACCTCCGCCGGGCCTTCGACGTAGGCGGCAAGCCGGCCGGCGGTGTAGCCCCCGTTGCCGGAGTGCAGAGGGCCGCGATAGCGGCGGGCGATCGTGAGGGTGTTTTCGCCTGAGAGTCGCAAACCTGTACGCTCTTGCCGTGCGACTCGCCCTTGCCCAGATCAACACGGTGGTCGGAGATCTGGCGGGCAACCGCGCACGCATTCTCGCCTGTCTGAAGGAGGCGCGCGCCGAGGGAGCCGACCTCGTCCTCTTCCCAGAGCTCGCCGTCACCGGCTATCCGCCCGAGGACCTGCTGCTCCGGCCGGCGTTCGTGCGGGCGGCCGAGGCATCGCTGCGGCAGATCGCCGCGGCCTGCACCGACGTCGTCGCCCTCGTCGGCACGCCGAGGTTCGACCGCGACCTCTACAACGCCTGCGCGGTCTGCGCGGATGGCGAGATCAAGGCGTTCTACCGCAAGCGCTACCTCCCTAACTACGGAGTCTTCGACGAGGATCGCTACTTCGCGCCGGGACGCGAGCTGCTGCTCCTGCGGCTCGGGCAGACCCTGATCGGGCCGACCATCTGCGAGGACATCTGGCAGCCGGGCCCGCCGGCAACCGACCTGTCGCTCGCTGGCGCCGAGCTGCTCGTCAACCTGTCCGCGTCCCCCTTCCACGTCGGGAAGGCGGAGGACAGGGAGGAGATGCTCGTCACGAGGGCGAGGGACAACTCTGCGTTCCTCGCGTTCTGCAATGCGGTCGGGGGCCAGGATGAGCTCGTCTTCGATGGCCATTCCGTCGTGCTGGACGACGAGGGCGAGGTGCTCGCGCGTGCGCCGGGCTTCGAGGAGGCGCTGCTCGTGGTCGACGTCGATCCAGGTGAGGCGATCGGGCGGCGGCTGCGGGACGTCCGGCGGCGTGCGATCGTGCGCGAGCGTGAGGACGAGGCGGCCGTTCGCGTCGTCGAGCTTGGCGACGGTCGTTCAGAGCCGCAAGGCACGCAGCGCGACGGGCCGGTGGCCCCTTTCGAGCCCCCGCTCGAACAGATGAGGCGCGCACTCGTCCTCGCGCTGCGCGACTACACCGACAAGAACGGTTTCCGTGATGTGGTGCTCGGACTCTCGGGCGGCATCGACTCGGCACTCGTGGCCGCGCTTGCGGCGGACGCGCTCGGGCCGGAGCGAGTGCACTGCGTCTCGATGCCTTCGAGGTTCTCCTCGGAGGGCACGCGGACGGACGCGCGCCACCTCGCCGAGAGCGTCGGCTGCGACTTCCGCGAGGTCGCGATCGAGGAGATCGTGGGTTCCTTCCATGCGGCGCTCGGCGGTCTGGACGGGCTGGCGGCCGAAAATCTCCAGGCGCGCGTCCGCGGCACGATGCTGATGGCGCTCTCGAATGCCCGCGGCTGGCTCGTGCTGGCGACGGGGAACAAATCCGAGTTGTCCGTCGGCTACTCCACGCTCTACGGCGACCTCGCCGGCGGCTTCGCACTGATCAAGGACATCTACAAGACGGACGTCTTCCGACTCGTGGTGCACTTGAACGAGCGGGCAGGGAGAGAGCTGGTTCCTGCCTCGATCGTCGAGCGCGCGCCGTCCGCTGAGCTGCGGGACGAGCAACTCGACTCCGATTCGCTCCCGCCGTATCCCGAGCTCGACCCCGTGCTCGAGGCCTACGTCGAGCTCGACCGCTCGCGCGAGGAGCTGGTCGCGGACGGCTTCGACGCGGGGGTGGTCGAGCGTGCGATCGCCCTGATCGACCGCGCTGAGTACAAGCGCCGCCAGGCGCCGCCGGGAGTGAAGCTACGTCCAAAGGCTTTCGGGCGCGACCGGCGCACGCCGATCACCAACCGCTGGCAGGGTTGACAGCCTCGAAGAAGGACTGAAACCACCGCAGCCGCTCGGCCCAGGGCACCGCGGCGTTCGCAGGCGAGGTCGAGGGGAGTACGTAGAGCGCCGTCTCACCGAGGCGGCGCTCCTGCACGCCGAGCTGCGGCCGTTCCCCGAAGGCGCCCCGGTAGGCCTCCTTGCCGACGAAGCCGATCGCGCCGGGGCGTAGCTCGCGGGCGATCGTCTCGAGACGCTCGGCGGAACCGGCGAAGTCGGAGCGGCGGAGGTCGCCCGAGCCGGGGGTCGTACGGGAGGCGGCGTTCGTGACACCGAGCCCCAGCCTGAGCAGCTCGAACTGCTCCCTGGGCGCGAGGAGACGAGGTGTGAAGCCCGCGGCATGGAGGAGACGCCAGAAGTCGTTGCGGGGATTCGCGAAATGGGCTCCTGCGGCTCCCGAGACTCGGCCGGGATTGATCCCGCAGAAGACGGCGGTCAGCCCGGGCGCGAGGACGTCCGGGACGTCCGACCCACCCGGCGGGTCGTCAGGCTGCTTCGGGCGCTCGAGCGTCGATCTTCTCTTCGAAGAGGGCCCGGAGGACCTCGCCGGAGACGGGCGTCTCGTAGCGGGTGCGGCGCGAGCGGACTCTCACGACCTTGACGGAATCGTCGCCTCGCCAGCCGTAGCACCTGGCGTAGCACTCCGCCTCGCTGAGCCTTCGCAGCCGCTGCACGGTCGCACCGTAGTCCGCTGACCGGACGACATAGTTGCTGTCAGCAACTATGTCGGCTCGACGATCTTGAGGAGCGGGCTCAGGCCTTCGGCAAGCGTGCGCGCGTCGAAGGCCTCGGCCGGGGCGAGCACCCCCGTGCCGCGAGCCTCGCCCGCGATCAGCGCCTGCGCACCCCTCACGATCAGAAGTGCTGTGAGGCCGTAGACATCGCTCCCCGTGAGGACCGAGCGCGCCGTACCGGCGGGGCCACGAGCCTCGGCGACGATCGTGAAGCGGCTCTTGCGGCGCGATTCCTCAGAGGGCCCGGACGGACCGAGCCCGGAGAGCCGCTGGAACACGGGCGACACGAGTGGACCGATCAGACCGCCGACGCTCGCCACGGCCGGCGCGCGGATGAAGGAGTGGACGTTCCGGACGTTGGTGTGCCGCGGCACCGTGAGCGGCTCGGTGCCTCCCCACTCCACCACCGTCTTCACTCCGAAGGGGAAGCGCACCTTCCGCGTCCGCGCGCCGAACCGCGAGGGCACGAGTCGCCGGTCCTCGTAGGTGACCTGATCCTGGCCCATCACCGTCGCGATCGTCCGCCGGGTACCCCTGCTCGTGCCGACGCCCTTGACCGAGTACGCAACGACCACTTCGTCCAGCGGCCCCCCCTCCAGCTGTTCGGCCGCAAGGCGCGCGGCCAGATCGCCCGGCACGTAGTCGAAGCCGAACGCGGGGAGTACCGCGACCGGCGCGTCGGCGAAGCGCTGGTGTACCTGGCGGGCAAACGCCTGCTCGCCGGTCGTATCCAGATAGTGCGCGCCGGCGGCCACGGCCGCCGCCACGGGGACGAAGCCAAGGTCGAGGAACGGACCGGCCGTTGACGCGACAACGCCGGCTCCGTCGAAAGCCTTTCGGAGCGCCTCCTCGTCCCTCGCATCGGCGACGCAAACCTTCTCGCCCGCCTGTGCCATCTCCTCGAGGGCGGTCCGCCGCCGACCGACGAGCCGCAGCGGCAACCCCGCGCGACGCGCCTCGTCCACGACGAGCCGACCGGTGAACCCGGTCGCGCCCAGCACTGCCAGGGTCATCGGGCTCGAGTGTAGGTTGTCCACGTGGCGGTCCGCGCGCGCACGTTCACCTACGCTGTCTCGCTCGATCGCGACTGGACGGCGACCAGCGGCGAGGGCGGGACCCCCATCCCGTTGGAGGAGCCCTGGACTCCCGAACACCTCGTCCTCACGGGCCTCGTCCGCTGCACGCTGACAAGCCTCCGTTACCACGCGAAGTTACGCGGGCTCGCGCTGACGGCGAGCGGAGAGGCGAACGGCCGGGTCACCAAGCGCGAATCCGACGGGCGTTACGGCTTCGTGGAGATCGAGGTCGATCTCGACGTCTCCCTCGACCCCGCGCCCGATGATGTTCGCGAGCTACTGGCGAGGGCGGAGCGCGACTGCTTCATCGGCGCATCCCTGACCGTCAGGCCCGACTATCGCTGGACCGTCGACGGCGAGGAGCTGGCGTGAGCGTCACGCTCCTCGACGTGGAAGCCGTTCGCGCCCGTTACTCGGCGCTCGACCGTCCGCTGGCCTTCTTCGACGGTCCGGGTGGGACCCAGTGCCCCGACGAGGTGATCGACGCCGTCTCGGCCTACCTCCGGGAGGACAACGCGAACGTGGGCGCGCCTTACGAGACAAGCGTCCGCACCGTGGAGCTGATCGAGCGGGCGCGCGCCGCGGCGGGACGGTGGCTCGGCTCCCACCCCGACGAGGTCGCCTTCGGGCAGAGCATGACCTCCCTCAACTTCCTGCTCACCCGCGCCTTCGCGCGAACGCTCGAGGCCGGCGACGAAGTGCTTGTCACGAGACTCGACCACGACGCGAATGTGGCGCCGTGGCTCGAGCTGGAGCACGACCTCGACATCGTCGTGCGCTTCGTCGATGTGAGCGACGAGCTCGCGCTCGACCTGGACGATCTCGAACGGCAACTGTCGGAACGGACGCGCGTGGTCGCCTTCCCGGTCGCCTCGAATGCCGTGGGCACTGCCCCCGACGTGGCTCGCGTCGTCGAGCTTGCTCATTCCGCGGGGGCGCTGGCCTGGGCCGATGCCGTCCACTACGGGCCCCATGGCCCGATCGACGTCGCCGCGTGGGACGTCGACGTCCTCCTCTGCTCGCCGTACAAGTTCTTCGGCCCGCACCTGGGGCTCGCCTTCGGCAAGCGTGAGGTGCTCGGGTCGTGGCGCCCGTACAAGGTGCGACCCGCAGCGAATGAGCCGGTCGGCCATCGCTTCGAGCACGGCACCCAGCAGCACGAGCTGCTGGCGGGCTTCGTCGCCGCCGTCGAGTACGTCGAGTCGCTCGGGTGGGATACGATCGTCGCGCACGAACGGGAGCTTGGGGATCGCTTCCTCGCGGGCCTGCCCGAGCGGGTGGAGCTCTACGGCCTTCGCACGATCGGCGGTCGCGTCCCGACGTTCTGCTTCAACCTTCCCGGCCGTACGCCCGAGGAGGTGGCCACGGAGCTTGCTGCACGCGAGATCGCCGTCTGGCACGGCGACTATTACGCCGTCGAGGTGATGAAGCGGCTCGGGCTCGAGGGGACGGGCGCGGTCCGCGCCGGCTTCGTCCACTACAACACCTCAGCCGAGGTCGACCGGCTGCTGGCGGCGCTCGAGGAGATTCCCTGACGCCCGCCGAGCTGCTGCAGCAGCTGCTGCGCTTCGACACGACCAACCCGCCCGGGAACGAGGCCGCCTGCATCGGCTTCCTCCGCGAGCAGCTCGAGCGCGCGGGATTCGAGACCGCCACGTACGCCAAGGATCCGTCGCGGCCGAACCTGATCGCCCGGCTCGAGGGCGAGGGGCGGGCCGCGCCGCTCCTCCTCCAGGGGCACGTCGACGTGGTCACGACGGCCGGTCAGGAGTGGACGCAGCCACCGTTCGAGGGGCGACTCGTGGACGGCGAGATCTGGGGCCGCGGCGCACTCGACATGAAGGCCGGCGTGGCGATGCTCGTGACGGCGTTCCTCCGCGCGAGGGAGAACCTGCGCCCGCCCGGCGACCTCGTCCTCTGCGTCCTCTCCGACGAGGAGAACGGAGGCGACTTCGGCGCGCGCTTCCTCGTCGAGGAGCACCCGGAGCTGTTCGAGGGGATCCGTTTCGCACTCGGCGAATTCGGCGGCTTCACCCTCACTGCCGGGGGAAGACGCTTCTATCCGATCCAGGTCGCCGAGAAGCAGATGTGCTGGCTTGGGGCGACCGTCCGTGGAGCCGGGGGGCACGGCGCGCTGATCAACCGCGGCGGCACGACCGCGCGACTCGCGAAGCTCCTGCGCGACCTCGACCGTGGCCGGCTGCCCGTCCACGTGACGCCCGTGGTGCAGCAGATGTTCGCCGGCATGGCCGACGCACTCCCGCGGCCGCAGGCCGCCGTGGTCCGGTCACTGTTGAAGCCGCGCCTGACCGACGGAGCGCTGCGGCTGCTCGGGCACCAGGCGAGGCTCTACGAGCCGATGCTGCGCAACACGGTCAACGCGACGATCGTGCGCGGCGGCGAGAAGATCAACGTCATCCCGAGTGAGATCCACGTTGAGCTCGACGGCCGCTCGCTGCCGGGGTACGGCCCTGATTCGCTGATGCGCGAGCTGCAGAACCTGATCGGCCCGGACGTCGAGCTCGAGCTCGGGCGCCACGACCCAGGCCCCGCTGAGGCCGACCTCGGCCTCTTCGACACCCTCAGCGGCGTGATCCGCGAGCTCGACCCGGAGGGGATCCCGTTGCCGCTCCTCCAAGTGGGGGTCACGGACGGGCGCTTCTTCTCACGGCTGGGCATCCAGACCTACGGCTTCCTGCCGATGCGCCTGCCGGCGGACTTCGCCTTCACCAAGCTGATCCACGCGGCCGACGAGCGGATCCCGGTGAACGCGCTCGACTTCGGCGCCGAGGCGGTGTGGCGAGCGGTGCAGAGGTTCCACTGAAGCTGCTCGTTCTGGGCGGGACGAAGTTCCTCGGCCGTGCGATCAGCGCTGCCGCACTCGCAGCCGGGCACGAGCTGACGCTCTTCAACCGCGGCGAGACGAATCCGGAGCTCTTTCCGGAGGCGGAGAAGCTGCGTGGGAACCGCGACGGAGATCTCTCGGCGCTCGAGGGTCGCAGCTGGGACGCGGTGATCGATCCGTCGGGGTACGTCCCGCGCGTCGTGCGTGCGTCGGCCGAGCTTCTGCGCGACTCCGACCATTACACCTTCGTCTCGAGCTGCTCGGTCTATGCGAGTGTCGCCCAGCCCACAACGGAGGCCAGTCCGGTCGCGACCGTCGAGGACGAGTCGACTGAGGACGTCGAGCAGTACTACGGCGCGCTGAAGGCGCTCTGCGAGGCCGTCGTCAAGGAGGTTTTTCCGGGCCGCGCGCTTCAGGTCCGCGCCGGCTTGATCGTCGGCCCGCACGACCCGACTGGACGCTTCACCTACTGGCCGCACAGGATCGCGCGTGGCGGAGACGTGCTCGTGCCCGGCGCGCCCGAGCGACCCGTGCAGGTGATCGACGTGCGAGATCTCGCAGACTGGATCCTGCGCAGCGCGCAGTCGAGGCTGAGCGGGACCTTCAACGCGATCTCACCGCCCTTCCCCATGCGCGACCTGCTCGCTCGCTGTGAGGGCGGCGCAGCGTTCACGCACGTCGACGAGCGCTGGCTCGTGGAGCGCGGGGTCGGACCATGGATGGAGTTGCCGCTCTGGATCCCGACGTACGATGCGAACTGGCGCAGCTTCATGGAGACAGACGTGTCGAAGGCGATTTCCGGCGGCCTCACTTTCCGACCGCTCGAGGAGACCGCGCGCGGCGCGCTCGAGCAAGCGGAGCTCGTAGAGGGCGTGGGACTCGAGCCCGAGCGAGAGGCACAGCTGCTGCAGGAGTGGCATGGCCGATAAGGACTACTCCGGCACCCCTCTCTCGCGGAAGCTCGGCGCTAAGGGCCTGTCCAAAAACCCGCCGCGGTGAGGTCCGACCGGGGTCCTATGCTCGGCTCGTCCGGTCGGGCGAGCTAGGGGGTGCGGGATGGCGAT
>Ga0208612_1000058_pt1 | contig 79524 bp, 90 predicted proteins | sample AntDryMetagUQ889_FD_188089 | JGI IMG/M metagenome (GOLD analysis project Ga0208612, IMG submission 188089) | Polar desert microbial communities from Antarctic Dry Valleys - UQ889 (SPAdes) | ecosystem: Environmental > Terrestrial > Soil > Desert | place: Antarctic Dry Valleys | collected 2008-12-31 | reverse complement strand
TTCGGCTCGACCGCCGCGCCATTCCGGTCGGCCTGACAGCGAACCCGGATCTCCCCCGCGTCGAAGTCCACGTCGCCCCAGGTAAGCCCGCGTAGCTCGCCCTTCCGCAGGCCGGTGAAGATCGCCGAGGCGACGAGCGCCCGCTCGTGTAGGTCGTCGATCGCGCCGAGCAGCCGCTCGATCTCGTTCGTGTCCAGGACACGCATCTCGGCGTCGGGCATACGCGGACGTTCCCCCCGCTCCAACCGCGCGACCGGGTTCGAGGGGATCTCCCCCGCCCTCGTCGCCCGGCCGAGAATCCGCGACAGCGGAGCGAGCGTTCCCTTCACCGTGTACGGCGAGTACCCCGCCCGTGTCATCTCCGCAATGAGCGCGGCGACGTCGTCGGGCGTGATCGCGGCCAGCCGCTTCCGACCGAGCCGCGGCAGGACGTGCGTCCGCAGCAGCGAGCGGTAGAGCGCGAGCGTCCCCGGCCGTAGGTTCACCTGCGCCGCGAGCCACGGCTCCGCCGTCTCGTCGAGCGTTCGTCTCGACGGGACGACCGACTCGCCCTTCCGCTTCCGGGTCTGCTTCTCCTCGCGGAGGGCGATCGCCTCGCGGAGTCCGCCCGCGATCGTCTCCCATCGCTGCTTCCCGTTCTCGTCCGTGTAGCCGATCTCGTACACCTTCGATCGACCCGGAGCCGGGCGCGTGTAGATGCCACGCTGACCCTCGACCTTCGAGCGACGAGGGGCTTTAGGCTGCTTTTGCATCGGAAACCCCATTCCGCTGCCGCGCCCCCGGAGGTCCGCCTCGCGGGGGCTTGTTTTCGTCGCCGTTGGGCGTCAGTTCGACCCCCGTTCGACGACCTATCTGGTACCGAGCATACACGTCTCGACCTCTAGTCGGAAGGGCTGGCGCACGTCCACGATCGCGCATGGCTATGCGGTTTGCCGAGCGATGGAAAGAACCTGGAAGGCTGCGGCCCGCCGTCGCGTTTCGGGAGTACGGCGTTCTCGGGCAGGAGGAGGCGGGCGCGTAACGACCTTCGCAGGGAGGAGGAGGCGGGCGCAGACCTTCCCGCCGGGTTTTCGGAGAACGGCGAGGGCGGCGAGAGAGACCCCGGTCACGATCCCTCCGGCGGTTGTTCACCCGCCGGTTCGAGGTGGAGAACTAGCTCGTCGCCCCGCACCTCTGCGCGCGCGTAGCCGAAACGTGCGCCGTCGCGGGGGCCGCCCAGACGGATCACCTCCAGCCATTCGCCGTCCCGGACGTCGGCGGGTACCTCCGTCTCCGTCATGCCCATGTGGACCTGCCTCATGGTCGTCTCCTTTCCTCGGTTAGGTGCTCCTCGACCTCCGCCCGCGAGACGAGCGTCCGGCTGCCGTCCTTGATGCGAGTGAGGCGCGTAATCCTCGGACGCCGAGGATTTCGGCGGACGGCAGTCACTCACGAGGTATCCGACCTCCGCTGACCTGCCCTTCGTCTTCGAGCCACGAGCGGACGGCTTCGTGGAGAGCGAGCGCCTCCTCGTCTCGTGGCGGAACGATTAGGGCGACGTCGAGGATTCGGTACAGCGGCCACGCCTGTTCGTACGTGACGCGGATCGGATCGACGTCCTCGCCGACCAGGACGCGCTCGATCGCATCGGCGAGCGGTACGGCGTGGCGGTTGCCGTCGGGCCGGATCCGCCGAACGTCCTCGGCGGTCAGGGTCGCGACGTGCTCGGAGACGGGTAGCACGGTCCCGCGGACGGCGAAGCGGACTCTCATGTCGTCGGTCATCCCTTCCTCCCATTGTCGAGCCACCCATCCAGCTCATCCCGTCGGTACGCGACGCGTCGCCCGAGGCGATGGCATGGAATCGCATCGGCCGCGGTCGCCTTCTGGATCGCTCCGAGCGGGAGCCCGGTGTACTGGCTCGCTCGCCGAGCGCCGTAGAGCCACGGCGATGCCTCCGACGCCGGAGCACGATCGGCGAGTGCCGAGGCGATGACGGCGAGAGCGGCATCGTCGAGCACGACCGGGACGGCCGCGCCGTTCAGCCGGAGGACGATCTCGACGCTCACGGCGCCGACCTCCTCCGCCAGGCGCGCGTCCGGCAGCGGCCTGAGCAGTAGCGGCGATCGGAGCGGCGAGGCTCGGTGAGGCAGTCGCCGCACTCGGCGCACCAGTGCGGACGCGAGGGCCTCCCGCAGAAGACGTCGATCTCCTCGCCGCAGCGCGGGCACATCGCCTCGACGTAGCCGTGACGGTTACCCGCCGTCCCCGAAGCCGTCACGTCGCCGACCCCTTCGCCCTCGGGTGACAGACGCCGCAGACGACGCGGCCTCCCTCGTTCGTCCAGTCGGACGAGCGGTGCGACGGGTAGCGGCAGAGAGGCGCGGCCTCGACGAGGACGGCGTCGAACTCGTCGACGAGCCCGTCGATCCACTCGCGGTCGTTCTCCGAGAGCGCGACCGCCGGACCGTCGCCGTTCGTCTCGAAGCCGAGCGCGGCGAGGAGCGCGTCGTCGTTCGTCTCCGCGGTCCCGTCAACGGTCCTGTGGTCCGAAGAACCAAGACGCTGGTCCTTGAAGCTCTCCTTACTAGAGGGGTTTGTCTCTTCTTCACCGTTCTTAGGGGCTCGGGTTACCGCCTCGTCGAGGAGCGGAGTACGCGGCTCCATTACACGGTTTCCCGTCTGCTCGCGGCTCGGGTTATGACCCTCCCGGCTCGGGCTATCTACCGCCACTGAGGGGAGCGGAGGCTCGGGCAACGTCGTCTCTGCCGCACGGCCGACGCCCGTTCCCGAGCGGGATCCAGGCTCACGTCGGCTCGGGTTTTCCGCCTGCTTTCGGCTCGGGTTACGCTCGGGCCGTCTTTCGATCGGTATCGGGTGCAGCTCGACGTCGTACGTGTGGCCGTTCGCTCCGGGCTTTGAGCGGTACGAGAGCCACCCGTCCGAGCGCAGAAACCGCAACCTCTCGCTCAGGTAGCCGAGGCTCAAAGCATCGTGACCTCGGCACCAGCCGGTCCATTCGGCTAGCCGGTCGAGTGTGACGGACGCGCGATTCGTCTTCCGGCTCGCGCGTCGGTAGAGGGCGACCAGAATCGAGACGTCGACGCGGAGCAGTCGGTGCTCCGCCAGCGCGACCGCGACTGCATTCGGCAGCGGCACAAAACCGCCGTCCCCGTAGCCGATGAGTCCTTCGCCGCGGCTCACCGGACACCGCTCCTCCGAGGTTGCCGCAGACGCCTCTCATTCGCGCGGAGCGGGGACGTACTCTCCAGAGCGGCTACGTGGGAGGGGCCGAACGTGTGACGGCTTGTAAGCCGTCTGAACGCTAATGGGCCGTCGTCGCCGGAGGAGCTTCCGCCGGGCGATCTCGACCGAGCACGGCGGGTGAGCCGACGCCCTCGCGGCGAGCGAGTGCGCGTCCGGCAGCGCGGGACCGCGACGAGAAGGCGGCGACCTCCCACGCGGGCCGCGACGTCGGACTCAAGCCGATCAGGATCGCGACGCCATGTGCGCGGCAGAAACCCGCGGAAGGGTCGAAAGGACTCAATCTCGCGACGCTCCTCCGCGGTCTGTTCTCCGCGTGACCACCGCGCCGCCCGAGCTTCCTGCTCCGGCGAGGCTTGGAGGACGAGCCGTCGGCCAGTTACAGAGGCAGCGGCATCCGGCATTTCAGCGTCCGTGTTCGTGACGATTTCACGCTGACCAGGTTACGCCCCGTGTCGGACGGCCTAGAACCGCTGAAGGCCGCTCGCGCGGCCTTCGAGGCGGGTGAAATCAACGACGAGACGCTGATTGATCTCCACCGTACACCGTGGGCCGGATGCCCGCCCCGGCGCGCGCTAACCCACCTCAAAATTGGGTGTCGTACGAGAGCCTCGGCGTTACCGAGCCCGCGTCGAGCGACTGCCAGTAGCCCTCGTCGCCGCCCGACGAGGCGGCCAGGTTTCCTCCGATCGGCTGCTCGACGAGGTAGGTAGCAGCCAGGGCGAGGGCGACTGCTCGGTCATCGTTCCGGTCGGGGTCGTGGTCCAGCCGGAGGACGCCCGGGCTCGTCTCTCGGAGCCGGAGATTCGCGAGCTCGTCGAGGAGCTCCGGGTCGTCGGGGAGGTCGAGCGCCCGTTCTCGGACGAGGGTCAGGAGGGTGGTGGCGAGTCGGCCGACGCTCGCCGGGTGGAAAACGTATTCGTCCACGCGGACGCCTCGGGCGGAGAGCCGCTGAACGCTGCCCATCGCCTGGTACGGGTCGTATCTGACCGGAGCGTGGTTGTACGTCCGCGACGCTCCTTCCAGCCACTCCTCGACGTCGCGGAGCTGGACGGGTGTTGAGCGGCTTCCTTTCCACACCTCCAAGCGATCGAGCACTACGCGAACGCCGAGCGTCCGCTCGTCGAACTCCCCACCGAGGATCCGCTCCGCGTGACAGACGGCGGCGACGGTCGCGTCGCTTTTGAGCCCGACGTCGAGCCCGACGACGTACTGACGGCCAGGCTCGGGCGGTAGCGGCCCGGCGAGCGTGACGCAGGCCGCGAGGTCATCGGGAGAAGCGAGCCGATCCTCGGCAGCCGTCCACTCGTTCTCGAACAGTCGCCGGTACAGCGATTCAGGCAGCCGTCGGCGCTGCTCGGCGAGGCGCTCGGGGTCGAGCCAGGGCGCCGGACCGGGGACTTCGCGCAGTCGCCAGAGTGGGTCCGCGAGCGCGTGGTCGCGTACGCCTCGTGACCAGTGGGCGGGATCGCCGGCGGTCGTGAGGACGACCAGGCGGGAGTCCCGGAGCTTCGCGGCCGCCGAACTCGCTGCTTCCCACAGACGCCGGGGAGCACCAGCGGCGCCCCAGACGGACAGCTCGTCGACAACGAGGAACCAAGGCCGCAGACCCCACGCCGACGGCGCGTCCGCCGCGAGTACGTCGAGCACCGCGCCCGAACGGACCGCCGTGACGCGGTACGAGCCGACGTCGAGCGCGCCGCGCAGCTCGCTCGTTCGTGACGTGAACCCGGCGACCGCATCCACGAGGAGCCGCCCCTGGTCACGGTCCGCTGCCAGCCCGTAGAGTCGCGCCGCGGGAGGAGCCTGCGCGAGCATGGCGGCGATCGTCGCTGCGGCGAGGTCGCTGGTCTTCGAGCCGCCGCGCGAGCGCGTCAGGAAGTGGAAAGGCGGACCCGCTCGATCGAGCACCGCCCGCGCGTCCTCCCACTGGAAAGCAGCCGCCGCTTCGCCCCATCGACGCCCGTCGTCGAGGACGAGCCCGGCGAGGAGGTCGAGCGCGTCGCTCACCCCTGATCTCCGACCGCTGCCAGCCGTGCGCGGCGTCCCTCATCGGCGAGCGGGGCGAGCGGCTGGCCCGGGTCGCGGGCGCGGAGATGGTCGGCGAGCCGGAGCGCCGCGAGGCGTTCGGCGTTCAGGAGCCCGATGTAGAGCCTGGTGAATCCGCGCGGTTCCCCGTCTTCGTCGAGCCAACCGGCCGTGTTCGCGTGGTCGTCGAGTAGCGCGAGGGCTCCGGCTGCGCGAGACCAGTTCACGAGCAACGCGCGGCCGATCGCATCGAGATCACGAGCGCGCATCCCGAGATTACGAAGCAGACGTCGCCGCTGGGTCAGCGCGACGGTGGCGACGGCTGCGGGCGAGTGCGCGCCGTGGCTCATGCGGCCTCTCGTCCGCGGGAGCGCGGCTCACGCGGGAGCGCGGTCCCCGCGCTGGTCAGTCGCCGCGGCGGAAGGGAGGGCGACCCGGTCGCGCAGAACGGGTCGCCCACGCTTTGTCGAGGAGCCACTGCGGCCTCACAACGGATCGCCGAGTCGGGGGAAGGGTTCGTGAGGCCGGATGCTTCCGCCGCTATGGATCTCCTCTTGATCGAGGCGATCGGGCCGCTGCCGAAGACGCTCCCGCTCGGCTTCCTCGCGGCTTTGCTCTTCGGCCCGGATCTCCGGGACGCGCTGACGTAGGTGAACGGGGATCCGATTATCCTCGTGTGGATTCCGCGCGAACCAGCGCGCCTCCTCTTCGGCCTGTGCTTCCCTCGCGTTCGCAGAGAGCCGGGCTGCTTCGTCGAATGGCGCGCGCGCATCGGACGCCTTCCGCTGTTCGAGCGCGAGACGATCGTTCGCGTCCGCGAGCGCCCGACGGCGCTCCTCGACCATCCGCTCCGCATCGGCTAGTTCCGCACCCCGCTCGTCGACGTCGGAGATCGCCGCCTCGACTCGCGCGTAGGCGAGCGCCTCGTGCGCGTCGGCGGCGGGTCCGCGTACGGCTTCGAGGACCGCACCGGCTTGGTCGCGGGCAGCGCGAGTCTCAGCTTCGAGAGCGGTTGCCTTCTCCGTTCGCGAGACGTATTCGACGACGTCGATCTCGCCGACCGCCTTTGCGAGCCCGGCCTCCCGTCGGGTTCTCTCGGTTGCCTCCTCGATCGAGAGGAACTGCTCCTCCCGGTCGCGAAGATCAGCTTCGGCAGCCTCGAACGCCTTGGCGAGCTTCGCCGCCTCGCGCTCGGTTGAAGACCTCCGTTTCATCCGCGAGAGATCCACTGGTACAACGCGTTCTCGAAATCGGACGGGGTCAGGTGTCCGGAGCGGCGAACCTCCTCGTAGGTGCGGTCGATCTGCTCGACGAGGGTACGCGGGAGAACGTGGACGCCGCGTTCGGGGTCGTGGAACGGGACGCCGAGCAACTCGGCGAGCTGCGCGGAGGTCACCCCCTCGTCCTCCGCATACGCGCGCGCTGAGGACCCGGTCGGAGCCACATCCATCATCTCGGAGAACGCCGCGTACATGCCCTGCTCGTCCGCGTCCGACGAGAACTCGCGCTCCTCGACGTTGTCGGGCGACTCGACGTCGTGGTAGCACTCCTCGATGTCGGTCAGCGTTGCGGGCTTCTGCCCGGTGAGCGCGTCGAGGCAGCGCCGCAGTCCGGCGTCTTCGTCGAGCATTCGCTGCGCGGTCGGAGTCGATTCGGTCATCGCCGACAGCTCCTCGTAAAGCCTCTGCTCCGCCTCGGAGAACGGGTTCACGCCGTCACCTTCCGACGCTCGATCGCTGCATCGAGGTCGCCTCGGTCAAACCGCCACCTCGCCTTAGGGCCGCGACTCAGGCGGATTCCGGGAAGATCGCCTTCCCTCACCATCCTGTAGATCGACTTTCGATCGACGCCGAGAATCTGAGAGACCTCAGGGACGGTCAGCAGACGCCGCTGGGTCGATTCCACCTGATCCCGCTTCGCATCCATTCGACTCCTAGTATCGGCCCGGAGGGTCGAGACCCTCGACCCGATCTTTCTACTCGCCGAGCGCGCCCGGGATCCTCCCGAGAACCTCGGCGGGGTCGTCGCCGATCTTCTCCGCGGTCTTGGCTGCTCTCTCGACCTCCTTCACCGTCGTCTCTCCGACCCCGACGAGACCGCCGATCTGCTGGACGGCCTCCCCCTTCGAAACTACGGCGGAAGCGCCGCCTTTTCCCCCGCTCGGGGGTCGCCCTATCCGCTTCCGCGCCTGCTCGCGGATGCGAGCGACCTCCGGAGCCTCGCCGCGGCGTTCGGCTTCGAGGAGAACGGCGGGATCGTCAGTCGACCGCGTCGACCGACCGCAACTCCGCGGCCCCGGCCAGGATCTCGCGCGTCTCGTCGTCCCCGAGGTCGGGCTCGACCCATCGCCCGAAACGAGCGATCGAGATCGGCGCGACGGGTTGGTGGAGGATCCGACTGCGCCGGTTGTAGACCTGGCAGAGTCCGTCGTCGCCGTCGAACTCGACGAGGTAGACCGGGTCGTGCTCCGCTTGGGCGAGAATCTTCATCCCTACGGGACCGCGTCCGGGGGGACGGGATCGATCTTCACGACCGGGGGATCGCCGTCCACGCGATACCACGGCCGGAAGTAGCCGGTCAGGAGGAGGATCGTCGAGATCGGATCGTCGAGATCGGATCGGAAGGACGGGCCGGTCGGCGTCGCGCTGACGATGCGCCCGTCCAACTCATCGAGGATCGCCTGCTCGATGATCTCCTCGTCTCCGACGAGCCCGCGGCGATTGTCCGGAGCGTCGCGTCGGCGTTCGAGCCCGAGCGGGAACCACGAGACCTCGACCTCGCCCTCGCGCCCTTCGATCAGCCCTCGGATCACGAACACGCTTGTCTCCTTTCCAGAATCCTTCCACGAAGCCGTCCGCGTCTCGCAACCGGCCGATAGTGAGGATCAGAAAGCCCCGCCTGAGCAGGGCTTTCTCCGATCGGGGCGCCGAGATTCGAACTCGGGACCTCTTGACCCCCAGTCAAGCGCGCTAACCAGGCTGCGCCACGCCCCGTGGCGAGAGACACCTTAGCCGCTGGTCAGAGATTCCTTCGGAACAGCACGAACCCGAGCGGGAGGAATGCGCCGAGGGTGATCCACGGCATGAGCGCGAATCGGTTTCCCTCGTGCCGGCGATCCATCGTCGGGCCGCTGCCGACGAGATCGACCACGGCCTGCCGCAACCCCCCCGCGTCGCCCTCGGAGATCACTCGTCCCCCTATCGTCGACGCGAGACGGCCGAGCGCGGCTTCGCTCTTCGGGTCAGCGGAGTAGCCGAACTCGGCGACGCCGGTCAGGTAGATCCGCTCGTCGGCATCCCAGATGCGCACGAACACCGTCTCGAGCTTCGGCTCACGATTGAACGCGGTGCCTAGGTCTCGTTCCAGGGGGCGAGTCTCTCCGTCCGTCAGCACGACCAGTACGCGCTTCTTCACCGCCCGCGGAAAGTAGTTCAGGGTCGGGGCCGCTTCGAGCGCGTCGTAGGTCGTCGCGCGCGTCGAGAAGAACGTGCTCGGCCCGGGCGACTCGATGTCGAGCGTCTTGCCGAGCGTCGCCTCGAGCACCTGCCGGTCGGTCGTGGGGAAGAGATGCGGAAGGAGTCCATCGGTCATAGACGCGACGCCTACCGGTACCTCGGGCAGCTGGTCCGCGAGCTCCTGCGCGATCCTGCGGGCGCGGTCGAATCGAGAGAGGGCTCCTGGGCCTTTCGATGCCAGCATCGAGCGGGAGGTGTCGACCACCACGAACACCTGCGCATCGGTCCGCTCCCGCACCTCCCGCGTCGTGGCGAGGACGGGCTGTGCTGCCGCCAGCGCCACGAGGCCGCAAACAGCGACGAGCGCAATCACCAGCGAAAGGTGCGATCCGCGCGACGGCTCGTCGAGGTGAAGCGCAGCGCGAATGTCGCGCACGCGGCCTTCCCGTGCCCGATACACGGCGAGCGGAGCGAGTGCCGAGAGCCCTACGAGTGCACCGAGCGGCGTCAGGAACGCGAGCTCCATCAGTAGCCGCTGCCCCTGCCTCCCTGACCCGATTTCTGACCTCCGGCCCGGTCACGCGTGGGGGCATTGGAAGGGGTGAGCACGACCCCGCCTTCGCGGCTGAGCACGCCCTCCAGGTTCGTTTTCGCGTCGTCGTTCTCCGGATCAAGCTCGATGGCGTTTCGGAACGCGGACACGGCCCTCTGGATGTTGTCGAGCCGCTCGACCTTAGTAGGCACCTGGACATCGAGCGTGATCACGCCGTACATCGTCAGCATGCGCGATCGCCGCTTCGGGTCGGGCTCCTCTCTGCTGAGTCGCGTCACCTCATACTGCGCCTTCGCCCTCCGCGACTCGAGGTCGGGAAAGCCTTCGTAATCCACCTTTCCCGGCTCGACCCTGAGGTAGAGCCCGAGGATCTGGCGATGAAAGACGTCGTCCTCGAGCCCGAGGAGCCGCTCGCTCATCAGACCGGGAAGGAAGCCGACCTTCCACAGATTCCGCTGCCGCATCGGCGCGCTCTCGAAGCGAGCGTCATCAGCAGCGATCTGACCCGGCGTGCGCAGCACGTCCGTCGCGACGACGGCGAGCGCCACCGCCACCGGGACGGCGAGCACGGCGAGAGCCCACGCCATCCATCTCCCCCACTTCCCGAGCGCCCGCGGGATCATCGCCGCACCTCCAGCCGCGCCAACGCGTTCTCGTTGGCCGCGAGGAGGAGCATGAGCAGCATTCCCGCCAGGAGAAAGAGCCACGGCGCCAGCCCGGCGATACTCCGCTCCTCCGGCGTGCGAAGCTCCTGTTGCTCGGGCTCGCGGACGAAGGCTCTCGAGCCGACGAGCTGCTCGACGAGGGCGCGCTTCTCCTCCGAGGGAAAGAGCGGCACGATCCGCACCTGGAAGCCCTCGCTCTCGATGAGTGCGAGAACCTCGCTGAGCCGGGCGATCTCGTCGGGATCGATCTCGAGATCGCTGATCAGCACGATCGAGCCTCGCGACACGTTCTCGCGGTGGAGCACCTGGCGTGCGAACTCCATCCCCGCGGAGATCCGCGTGCCTCCGCGGAACTCCTCCCACGGGTTCCGCGGGAGCGTGCCGTCGGAGCGCTCCTTGAAGTAACGCAGGAGCGACCCGAGCTCGCGCGAGGGCGAGCCGGGCGGGAGGAGCTCGTAGGCGCCATCCGAGAACACGACGAGGCCCGTCTTCTCGTCGGTGCTCGCGAGCTTCTCGACGGTCGCGTCCAGACCGCCCTCGCTGACGCTCGCGGACAGGTCGAGAACAACCATGCCGGTCGTGCCCGACGGGACGAGCGGGGCGTGGCGCACGTCCTGAGAACGTGCGACGAGGAAGGCGAGCAGGAGAGCCGCGCACATTGCGAGCGCCAGCCCGATGCGGGCGATCGTCGTCCGCCGCTCGGCTTGCCGAAACCTCGCCGGCTCGCTGGCGGGGATGCCGTGACGGAGCTCGACCGGCAGGGTCATCCGGATTCCCTCACCGACTCGACGATCTGATCCATCGCGTCCGGAGACGGCGACGGCCGCGACCACGCGAGCTTCCGTGCCTCTCCCGCGAGCCCAGCGTTCTCCTCCTCGTCGAGCTCGGCGGCGAGCACTTCGAGTGCCTCCCGTGTCTCCTCGGGCTCACCGTCACGCGCCCATTCGACAAGACGTAGCGCCCGCTCGAGCGGGGAGAGCTCCGGCTCCGGTTCTTCTTCCACGACAGGAGCCGGTCGCCTCCTGAGCGAGCTGACGACGAGGCCGACGGGAAGCGCCAGCAATGCGAGCGCCGCGGCGAGGAGCCCGATTCCGAGCACGGCCGGTGGCAAGCGATACGTCGCCTCGGGCAGCGGGGTGACGGACGCCTCGAACGGAAACCCGAGCACCGAGACGTCACGGTCGGAGAAGTTGAGCCTCGAGACGGACACCACCTGGGGCCACGTCACGTTGCGAACCCGCTGCGTACCCCCCTGAGGATCGTCGTAGAGGATGCGCGCGGCTTTGAGCGTGTGGGTCCTGCGATCGCGAGCCCCGCCGGGGGGCGGCGGCCGCTCGACGCCGCCGGCGACCGATACCGGTGTCGCGCCCGGGTCGTCGGTGTGCGGGAGGCAATCCCAGACGAGGCAGCGGAGCGTGAACTCGTACTGCAGATGCGTGTAGCGACCCTGATCGCGTCGCGTGCGCACGACCTCGCCATCCAGCTCGAACGGTGCGAAGAAGGAAGCGACACGCAGGCGATCCGGGTCGAACCGCTCGCTGTCGATGAGAACGTCCACCCGTGCAATCACGGGCTCGGCGAAGAGCTGCACTTCCGGCTCGAGTGACTGGCTGACGGCGATGAAGCGCCCTTCGGGAAGCGCCGCCACCTCCTCTCCGTCACTACCGCAGCCGGTCGCGAGCATGACGATGAACGCCGCAACGGCAATCGCTCTCACGACCGCCCCCGCGTGAACAGCCGCTGGTCCGCCCAGGTCAGGAACGCGAGCACGACCTCTCTCCACTCATGCGAGGAAAGGAGGACAGGATCCAGGTCCAGTGCGCGCAGGTCATGGAGAAGGTCGCGCAGACGGGTCTCGTTCGCCTCCCGCAGCTCATCTACCTCGTCCTCGGAGAACCGAACGAGGCTCACGCGCCCGCTTTCGGGATCCGCGAACGGAACCACGGTCCCGCCCACTTCCGGGAAGCTTTGCTCCCAGACCGGATCCTGGATTACGACCGGGACGATCTCCCAACGCCTTTCGAGTGCATGCAGCCACTGGTCGTGCGTGGGCTCGTCGAGGAAGTCGGAGAGGACGAAGACGAAGGAGCCTGCCGGAAGATCGCGACGCTGCTCGACGAGATGGCCGAGACCGCGCGCAAGCGTGTCCCGGGGCGCGTCGAACGGCCGCTCGACGTCGACCGGGCCGAGCTCGACCGAGCTGCGCGGCGGGTGCCAGTACGCGCTCCCGTCACCCTCGTCGAAGTATCCGACGAGGCCACGAGCGGCAGTCGCGCTGTCCCCGATCACCCTGACCGCCTGCCGGATCGCCTCCGGCTTGCGCAGCCACGGCCAGCTGTCGTCGAAAACTGACATCGACGGGCGCCGGTCGCAGAGGACGACCACACGCGGCGCCTCGTCCGCGTAGTGCTCGCGGACGATGAACTCCTCCGTTCCTCGCGCCAGCGAGAGCCGCGCCGAGGCATGCCAGTCGATCCGGTCGATGTCGTCGCCGGGCTGGTACGGACGAGAGCCTGCGACGTCGGACCCGAGTCCGCGGCGCAGGCTGTGCAGACCCCCGAACGGGAGCCCCAGCACGCGCCGGCGCGGGATCAGCGGGAAGGTTGCGCCGCTCAAGTGGCCGCGGCGACGGCTGGAGCTTCGAGGTCGGCGCCCGGCCGCGGCGCGAGCTCGAGGCACTGCTCGCGGAACCGCTCGGCGGCTTCCGTCCAGCCGATCTCGCGCGCCGTGGCGACGAAGCTCGGCGTGAAGACGATCCGATGCATGACCACGGGGAGGAACAGACGCTCGACGTCGACCGGCGTCACGTAGTCGCGGCCGTCCAAGAGCGCCCAGGCGCGGCACGCGCGCTCGAGCGAGAGGCTGCCGCGCACCGACGCGCCGATCGCCACGCCCTCGGCCACTCGCGTGGCGCGCACGAGCTGGATCACCCAACGGCGGATCGCAGGGTCGATGTAGACGTCATGGACGGCGAGGCGGAGTGCGTCGACCTCCTGGAGCGTCACCACGGCGCGCAGCGAGCTGAGCGGATGGACGCGCAGCTGCTCCTCGACGATCGCCACCTCGTCGTCCTCGCCCGGATACCCGAGCGCGGTTCTGAGGAAGAAACGGTCGAGCTGCGCCTCGGGGAGCGGGAAGGTTCCCTCCTGCTCGATCGGGTTCTCGGTGGCGAGAACGAGGAAGGGCTCGGGCAGCGGGCGGGTGACGCCGTCGATCGTCACCTGCTGCTCGGCCATCGCCTCGAGGAGCGCCGACTGCGTCTTCGGCATCGCACGGTTGATCTCGTCGACGAGGACGACGTTCGCGAATACGGGCCCGGGTCGGAACTCGAAGTCGCGATCCTTCTGGTTGAAGACCGAGAGACCGGTGACGTCGGTTGGCTGCAGGTCGGGCGTGCACTGGATGCGCGCGTTCGTCGCACCGTCGATCGAGCCGGCGAGCGCGCGGGCGAGAACGGTCTTGGCGGTTCCGGGCACGTCCTCGAGGAGCACGTGGCCGCCGCAGAGGAGCGCGGCGAGCACCAGCTTGATCTCGTCCGTCTTTCCCTTGACGACGGTCTCGACATTGTCGAGAAAGTGGTCGGCTCGGTGGTTTGTCAACGAATCATCTCCTCTGCTACCTGCAGCCGAACGACGACCAAACGTTCGTCAGTCCAGCGCGGTCGACGGTCATGTAGGCGAGCGGAGCGCCGCTACGCGCCCCGCGCACGGCGAGCCGAGCGTCCTCGACACGGCCGCGGGCGCCTACCAGGAACGGTTCCTGTGCTCGACGCCACTCGGCGGGTGCCGCGAGCCGCGCCCGTACGCGAACCACAACGCGACCGCGAAGCGAGCAGGTGAGGTCAGTCGCGAACCGAGTCGGCGGGCCGGGAAGGCCCTTCGACGAAAGCTCGATCTGCGAACGCGTGGCAGCGCAGCTGCGTGCGTGGGCGTAGACGCCCGCAGGGCCGGGAAACGGCGTAGTGGTTCCAACCTCTGCCTGCGCCGGCGAGCGGACGAAAACGAGATCCTCGCTAGGAAGGGTTGTTCCCGTTCGGACTATGAGATGCGCCGAGCGGGAGCCAAAACGGGTTTTCAACGGCGGGCCTACTTCTATATCGAGGTCACCGACGCCGCCGTACGCAACGAGCTTGCAGACGAATGTCCGGTCGACGATCCGTGAGGGAGCCGGCATGCTCGATCCGACAGCCACGAGTGCGCAGGCGGAAGTCATGCCGACCGCAAGCAGGCGGACTCCAGCGCGCTTCCTCATCCGCTCGGCCCGCAGGTGTCGCCGACGAACAGTCGAGCACGCCCGGACTCGTGAGCAGTCGCAAGCGCGATCGGCTTGCCGAGGACCGTCGAAATCGCGATGGCTGCCTCCCGTATGTCCTCGCGTGCGTAGTAGTAGGTTCCGCCCGAAGGCGTTCGACCGCGACGGAGTGAGGTCGGAGCGCGAAAGACAGCTCGGACTCTCACGAAGACCTTGGCCGGCACCACGCAGTCGTACTCGTCGCCGACGGGACTTGCTGCTCCGCCCGAGAGTCGGGCCGACGAGAGTGACACCCCTGCGTTCGCAGTGCGGCAGGCCGCGCCGAGGAGGAATGTGTTAGAGCTCCCACCGGGGTCGCGCTGGATGTATGGGCGGCCCGCCGACATGCTCGCGCTCGTGAGCCTTGCTGCCGACGTCCTCGGATCGCGGAACCCGATGTGGGGCAAGAACCTCCACTTCGACGGGTCTGAGAAGTCCCGCGTTCCCGATCGAGCTTCCACGTCGAGCTCGCGCACGCCGCCGGGGGTGATCGAGCACACGACCGTGCGATCGACGATCTTCGACGCCGTCGGTCGCGCGCTGGCGGAGAATGCGAGGACGGTCGCGAACACCGTGAGGGCAACCGCGATTGCTGCTGCTCTCACCATCGGTTCGGGTCGCGGACGCAGTTACCGGCGACGTACAGACGAGTGCTCTTCGACGCGACGAACTTGCCGTAGGCGAGCGGCTTGCCCGATTGCGTCCGTACCGCGAGCTCGCCCTCGCGCACGGCACCTTCGGCTTCCAGGAAGCCTCTCACGCGCTTCAGCATGGCGGGAGCGCGAAAGACCGCACGAACGCGCACGAGAACGTTTCGACCGACCGTACAGTCGAACTGCTCGGCGTACCTGCTCGTACCTCCGGTCAGCCCGCTCGAGGTAAGCGGGATCGGCTGTGCGGACTTGCACTGCGTGCTCAACTGAACCCCATATTCACTCGTCCACCCGAGCGTGTCGTAAGCGCCTGTCAGCGCCTTGAGAGCGCCGCGGCGATCCAGCGCTCGAATCGGCGGGTCGGCTTGCACCTCGATCTCGCGGATGCCGCCTGACACACCTGTCTTGCAGAGAAGGGTGCGGTCGATCAGCTTCGATGCTGAGGGATCGGCGCCGGCCTGCCGGCGTGCGGCGCGAGCGTCGCTCGCAGTGAGCGACCCAACTATGAGCCGGTCGAGCTGCTCCTGGGCGGTGGTTAATAGCGCCGGTGAGGGCGTCGGCGTTCCGAAATAGAAGTAGAGCTCCACGTAGTGATCGTTCGCGGTTGCCCGGAGTTGGTACTGGCCAAGCGGCCGATCGGGCCGCACAGGGACGCTGTAGAACTGCGAGCGGGTTGCGTCGCGGACGCGAAGCGGAAGCTCGCGCCGCGGGTAGTACTCGTCCTGCCACGTATATGGCCCCCGCAGCGTGAAGAGCGCGACGATGACAACGCCACGCTGGGGGAGCCGGAGCAGGGTCTCGTATGGAAGTCCGGACGACCCACGGATTCCACGGGCGGAGTCCTCTGGATGAAGCGGAACGCTCGACGCCACCGCGAGCGCCTGTCGCTCAGGGGTCGCGTCGGCCCCCGACTGGAGCACCGTCCATCCGGAATCGGGGAGAAATCCCGTCCCCAACGGTCCGGGAGCGGCGGTGCCGCTCGGGGCGATCAGCGCGCCGAGCCCGACCCCGAGACCGATCGCGACGACGAGCGCCAGCACGAGAAACCCGGTCCACCGAGGCTCGAGCGGCCAGCGTCGCGCCCGAGTTGCTCGAGGGAGCGGCCGCGGTCGCGACGACGCCGTCCGGGCCATCGCGCGCAAATCCTGCTCTGCAGGTGGTGAAATCGCGCGCTCGAGTCGCACGACCAAGTCCTCTACGTGGCGGTTCGGTGTCTCTCGCTTCATCGCAGCAAGTCCTCCAGTGCCTTGCGGGCGCGAGCGCTTCTCGACTTCACCGTGCCGACGCGCGTGTCGAGCACCTCGGCGACCTCCGCCTCGGAGAGCCCGAGGAGATGGCGGAGCAGGAGCACCTCCCGGAAGTGCTGCGGAAGTGCGGCGAGGGCGTCTCGAACTTCGAGCAGCTCGTCGTCGTCAGGGGCGGACGCGTCTACCTCATCGAGCGGCGCGTGGCTGCGCCCGCGCGCGGCGTCGGCCGCCTTGTGCGCGGCGATGCCGCAGAGCCAGGGCCAGAATTTGCTGCCGGTTCTCAAGCTCGGCAGCCCCTGCCAAGCGGCTAGGAGCGTCTCCTGCAGCGCGTCGCGCGCATCTCCTTCGTCGCGGAGACGAACCGCGAGATAGCGGTAGAGCGCCGGCCCGCGGTTCAGGACGAGCTGCTCGAAGGACGCGGAGCTCCCGAGCTGCGCGCGTCGAACGAGCTCGGGCTCATCGAGCTCGGCGGGCGGCGACTCCGAGGCGCGGCGGTCGGCAAACGGATCCAGACTCGGCACTCCTTCAGTAGTCGCGTCCAGGCGGGCAAAGGTTCCATCGTCTCGGCTCACGTCATTCTGGGACACAGGCGTTCGCCGTGAAGAGTCTCGTCTTCCCGGAGTCGAAGGTCTCGGCGTAGACGAGCGCCTTTCCGTTCAGTGTTCGAGCCGCCAGCTTGGCTTCGCGGACGGGGACCTTCGTTGCGAGGAACGAGTCGCGCGCGCGCAGTGAGGTCGGGGAGTCGAGCACGGCACGCACTCGAATGAGGAAACGACGCTGGGTCGAGCAGTCGAGCTCGTCTCCGAACGGGCTCGCGGCGCCGCCGGAAAGCCCGGCCTGCGAGAGCGGGACACGCGCGTTCGAGCGCTTGCAGGCCTTGGCGTTGACGCCGATCGTGGCGGGGACCGGGAGCTCCCTGCGCTGGAGGTCCCGCGCGTACGGGGGGTCGATTCTCGTCGCCGCAGAAGGACTGCCGGCGGTGATCCACGCGTAGGCGTAGGTCAGGCTTCCCCATTGCGTGAACGCGTTCGTAGAGCGGCCGGTTGCGACGATCGCGTATGGGAGCTGCTTCCAGCGCGAGCGGCCCTCGCGGATGCCCAGGCCGGCTCTCGTCTCGATCTCCGGCAGGTCGCCCAGAGCGCCGTGCGCGCAGACGAAGGTGCGATCGACGATTCGCGAGGTGGTGGGCTTGTACGTCGTGAACGGCTGTCGCAGGAACGAGGCTCCCGCGAACCCAACTCCAAGGAGCGCGACGACCACCGCCGCGGCGACCAGGGCCGCCGTGCGCGCTCGGCGTGACTTGCGTCGGGCGATCGCGGCAACCGCACGCTCCCGGGCACGCTCGGTGGAGTCGGCTTCGGGCGTCGGTAGCGCCTCCCGCGCGTCGCGCAGTCTCCGCTCGAGCTCAGACGACACGATCCTCCTCCAGCACCGCACGAAGCTCGTCCTTCGCCCTGGCGAGCCGCGACGCGACGGTGCCGACCGGGAGCCCGAGCACGCCTGCGATCTCCTCGAGCGGGAGGTCGAGCCAGTAATGGAGCACGATCACCAGGCGCTTGCTCTCGCCGAGCGCGGCGACCGCGTCGGCCACCGCCCAGGAGCGCAGATCCTCGTCGGCGGATTCCCCCACTTCCCAGGTGTGGAACGTCGTCTCCTCGCCGACGAGGGTCTCGCCTCGGCGGACGCGGCGGAGGTGGTCGATCGCGCGATTGATCGCGATCCGCTTCAGCCACGGCGCGAAGGGCCGTGTCTCGTCGAAGCGGTCGAGCGCGCCGAACGCCTTCTCAATCGCCTCCTGCGCCGCGTCGTCCGCGAATGAGCGGTCGCCGGTCACGGCGTACGCAGCGCGCCAAGCGTGCGTCCAGTAGCGGTCGAAGAGCGCCTCGGCGGCTTGGCTCGAGCCCTTGCGGGCAAGCACGATCAGCTCGTGATCGGGAGATCGCCTCACGGTCTACAGATGACTACGTCCCGAACTGTCCTTCGTTATCCACCGCTCCCACCGTCCTTACGGACACCGGCGTGTGGGCAGATTGCCTCGCTGTTTGCGTCTTTACAGGTACAGGCACTGTAAAGACGGCTTACCGCTCGTCGTCGGTTGCCGTGTCGAGCGTCGGCGCGTAGACGTTGATCGGAACGCCGCTCGGATCGAACGCGCCGAAGCCCCGCATCCCCCACTCCCGCGCACGCGGCGGCGCCTTGAGGCGCGCGCCCGCCTGCTCGAGCCGGCTGTAGATGGCGTCGACCTCGTCCTCGCCGACCTGGAGCCCGAGCGTCGTCCGCGGCTCCGGTGGATCGGCGAGCTCCTCGACCTCGATCAGCTCGACCTCCGCGGCGCTCGCCGCGCGAAGGATCGCGCCACGGCCCAGGTCCGACCACTCCTCCGTCAGCTCGAGGCCGAGGCCATCGCGGTAGAAACGAATGCTCGCAGCGAGATCCGTGGTCGGGACGACGAAGACCGCCTTCGCCGGCTGCACCGAAAGCGCTCGATCGCTCAGGCGAGCCGCTTGTAGAGGCGGTCGATCAGCTCGGGCATCGCCTCGAGCTTCTCCGTGATGACGCGGATCCGGTACTCGCGGAAGTGCTCAGCCTCCACGCCGAGCGAGTCGGCGATCCGAGCGATCACGTCGTTCGCCGGCACCGGCCGGTTCCCGTGGACGATGTGGTTCAGGTACCCGGCCGACAGGTCCGATTTGTCCGCCAGGCCGCGGTACGTCGTCCCCGTCTCGGCCATCAGACGCTCGATCGTCGGGCCGAAGGTGTCGTCTGAGTATCTCCGACGCTTCGCCATCAGTCCTGCAGGACCCATTTCACCACGTCTGGGATCGAAACGCGCTCGTCGGTGGCTCCGTCACGCGTGCGGAGGTCGACGGAGCCGTCCTCGAGGGTCTTCTTCCCGACGATCACGCGGACCGGACAGCCGACGAGATCGGCGTCCGCGAACTTCTCGCCCGGGCGCTCGTCGCGGTCGTCGTAGAGCACTTCGAGGCCGACTTCCTCGAGCGCCAATACGGCCCTCTCGGCCTCGGCGAGCACCTCTTCCGAGCCTCCGTGCAGCGCCAGCACGTGCACGTCGTAGGGCGCGATCGACTTCGGCCACACGATGCCGTTCTCGTCGTGGCTCTGCTCGACGACGGCCGCCATCACGCGCGCGGGACCGATGCCGTAGCTGCCTCCGATCAGCGGCCTCTCCGTGCCGTCCTCGTCGAGGAAGGTCGCGTCGAGCGGCTCCGAGTAGCGCGAGCCGAAGTTGAAGATATGTCCGACCTCGATCGCTGTCTGGAAGCGGAGCTCGCCGTCGCAAGCTGGACACCGGTCACCCTCGCGAGCCTCGCGGATGTCCGCGAAGCGCGGTTGGTAATCACGACCCGCTTCGACGCCGCGCAGGTGCCAGCCGTCGCGATTCGCGCCAGCCACGAACTGGCCCTCGCGCAGCGCATCGTCAGCGACGATGTCGACTCCCACGTCGACAGGTCCAAGCGATCCGCCACTCGCGCCGAATGCGCCCCGGATCTCTTCATCGGTAGCCGGCCGGTAGTCACTCTCGAGCACACCGAGGATCTTGGACTCGGCGAGCCGGTCATCGCCCCGCACGAGACCGAGCACGAGCGTGCCGTCTGTCTTGACGACCGGCATCGCCTTCGACGTTGCCGAAGCGTCGATCCCGAGCAGCTCGGCGAGGGACTCGATCGTCGTCACCCCCGGCGTCGCAACCTCCTTCGGCGCAGTCTCGGGATCTGGCAAGACCGGCGCCCGAGGGACGCCCTTCGCGATCTCCAGGTCTGCCGCGTAGTCGCCGTGTTCGCAGGTGACGAGCGTGTTCTCGCCCGATCCGGCCGGGCAGAGGAAGTCCTGGCTCTGCTGCCCGCCCATCATTCCGGACTCGGCTTCGACCTCGTAGAACTCGAGGCCCAAGCGCTCGAGCATGCGGTGGTATGCCTGCCGGTGCAGCTCGAAGCTCCGTGCGAACTCATCCTCGTTGCGATCGAACGTGTACGCGTCTTTCATGATGAACTCGCGCATCCGCAGAAGCCCGCCGCGCGGACGTGGCTCGTCGCGCTCCTTGATCGAGAAGTGGTAGAGAATCTGCGGGAGCTGGCGGTAGCTCTGAATTTCGCGTGCGTGGAACGTGGCCGTCTCCTCGTGCGTCATCGGGAGGATGTACCTGCGTCCGGCGCGGTCCTCGAGACGGAAGATCTCGGGATAGTCGCGGCCGGTGGTCTCCCAGAGCTCCGCGGGAGTCAACACGGGCATGAGCATCTCCTGCCCGCCGATCGCGTCCATCTCCTCGCGGATGATCTCGACGACCTTCTGGTGCACCCGCCAGCCGAGCGGGAGGAACGTCCAGACGCCGGCGCTCACCTGCCGGATGTACCCGCCGCGGACGAGCAGCTTGTGCGAGACGGCCTCCGCGTCGGCGGGAGGCTCGCGCAGGGTAGGGATGAAGAGCCGGGACTGGCGGGCGACCATGAGGGGAGCAGGTTAGAGGGTTGACCCGGTGGGGTGAGGCTTCAGCCTCACCCCGATCTTGGGTTGAACGTTCAACACCGAGGTCAGGCTGGAGCCTGACCCCTAGTCCAGCGGGATCAACGAGGCTTCCGCCATAGCGAGCGCCGCTGGTTTCGCCATCTTCAGGCGCTTGGGACGCTTCATCCCGTCTTCGAGCCAGAGGTCGATCTCGCGGAAGAGCTCGTCGATCAGCGTCTCCGAGGCGACCTTGCGCAGGACGCGTCCATGCGCGTAGATGAACCCCACGTCGCGCCCGCCGGCGATCCCGAAATCGGCATCTCCCGCCTCCCCCGGTCCGTTCACCGCGCAGCCCATCACCGCGACCTCGAACGCCTGCGGATACTCGCGCAGCCGGGCCTCGACGACGTGCGCGAGGTTCTCGACGCCGACGTTGTCACGCCCGCACGAGGGGCACGCGATCATCACGGGGCCGCGTTCCCGCAGGCCGAGGGCCTTGAGGATCTCCCAGGCGACCTCGATCTCCTTGACCGGATCCGCGGTGAGCGAGACCCGAAGCGTGTCTCCGATCCCGTCTGCGAGCAGCGAGCCGATCCCGACCGCGCTCTTGATCCCGCCCGCGAACTCGGTGCCGGCCTCGGTTACCCCGAGATGCAGCGGGTAGGGCACCTTCGCCGACAGCATCCGATACGCGCGGATCATCGTCGGGACATGGGTCGCCTTGACCGAGATCTTGAAGTCGCGGAACTCGAGCCTCTCCAGCAGCTCGACCTCCTCCAGTGCGGCTGCGACGAGCGCTTCCGCCTGATCCTGCTGCGCGAGCCCGTGCAGGTGCTTCGGCAGAGACCCGGAGTTCGCTCCGATGCGCATCGGGATCCCCGCTGCCTTCGCCGCGCGAACGACCCGCTCGACCTTGTCGGGCCCGCCGATGTTGCCCGGGTTGATGCGAACCGCGGCGACTCCTGCGTCGATCGCCTTCAACGCCAGCGACGCGTTGAAGTGGATGTCGGCGATGACGGGAATCGGCGACAGGCGCACGATCATCTGCAGCGCGGCCGCGTCCTCGTTCTTGGGTACGGCGACGCGCACGATCTCGCACCCCGCCGACGCGAGCGCGGCGATCTGCGCGGTCGTGGCGGCGACGTCGTGCGTCTTCGTCAGCGTCATCGACTGCACGGCGACGGGCGCGCCACCGCCCACCGGCACGCTCCCGACGCGGATCTGCACGTCGCTCGCCATGGCTAGAGGGTAGCCCGCCGCTCAGTTACGACAAGCGGCCGATGTCGTTCGAGAGCCCGACGAAGAAGAGCAGCAACACCAGCCCGAGCCCGACGACCGAGACGCGCTCGTAGATCTCCCGTTTGAGAAACCGTCCCCGCGCGCCTTCGATCAGCGAGAAAAGGATGTGGCCACCGTCGAGCGGCAGCAGGGGCAGGAGATTCAGGAGCGCCAGCGAGAGCGAGATGAGACCCAGCACCCACAGGTAGTTCTCGGCCCCACGCTCGACCGCGTCCGACGACGCCTGGGTGATGCCGATCGGGCTCGAGACGTTCTCACGTCCTTCTCCGGTCACCAGCCGACCCAGGGAGAAGACGATCTCCCTGGAGATGATGCCGGTCACCTCGAACGCACGCTCGACCGCCTCGATCGGACCGAGGCCGACCCCTTCCAGCCCGAATCCGAGCCGGTATACGTCCTCGATCGGCCGCGCCGACACCGGACCGAGGATCACCTCCTCCCCGCCTCGCACGACCGTGAGCACGAGCGGAGCGCCTTCCGAGCCCGAGATGACCTCGGGAATGTCCGACGCGGTGACGACCCGATCGTCGATCTGGATCAGGCGGTCCCCGGGTCGAAGGCCGATCTCCGCGGCGGGTGAGTCCGGGACGACCTCGGCCACCGTCCGGGTCGCCTTGCCGCTGCCCGTCATGAAGAGGAAGGTGAAGAGCACGATGGCGAGCAGGATGTTCGCGGCGGGCCCTGCGGCGATGGCGACGAGGCGCTTCCAGGTCGCTGCTTTCCAGTACGCGTCCGGGCCGAGACCGTCCCTGAGCTCCGTGAGCCCCTTCTCGGCGGATGCCATGGCGGCGGGAGAGAGCTTGCGGGTGCGGAGCTCCTGCTCGAAGTCGTCGAGTGTGCCCAGCGAAGCCTGGAGATCGTCGCCTACGAGCGCTCGCTTGACGCGGTCGACTGACCCCGCGAGGGCAGGATTCTCCTCCACGGCTCGCTCGAAGCGACGCTCGGCGTCGTGCGGCACCGGGCGATGCATTCCGGGAATGGAGACGAAGCCGCCGAGCGGGATCGTCCCGATGCCGTACTCGATTCCCCGTCTCTTGGTCTTGACGAGCGCGGGCGGGAACCCTACGTAGAACTTTCGCGGGCGCAAGCCGACCGCGAGCGAAGCGAAGAAGTGCCCGGCCTCGTGAATGAGGATCAAGAGAGCAAGGCCGAGGATGGCGATCGCGATGCTCAAACGGGTGCCAGCCTTCCTTTCGCGAGCCGCCGCGCAGCGGCGTCCGCAGCTACGAGCGCGGGAAGATCGCTCACAGCGTTCCCATCGGCACGATCGAGCGTATCCTCGACGAGCGGCGCGATCTCGACGAAACCGATGCGTTCGTCCAGGAACGCTGCAACGGCGACCTCGTTCGCGGCGTTGAACGCGCACGGGTAGGTCCCGCCGCGCTTCCCGGCCTCGCGGGCGAGCGGCAAGAGCGGAAACCGCTCTGGATCGGGCGGCTCGAACTCGAGCGAGAGCGGCGTCGTGAGATCGAGAGCCGGCACGGAGGTCGCCCGCCGCTCGGGGTACGTCAAGGCATACGAGAGCGGCACGCGCATGTCCGGGTAGCCGACGTGCGCGAGTGCCGCACCGTCCCTGAAGCGAACGAGGCTGTGGACGATGGAAGTTGGGTGCACGACGACGTCGATCCTCTCGTACGGAAGCTCGAAGAGATAGTGCGCCTCGATCAGCTCGAGGCCCTTGTTGGCGAGCGTGGCCGAGTCGATCGTGATCTTCCGTCCCATGGACCAGGTGGGATGCGCGAGAGCGTCCTCCACGGTGACTGATTCGAGATCCGCGAGCGAATGGTTTCTGAAGGGCCCTCCGGAGGCGGTGAGGACCAGCGAGTCGACCATCTTCGCGGAACGTCCTTCCAAGCACTGGAAGATCGCCGAGTGCTCGCTGTCGACCGGAAGCAAGAGCCCTCCGCCTCGTTTCCAGGCTGCGAGCGCGAGGTCTCCGGCGGCGACGAGACTCTCCTTGTTCGCGAGCGCGAGCGCAACGCCACGTTCGAGCGCCCAGAGGGTGGCGCCGACTCCGGCGAAGCCGACGACAGCGTTCAGGACGAGATCGGGCTCCGCCCGGTCGAGGATCTCGGTCAGGTCACCGCCGACCTGGACGTGCTCGACACCGTGCTGCGCTGCGAGCTTTCCGAGCGGCTGCGATCCGGATGCGAGCGCGACGATCTGGATATCGGGATGCGCATCGACGATCTCCAGCGCCTGCCGCCCGACCGAACCGGTGGCCCCGAGCAGCGCGATCCGCTTGAGGTCGGAGGCCACCCGGTAAGGCTAACCGTCGATGTGTTCAGAAGGCGCTACGCTCGCGCGATCGAGCGCTCGCTGCACCGATACGGAGACGATGCGAGCCAGCTCGGCGAGCTGTTCCTGCCCGACGGCAGCGGGCCGCATGCAGTGGTCGTGGTCATCCACGGCGGCTACTGGAAAGCGCGCTACGACCGGTCGCTGATGACGGGACTTTGCGAGGACCTCGCGGGGAAAGATCTCGCCGCGTGGAACCTCGAATACCGGCGCACAGGAAACGGCGGTGGCTGGCCGGAGACGTTCGCCGACGTCGCCGCGGGGGTCGACCTGCTGTCCGATCTCGAGGCCTCGCTCGATCTCGATCGAGTTGGCGCGATCGGTCACAGCGCAGGCGGTCAGCTTGCCCTCTGGGCCGCGGCGCGGCCGACGCTCTCGAGCGACGCCCCCGGCGCTGCGCCTCGTGTCTGTCCGCGTGCCGTCGTCTCCCAGGCGGGTGTCGCCGATCTCCGCCTGGCCGCTGTCACCTCGCCCTCGGACGAGCCCACACTCGCGCTCATGGGTGGATCGCCCGAGGAGCATCCCGAGCGCTATGCGCTCGCCTCTCCGCGCGAGCGCCTGCCGCTCGGAGTGGAGCAGCTCGTGCTCCACGGGCAAGAGGACGAGACCGTCTCGATGCTCGTCTCCGAGTCCTATTGCGCAGCCGCGGAGGCACTCGGCGACGCGTGCGAGCTGCGCGTGCTGCCGCGCACGGGTCACTTCGAGCACATCGATGCCTCGACGGAGGCGTGGAGAATCGGTCGCGACTGGCTCGCCGAACGACTCAGTCGATAGCAGCGCGGAGCGACGCGACGAAGCGCTCGAGCGCGATCGCCCCGTCCTCCGCGGCTTCCAGTGCCGCCGAGCCCACGACGACCCCGTCGGCGAGCTCGGCCGCCCCAGCCGCGTGCGCCGGGGTGGAGATCCCGAAACCGGCGTACAGCGGAACGTCGGTCAGTCGCCTGGTGCGCACGACCAGAGGCCCCAGCTCCGGAGACAGCTCGCTACGGGTGCCGGTCGTTCCCGTCAGCGTGACGAGGTAGAGCCAGCCGTCGGTCTGCTCCGCGGCCAGCGTGATGCGCTCGTCGCTCGAGGTCGGGGCGACGAGCTGGATCCGACGAAGGCGCGGGTGGAGATCCGCAGGAAGGTCGGCCACGATCAGCGAGGTCGCGCCGGCGTGCTCTGCATCCTCGGCGAACCGCTCCCAGCCGTAGGCATCGAGCAGTGCGGCGTAGGTCATCGGGACGAGCGGGACCCCGACTCGCTCACGCGTGCTTCGCAGGCAGTCGAGGCAGGCAGCGGTACGCATGCCCTGAGCGAGTGCCCGTTCCGCGGCGAGGCGGATCGTCGGCCCGTCCGCGAGCGGATCCGAGAACGGGAACCCGAGCTCGACGAGGTCCGCGCCCCCCGCGACGGCAGCCTCGGCCAGCTCGGGGGTGTCCGGCCCGCACATCAAGTAGATCGCGAGCGCCTTCACCGCGACAACAGCGCCTTCTCGATTTTCGCGACCACGGTGTACGCAGGGTCGTAGACGTTGCCGATGTCGTAGCGAACGCACTGTCCGAGCAGGGCCGAGCTCGCCCGCTGGGAGAGGCCGTAGTCTTCCTCGAGCAGGCGCATGAGCTCGGTTGTCGCGTGCTGGAGGGCCTGGTCGAGCGGGCGGACGTTGCCGACTGCCATCAGGAACTCGTCGTCCTCCGCCCGCGGCCAGTTGATCTCCTTGCCTTTCAGCACGCGGACGGAGAGCTCGACGTCGAACGAGACCTCTATGCCGGTGCCGACGATCTCCCCGTCGCCCTGGCGGGCGTGGCCGTCGCCGACATGGAGCAGAGCCCCCTCGGCGAAGACGGGGAGGTAGACCGTCACACCCTGCCGGAAGCCGCGGTAGTCCATGTTGCCGCCGTGCGGGCCCGAAGTGGACGTGGAGATCGCCTGGCCTCGCGCGGGCGCGACGCCGAAACAGCCGAGCATGGGCTCGAGCGGGAGGTCGCCGAGGGCCTCGAGCCCAGGAGGTGGTGCCTCGAGCCGTGCTGTTCCGCGCTCGAGATCGATCAGCCAGACGTCCTCGTCTGGCGCTTCGTCGTAGGGGAGCTGCGTTGCGAACCACGGATCAACCACGCTCGGAGCCACGAGAGAGCCCGTGAAACCGCGGTCGCGGTTCGGCCACAGGCGGTCGAAGCGAACCGCGAGCGTGTCGCCCGGCTGCGCACCCTCGACGTAGAAGGGTCCGGTCTGAGGGTTCCCGCCTTCGGTGATGTGTTCACCGTCTTGGTTTCCCCCGCCTGCGTCCACGCACCACGTTGTGACCGTGTCGTGGTCGCCGATCTCAAGGACCGGCTCGTGCGAGCCGATCGTGACGTGGAAGTGGGTGGGCTCGAAGGTGTGCTTCATCGCGGTTGCCTGAGGGAGCTTGCGGTCACCGTGCGAGCACCTCGGCGAGATCCTTGTCTCCGCGCCCCGACAGGCCGACGAGGATCGTCTCGGCATCCAGGTCGAGCGCGCGGGCGAGGGCATGAGCAGGCTCGAGCGCAGGAAGAATGCCCTCCAGCGACGCCAGCTGGTGGAAGGCGGCGATCGCCTCCGCATCCGACGCGGTGACGTACTCCGCGCGACCGGAGTCCCGCAGATGCGCGTGCTCGGGCCCGACGCCCGGGTAGTCGAGCCCGGCGGAGATCGAGTGGGCGTCGAGAACCTGGCCGTCTGCGTCGGCGAGCACCGACGAACGCGAGCCGTGCAACACGCTGGAGCGGCCGGCTGACAGGCTCGCCGCGCCTTCCGCCTCGACCCCGACGAGCCGCACTTCGTCGTCTGCGAGAAAGCCGGCGAAGAGGCCGATCGCGTTCGAGCCGCCGCCCACACACGCGACGACAGCGTCGGGCAGTCGCCCGAGCCGCTCGAGGGCCTGCACGCGAGCCTCCCGTCCGATCACGGCCTGCAGCTCGCGGACGATCGCCGGATACGGGTGCGGGCCGACGCAGGATCCGATCAGGTAGTAGGTCGTCTCGACGTTCGTGATCCAGTCGCGAATGGCCTCGCTCGTGGCTTCCTTCAGCGTGCGCGTCCCGAACTCCACCGGAAGCACCTCGGCGCCGAGCAAGCCCATGCGCTCGACGTTCGGGTGCTGTCTTCGCATGTCCTCGGAGCCCATGTGGACGACGCACTCGAGCCCGAAGCGCGCGCACACGGTGGCCGTCGCGACGCCGTGCTGTCCCGCTCCCGTCTCGGCGACGATGCGACGCTTGCCGAGTCGGACGGCAAGAAGCGCCTGGCCGACGGCGTTGTTTATCTTGTGCGCTCCCGTGTGCAGGAGGTCCTCGCGCTTCAGGAAGATCCGCTTTCCGGGCGGCGCGAAGCGTGCCGCCTCGTAGAGCGGAGTCGGCCGGCCGGCGAAGCGCTCGAGCAGATCGTCGAGCTCGGCGCGGAAGGTCGCGTCTGCCGAGGCCTCGTCCCAGCCGTGGGAGAGCTCGTCGAGGGCCGGAATCAGCGTCTCGGGAACGTAGCGTCCTCCATAGCCGCCGTAGAGACCAGAGCTCCCAGATGCGCTCATCGCGCGGCCGCCACATAGGCTCGGACGAGCTCGGGATCCTTCACACCGGGCGCGTATTCGAGGGCTGAGCTAGCGTCCACCGCCCAAGGTCGCACGGCGTCGATCGCCGCGCGGACGTTGTCCGGGCCGAGCCCGCCCGCCAGCATGATCCGGCCGTTCGCGTTGCGGGCTCGCTCGAGGTGCGCAGGGTCGGGCTCCTGCCAGGGGAGGTCGAGCACCTTTGCCACTTCACGTCCCTCGCGGAGGAGCACCGCGTCGCGACCGCGCACCTTTCCCTCCTCGCGCGGGTAGAGCTGAACGAGGTCCGCCGCTGCTCCGCTGGGTTCGCCGACCTCCACTGAGACGGCGAGCATCGTCTCTGGGACCGGAAGCACGGTCTCTGCACGCCTGGGGCTTCCTTCGGCCAGCACGAAGCCGGCCAGGTCCGCGCCCGCGGCGGCCGCTGCAGCCACGTCTTCGGCGCGCGTGAGCCCGCACACCTTCACGAGCGGGCGCGAGAGGAGCTCAGCGAGCTTCAGTGCGGGGTCCTCCGCACGCATGAGCGCCGAGCCGATCAGGATTGCGTCGGCGCCCGCCAACTCGGCTGCAGCGCCTTGAGCGCGTGACTCGATGCCGCTCTCGGCGACGACGATGCGGTCGCGCGGCGCGGCGGCGACGAGCTCGAGCTGGGCTCGCCGGTCGATCGCGAACGTCGCGAGGTCGCGGGCGTTGATCCCGATCACGGGCGCGTCCAGGCGGGTGGCCCGGGCGAGCTCCTCGGCGTCGTGTGCCTCGACGAGCGTGTCGAGTCCGAGATCGGCCGCTAGGCCGAGCAGCCGCCGCGCGGTCTCGTCGTCGAGATCCCGGAGGATCAGAAGAGCGGCGTCGGCACCGGCGTAGCGAGCGCGGCGCAGGTCCTCGTCGGACGAGAAGAACCCCTTCGCGAGCAACGGCAGGCGAGCGGCCGAGCGCGCCGCGCGAAGGTCGTCCCACGAGCCGTCGAAGCGCTCGTCGACGAGGATCGAGACCGCGGCCGCGCCTGCCTGCTCGTAGGAAGCGGCGAGGGTGGCTGGATCTGCGTCCGCCCGCAGCTCCCCCGCCGACGGCGACCTGCGCTTGACCTCGGCGATTCCCTGCAGGCCCGAGGCCGATAGTGCGTCCCGGAATCGTCCCATCACGCGTCTTCCTGGGAAAACGCGATCAACTGCTCGAGCCGCTCGGCGGCGACGCCCGAGTCGACGGCTTCTCGCGCGAGCTCGAGACCGTCCGGCAAGTCGTCGGCGAGCCCGGCTGCGGCCATGGTGGCAGCCGCGTTCAAGAGGATCGCATCCCGCCGTGCGCCCTTCTCGCCAGCGAGAACACGCCTGATGGCCTCGGCGTTCTCGGCCGAATCGCCTCCGCGGAGCTCGGCAGGCTGGCAGCGCTCGATTCCAAGGTCGGCCGGATCGACTGTCCGCTCTCGCACGTCTTCCCCGCTGACCTCGTAGACGAGGTTCGGCCCGGCAGGCGAGAGTTCGCCGACGCCGCCGGCGCCGTGCACGACGAACGCCCTGGTCGCGCCGAGTAGCGCGAGCACCTCTGCCACGGTGCGAGCGACCTCCGGTGAGTAGACACCCATGACCTGAGCGCGCGCGCCGGCGGGGTTGGTCAGCGGGCCGACGAGGTTGAAGACTGTGCGCGTGCCGAGCTCGCGCCGAACGGGCGCCGCGTGTTTCATGGCCGGATGATGCACGGGCGCGAACATGAACCCGAAGCCGTACCGGTCGATCGACGCGGCGATGCGCCCAGGCGGGATCTCGAGCCGGAAGCCGAGCGCCTCGATGACGTCAGCCGAGCCGGACGCAGAGGAGACCGCCCGGTTGCCGTGCTTCGCGACCGCCGCGCCTGCAGCCGCGGCCACGAGGCCAGCGGCTGTCGAGATGTTGAGCGTCCCCGTTCCGTCTCCGCCGGTGCCCGCCGTGTCCACGAGGTCGGTACGCGTCGGATGCACCGGGAGGACGTGGTCGCGCAGCGCCTCTGCGCACCCGGCGATCTCCGCAACCGTCTCGCCCTTGGCGCGAAGCGCCACGAGGAAGCCGCCGATCTGCGCGGGAGTCGCCTCGCCGCGCATGATCTCGTCCATCACGGCACGGGCCTCTCCGCGAGCGAGGTCGCGCCTGTCGAGGAGCTGCGCGATCGCGGCCTGGATCATGCGACGAAGTCTCGCGGATCGATCGAGATCAGCCCACTGCGAGAATCACGAAGTATGCGGCCGGACTCGCCCAGAGCAGCGCGTCGAGCCGATCCAGCATGCCACCGTGGCCTCCCAGCAGGCGCCCCGAGTCCTTCGTCTGCAGGTCGCGCTTGACCGCCGACTCGAAGAGGTCTCCGAAGACGGCCGCGAGCGCGACGGCGGCGCCGAGCAGGAGCATCTCCGGGATCGTCAGGAACTCGTCGCGATCCTTGTAGAGGATCAGGAACGCCGCCGCCATCGCAGCTAGTACCCCGCCCACGAGGCCCTCCCAGGTCTTCGCCGGGGAGATCGCGGGCGCCAGCCGATGTCTGCCGAGGGTGCGGCCGACGAAGAACGCGGCCGTGTCGGCGGCGAAGACCGTGAACATGACGGCGATCACCGCCCAGAAGCCGTAGTCCGGGATGTCGCGGACGAGGAGCAGTAGGCCCAGCCCTGCGCCTACCCACACGACTCCGAGCAGCGTGATGCCGAACGACGTCGTCGCGGACGCGCGGATGTCCGAGAGGCCGTAGAAGACGAAGGACAGGAACAGCGTCGTCAGGATTCCGCCGAGCATCCAGGGCAGATCGCCGAGCTGGAGGCCAAGGAGCGTCAGGGCGAAGCCGCCGTACCCGGCAATAACGAGCGGGCGACGCTCCCTCGCCATCCTGTAGAGCTCGTGCAGAGTGATCAGGCCGGCGATCAGCGCCAGCCCGAAGAGCCACCAGCCACCCAGATAGACGACGCCGATGACGACCGGGAGGAGCGCGAGAGCGACCAGGAGACGGGAGACGAGCGGGGTCATGGGCGAGGCGATCCGGCGGGGTCAGGCTGAAGCCTGACCCCGGACCCGTCGGACACCTCGCTGCTCATCGAGCGCCGAACCTGCGCCCGCGCCGCATGTACTCGTCGAGTGCCGCGCGCAGCTCGTTCTCGCCGAAGTCCGGCCAGTACGTGTCCGTGAAGACGAGCTCGGCGTAGGCCGACTGCCAGAGGAGGAAGTTCGAAAGCCGCTGCTCGCCCGAGGTGCGGATGACGAGATCCGGATCGGGCAGGTCGGGCGCCGAGAGCCGGGCGGCCAGAGCCTCTTCGGACACGTCCCCGGGTCTGACCCCGTCCTCGACCAACGACCGAGCCGCCTCGACGAGCTCGCTGCGTCCTCCGTAGTCGAATGCGATCCAGAGGTGGAGCCTGTCGTTCGGCGCGGTCTCCACCTCGAGTGCCGCCATCTTCTCCCGTAGCGCGTCGGGAACCCGGTCGCGACGCCCGAAAAAGCGTGTGCGAACGCCCTGCCGGGCGAGATCCGGAAGCTCGCGGTCGATGGTCTCGTCCAGGAGCTCCAAAATCGACTCGACCTCGTCCGCGGGACGCGCCCAGTTCTCGGTCGAGAACGCGTACACAGCGAGGGAGCGGACGTCGAGGTCGATCGCAGCCTCGACCGTGCGCCGGAGCGCTCGCGCCCCTTCGCGATGCCCTTCGGAGACGGGAACGCCGCGGCCCGCGGCCCAGCGACCGCTCCCGTCCATGATGATGGCGACGCTACGCGCTGCCGCAGAGCCGTCGCTCGAACCGCTGTCGGACAGCCGTCAGACCTCCATGATCTCCGTCTCCTTGACCTTCAGGAGATCGTCGATCGCCTTCGTGTGCTCGTCGGTGACCTTCTGCACCTGCTGTTCGGCCCGCCGCTCCTCGTCGTCGCCGACGTCGCCCTTGGTGACGAGCTCGCGGAGATGCTGCATGACGTCGCGGCGGACATTGCGGATCGCAACCTTCCCGTCCTCACCCACCCGGCGCACGACCTTGACCAGCTCCTTTCGCCGCTCCTCGGTGAGCGTCGGGATCGGTAGGCGGATGATCTTGCCGTCGTTCGAAGGTGTCAGGCCGAGGTCGGACTCCTGGATCGCACGCTCGATCGCCTTCATCGAGCCCGGATCGAACGGCTGCACCGTCAGGAGTCGCGCCTCCGGCGCGCCGATCGACGCCAGGCTCTTCAAGGGAGTCGGCGTGCCGTAGTAGTCGATCGTCACGCGGTCGAGGAGCGCCGGGGAGGCGCGGCCGGTACGGATCGAGTTGAACTCGTGATGCGTCGCCTCGATCGACTTGTCCATCCGCCGCTTCGCGTCCGCGAGGAAGTCCTCGATCGCAGCCATGCGCCCTCCTTGCCTAGGGGGTCGAGATGATCGTGCCGACGCGCTCGCCTGCCGCCACGCGGCGGATGTTGCCCTGGGCGAGCTCGAAGACGTAGATCGGCAGCCGGTTGTCCATGCAGAGCGAAAGCGCAGTCGTGTCCATGACCTTGAGCCCGCGCTCGATCGCCTCGAGGTGCGTGAGCTCGGGGAGAAATCGCGCGTCCGGGTTCTCGTGCGGGTCGCCGTCGTACACGCCCTCGACGTTGTTCTTCGCCATCAGGATCGCCTGGGCGCCGATCTCGAGCGCGCGGAGAGCCGCAGCGGTATCCGTCGTGAAGAACGGATTCCCGGTGCCAGCGGCGAAGATGACGATCCGGCCCTTCTCGAGGTGCCGCATCGCCCGGCGACGAATGTAGGGCTCGGCGACCTCGGAGACGGCGATCGCCGACTGGACGCGCGTTTGGACGCCGAGCCGCTCGAGCGCATCCTGGAGCGTCAGCGCGTTCAGGAGCGTCGCCAGCATTCCCGCGTAGTCGGCCGTGGCACGGTCCATGCCCTCGGCCGCAGCAGCCATCCCGCGGTAGATGTTCCCCGCGCCGACGACGATCGCGAGCTCAGTGCCGGCCTCGTGCACGGCTAGCACCTCCTCGCCGATCGCCACGACCGTCTTGGGGTCGATCCCGTACTGCCGGTCCCCGAGCAGCGCTTCGCCGGAGACCTTCAGGAGTGCACGGCGGAAGGGCGTCGCCTTCTCGGTGGAGACCTGTTCGGCCACTGCTTCTGCCCGTGCCGTCACGAGCCGGCGACCGACACCCGCGCGAAGCGAACGACGGAGGCGTTGGCCTCCTCGAGCGCCTGCGCGACGCTCTTCGAGGCGTCGTGGATCCAGGCCTGATCGGCGAGAACGCCTCCCGGAGTCGCGGCGAAGAAACGCTTTCCGAGCATGCCGTCAACGATCTTCTCACGTGCGGGGTCCGGCTTCGACCGCACCTCGTCCGAGTTCAGGAAGATGGCGCGCTCCGTCTCGACGGTCTCTGCCGGGACCTCGTCTCGCGTCCCCCACTCCGGCGCTGCGAAGGAGATGTGCATCGCGATCTGGCGGGCGAGCTCCGGCGAGCCGCCCTGCAGCTCGACGAGGACTCCGATCTTGTTCGCCGGGGGATGGGCATACGCCACGACGACGTTGCCAGCCGGAGCGTCGAAGCGCTCCGCGCCGATGACCACGATGTTCTCGCCGAGCTTCCCGACGAGCGCCGCTCGCTCCTCTTCGAAGCGCTCGACTGCGCCCGGCCCCTCGGCGTGCACCGCGCGCAACACGCGCTCGGCGAATCCCTGGAACTCGTCGTTCTTCGACACGGGCTCCGTTTCGCAACCGATGCCCGCGATCGAGCCGATGAGCCCCTCCACGATGTAGCCGACGAGACCCTCCGTCGTCGAGCGGCCGGCGCGCTTCCCGGCCGACGCCATGCCGCGTTCGCGGAGAAGCGTTCGGGCTGCCTCGAGGTCGCCACCGGTCTCCTGCAGCGCACGCTTGCAGTCCATCATCCCCGCGCCGGTCTGGTCGCGGAGCTCCTTCACCTGGTTGGCGCTGATCGTGGTGCTCACGCGCTCTCGCCCCTCTCGGCGACGGCGGCTGCCGCGGGCTCGGGCGATCGGTCTACGGGTTGCGCTGTTGCCTCGGGCTCGGCCGCCGGAGCGGAGGCAGGCGGGCTGTCTGTCTGTGACTCGATTTCCGGATCGCCGGCCGACTCCTCGGAGGCGGGTGCTGCCTCGAACTCCGCCGGGGTGATCTGTGTCTTCCCGGCCGCGATGCCGTCCGCGACGACCTTTGCGATCAGGTTGGAGGCGCGGATTGCGTCGTCGTTTCCGGGGATGATGAAATCGGCCTCGTCCGGATCGGCGTTGGTGTCGACCAGGCCGATGATCGGCACGCCCAGGCGGCGCGCCTCTCGCACCGCCAGCTGCTCTTTCTTCAGGTCGATCACGAAGACCGCGTCGGGCTGGCGCTTCATGTCGGCGACTCCACCGAGGTTCGACTCGAGCTTCTCGAGCTCGGCCGTGAGCCCGATCCGCTCCTTCGACGGGAGCAGGTCGAGCTGGCCTTCGGTCTGCAGTCGGCGGAGGTCGTGGAGATACGCGATTCGCTCCGAGATCGTGCGCCAGTTGGTCAGAAGGCCGCCGAGCCAGCGGTTGGACACATACGGCATGCCGACGCGCGACGCGTGCTCCTGCACGGCCTCTTGTGCCTGCTTCTTGGTGCCGACGAAGAGAACCGTGCCCCGGCGCTCCGCGACGTTGCGCGCGAAGTCATGTGCCTCCTCGAGCAGCGCGAGGGTCTTCTGGAGGTCGATGATGTAGATGCCTCCACGCTCGGAGAAGATGAAACGGCGCATCTTCGGGTTCCAGCGTCGCGTCTGGTGGCCGAAGTGGACGCCGGCCTCCAAGAGCTCTCGCATGGTTACGACTGACACAGGATCAGCCCCTTTCCAGTTTGGTTGACGGTGCTGCGCCGGCGAGCCGAGCGGAACCGCGCTCACAGCGCGGCACCCCCGCCTCGGCTGAACCGCCGGATTGAAGGTCTAGGACGCGAATGAGTGTAGCCGTTGAAGCCGGGCAGGACCGCCTCTCCGGAGCCGTAGCGGCCCGGCATGCCCGGCTCGGCTCCTACAACTGTCGCGCGTGCTCCAACGCCGTCTCCAAGTCGTGCGGGAGCGGTGACTCGATGTCGATCTCCTCGCCGGTGAACGGGTGGCAAAAGCGCAGCCCGCGCGCGTGCAGGAACTGCCGGTCCAGGCCGAGGTCTCCCCGTACGCCGTACTGGGAGTCCCCGGCGACCGGCAGGTCGATCGCGGCGAGGTGCACTCGGACCTGGTGCGTGCGCCCCGTTTCGAGGCGAACCTCGAGAAGCGCGTGCTCGCTCAGGAGCTCGACGACCTCGAAGTGGGTGACCGCTGCTCGCGGCTCCTCGGTGTCGAGCGACCGCTTGGTCGGATCGCGGCGATCTCTGCCCATCGGCGCGTCGATGCGTCCCGTTCGTGAGCGCGGCGCGCCGCGCACGAGCGCGAGGTAGCGGCGCTCGAGCTCACGCTGCTTGATCGCCTCCTGCAATGCGGCGTGCGTCTCCTCCGAGCGCGCGACCACCAAGAGGCCAGACGTGTCGCGATCGAGCCGGTGCACGATGCCGGGCCGCTCCGGATCGGGCCCGCCGGCGGCACCGAGCGTGAGAAGCTGTCCGGCGAGGGTTCCCGCTCGCCTGCCCGCGCCGGGATGCACCACCAACCCGGCGGGCTTGTCGAGCACGAGAAGGTGCTCGTCCTCGTACGGCACCGAGACGGACACGGGCTCCGCCGCGAGACCGGGAGCAGGTCCTGGAAGCTCGGCCTCGACGACGGAGCCCGGCTCGAGTCGGAAGCTCTTCGCACGGATCTCACCGTCGACCCGCACGACCCCGTCGCTCAGCAGTCTCTCCGCCAGAGATCGCGTTCCGATCTCCTCGCGGCTGGCGAGCGCCTTGTCGAGGCGTGTGCCCGCGTCTTTCTCAGCGACGCTGAAGCGCAGTGTCCCCATCACGCGCCCCGTGCATGCGACCCGATCGGTCGGCGAGGACGAGCGTGCCGAAGAGCGCGGCGACCCCGACGACGATGAACATGTCCGCGAGGTTGAACGCCGGCCAGGCATCGAGATCGAGGAAGTCCGTCACGCGGCCCAGGCGCACGCGGTCGACCAGGTTGGCGATGCTGCCGCCGAGAACCAGTCCCAGTCCCACAGGCAGCACAGGATGTCGCCGCCCCGAGCGCGCGAAGAACCAGACCATCAATCCCACCGCGATTGCCGTGATCCCGATCACGAAGCTCGTGCGGCTCGCGAAGAGCCCGAACGCGATACCCGAGTTCTCGACGTGGTGGATGGAGAAGGGACCGACGAGATCGACGCTTTCCCCGACGGCGAGCGTGCGGCCGACGACCTGCTTCGTGAGCTGGTCGGCGACGATCGCTGCGGCGGCGACGACGAGCAGCGCCAGCCACTGAGCCGGCCCGGCCGCCAGCGAGCGCTCCGCGGAAGAGATCGGCTGGAGCGCGTTCGCCGTCGAGCCGACGCGGACGTCGACCTGCTGAATCTCCCTGGCGGGCTCGCTCATCTGCGACCTTCGCCCAGGAACGCGGGTTTCATCCGCGCTCCTGTGCGCGCTTGTCCTCGATGCAGAGCGTCGCCCACGGAACTGCCTCGAGACGCTCTTCCGCAACGGGCTTGCCGCAGACGACGCAGGTGCCGTATGTCCCGTCCTCGATCCGCCGGAGCGCCGCCTCCACCTCGGCGATCAGGTGGTCGGCGTTCTCCTCGAGTCCTTCGTCGAGCTCGCGCATGTACGTCTCGGTCGCGGTGTCGGCGAGCTCGCCGACACCGGTCGAGAGATCGCCCGTCTCCTCGGTGAGCGAGCTTTCGTGGTTCACGCCCTTGCGGGCGGCTCGAAGCCGCTCGAGCTCGTGCTCGAGCTCGGTGCGAAAGTGGTCGAGGTCGAGGCTCACGTCGCCTACCGCGCCGCGAGGCGCCGCTCCGCCTCGTCGCTCGTCACGCCGTGGACGAGCACGGACTTGTCTCGCGAGGCAGGTCCCCGACGGATCTCGATGCGCCCGCGCGGGATCTCGAGCGTCTCGGCCAGCAGGTCGACGACGGCCCCTCTCACGCGCAGCCGCAGGCTGGTGCTCGGGCCATTCACGGCCCGAAGGATATCCGCGCGATCAGGCGTCTAGCCGACGACCCGGCGGATGCCCGGGTCCGTGACCTCCTCGACCGGCGCCGGCTTGGCGGTGGAGGGTCTCTCGGCGCTCGTCTCTCCGTCGAGCGACTCGAGCGCCGTCCGGAGCTGCGCGCGGATCTTGCGAACGTCCTCGTTCAGCCGCTGCTTCTCGGCGGCGGCCTCGCGGGTCACTCGCCGCCCCTCCGCGTGGGCCTCTTGGACGATCAGGTCCGACTCGCGCCTGGCCTGTTCCTTCATGTCCTGAGCGGCCCTCTCCGCAGACACGAGCGTCGAGCGCAGGAGCGCCTCCAGCTCGCGATGCTTCGACGCCTCCGTCTCGAGCTCCTCGAGCCGATCGGCGAGGTCGGCGCGCTCGCGCCACACCTCCTCGAAGCTGTCTGCGATATCCGTGAGAAGCCCGTCGACCGGCTTTCGGCGGTACCCGCGGAGGAACGTACGGCGGATCTGCACGTGTCGGATCTCGACTGGGGTAAGCGGCATATGACCTCCTTAGAGGAGTGCTCCGATCAGGTTGGAGACGACTTCGGCCGCAACGAGCAGGACGATGACGCCGACGATCGGGGACAGGTCGAAGGGCCCGAGCATCGGCAGACGCCGAAACAGGCGCAGGTAGGGGACGACGACATCGTTCAAGAACTTTTGCACAGCTGCGGTCGTACGGGAATAGGGAAGCCGGATCCAGGACAGGAGGACCCAGGCGAAGATGAGCAGGACGTAGATCCAGACGAACGCGCGCACGAAGCTCTGCAGCGACGACGCGGTGTCGAGAAGTACGCCAATCGAGGCGGGAACGCCCATCGGACGTGATTTCGCCGCCGAAGGCGCGATTTCCTACACAGAAGGGCTCGGATCTACGCCTGGTTGTAGAAGCCGCCGCGCTCGAGCGCACGCGCCCGCTCCTCGGCGGACAGCTCGACGTCACGCGGCGTGAGCAGGAAGACCTTGTCGGCGACGCGCTGCATGCTGCCGTCGAGCGCGTACGTGAGACCGCTCGCAAAGTCGATGAGGCGCTTGGACAGCTCCGTGTCGGCGCCCTGCAGGTTCAGGATCACGGGCACCGAGGCCTTGAAGCGGTCGGCGATCTGCTGCGCGTCGTTGAAGCTCCGCGGGACGACCAGGTGGACCTTCGCCGGGGGACCCGGATCGACGCTCCGCAACCTCGGTGCAGCCTCTTCGCGGCGGCGGCGGGAGCGGACGGGCGCGCCTTCGTCGGATGTCCAGTCGTCCTTCTCCGACGTGTTCGGCAGGCGGCGGACGTTCTGCCGGTCACGCCTGCTGTAGGTCTCCTCGATCTGCTGCTCGTTCGTGACGTAGCCCGACTCGTCCCACTCTTCCTCCTCGGCGATCCCGAAGTAGACGAGGGTCCGGTTCCAGAGATCCGAGAAGCCCATGACCGGGCGATTCTAGTCCGCTTTGAAGAACGCTTCGCCGATCCTCACGAGCGTCGCACCCTCTTCGACGGCAACGCGGTAGTCCTGCGAGGTTCCCATGCTCAGCTCGCGCAGGTCGTGTTCGGCCGCGAGCTCCGCGAGGCGGCGGAAGTACGAGCGCGACGCCTCCGCCTCCGTCGCAAGAGGGGGCATCGTCATCAGTCCGCGGATCGAGGGGAACTGCCGCACGTAGCCCGCGATCTCGTCGGGCTCGACCCCGGACTTCGTGGCTTCCCCGGAAAGGTTGACCTCGAGCAGCGCCGGAACGGTCAACCGCGAAGCTGCGGACTCGGACGAGAGCGAGTGCACGAGCTCGCAGACCCCGTTCACCACCTTCACCTTGTTCGACTGCAGGTGGCCGATGAAGTGCCAACGGAAGGCGTCACCGTAGATTGCGTGCTTTCGCTCGAGATCCTGCGCGCGGTTCTCGCCCACGACCTCCACTTCGGCCTCGACGAGAGCCGCCAGCCCGTCGACGGGGACGTACTTGGTGGCTACGACGACGGTGACCCCCTCACCCACCTCTTCCCGGATGCGGCGGTAACGGCTCGCGATCTCGGCGGGTTTCAGGTCTCCGACCCCGCGGCGATCAGCTCGCGTGCGGCTTCCAGCTCCGACTCGCGGCCGTCGAGCTCGCCGTTGAGCTTCCGGCGGCGGAGCTCTGCGAGCACCTCGCCGACGCGCGGCGACTCCGAGAGCCCGAGCGTGGCGAGCTCGTCCCCGCCGATCTCGATCCGCACGTCGCGGAGCCGGGTGAAGTAGTCGCGGAGCTCGGGGACGTCGTCTAGTGCGAGAGCCAGCAGCGGAGCGTCCGGAGCGAACGGGTCGGCGAGCGCGACGACCTCGGCCGGCTCGAGCTTCCTGGCTCGAATGCATTCCACGATTCGCGTCGAGACGGTGATCGCGCCCGCGACTCGATCGACGTCGCGACTCCTCACCTTCAGCCGCGTGAGCCAGTCGTACGCCTCCTCGGAGGTCAGATGCCGACCGAGCACGCTGAGGCCGATTCGCCAGGACGGGACATCCGCACCGAGCTCATCGCGAAGCTCCAGGGCACGCTCGAAGAGCTCCACGGCCTCCGAGTCCGCACGCAGGCGCGGATGGATCGCTCGATCCGCCTGAAGCTCGCCCAGGCGCCGAATTCCGCCGGCCGCGCCAGGGTCCTCGAGCAGCGTCTGCAGCTCGTCCCGCAGCCGTGAGGACGAGAGGTCACCGACAAGGCCCATCTCGATGCAGGCGCGTGCAAGGCGCGCCGAGTGCTCCTCGAGCCGCAGCCCGTACCGCGCCTCGTAGCGGATGGCGCGGAAGATCCGTGTCGGATCGTCGATGAACGAAAGGTTGTGCAGCACCCTGAGCAGCCCCGCAGCGAGATCGGCGCGGCCACCGAACGGGTCGACGAGCCGCCCGTAGTCGGCGGGCTGCAGGGAAACCGCCATCGCGTTGATCGTGAAGTCGCGACGGAACAGGTCTTCGCGCAGGCCGGCGCGTTCGACCGTGGGCAGCGCCCCGGGCGCGTCGTAGAACTCGGTGCGGGTCGTGACGACGTCGACGCGTTCCCCATCGCCGTACAGCACGACCGCGGTTCCGAACCTCTGGTGCGGCGTCATGCGGCCCTTCAGCGTGGCCGCGAGCGACCGCGCCAGCTCGATGGCATCGCCGTCGACCGCGATGTCGATGTCGAAGCTCTCCTCTCCCAGGAGAATGTCCCGGACGGTTCCTCCCACGAGGTAGACACCCCCCGCACGGTCCCCCAGTGACGCGACCGCCTCCGAAAGCGTGCGAAGCCTCGCCAGTCCCGCGAGCTCGTTCGCGAGGCTCTCGCCCGATTCCTCGCGACCGTGCTCGATGCCCTCGAGCTCCCGCAGGAGATCGGCGCGAGCCACGATGCCGACGAGCTCGTTCTCTCTGAGGACGGCGACTCGGCCGTCCTCCGCGCTCGTGACGAGCACCTGGAGCTCGGAGAGCGTCGCGTCTTCGTCCGCGGCGACGACCTGCCCGCTCATGATGCCCCGGACCGGCGCGTGCGCCAGTCCGTGGCCCACCGCCTTGTCGAGATCCTCACGGCTCACTGCCCCCACGATGCGGTGACCGTCGACGACGAAGACTCCACTCTGCCCGTGCCGCTGGCAGAGCACCATCGCGTTGCGAACCTTCTCCTCCGGCGAGACCGACCTCGGAGGCGTGGACATGACGTCGCGAGCGCGTCGCGGCTCTCGCCGGGCGCGTTCGAGCGCGGCAAGGACGAGCGCTCGGGCTTCGCCGAGGCCGCTTCGAGCGATTGCCGATGCCGCCTGCGCGTGGCCGCCGCCGCCGAGAGCGGACGCGATGACGGACGCGTCGAGGTCGTCGCTTCGGCTCCGTACGACAGCGAACACACGGTCGTCCATCTCGACCAGGAGGACGAGCGCCTTCGTGTCGGTCAGGTCCACGATCTTGTGCGCGAGGATCGACACGCCCTCGACGTACTCGGGCCACCGGACCGCCGCGAGCAGAACCTCCTCACCGCCCACTGCGAGCGGCTCGAGCTCCTCGAGGAGATGGTTGAGCAGGTCGCGCTCGGAGGCAGCGAGTGGCGCGTGCAGGTAGGCGGAGACGAGGTCCTGACGCGCTCCGTGGCGCAGGCACCACGCAAGCGCGTCGGCGTCTCGCTGCGTGCTCGTCGCGTACGTCAGCGACCCCGTGTCCTCGTGGATCCCCAGCGCGAACGCAGTGGCCTCGAGCGGCGAGGGCAGGAGCTCGCGCTCGGCGAGGATCCCGACCAGCGTCGTCGTCAGAGCACCGTCGTGAGACAGCACCGTCGCTTCCGGGTCGACCCAGTCGGGGAGCTCGGTCTCGCCGTGGTGATCGAAGAGCACCTTCTCCACCGATGCGTCGAGCGCGACCCGCTCGAGCTCGCCGAGCCGCGACGCGTTCGTCGCCTCGATCACGATCAGGCGACGGATCGCGTCCGACTCGAGACGGGAGATCTCGACCACGGCCTCGAGCCCCTCGGCATGCATGCGGTAGAAGTCGCGGACGTTGCGGTTGAGCGAGCCGACGGCGACGACGGCGCCGGGATAGAGGCGACGCGCGGCGAGCATCGCCGCGAACGCGTCGAAGTCGGTGTTCCCATGGGTGGCGATGACCTCCTCGGCGCGCATGGCCTCATTCTGCCGCGCGGCCAGGATCGGTCGGCTTCGGACGCCAAGTTACAAGTTGTTACTTGGCTCAGACGTGCGCGATTGCCTCTATCTCGACGCGCGCTCCGCTCGGGAGCTGCGAGATACCGATCGTCGAACGCGCAGGTGGGCGATCGCCGACGTGGCGCGCGTAGACGTCGTTCATCGCGGCGAAGTCCGCGAGATCCAGCAGGAACACGGTCGTCTTGACGAGCTTGTCCAGTCCGCTTCCGGCCGCTTCGAGGATGGCGGACATGTTCTGCATGACCTGCTCGGTCTGCTCCGCGGCGGTCTCGCCCGCGAGCTCACCCGAGTCGAGCACGATCCCGAGCTGGCCGGCGACGAAGACGAGATCGCCGATCCGGATCGCCTGGTTGTAGGGTGCGCCCTGGAACGGCCCGGGCGCCCGATCGGTGCTGATGACGTCCTTGTCGGCCATCGAGGGCTACTCCTCTCGTCGCGCGTCGTCGAGTGCAGCGCCGAGCGCCTTGAAGATCGCCTCGAGGACGTGCTGCGAGTCCTGGCCCTCGAAGAGCCGCACGTGAATCGTCAGGCCCGCCTCCTCTGCGAGCCCGCGCAGGAAGGCGGCGGCAAGGTCGGTGCGCAGGCCTCCCGCCTTCGTCGAGGTGAGATCCGCATTCGATGCGACTAGCGGCTTCCCCGACACTTCGAGCACGACCATCGCGAGCGCCTCGTCCGCCGCGGCAATCCCGACTCCCCTCTGCCCCAGGAGCGGACGAACCGCGGCCCCGAGCGTCGCTCCGGCTGCGTCCACCTCCGCCTCGGGCTCGTCCGGCGCGATCTCGAGCCTCAGGCCGAAGCGTCCGGCCTCGGCGAGCTCGAGCAGCAGGTGATCCAGAACGGCCACACCTGTCGCGATGCGGCTCTCGGCCGCGCTACCGAGCGTGATCTGCGCGGCCGCTGTCCTCGTCACAGGTCGACTCGCTCGATGGCCGCGCCCAGCCCGCGAAGCCGTTCGTCGATCCGCTCGTACCCACGATCGATCTGGCCGATGTTCCCGATCGTCGAGGTGCCCTCCGCACAGAGGGCGGCGATGACCATCGCCATGCCCGCGCGGATGTCCGGGCTTTCGAGCCGCTGGCCGTAGAGCGGCGCGGGACCGGTCACGACCGCTCGATGAGGATCGCAGAGGATGATGCGCGCTCCCATCGACACGAGCTTGTCGACGAAGAACAGCCGACTCTCGAACATCTTCTCGAAGATCAAGACAGTGCCGTGCGACTGCGTTGCGCAGGTGAGTGCGATCGACGTCAGGTCGGCTGGAAACGCAGGCCAGATCCCGCTTTCGATCTTCGGGATCTGCCCGCCGAGATCGTCGACCACCTGCAAGTCCTGTCCCGGCGCGACATGCACGGCGCGCTCCGCGACGTCCATCCGGATCCCGAGCTTGCGGAACGCCGGGATGATGGCGATCAGGTCGTCGGGCTCGACATCCGCGATCGTGACGTCGCCGCCCGTGAGAGCGGCAAGCGCGGCGAAGCTTGCGACCTCGACGTGCTCCGGCCCGATGCGGTGGTCGCCGCCGCCGAGGCTGTCGACGCCGTCGATGTGAAGCACGTTGGACCCTATGCCTTCGATCTGCGCTCCGAGGGAGACGAGGAACCGGCAGAGGTCCTGAATGTGCGGCTCGCACGCGGCGTGACCGACCACCGTCTCACCCTCTGCGAGCGTCGCCGCCATGATCGCGTTCTCGGTTCCCATGACCGAGGCCTCGTCCAGGTAGATGCGCTTGCCGCGAAGGCCGGCCGTCTTCATCTCGTACGCGCCGTTCAGCTCGACCTCCACGCCGAGCTCCTGAAAGGCGTGAATGTGCGTGTCCAGCCGGCGGCGCCCGATCACGTCACCACCGGGGGGTGGCACCGTCACGCGCCCGAAGCGGGAGAGGAGAGGGCCGGCGAGCAGGAACGACGCACGGATCTCCCGGCAGAGATCGGGGTCGAGGTCGGTCTTGTCGACCCTGCGCGGATCGATCCGGATCTCGTTCGGCCCGGTCCACTCGGCGTCTGCGCCGATGTCGACGAGAAGCTCGACCATCGTCCCGACGTCGCGGATTCGCGGCACGTTCGAGAGGCGCACTTCTTCCGAGGCGAGCAGGCTCGCCGCGAGGATCGGAAGCGCCGCGTTCTTGTTGCCTGCCGCGCGGACGGTGCCGCTGAGCGCCCGACCGCCTTCGATCACGAAGGACTGCATGGCGCGCGAATGGTACTCGGCGGTCCCGGCGGCGCTTTCGAGATCAGGAAGGGTGATGTTCGATGTCAAGTCGAGGGACCTGGTCGCCCGGCTCGAAGCCGAGGATCTGGGCATAGAAGGAGAGCTCTGCCTGGAGCGAGGTCACGATCGTCTCCGCTTTGCGGAACCCGTGCCCCTCGCCTTCGAAGAGCAGATAGGCGTGCGGGACTCCGCGCTCTCGGAGCGCAGCGACGATCAGCTCGGCCTGCGAGGGCGGCACGACCTTGTCGTCGGCTCCCTGCAAGACGAGCATGGGCGTCCTGATCTCCTCGGCGAAGTGGATCGGGCTTCGCGCGCGGTAGAGCTCCGCGGCCTCCGGATAGGGGCCGACGAGGGTGTGCTCGTACTCGAGCTCGAACTTGTGCGTGTCGCCGCCGCCGAACTGCTCGAGGTCGGCGATGCCGAAGTACGAGCTCCCGGCGGCGAAGTCGTCGGTGAAGGTGAGCGCGCAGATCGTCGTGTACCCGCCCGCACTTCCTCCGGTGATCAGCAGCCGATCGGGGTCGGCCTCTCCCTCGGCGACGAGGAACCGGGCTGCATTCACGCAGTCCTGCAGGTCGACGACTCCCCACTGGCCGTTCAATCGTTCGCGGTAGGCGCGTCCGTAGCCGGTCGAGCCGCCATAGTTGACGTCGACGACGGCGAAGCCCCGGCTGGTCCAGAACTGCGTGTCCAGGCTGAAGAGCGGAGTCGCGCTCGAGGTCGGCCCACCGTGGCTCATCACGATCAGCGGCGGCCGCTCGCCTTCCAGGCCGGTGTGCTCCGGGCTCACGGGTGGGTAGAAGAGCGCATGAGCGGAGAGATCGTTCTCCGTCGGGAACTCGATCGCGCGTGGCACCGAGAAGTGCGAGGCATCCACCGGTACCTGGGCGCTCCGCCTCAGCGTCTCTGTCGACCCGGTGGAGACGTCGAGCCGGACGATCTCGCTCGGAGCCGTCGCGGATCCGGCGATGAAGACGACGGTCGAGCCCTCTCCCGCGACGGATGCGCTCGAGATCGCGTCGTACGGCAAGTCCAGCTCGTCGAGTGTTCCGCTGTCGGCATCGAGCAACCTGAAGAGCGTGCGACCTTCACGGTCGTAGGTCACGAAGAGCCGCCCGTCGCCCAGGAATGCGAACGACCGCAGCCCGAACACCCACGCGGGATAGCCGAACTCCGCCTCCGCCGCGTACAGCACGCTGCGCTCACCGTCGCGCACACGCTCGAGGTTCCACCAGCCGCTGCGGTCGCTCGCGAACACGAGCTCGCCGTCCGGGCTCCACTCGGGCTGCCAGATCGACTCCTCACCGTCGCGCCCTGCGACCTGCGTGACGTTCTCGAGCGCACCTTCGTGCGTGAGCTCGGCCGCGAAGAGCTCGCAACCGTCCCACGGCATCCAGGGAAGATTCCAGGCGAGGAAGCTGAGGCGCTTTCCGTCGGGCGAGATGCGCGGATTCGAGTAGAAGTCGCGCCCCCCGGCGATCATTCGCGGCTTCTCGGTCCCGTCGGTCGGGATCGCCACGAGCTCGTTGACGACGTCGCGCGAGCGCCCGCCCTCGTCGTGCCGCTCGCGGACGCCGATCCACAGGCGGCCGTCCGGCGTCACGCGTCCGTCGGCGTAGCGATGACTCGTCCCCTCGACCGCGGGAGTGACCGGAACGGGCTCCCGGTCCGGGTGGACGCGGTAGAGACGCTGGTCGTCGAAGTTCGAGCAGAAGACCGTGTCCCCGTGGACGCAGTACGCGCCGCCTCCGTACTCGTGCACCATCGTGCGCACGTTGAATCCGGAGGGAACAACGTCGACGGGCTCGTTCCGGCCATCGGCGGCCCTCATGAGCACCACCCGCCCGTTCTCGGCAGGTCGTCCCTCCAGCCACCAGGTCGTGCCGCGCTCGAGCCAGACGGCGGAGAGGCGCGTCCCTGCTCGCGCAACCATCTCGGCGGCGATGGGCGACGACCAGGTGCCGAAGGGAGCGGCGGTCTGCTGGAGGTTCGAGAGGGCCAATGGGCGGCGGCTATGGTACTCCCCGGTGCGGCCGACCCGTGATCAGGCCTGGGAGACGCTGACGCGCTACACGAAGTCGGAGGCGCTTCTCCGGCACGCGCTCGCGGTCGAGGCGTCGGTGTGCCACTACGCGCGGCTGAGCGGCGAGGACGAGGAGCTTTGGGGCTGCGTCGCGCTCCTCCACGACTTCGACTACGAGATCCACCCCACGCTCGACAAGCATCCCCAGGACGGAGCACCGATCCTGCGCGAGGAGGGCTATCCGGAAGAGCTGATCGAGGGCGTGCTCTCGCATGCGGAGCATCTCGCGATGCCACGCGACACGCCGTTGAAGAAGACGTTGTTCGCCTGCGACGAGCTGTCGGGCTTCGTCCATGCGTGCGGCCTCGTGCGACCGACCGGCCTCGATGGCCTCGAGCCGAAGTCGGTGAAGAAGAAGCTGAAGCAGCCGTCCTTCGCCGCCGGAGTACACCGCGACGAGGTCTACGCGGGAGCCGAGCTCCTCGGCCTCGAGCTCGACGAGCACATCGCGAACGTCGTTGCGGCGATGCAGCCGATCGCGAAGGAGCTCGGTCTCAGGACGGCGGCCGGCGCACCTCAGGAGTAGCGCGCGACGAAGGCGAGGGTGCGCGTCCACGCATCCTCGGACGCGGCAGCGAACTCTTCGTGCTTGCGGTCGAAGAAGCTGTGCGGAGCGCCCGGGTAGACGACGACCTCGTGCTCGACTCCAGCCGCGTCCAGCGCCTGGTCGAAAGCTGTGATGTCTTCGACTGGGATTCCCGGGTCGTCCCCGCCCATCAATGCGAGGATCGGCGCGGCGATCTCTCCCACCCGCTGGAGCGGGCCGGGCGAGCCGTCTCTGAAGGGGCCGGGGCCGCCGTAGAACCCGATCGCGCCGGCGAGACTGTGACCCCCGGCGGCGCAGAGCCACGAGTGGCGCCCGCCGAAGCAGAACCCCACGGTGAACACCGCGTCGCAGGAGCCTCCGCCGGGGGAACGGAGATATGCGACGGCGGCCGCGACATCGCGCTGGACCCCCTCAGCCGTCGTCCGGGCGACGTGCTCCGTGTACGGGAAGCCGTCGTCCCGCTTGCCGACTCCGGCAGTCCGGCCGAAGTAGTCGGTTGCGACGGACGCGTGGCCCCGTTCGGCGAAGCGGAGCGCCAGCTCCTCGTAGAAGCGGTAGAGGCCACGTACGTCGGGAAGGACGACGATTCCTGCTCCACTCGGCTCGTCGGGACTGGCAGCGAAGCCGGCAAACCGATTGCCATCCGCCGCTTCGAGCACGACGTCCCGGTGACTCACAGCCGCGCCGGCCAGGCGCGGAATCGGCGGCGTCGAATCCGAGTCGAAGCACATGTGAGCGCCAAGTTACAACTTGTAACTTGGCGAAAGGCCGCTACGGGCGCTCGGTGGTCACCGTGTCGAAGAGGACGCGCAGATCGTCGATCGCGGTGCCGACATCGGCGCGCGACGCACCGCCGAGCTCGGCTCGCTCGGTCGTCTCGCGCGCGGAGCGATAGGTCACCACGATCTCGGGCTCGTCACCGCCGACTGCGACCGGGTCGTCCACGTGGTAACCGCGCGCGCGAAGCATCCGCTCCACGATGTCGGCGAATTGCGACAGTGCGCCGGCGGGATCCGCCTCCAGCTCCTCCTCGACGGACGCCCAAGCGCTCTCCCAATCGTGCAGATCGAGGCCGGGCTCGCTCATGTGGTCGTCCTTCCCGCACTCGGCGCTTTCAAACCGTCGACGAGCCGCTCGAGATCGCCGTCACTCGTCCACCAGCCGACGGATGCCCGCACGAGGCCGGTTTTCGGGATGTCTCGAACGATCACGCCGGCCGCTGCCAGCCGCGCCACCACGTCGGCCGAGGCCTCTCCGCGCGGACGCCAGGAGACGATGGTCGCGCGCTCGTCCGGCGAAACCACGTCCTCGCCCGCACTCACGAGGAGCTCCCGGCAGCGCTCAGCCATCTTGGTGCCGCGCTCGAACCGCCACTCGGGCCGGATGCGTACCGCGGCGAGCAGGCCGGACATGACCGCGGTCGGCACCCAGTTGGGATCGAACCGGCGCGCTCCCGGCCACGGCTCGAACGTCCCGTCAGGCTCGTAGCCCTGCTGAGAGAAGTAGCTCGGCCGTGCCACGCGCAGCCGCTCGGAATCGGCGACGACCAGCGCCCCGGTCGACTCGGGCCCGCAGAGCCACTTCTGGCCCGAGATCGTGAGGAAGTCGAGTCCTGCGGCTTTCACCTCGATCGCGCCCACGGACTGCGCTCCGTCGACGAGGATCGGAATCCCCGTCCGCTCCCGAAGCTCGCGGACCGGAAGCACCTGGCCCGTCGTCCAGAGAACGTGGGAGACGGCGAGAAGACGTGTCTGCGGCGTCACCGCTGCTGCGATCGCCTCCGCGTCCGGCCGAACGACCACCACGCGCGCGCCGGACGCATGCAGCGGGCCGATCAGCCCGAAGTGCTCGTCCGTGGTCGTGACCACCTCGTCGCGGGGATCGAGATCGAGCCCGGCGAGGACGAGATTGCAGCCGTCAGTCGTGGAGGCGGTCAGGGCGATCTGCCCGGCCTCGGCGCCGACGAGGCCGGCGAGCTCGGCGCGCAGCTCGGCGCGAAGTGCGAGGACGCGGTCGATGTACTCGAGCCCGACCCTCCCCTCGCGGAGGTTTCGCTCCTCCTCCGCAGCCATGGCCTCGGTCGTCTGGCGAGCCAGCGGCCCGGCGCTTCCGGCCTGGAGGTAGGCGACTCGCTCGAGCACCGGGAACTGCGCACGCGCGTGCTCGAACGTCACGGGCGAGATTCTGCCGACAGATGCCTTGTAACAGTCTGTTGCAAGGAGCAATAGCCTTACTGTGTCCCTCCATGCGCGTCCTGCTCGCGGATCCCCCGGCGTACACGCCTCCGTACGACCGGTCGCTCGCAGAAGCGCTCGCGCTCGGCGGTGCGGATGTCGAGCTCGTCACGTCGCGCTTTCGTTTCGGCGCCGTCCAGCGACCACTGCGGTACACCGCGCGCGAGTGGTTCTATCCGCTCTCGTCGAGGATGGGCTCCTCCCGCGTTCGGCTCGCCGTGAAGGCGCTGGAGCATCCGTTCGGCATGATCCAGCTCGCCGCGCTCGAGCCGGACGTGCTGCACCTGCAGTGGTTCGGCGCGCCCGAGGCCGATCGCTGGATCTTTCGACCCCGCTCGCCGGTCGTCTTCACCGCCCACGACATCATCCCTCGCCGCACGGCTGCCCGAACCGGCCTCTGGCGGTCGCTCTTCGCGCGCTGCGATCGCATCGTCGTCCATTCGCAGCGGGGACACGACTCGCTTGCCTCGTTCGGCGTGCCTGAAGACCGTCTCCGGGTCATCGCCCACCCGGCGTTTCGCTCGGACGTCGACCGGCGCGACGACGGTCGCACCGCGCTCGCCCTCGGCCTCATTCGCCCCTACAAGGGCACCGAGGACTCCGTCGAGGCCGTCCTCCGGGTCGACGGTTCGCGCCTCCTCGTGGCGGGCGACCCACGCGTACCGCTGGACGGGCTGCAACTCACGGCGGGAGACCGCGCAGAGTGGCGCCTCGGCTACCTCCCCGATGCCGCGATCCGGCGCGCGCTGTCCGAGGCAACGGTCGCTCTTTTCCCCTACCGCTCCGAGATCGACGTCTCAGGGGCCCTGCTCCAGGTGCTCGGGGCCGGGGTGCCGGCGATCGTCTACGACATCGGCGGCCTCGGCGAGGTCGTCGGCAGGTTCGGCGCGGGAGCGGTCGTCGAGCCGGGGGACGTAGGAGGGATGGCGCTCGCGCTCGAACGGCTCCTCGGCGACGCCGAGACGCTGGCCACAGCCCGAGCAGGGGCCGAGGCCGCCCGCGAGGAGCTCACCTGGGAGGCCTCGGCTCGCGCTCATCTCGAGCTCTACCGTGAGCTTCTCTGATGTTCGGAGGGAGCCGGTTTCGCGAGGTCGTCCAGCGCCAGCTCGACGTCTTCGCCGAGGACGAGGCCGCTCTGTTGGAAGAAGGGAGCACCGCGGACAGAGCCTGGACGGCCGCGGCTCGCGAGGAATCCGAGGAGCTCTTCGGCGACTATCAGCTGGTGGTGGACGCGATCGGCGAGCGGCTCTACGACGTCAGGGAGGCGTATGCGGGAACACTCGACGAATCGACCGCCGACGACTACCGCGAAGCGTTCAACCGCGCTGCGCTGAAGCGATTCCGGCGCTTCGCGTCGTTCCTCGAGGACGGTCACCAGTGGCGTTGATCGAGGACTACGGGCTGATCGGCGACCTCCAGACCGCGGCGCTCGTGAGCCGCCACGGCTGCATCGACTGGCTCTGCCTCCCCCGCTTCGACTCGGGTGCGATCTTCGCGGCGCTGCTCGGCGACTCCGACAACGGGCACTGGACGATCCAGCCGGAGGGTGAGTTCCACTCGCCGGGCAGGAGGTATCGGGGCGACACGCTCGTCCTCGAAACCGAGCTCGAAACTGCCACGGGCTCGGTGCGCCTGATCGACTTCATGCCTCCGCGCGGCCGGGCGCCGGACGTCGTCCGCATCGTCGAGGGCATTCGCGGACGCGTCGACGTGCTCATGGAGCTCGTCCTGCGCTTCGACTACGGCTCGATCGTCCCCTGGGTGCGAACCATCGAGGGGACGCTCGTGGGCATCGCCGGCCCCGACGCGATCTCGCTGCGCACGCCTGTCGAGCTCGAAGGCCGCAATCTCCGGACCTATGCCGAGTTCACCGTTGAGGAAGGCGCCCGCGTTCCCTTCGTCCTGAGCTGGACTCCGTCGCACGAGCCCTTGCCCGAGCCCATCGACGCCGAGCACGCGCTCGCCGAGACTGTCGAGTACTGGGAGGAGTGGATCGGTCGTTGCACGGCCGAGGGGCGCTGGGAGGCGCCCGTTCGTCGCTCCTTGCTCACGCTGAAGGCCCTGACGTACGCGCCGACAGGAGGAATCGTCGCCGCGCCCACGACGTCCCTGCCGGAGGCTCTCGGCGGCGTGCGCAACTGGGACTACCGGTACTGCTGGCTTCGAGATGCGACGCTGACACTACTCGCGTTCCTGAGGGCCGGATACGTCGACGAAGCGCGCGCCTGGCGCGACTGGCTGCTACGCGCGATTGCCGGCTCTCCAGAGGACGTCCAGGTCATGTACGGAGTCGCCGGTGAGCGCCGCCTCGTCGAGCTCGAGCTGCCCTGGCTCACGGGCTACGAGGGCTCGCAGCCGGTGCGGATCGGAAACGACGCCGCGGGCCAGCTCCAGCTCGATGTCTACGGCGAGGTCGTCGACGCGCTGCACATGGCGCGCAGACGCGGCCTTGAAGCATCCGATCCCGCGTGGGCTTTGACAGCGAAGGTCTTCGACTGGCTCGAGTCCGCGTGGAAGGAGCCGGATCAGGGGATCTGGGAGGTTCGCGGGCCACGGAGGCACTTCACGCACTCGAAGGTCATGGCCTGGGTGGCGTTCGACCGCGCGGTGAAGTCGATCGAACGCCTCGGACGCGAGGGGCCGCTCGAGCGCTGGCGCGAGACGCGGGATGCGATCCGAGACGACGTGCTGGAGAACGGGTACGACGCCGAGCGGGGATCGTTCGTCCAGTTCTACGGGTCCGACCGGCTCGACGCGAGCCTGCTCCTGATTCCGCTCGTCGGCTTCCTGCCGGCGACCGACGAGCGCGTGCTCGGAACAGTCGAGGCGATTCAGCAGGGGCTCATGCGGGACGGACTCGTCGAGCGCTATCGAGCCGACACGGAGAACGTCGACGTGGACGGACTGCCTCCGGGCGAGGGCGTCTTCCTCCCCTGCTCGTTCTGGCTGGTCGCGGTGCTCGCGCAGCAGGGACGTACGGACGAGGCGGTTACGCTCTACGAGCGCCTGCTCTCCCTCGGCAACGATCTTGGGTTGCTCGCGGAGGAGTGGGAACCAGACAGCGAGCGCCTCGTCGGCAACTTTCCACAGGCCTTCACGCATCTCGCGCTCGTGGAGACGGCGTTCACGCTGCAGAAGAGGCTCGACGAGGCGAGCGGTGCCGCTACTTGACCGAGCCGGCCAGGAGCCCCTCCACGAAGTAGCGCTGGAACGCGAAGAACACGACGAGCGGGATCGCCAGCGAGACGAACGCCGCAGGCGCGATGACCTCGAGGTTCGCGCTGAATTGCCGCAGCTGCGAGAAGATCGCGACGGTGATCGGCTGCGTCTCGCGGGCAAAGGTGAGCGCTACGAGCAGGTCGTTCCACACCCAGAGGAACTGGAAGATCGCGAGCGAGGCGATGGCCGGCAGCCCGAGCGGGAGGATGAGCCGGAAGAAGATCCTCATCTCCGACGCGCCGTCGATCCGCGCCGCTTCCAGCAAGTCCTTCGGAATCCCGATGAAGAAGTTCCGCAGCAGGAAGATCGCGAACGGTAAGCCGAACGCGGTGTGGAAGAGGATCAGACCCGGGATCGTGTCGAACAGCCCCAGGTCGTTGTACAGCGAGAAGATCGGGATCAAGGCCATCTGGATCGGGACGACGAGCAGCGCGACGACGACGAGGAAGAGCCAGTCTCGCCCGGGAAACTCGAGCCACGCGAACGCATACGCCGCCAGCGCGGCCAGGAAGATGGGCAGGATCGTCGACCCGATAGACACCCAGAGCGTCGTCAGAAGTGCCGACGTGATCGCGTCGTTGTCGAGGATGTCGCCGTAGTTCTCGAGCGTTCCGAGACTCGGCGTCGAGAAGATCTCCCACCACCCGACTCTCCCGACGACCGTGGAGTCGAGCAACGACGTGAAGAAGAGCCCGATCGTCGGCACGAGCCAGAGCAGTCCGAGAAACACGAGCACGAGGTAGACGGGCGCCTTCCCCAGGTAGCGGACGATCCTCGTCGCCGTCGGCTCACGGGATTCGACGCCTCCGGGCTCGATCTCTGCGGTTGTCATGGCGACTCAGACCTCTCTTCGGAAGCGGCGCACGTTGATGGCCAGGATCGGGATGACGAGCAGGAAGAGGAACACTGCAATCGCAGCTCCCAGCCCGAAGTCGTTGACGCCGCCGAACGACGTCCGCCACATGGCGAGGGCGATGACGTTCGCGTCGTCCTGCACCGAGCCGGGCGCGACGGCGATGACGATGTCGAACACCTTCAGGACGTAGATCAACATCGTGATGAAGACGACCGTCAAGACAGGTGCGAGCAACGGGATCGTCACGCGCCGAAACACCTGCATCTCCGTTGCTCCGTCGGTGCGCGCCGCCTCGAGCAGGTCGCGCGGGATGGCTGCGAGCCCTGCCGCGATCACGACCATCGCAAAACCGGCCCATACCCAGACGTAGGACAGCATGATCGCAGGCGTGATCAGACTAGCTCCGAGCCAGGACACGCCGGCGTAGGGCTCGGAGAAGGTTTCAGGACCGATCGCTGCGCGATAGGAGCCGGACTCGACCTCTTCGAACGCGAAGGTCCCGTCCGCCTCGGTTGTCGTCTCCAACACGCTGCGGCCGTTCTCGTCGCGTAGCTCGACGGTGACACCCGGCAGGCCCAACTCCTCCTCCTCGACTTCGCCCGCGGTGCCACCGCCTGGCTTGAAGTCTCTCCACACGACGCCGGTGATCCCACCCGCGAGCGCTTCCGGCGCGACTGCCTGCTCGGCGCCACCAGGGACTTCCGATGAGCGAATCCCGGTGAGGCCGAGCTGGGCAATGTCTCCCGTCGCAAGCACCCGCTCGAGCACGAGGCCGCCCTTGGGCCCTCCCTGCATCGCGTCTGTCGACGGCTGCGCGGCCGAAAGCACCCCAGAGGGGGAGACCGCGTCCTTCACGACCGCTACCGCGGCGTTGACCGTGCCCTGGTCAGGATCCTTCTCGTACATCAGCCGCCAGATCACTCCCGCCGCGAACAGCGAGATCGCCATCGGCATGAAGACAGCCACCTTGAACGCGGTCGAAAAGCGCACGCGTTCGAGCAGGACGGCGAACACGAGGCCGACCGCGGTCACGAATGCCGGAACAATCAGCAGCCAGAGGAGGTTGTTCCTGAGCGCGGTCAGGAGCGTGTCGTCCTCGAACAGCGTCTGGTAGTTGTCGAGCCCGACGAACTCGTCGCCGCTGCGGTCGAAGAAGCTCCGGATGATCGTACGGATCGTCGGATAGACGATCCAGACGCCGAGCAGGATGAGCGCGGGCCCGAGGAATACGGCCACGACGCCGTACCGCTGCCAGATGCTCGGCTCCCCGTCTCCAGGCGGAAGCCCCCTGGTGGGGGCTTCCGCCGTGGATACCGACTCGCTCATCGTCGAGCCAGCCGTTCTGTCCTAGCCGAACGCCTGCGCGGCGTCGGCCTCCATCTTCTCCGTGATCCCGTCGATGTCGTCCGGATTCGCGACGAAGTCCGTGAAGTGCTTCCAGAGACCCTGTCCGGCGGTGCCGCCGAACGCTCCGGGCTGCAGGTCGGACATGTCGAAGCGGAACGCTTCCGCCTCGGCGAGAGCGCCTGCGGTCGCCCGCGTGATCTCGTCCGGATACACGTCGAGGTCGATGTTCTGGTTCGGCGACGAGAAGCCGCCTCGCTCAGCCCAGATCTCGGATGCCTCCGGTGTTGTCAGGTACTCGAGGAACGCGTCGGCGGCCGGACTGTCCTTGAACTGCACGAACAAGTCGCCGCTACCGATGGCCGAGGGGCCAGACCCGTCGATGGTCGGGAACGTGAAGACGTTGTAGCCCGTCTCGGGCTCGAGGGTCGTCTCCGTCACTCCCGGTGCGAAGTCGCCGATGATCACCATCGCGGCCTCCGGCGAGTCGTTGAACACCTTGCCGACCGAGTCCGGCATGTCGGTCTCGAGCGCGCCCTCGGTTCCTCCGGCCAGATTCTCGGGGTCACCCACGACCTCGGCCATGATAGCCAGAGCATCCTTGACCGACTGGTCGGTCCACGGGATCTCGTGGGTTGCCAGTTGGTCGTACATGTCGGCGCCTGCGCTGCGGATGTAGATGTTCTCGAAGAGGTCGGTCATCGGCCAGCCGACGTCGACTCCGACCGAGTACGGCGTGATACCGGCGGCCTTGATCGTCTCCGCCGCCTCGCTAAGACCTTCCCAGTCCTCGGGAGGTTCGACGCCCGCCTCCTCGAAAGCGGCGACGTTGTACCAGATGGTCGATTTGTTGGAAGCCTTGAACAGGATTCCGTACTGCGTGCCATCGACGGCGCCGACGTCCGCCGCTGATTCGCCGAAGTTCTCGACGATGGCGTCGCGCATGTCGTCGAGCGACTGGATCGCGCCCTGCTCTGCGAAGTCCGCCATCAGGCCCGGTTGGCCGATCGCGGCGATGTCGGGCGGATTGCCACCCTCGACCGCCGTCGAGAGCAGCGGCCCGAGGTTGTCCCCCCCGGATGTGTAGTTCACGGTCACGTTCGGGTACAGCTCGTTGAAGCCGCCGATCACCGCTTCGAACGACTCCTGCTCCTCGCCGGCCCAGATCGCCGTCACCGCGATCTCACCCGAGACGTCCTCGCTGCCCTCGGCGCTGCTTCCGTCGTCGTCGCCTCCACCACATCCAGCGGCCACGAACGCGAGCACGCCTACGAGCAGCGCGAACACGAGCCATCGTCTTTTCATTCTCGAGCTCCTTCCCCGTTGTTGGTCTGTGTGTCGGGCTTGGTCTGCCCATCCTGCGAATAGATGCCCAAACCGGATTCGAGATCGAAGAAATGGAGTGCCCCGGTCTCGACTGCGACGTCCACGACGTCACCGTTCTTGACACGCGAGCGAGGGCCGAAACGCCCGACCATGACGGTTTCCGTCGCGCCCTCGGCAGCCGCCGCCTGCACGGCGCTCTCCTGGCCGACGTCTCGCGCGAGCTCGCGGACGTCTTCGGTCAGAGCAGGTGATGCCGCGACCGTGAAGTGCGCGACGATCTCCGAGCCGAGCGGCTCTCGAAGCACCACGACGCCGCGCATCCTCTCTGCCTCCGGTGTCTCCGGCTCGAGGGCGGAGTCCTCCAGGTTCTCCGGCCGGATACCGACGACGATCTTGCGGTCGACGTAGGTCTCGAGCGCGGGACGGGCGGCGATGATCTCGTCGCGCAGGGCAAGAGCATGCTCCCCGATCGCAACCGCCAAGTTGCCGTTCCGGCGCTCGATCGTCGCTTCGACGAGGTTCATTGCAGGGGAGCCGATGAAGCCGCCGACGAAGAGGTTCACGGGGCGCTCATAGAGCTCCTGCGGGGGCGCGACCTGCTGGATCTCGCCTTTCCGCATGACCGCGACGCGGTCGCCCATCGTCATCGCCTCGACCTGGTCGTGCGTGACGTAGATGGTGGTCACGCCGAGATCCGTCTGGAGACTCGCGATCTCGGCGCGCATGTGGACGCGCAGCTTCGCGTCCAGGTTCGAGAGCGGCTCGTCCATCAGGTACGCCTGCGGCTCTCTCACGATCGCCCGGCCCATCGCCACCCGCTGGCGCTGCCCCCCGGAGAGAGCACGCGGCTTCTTGTCGAGGAACGCCTCGAGCCCGAGAACGTGGGCGGCATCGCGCACGCGCTTGTCGATCTCGTCCTTCGGTGTCTTCCGTAGCCTGAGGCCGAAGGCGATGTTGTCGTAGACGGTGAGGTGTGGGTAGAGCGCGTAGCTCTGGAACACCATCGCGATGTCGCGATCGCGTGCCGGCACGCGATTGACGACGCGGTCGCCGATTCTCAGGACGCCCTCGCTGATCTCCTCGAGCCCCGCGACCATGCGAAGGGCCGTCGTCTTGCCGCACCCCGAAGGGCCGACGAGCACCATGAACTCGCCGTCCGCGATCTCCAGGTCCATGCCCGAGACCGCCCGCGTTCCATCGGGATACACCTTGCCCACTCCCTCGAAGGTCACTCCAGCCACGGCGAATTCGGCCCGACACTACAAGAAGGTCACCAGATCGTCACCTCGACAGGCGCGTGATCCGACAGAATCGTTCCTTTGCGCCGACGTCGTTCGAGCGGCCACGCAACCGGCGGAGACGCGGGCGCGCCCCGCACGAGGACGTGATCGATGCCGTCCGTCGGTGCCGAGTAGCCGGCAAGCTCGAAGTCGCGCAGGTTGAAGTCCCCGGCCAAGACCACGACTTCCCTCGGCCGGGATGCGGCTTCCGCGAACGCGCGGGCCCGGTCCAGCTCCAGCACCGCGACCTCGCGTCCGCGGTTCGCGTGCAGGTTCGCGATCGCGTAGCGCCCTGCGACGCCGACGGCCTGTGCGACCCGGCGCTCGTGTCCCGGGTCGCTGATCTGGAGATGTCCCCGACCCTCGGCTGCCAGCGAGCGTGCGACGAGAACCGCGTTCGCCTGACCGACGAAGGCCGAGCGGAAGAGCCCCTGATTCCAGCGGGTGACGCGCACACCAGTCCGACCCGGGACGCGTGGAGCGCGGGCAACAACTGCGTGAGCCCGCATGGAGCTCCACTCCTCGAGGCGGGCGAGCCCCCAGACGGGGAGCTCCTGCAGGCAAACGACATCGGGCGAGTCCTCGCAGGCGAGCTCGATCATCTCTCGCAGGAAGCCGCGCCGGCGCGGGGGTAGGGCGTTCCCGTGGAAGACGTTCCAGGTGCGGACGAGGAGAGCCACTCCCGTGCGTGCTCAGAGACGCTTGAGAACGGCGACGATGTGCGTCCCGCCGTCGAGCGCTCCCGGCTCTCGACAAGCTTCGATCTCGAGCTCCAGAAAGCGGTCTTCCCACTGAGCGTTCCCGACCGAGAGGAAGTTGGCCGCCGAGGCCGCGACCACACGACAAGGTTGCCTCGAGAACAGCCGCTCGAGATCGCTCCAGCGATACGGCCGCAGCACGTGGCCGTGATTCAGGTCGGCCGAGAGATCGCCGGTTGCGAAGATGTCCTCGACAGCGCGCTGCCAGCCAAACTCCTCGATCAGCTCTGGCAGGGCCGAAAAGAACGCACGTGCGGCGCCGAGCAGCGACATGACGCTGATCAGGACGTGACCGCCCGGCTTCGTAACCCTCAGGAGCTCGGCGAAGGCGGCGTCCGCCTCGTCGAGCACGTAGCTGAGCGGGCCGCCGAAGCAGACGACCGCGTCGTACGAGGCATCGGCGTAGCAGCTGAGATCCACGATGTCGAGCGGCTCGCGCGATTCGATACTCGCCTCGACCTCGACAGTCTTCTCCGCGTGTAGCTCGAGCTGCCGTGGCGAGATGTCTCCGACGACCACCGTTGCGCCGAGCTTCGCAAGCTCGAGTGTGAATCGTCCCGGACCCGCTCCCGCATCGAGGACGCGGTCACCGGCCCGTATGTGCTCTCGGAGCAACCGGAGATGCACCTCGAGGTTGACGCGATCCATGGCCGATCCCTCGAATCGCTCCCATTCGCGCTCGCCGTAGTCGTCGAAGAAGCGCGCGATGTGCTCAGGGTCATAGCGAGCGTCCTGCACGGCGCGAGCATAGAACCCTCAGCGATGCCCGAAGTGATGGGCACGCGGGAGCGACTCCCAGACCGCGTCGCTCTCCGCGACCGTGCGCGCGAGAGGGCCGAGTGACTCGATGCGGGAGACCAGCACGTTTCGGTTCTCCTTCACCCTCTCGAAGCGGCCGTAGGCGAGTACGAGCGGTTCGGCGCGCACCGTCGCCCGATGGCGCTCGTAGACATGCGGCTGGACGATCAGGTTCATCTGCCCGTGCTCGTCCTCGAGCAGCATGAAGACGATGCCCTTCGCGGTCGACGGCCGCTGGCGCGCAATCGCCATCCCCGCCACGGCCACGTTTCGGCCGTGCGGCTGCTCGAGCAGCTCGGCGCTCGAGAGCGTTCCCGCCGGAAGATGCGGGCGAAGGAGCGTGAGCGGGTGCGTCCCTACCGAGAGTCCCGTGTGCCGGTAGTCGGCGAGCATGCGCTCCCAGCGCGTCAGGTCGCGGAGCGAGGGCGTCTCGGCTGTCGGGTCGAGCGAGAGCGGAAGCTGCTTTGCCTCTCCCCTGGTTCCCGGCACAGATTCCGGTCTGAGCACGAGCCCGAGCTCCCACAGGAGATCGCGGCGGCGCCGACCGAAGCCGTCGCATGCGCCGCCCTTGACCAGCGCCTCGAGCCCGTCGCGGGAGAGCGACGCCCGGCGGGCGAGGTCGCCGATGTCGCGGAACGGGCCGTTCCGTTCGCGCTCGGTGACGAGGGCTTCCGCGTCGTCGTCTCCGATCGCGGTGAGGTAGGAGATTCCGATGCGGACGGCGTGCCCGGGGTCAGGCTGAAGCCTGACCCCGGACCGGGGGGCGGCGCTGGGGTCAGGCTGAAGCCTGACCCCGGACCCTTGCCCGGTTCGAGCTTCGACCGTGCACCTCGCGCCGCTGATGTTGACGTCGGCCGGCAGCACTTCCACCCCGCGCCGTTGCGCGTCTCGAACGAGGGTCGCGGGTGGGTAGAAACCCATCGGCTGGGCGTTGAGAAGCGCGCACAGGAACTCGGCGGCGAAGTGCCGGCGCAGCCATTGCGACTGGTAGGCGAGCAATCCGAACGCGGCCGCATGCGCTTTCGGGAAGCCGAAGCCCGAGAACCCGACGAGCTTGTCGAAGACGGCGTCTGCAGTCTCGGCGTCGACACCTTTCGACGACGCGCCGGCGACGAACTGTCCACGGTAAGCCTCGAGCGCGTCCAAGCTCCGCTTGCGGCTCATCGCCCGGCGTAGTCCCTCCGCCTCCCCCACGGTGAAGCCCGCAAGGGCGATCGCGACCTCGAGCACCTGGTCCTGGAACACCACGACGCCGAATGTCGAACGCAGCGGCTCGCGCAGGAGCTCGTGGTCGACGGGCCAGACGTACGAGGGATTCCCGCGCAACCGCTCGCGGGCGTCGATGTACGGGTGCACCGCCTTCCCCTGGATCGGCCCGGGCCGGACGAGCGCGACCTGGACGGTCAGGTCATCGAGATTCTCCGGCTTCGAGCGCAGGAGGCTCTGCATCTGCGCTCGGCTCTCGATCTGGAAAGCACCAACCGTGTCCGCGCGCTGGATGTCCGCGAAGACCTCCGGGTCGTCGAAGGCGATCCGCGAGAGATCGATCACCTCCCCCTGCGTGCGAGCAATCTGCTCGACGCAGTCCTCGACCGCCGAGAGCATCCCCAATCCGAGCAGGTCGATCTTGAGGAAGCCCGCGTCGGCGCAGGAGTCCTTGTCCCACTGGCAGAGCTGACGGCCGGCCATCGCCGCGGGCTGCACGGGGACGAGTTCGATCAGCGGGCGTGTCGACACGATCATCCCGCCCGGGTGCTGGGAGACATGACGCGGGAGCCCCGCGATCTCGCATGCCAGCCACGCGAAGGCGCGCCAGCGCTTGGATCCGAGCTTGCGCTCGCCGTCGGGCAGCTTCTCGAGCTCCTCCCCCACCCGCCGTGCATCCCAACCGTCGGAGAGCCGCGCCAGCCGCTCGAGCTCGGCGTAGGGAAGCCCGAGCGCCTTGCCGACGTCGCGGATCGCGCCGCGCGAGCGGTAGGTGGCGAAGCTCGCTACAAGCGCGGCGTGCTCTCTTCCGTAGCGTTCTGTGACCGCGATGATCAGCTTCTCGCGGATATCGCGCGGAAAATCGAGGTCGATGTCCGGCACCGACGCGAGCTCGCGGTTCAGGAAGCGCCCGAGCGAAAGGTCGTTCGCGACCGGATCCACGTGGGATAGACCGGTGAGGTAGCAGACGATCGAGCCGACCGAGCTGCCGCGTCCTCGTCCCGGAGGGAGGAAGTGCCGTGGCGAGTCCCGGCCCCGAGCCTGGAGCGCGGCCTCGCGGGCGAGCTCGAGCACCTCGTGGTGGAGGAGGAAGAACCCGGCAAGCCCGAGCTCCTCGATCAGCTTCAGCTCGTCCTCCAGGCGAGCACACGCCCTGCCTTGTGACACTGTGTCACTTGGGCTATATCGCTCGCCCAATGCGTGATTGCAGATCTCGGCGAGCTGGCGGATCGCCGGCGCTTCGCCCTCCGAGAAGTCCGGGTAGCGGTAGCCGAGCTCCTCGGTGAGATCGAACTCGAGCCTGCGCGCGAGCTCGACGCTCCGCTCGGCGGCTCGGCGGTCGAAGGAGAAGCGCTCCAGCATCTCCTCCGGAGACCGGAGGAAGCTCTCGCGGTTGCCGCGTCGATCCGGCTCGCAGCCCTCGAGGGAGGTTCCGCAGCGGATCGCCACGAGTGCGTCCTGCAACAGCGTTCGCCTCGGATGGTGCGCGTGGACGTCCCCGGTCGCGACGATCTCGACTCCGAGGTGCTCTGCAAGATCGCGGAGGGCGGTGTTCCGGCGAGTGTCCCCGCGTTCGTACGGTCGTTGGAGCTCGACGAAGAAGCGCTCGCGGCCGAACGCCCGAGCGAGCCGAGCTGCCGCATCCGGGTTGCCGACGCCGAGCCCTCGGCGCGCGCAGCCGGAGAGGCAGACGAGGCCGTCGGAGAGCTCCGCCACTGTTTCCACGGACACCGATGGCTGTAGGGACCGAGCATGCCCGGCCCCTACGGGGAACTGTCGTGTTCCCGCGTACGACGCAGTGAGCAACCGGCAGAGGTTCCCGTAGCCGCGGCGGGACTCGACGAGCAAGGTGACGTGTGCGCCACCGCTTCCCGCTCCAGCGCCGGCATAGCCGGCACCTCCGCTCTGACCCTGCGCGTTCTGGCCGGCTCCGTCGAGCCTACGCCGGTGCGGCTCCGTCGAGCCTGCGCCGCTGAGCGTCACCTCAGCACCTGTGATCGGACGCACCCCGAACGCCTTTGCCGCATGCGCGAACTCGAGCGAGCCGTAGAGGCCGTCGTGGTCGGTGAGCGCAAGCGCGTCGTAGCCGAGCTCGGCTGCGCGCGCCGCGAGCTCCTCGGGTTGTGAGGCCCCGTCGAGGAAGGAGTACGCGGAATGGCAGTGCAGCTCGACGTAACCGGCCATGACTAGTGCCCCGTCCCGGAAGAAGCTCGCGACCTGGCCGGCTGCAAAGCGGCGCCCGGCCGCGTCCTCAGCCCTACCCCAAAAAGTGCTGGCGCACTTTCTGGGGGCCCCGGGAGTCGGGCCAATATGCCTTCATATTGGCCCTCCCTGCGTCCTTGCCCGACGTGCTTATCGGGCGCCAGGATCCGCAAGCAACTTCCGGGACGGAGCACTAGTCTGGAGCTCTGTGGAGTCGAACGCCCTTCAACCCGGCGTAGGCGAGCACATAACCGGCGAGAGCGAGCTCGGCGTCACGCTTCTCGTGGACATCGAGCAGATCGGAATCGTCGAGGTCCGCTCGGAACCGGGTGGCGTCGCTCCGCCTCTGCACCTCCACGCCCGCCACGCCGAGTGCTTCTTCGTCCTCGAGGGCGAGCTCACGTTCAGGCTCGAGGATCGCGAGCTTCGGGCGAGCGCGGGGACCTGGGTGCACGTGCCGCCGGAGGTCGTGCACACGTTCTGTGTCACGGGAGACTCCCCGGCGCGCTTTCTCGACATTCACGTGCCGGGCTCGAGGTTCGGCGACTTCGTCCGTGGTCTGCAGACTGCCCGGAACGAGAACGAGCTGCGGGAGGTTCGTGCCGCCTTCGATCAGCAGCCTGCGCCGGAGTACGCAACGGGCGATCCCGGGCTTGTGATCTTGCGCCGTGTCGGAGGCGCGAGCGGCGTAGGCTCGACGGAGCCGCCCAGGAGCGGAGGTGGCGGCTTTGCCGGCGCCGGAGCGGAGCAGGGCGAGACGATGGCCGGTCGTTCGGAAAGCCGCCGCGCGACATTGCTTCTCGACACCGACGAGCTCACGGCGACGGAATTCTTCTACGGGCCCGGCGAGCGCGGAGCTGCCCCGCACGTCCATTACCACCACGCCGACGGGTTCCTCGTCCTCGAGGGAGAGCTCACCATTTCCTTCCTCAGCGTCCCGCTGCGAGCCTCGGCGGGGACGCTCGTGGTCATCCCTCCCGAGGTCGTGCACTCCTTCGACAACGACGGCGAGGAGAGCGCGCTCTTCTACAACTTCCACATGCCCGCGAGCGGGTTCGGCGACTACATGCGCGGGCGCAACCCCGACTTCGACCAGCACGAGCCTCCTGCCGACGGCGGTGCCGACCCGGCGTTCGTGGTCGCAGTGAGGCTCTCCGGATAGGTTGCCGGCATGGCGATGACCTGGGATGAGCTCGTCGCGGAAGTCATCGCTCGCCATCCCGTGAAGGAGTCGAAGATGTTCGGGATGCCGTGCCTCAAGCGTGACAACGGCAAGGTCGTCGCCGGGCATTGGAAGGACGGTGGGCTCACGGTGAAGCTCGTGGACGAGGCGCAGCGTGAAGCGGCGCTCGGGCTGCCCGAAGCCCAGCTGTTCGATCCGGGCATGGGGCGCGTAATGCGCGAGTGGGTGCTCGTGCCCGCCGATCAGTCGAACGAATGGGAACGACTCGTCGAGGAGGCGATCGGTTAGGTGAGAGAGCCGAACACCCCGATCGCTCTTGCAGCAGGGGAGGGCGAGCGCCTTGGAACGAGTGTGATCAAAGTCGCGCGGCCGGAGCTGTCGCTGCTCGAGTTGGAGATCGAGCCAGGCGGCAGCGTCCAACCGCATTTTCACAAGGAGCACAGCGACTCGTTCTTCATCCTCGAAGGCGAGCTCGAGATTCACGTCGGTGACAAAGTCGTGACCGCGGTTCCCGGCGCGTACGCGCTCGCTCCGCCGGGCGTCGTCCATTTCTTTCGCAACGTGAGCGCCCAGGCCGTCCGCGTCCTCAACTTGCACACACCCGGTGGGTTCGCCGAGTACCGCGTCGAGCTCGAGGCTCTCCACGCGAGGGGAGAAGAACCAGACGAAGCATTCTTCGAGCGCCACGACATCTTCGACGTCGACTGACCACCTGGCGCAAGATCGCGCGAAAATCTCTGAAGGCGACCGCTTCGCGACCGCGGCGCTCCTGCTTTCGCAGGTCGTTACCGTCCGACCATGAAGCAGATCTGGCAAGGACGCGCGATCCAGGTCGCCGCGAAGGTCGGCGACCAGGCGCCGATGGCCGCTGTGTGTTGCAACGCCTGCCGAACCTGCACGACGACGAACCTCCTCGCGCTCGCAACGGGCGCTGGGCTCGGCTCGGTCTACGCCGTCGGGCGGTTTGCCAGGCGCGCCTTCAGATCTTCCTGAACTCCCTAGGCGTTCTGGGTAAACCAGCATCCCGCCTCTCGGTCGCGGTAGACGCACATGGTCTGCCCGCTTTGGAGAACGACCTCGAAGTAGCGTCTGTCCACCGGCTCGTCCGTCCACCAGCGATCGACGACGCGCCACTCCTCACGGACGAGTGCGACGGGCTGTCGGTTCACAACGCGCGGAGTGCCGTCGAACTCCGACTCGACGAGCGCAGGAAGCGGCGCGTTGAGCCGGCCGGCCATGCGTCGAGACGACGCCTGCGGCGCTCGCGGGCCGGGCATGCCCGGCCCCTACTCGTCTCGAGGTACGACGAGTGCTCGCGTTTCCGGAATCCGCGACCATGGTGCGACCTCCACCACCGCACACACCGAGCCTGTTCCTGTGCTCGCGCGCACCTGCCTGAGACCTTCGCGCAGGCGACCGGCCGCTTCCTCCCCCGCAGGCTCGACCAGCGAAAGCTGCTGACCTGTGTGCTCCGCGAGCTCGACGGCTTCCAGCCGGAGCTCGAGAATCGGGGCGGGTAGCTCCTGAAGCTTCGAGCCGAGGGCGACGCGCAGACGACTTACCTCGGCCGTGGCGTCGCGCAGTGCCACCGCGCGACGCCACGAGCCGCCGTCGACGAGCCGGGCGGACATCGCGAGCTTGCGAAACGGCCGTCCGGCTCGTTCGGGGCGGGCGAGCAGGCGCTCGAGCAGCGAGCCGAGCGCTCTGCGCAGCGTGAGCTCGTTCCCGACGGCTTCCGGGAAGACGAGCACTTCGGCGAGCTCTGCCGCCGGCTTTCGCCCGCGTACCTTCGCGCTTCTGCCGCCACGGGCAAGGCGCCAGGCTTTGCGCCCGTCGACGCCCAACCTCTCCGCCACCGCGCCCCCCGGGAGCTCCGCGAGCTCCCCGATCCTGCGCAGTCCGAGACCCTCGAGCTCCGCATAGCGCTCGTTCGTTAGGGGTAGGAGCGAAAGCGGGAGCGGCTCGAGGAACGAGTCCTCCTCCTTCTCCGCGACGAGCAGGATCTGACCGGGTCTCGCGACGCTCGCCGCTGCGAGAGCCGTGAAGCGACGGCCGGCGGCGCCGATGCGCGGATCCCAGCTCGAGCCGATAGCTGCAAGTGCCCGTTCCAGCGCCGGCCGCACACCTCCGTACAGCCGCTCGACACCGCGCGTCTCGAAGACCACAACGCCGTGCTCCACCGGGTCGACCGCGAAGCCCGTGTCCTCCAGGCGCTGCAAGACCTCTTCCCACTCCCGCTCGACCGCGGCGGGATCCCGGTCGACGAGAACGAGCGACGGACAGGTGGCGAGCGCCTCCCCCAGGCGCATCCCCGGCTTGACGCCTGCTGCTTCGGCTGCAGCGGTCACCGGGCCGAGCAACGGCTTCTCGTTCGCGTCCGGTGCGAGCGCAGCCGGCACGAGCGCGAGCCCGGGCCGCGAACGTAGTGCCGCTCTCAGCTCGAACCCGGGGATGAGGAGACACGCGATCACAGGAACATATGTTCTATACGAACGTACGTTCCCCTGTCAAGGCTAGAATTCCGCGAAAGCGCATATGAGAGTCAAAAAAGGCAAACCCGCCCGGATCGAGATCCACCCCGCGACTCCCGAGCGCTGGGACGACCTCGCCGACCTCTTCGAGCGCAAGGGGCCGCACGGCGGAACGCCGCAGACAGATGGCTGCTGGTGCCAGTTCTGGCATCTCCGCGGAAATGCGTACTTCGACGGTCTCGGCGTGGCGAACCGAAGGAGGCTGGAGGCCGATGTCCAGGGCGGAGAGGAGCCCGGCCTGCTCGCATATGTCGACGACGTTCCGGCGGGCTGGTGCAGGCTCGGCGCCCGCGAGAGCTTCGAGCGCCTCGAGCATTCGCGCAAGCTCGCGCGTGTCGACGACCAGGAGGTCTGGTCGGTCGTCTGCTTCTACGTTCACCCATCCGCGAAGCGGAGTGGCGTCGCGGCGGCGCTGCTCGCTGCCGCGGTCGACCGCGCAACCGAGGCAAGCGCTCCGATCCTCGAGGGCTACGCGGTCAGGGACGGCCACATGAACATCGACGCCTACACGGGCTACCTGCCGATGTTCCTCGAGGCCGGCTTCGACGTCGTACGCCCCGCCGGGCGGAGAACGATAGTCAGGCGAACGCTCGGGACGTGAGCGCTAACGACGTTCGGCGCGGAAGCACTCGGTGACATAGGGCAAGCGAACGCCATCGGGCGCCGCAACCTCGTCGTAGAGACGCGCGACCGACTCCAGGATCGGTACCCGCTCGACGGGTGGAAGCTTCGCGCAGTAGCTCCGCGAGCGCACGAGGTCGAGCAGCAACTCGCGATCGAGAGCCTGCTCGAACGCGAACTCAGCCCTATCGACACCCCCGAAGAGCCCGCTTGCGGCGATCGGCTCGGACACGTCGCCCACGCCTACCGCTTCGCTTCCGATGATCGCGCTCAGCCGTGCGACCCACGGCTCGCGATCGTCACGCGTGTTCCATACGAGCGCGAGTCGGCCTCCGGGGCCGAGGACGCGGGCGATCTCCGGCAGTGCCACCGGAGGGTCGAACCAGTGAAACGCCTGCGCGGACGTGACGACGTCGGCGAACGCGTCGGGAACGGGGATGACCTCCGCGTTCCCGAGGAGCGCAGCCGCGCCGGGCGCAACGGCGGGGAGCAACTCGAGCATCTCCGGGAGCGGCTCGATCGCGGTCACTCGGTGCCCGAGCGCCACGAGCGCCCGCGTCAGCTTCCCGGTTCCCGCGCCGAGGTCGACGACGTCGCATGGCTCGTCACCGGCGAGCCAGCGAACGGCCTCCTCCGGATACCCGGGGCGTCCCCGCTCGTACGCGCCGGCGACTTCCGCGAAGGCCGTGTACGGGCCACGAGTTCGTGAATCCCGGTTGACGATCACGCCGGCGAGCGTATCTTCCCGGCATGCGCATGATCGCCATCGCCCTCGCGGGACTGGTCGTCGCTGCGACCGCGTCGGCGCAGTCGAGCGTGGTCGTGCTGCCGAGTCCCGCCTTTCCCGCTCCCGCGAGCGAGGTCGCGCCGAGCGGCGCGCGGCTCGAGCTCGTGTCGTCCCGCTACCACTCGCCGGCCGATCCGACGCGCGTCGGAGGTGACCCCCCGCACCCCACGCCTCAGCTATTCCGCGATGCCGATTTCCAACTCGCGGTGCACCAGCGTCCGCCGAGACGCATCTTCCTGCTGTACGGCGGCCGCTACCTCGTCAGTGTCCGCCCGTACTACGCCTTCGATTTCGCGAACTTCGCTCGCCCGCCCAACGGAGCGTGGGCCGAGGACTTGACCTGGGCTCGCCAGATAGGGCGAACGCTCTACGTCGAGCACACGCACTCGACCTACGGGTCGGCGACGAAAGACCGCAACGCGTACATCACCGCGATCGATGTCGATGCACGCAAGATCCTTTGGCGTAGCCCGGCGCTCGTTGCCAATGCGCGCACGTTCGTGGTCACCGGAAACCTCATCGTGTCCGGCTACGGATTCACGGCCGAGGACGACTTCCTCTATCTGCTCGACCGCCGCTCGGGCAGGCTGCTCGATCGCCTTCGCGTCCCGAGCGCGCCGGAGGTGATCAAGCTGCGCGGCGATCGGCTTCACGTGCGGACGTACGACCGCGATGTCGTGGCGCGAATAGTCCGCTAGCTGGTGGCTCGGGACCAGGCTTCAGCCTGACCCGCTCTTGGGTTCGAGGCGTGCGCCGCCAAGACCCAAGAACGGGGTGAGGCTGAAGCCTCACCCCACGATCTCGGCAGCGCCAGCCCGCAACGCTGCAAGGCGCGGGACCACATCGAGCACGCTCTCGCGCGCGCAGAACGCGATGTCCTCTTCGAGCTCGGGTGCGTTCTCGAGCAGGTTGCGGCCGCTCTTCGATGCGAGAAACGCCTCCTCTGCCCCATTCCAGGTGCTCGTGAGCCGCGCCGCCGCCTCGGCCGAATCGCTCCGCTCCCAGGCCAGAAGCTCGACGATCCGCCCGGCGACGTACGCATCGTCGAGCGCGAGCGTGCCCTGCACCCCGGCGCAGACGACGATCACGTCCTCATTTGCCGCACGGGCGGATTCGACGACGGCGGTGAGGTTGAGAAGGGCGCCGACGAGGACGCGCTCGCAGCGCTGCGCCGCCGAGACCACCGCCCGGGTTCCGTTCGTCGTCGAGAGAATCAATGTCTTGCCCGCGGGCTCGAGGTACTCCCGCGGCGAGTTGCCGAGATCGAAACCCGGGATCCGGACGGCGTTCCGCTCACCGCCCAGCACGCCCTCTCCGAGCTCTTTCCGCAGCGCCTGCGCCTCCTCGACCTCGGCGGTGCAGAAGACCTGCTCGTAGCCCGAGGCGAGCGCCTGGCATATCGTCGTCGTCGCCCGGATCACGTCGATGACGATCCCGGTCGGGGCTGTTCCGGCCTCGTCCGGTGTGAGCGCGACGTGGACCCGCACAGGGGTACGCTAGCCGCGGTGACCGAGCCGCTTCGCTGCTACCGCCACCCCGACCGGGAGACGTACGTCTCCTGCACCGAATGCCGACGCGGGATCTGCCCGGACTGCATGACGTTCGGGCCGGTCGGGATCCGCTGCCCCGACCATGCGAGCACCGGCGGAAAGGTTGCTTCCCCGAAGCGGGTCGCCCGCAAGGCGACCGCGTCGCTGTCGCGCCAGGGACCCGTCGTCACCCAGGCGCTGATCGGAATCAACGTTGGCGTGTTCGTGCTCCAGCTTGCGTTGGGGTCGGGTCTCCGGCCGACGTCGGACTGGATCTTCGAGAACGGCGTGCTGTTCGGGCCGCTCGTCGCCGAGGGTGAGTGGTGGCGCCTGATCACCTCGGCCTTTCTTCACGCGAACCTGCTGCACCTAGGGATGAACATGCTCGTCCTCTGGATCATCGGCCCCGCGCTCGAGGACTACCTCGGCCACGGCAGATATGCGCTCCTCTATGTCGTCTCCGGGCTTGCCGGCGCCGCGGGCGCGCTCGTCTGGTCGCCGCTCGCGCCCGTCGTCGGAGCGTCCGGCGCGATCTGGGGGATCATGGGAGCAGCTGCCCTCTTGGAGTGGCGACGGATCTACGTCTTCGGCGGGCAGGCGATGGGGCTCGTCGTCTTCAACCTCCTTTTCACGTTCCTCATCCCCGGAATCTCTATTGGGGGCCATGTCGGAGGACTCATCGGGGGAGCGCTGGTCGCGCTCGCGTTTCTCTATCTCCGGCGGATGCCGGCGGTCGCGATGCTGGCGGTGGTCGGTGTCGGCGCGCTCAGCGTCGCCGTCGCCTTATCCCAGGTCTAGCCGCCGATGGCGAGCGCCGTGACTCCCGCCTCGGCGAGCGCGGCCTGTGCCGCGGCGAGCCGTGCGAGCGGCACGCGGAACGGCGAGCAGGACACGTAGTCGAGCCCGAGCCCGTGGCAGAAGGCGACCGAGCGCGGCTCGCCTCCGTGCTCGCCGCAGATGCCGAGCTTGATACCCGGCTTCGCGCTTCTCCCCCGCTCGACCGCGATCCGCATCAGGTCGCCGACGCCGTCCTCGTCCAGCACCTCGAACGGGTTCCGCTCGAGGATCCCGTGCTCGAGGTAGAAGGTCAGGAACTTGCCCTCGGCGTCGTCCCGCGAGAAGCCGAGCGCGGTCTGGGTCAAGTCATTGGTTCCGAAGGAGAAGAAATCCGCTTCCAGGGCGATCTCGTCAGCTCGAAGAGCCGCGCGCGGGAGCTCGATCATCGTCCCGCAGAGGTACTCGACCGTCGGCTCCTCGGCGGCGACCCGCTCGGTCAGCTCGCGGAGCCGGGCAAGCTCTTCCCGGAAGCCGACGAGCGGGTGCATGATCTCGACGAGCGGCGCGTCGCCTGTGCGCTCCGCGACCGCCCTCGCCGCGCGCACGATCGCGCGCACCTGCATCTCGTAGATCTCGGGGAACTGCAGCCCGAGCCTGCACCCCCGCGTCCCGAGCATGGGATTCGATTCGTGCAGCGCCCGTATCCGCTCTTTCATCGCGTCGGAGGTCGCCTCCTCGAGCGGCGGCAGAAACTCGTGGAGCGGCGGATCGAGCAGCCGGATCGTCACCGGGAAGCCGGCCATGGCCTCGAAGATCCCCTCGAAGTCGCCCTGTTGCAGCGGGAGAAGGCGCTCGAGCGCCGAGCGGCGTTCCTCCTCGTCGCGGGCGAGGATCATCTCGCGCACGATCGGAAGCCGGCCCTCGGCCATGAACATGTGCTCGGTGCGGCAGAGGCCGATGCCCTCGGCGCCGAACTCCCGCGCCTTCGCCGCGTCTTCCGGCGTGTCCGCGTTCGCCCGCACGCGCATGCGCCTGAGATCGTCCGCCCAGTCGAGGATCGTCCCGAAGTTCTCGTCGATTGCCGGTGGGACCAGCGAGACCGAGCCGATGATCACGTCTCCGGTCCCGCCGTCGATCGTGATGACGTCTCCGGCGAGGAGCTCGCTCTCGCCGATCTTGACCGTCCCCGCCTGGTAGTCGATCGAGAGCCCCTCGCAGCCCGCGACGCACGGCTTCCCCATGCCGCGGGCGACGACCGCGGCATGCGAGGTCATCCCGCCGTGAGCGGTGAGAACGCCTCGCGCATGGATCAGGCCGTGGATGTCGTCCGGAGTCGTCTCCCAGCGCACGAGGATCACGTCCTCGCCCGCCTTGCCGCGCTCCTCGGCGGTGTCCGCGTCGAGGACGATCGCTCCCGAGGCCGCACCGGGTGAAGCGTTCAGGCCGCGGGTCGCCACCTCGATCTCCGCGCTCGGGTCGATCATCGGATGGAGGAGCTGGTCGAGCTGCGCGGGATCGATGCGCGCAACCGCTTCGTCTCGCGAGATCAGCTCCTCGTCCACCATCTCGACGGCGACGCGCAGCGCGGCTGCGGCAGTTCGCTTGCCGGTCCGCGTCTGCAAGATGAAGAGGCGCCCTTCCTCGACCGTGAACTCGATGTCCTGCATGTCTCGGTAGTGCGTCTCGAGCAGTGCGAGCGTCTCGACGAGCTGGTCGAACGCCTCGGGCATCCTGTCGCGCATCTGCTCGATCGGCTCGGGCGTGCGGATCCCCGCGACCACGTCCTCGCCCTGTGCGTTCGAGAGAAACTCGCCGTACAGGCGCTTCTCGCCCGTGGCGGGGTCACGCGTGAAGCAGACACCCGTTCCGGAGCTCTCACCACGGTTCCCGAACACCATCTGGACAACGTTCACCGCGGTGCCGAGGTCGTCTGCGATGTCGTACGTCCGCCGGTAGACCTGGGCCCGCGGCGAGTTCCACGAGTCGAAGACCGCGCGATAGGAGCGTTGCAGCTGCTCGGAGGCGTCCTGTGGGAACGAATGGCGTGCGCCGTCCTCGTAGATCCCCTTGAAGGTCTCGACGAGCTCACGGAGGTCGTCGGCCGAGAGATCCACGTCCTGCGTGACCCCGCGAGCTTCCTTGAGATCGGCCAGCGCCTGCTCGAACCGGTGGCCGTCGACGCCGGCGACGACCCCTCCGTACATCTGGATGAGCCGGCGGTACGAGTCGAGAGCGAACCGCGCGTCCCCCGTGACCGTCGCCAGACCCTCGACGGCGATGTCGTTCAGGCCGAGGTTCAGGATCGTGTCCATCATCCCCGGCATCGAGACGGCCGCCCCGGAGCGAACGGACACGAGCAGCGGGCTCTCCGGATCGCCGAACCGCCCGCCCACACGCCCCTCCAGCGCCGCGACGCGCTCCTCGATCTCGCGATCGAGGCCCTCGGGCACCTCGCCGTCCGCGGCCATGTAGGCGCGGCAGGCGTCCGTCGTGATCGTGAAGCCCGCCGGGACCGGGATCCCGAGCTGGGTCATCTCCGCGAGGCCGATCCCCTTTCCGCCGAGAAGCTCACGGCCACCCCCGGAGTCCTCGTCGAAGTCGAAGACGTAGCGCATTTGCGGGAGGAATCTACCCGCACCGCGCGGCGAGCGGGAATCCGCATGGTCGCGTGGTCGTCCCTGCCGTATGTGCGCCGAAATGCCGTGCTGGTGTGGTCTCGGTGTGGTCTCCGCAATTCGCGAGGCCTGTTTGTACCGAGCAAGGACGTATCGGGGATTACCCTCGACGCCTTCCGGGTACCGGCTGGCAATGAGCGACGACACTCCCAGAAGCGACGAGGACCGGAAGTCGAAGGAAGAGGACGTACCCCCGATACGCGAGACCCAAGGCTCCATGGGCCAGCCCGCACCCAAGGACGGCACGTGGGTCTCCGGCGACGACCCGGACGACCCGCTCCGCGAGGAAGCCGCCGAGCGTGCGAGCCGTGCCGTCGAGCCGGGACGACCGCGAGAATGAGTAGCTCGCGAAAAAAATAGAAGTCCGATCCACACCTGCCCACGGGCCAACAATCCGTCACATCGGTCTTCTCTACTGGTGCTAGATGGCCGGGCCTGACAACCCATCCGTCCCCCGTCCTCCGCAGGGAAGGGGTCTCAGGGAAGGACGCCAACGTCAGACCCGGCGCTTTGGGTTTCTCCCCGCAACCGTCGGGTCCTTTACCTCGTTCCTGAGCTCGGTCGCAAGCCGATTCGGTGAGCCGGTTCTCGGACGCCAGGACTGGCCAGAGCGATCGAGGTTTCCCGGCGATGCTGGTTGGGCACGGAAGAAACGCAGCAAATCCGAGCTCCGTCGCGAGAGAACCTGCCCTCTCCTCGTCGCGGGCGGCGCACTTGACGACCGGCGGAGCTCGGGTCTCTCTTTTTCCAAATAAAGGTGGGGCTCTGAGGCTCGCGGCACGTGGAGTGATCAGCGATCCGCACTTGTGCTTGCGCCACCCTGGAACCGAGCATCGCTCGCAGGCTGGTCCCGCTCGGACGACTTCTCCGGCTCGGCGGTCTCTGCGCGGCGCATGGCTCCATAGACCGCATCCCAGTGCCTTGAAATCTCCTCCATCGAGCGCGACGTTTTCAGAGCCGCCCGAGCTCGAACGCCTCGAGAGCGCTCGCAAGTGGAATAATCGCGCCCCATGTCGCTCTACGAAGCTCTCCTCTTCGTCCACGTCCTCGCCGCCGCTGCGTGGTTCGGTGCTGCGTTGCTCGCAGTCGTCCTGATGGAGCTGGCCGTACGGGCGCAGGACAGGGCGTGGATCGTGCGCTTCGGTGAGTTCGACGAAGCCCTCGCGAAGGTGCTCTTCATACCGTCCGCGCTCCTTGTCCTTGGCTCAGGTTTCGCACTCGTGTTCGAGGGCCCTTGGAGCTTCACAGACGACGGCTGGGTGCTCGCAGGACTTCTCCTCCTGGTGGCGATTTTCGCGCTCGGTCTCGGGACGATCGTGCCTGCCGGAAAGAAGCTTGCCGCTCTCGGAGCCTCCGGCGCACCATCGAGCGAGTTGGACGACCAACTCGGAAAATTGCGCTTGCTGAGTTGGCTCGATGTCGGGCTGCTCGCGGCTGCAATCTTCGTCATGACGACGAAGCCGTTCTGACCAGCGACGCGGTTCGACACGACCGAGTCCGGTTGAGCCGGACGGGCTGACGTAGGACCTTCGCTCGCGGGCTCGCGCCATGCCTCAAAGGGGCCGGCACCCGTTCTTCGGTCGAGATGTTGGAGGTCGCGCTCGACTCCGAAAGCTCCAGTTCCGTCAGGAGAAGGACCTGGAACGCCGTGCTGGTGTGGTCCCGGACCGGCGCCGCGAACCCGCTCACCTGTGCGAGGGAGGAATCTACACTCGTCCGGTGCCTGGCCACATCCTTGCCGGCGGCGGCTCGTCCCTCGGTGGCCCGTTCGACGATCTCGTGCTCGAGCTCGGCGGGCGGCGTGTCTGCTTCGTGCCGACCGCAAGTGCCGCTCCGGAGACCAGGCTCGTGTCGTTCTACGAGTCCTTCACGCGTCGCGCGGAGCCGGGTCACGTCGTCTTCAATCCGTGGCCTCGCGAAGATCTCCGCGAGCACGTTCTCGCACAGGACGCGATCTACGTCGCGGGAGGGAACACGGCGAACATGGTCGCGATCTGGCGTGCGCACGGGTTCGACCTCGTGCTCCGCGAGGCCTGGGAACGCGGGATCCTGCTCTGTGGCACGAGCGCGGGAATGATCTGCTGGTTCGAGGCCGGGGTGACCGACTCGTTCGGGCCCCGGCTCGAGGGGATGCGCGACCTCCTCGGCTTCCTGCCCGGAAGCGCGTGCCCGCACTACGACAGCGAGGACCGGCGGCGGGTCGTGTATCGAGAGCTCGTCGACGGCGGGTTCCCGCCAGGCTACGCGGCGGATGACGACGCGGCGCTCCACTTCGTCGGCACCGAGCTCCGCGAGGCCGTCCGGATCCGGGACGGGGCTCAGGCGTATCGCGTCCAGCCCGGGATCGAGACGCCGCTCGAGATGCGGTTGGTCTCGTGAAACGGGTAGCGGTGATTTCCACCGCAAGTGGGAACGGGAAGACGACTGTGGCTACGGCGTTGGCCGCGCGCCTGGACGTCCCGTACTACGAGCTCGATGCCCTCCACCATGGCCCGAACTGGGCCGAGCCGCCGCTCGAGGAGTTTCGGGCGCGCGTCGAGGCGGTCGTCCGGTCGGAGTCCTGGGTGATCGACGGGGCCTACCGCGGCAAGCTGGGCGACCTCGTGCTCCGAGGCGCCGAGCTCGTCGTCTGGCTCGATCTCCCGCTGCATGTCTGGCTGCCCAGGCTCGTGCGAAGGACGATTCGGCGGGTTGCCCGGCGCGAGGCGCTCTGGGCGGGGAACCGCGAGACGCTTCGCGACGCGCTGCATCCCCAGAACTCGGTCGTCTTCTACGCGCTACGGAAGTATCGGCAAGCGCGGCGCACGTACGCCGCGGAGCTCGCAGGCTTCCCGCTCGTGCGGCTTTGCACTCAGCGTGAAGTCGACGACTTCCTCAAGCGAGACCTGAGCTCAGCGACCCAGGCCGCCGCACGCAACCCGAGCCAGATCGGGGTCAAGAGCACGTAGAAGACGAGGTCTCCGAGAACGAGCAAGACCCACCAGAACGCCATCCTCGGAAACGGGAGCCAGCCCTTCTCGCGGAGGTCGCCTTTCCCGCCCGGAGGTGGCCGGAACGGGTGCCGGAGCGGTACCTGTCCGGGTGCGCCGTACGGCTTCGACTCGTCCTCGTTCACGCGTGCGCTGCCCGCTTGCGCTTCTCCACGAGGCGGATGATGCGCATCGCGGTCTCCTCGACCGAGAGCTCGGACACGTCGATGACGGGGCAGCCGAGCCGGCGGTGGATCCCCGACGCCTCTTCGAGCTCCGCGTAGATGACCTCGAGCTCGGCGTAGCGCTTCCTGGACGCGCCCATGCTCTTCACGCGCGCGGTGCGGATGTCCAGCAGGCGATCCGCCGCGATGGTCAGCCCGACGATCTTGGACGGATCGATCTCGAAGAGCTCCTGCGGGAGCTCGATCCCGCGGACGACGGGCACGTTCGCGGCCTTGTGCCCGAGATAGCCGAGGAAGATCGAAAGCGGTGTCTTCGAGGTGCGGGAGACGCCGACGAGAACGACGTCCGCCTCGTCGAGCCCGCTCCCCACTCCGTCGTCGTACTTGACGGCGAACTCGATCGCCTCGATGCGCTTGAAGTACGAGGAGTCGAGCGGCGCGCGAGCTCCGGGCTCCATGCGGGCGGCGACTCCGGCCACCCGCGAGATCGAGTCGATCGGGTGCCCGAGGAGGTCGCAGTAGTGCACGCGGGCGCGGCGGCAGAGCTGGCGCATCGCGTCTCGGAGCTCGGATCCGACCAGCGTGTAGACCATGACCGCCGGCCGACCACGCGCCTGTTGCACGGCGATGTGGAGGTCCTCGACGTTCTCCGCGCGCGGATGCCTGATCTCGACGAAGGGTTGATCGGGGAACTGCGCCTCGAGGGCGAGCACGAGCCGCTGCGCCGTCTCGCCAGTCGAGTCCGAGACGATGTGCAGCTCGACCGGAACGCGTTCGTCGACCATCCCGCGGGAGGCTAGACGAGGTCGTATGCTCTGCGTTGGCTACGTGATCGAAGGAGGGGACGATGGCATTCGCAGAGCTCAAGGCTCGACACAGCGTGGTGTGGGGTAACGGCCCGTACGAGCGCATCACGAACACGATCAGGGACATCCACGACCTCGTGATCGAGCGCATCGACCCGAAGCCGGGCGAGCAAGTGCTCGACGCCGCCACCGGCACGGGCGCCGTCGCGATCCTCGCCGCCGCTCGTGGCGCCGAGGTCGTCGGACAAGACATCGCGCCCGTCCTGATCGACACGGCGCGTGAGCGAGCCACGCAGGAGGGCGTCACCGTCCGGTTCGAGGTCGGAGACGCCGAGGCGATGACGTACGACGACGCGAGCTTCGACGTCGTGACGTCGACCTGCGGCGTGATGTTCGCGCCCGACCACGAGGCGGTCGCGAGCGAGCTGGCTCGGGTGACCCGGCCCGGGGGCCGGCTCGCCCTCGCCTGCTGGATGCCAGGTACGGGCATGGCCGAGGTGTTCAAGATGATGGGACCCTTCTTGCCTCCGCCGGTGCCCGGAGCGGGAAGCCCGTTCGCCTGGGGCGACCGGGACCACGTGCGGGAGCTGCTCGGGGAGACGTTCGAGCTCGACTTCGAAGAGCACGACTCGCCCCTCACCGTCGCCTCCGGCGAGGAGTACTGGGAGCTCTTCTCGACCTCGTACGGGCCGACGAGGACCGCCGTGGAGGCACTCGACGAGGCGCGGCGTGAGGAGTTCCACCAGACGTGGGTCGAGTTCTTCGAGAAGGGACACCGCGAGGGCGACGACGTCGTCCACCACCGCGAGTACCTGCTCACGCTCGGTACGCGCACGTAGTCGGCTCTCTCGGCGAGTAACGTCTCGCCAGATGTCCGAAGCCGTGACGATGGACAAGATCGTCTCGCTCGCGCGCCGGCGCGGGTTCGTGTTCCCGTCCTCGGAGATCTACGGCGGGCTCGGATCGTCGTACGACTACGGGCACTACGGCGTGCTCCTCAAGGAGAACGTGAAGGCGCGCTGGCTCGAGGCGATGGTGCGCGAGCGGGACGACATCGTCGCGCTCGACTCCTCGATCATCCTGCACCCGGCGGTGTGGGAGGCATCCGGGCACGTGACCGGCTTCGCGGACCCGCTCGTCGACTGCCGGTTCTGCAAGCGGCGCTACCGGGCCGACCACATCGCGGACGCGGAGTGCGGAGCGCGACCGAGCAAGCATCCCGGCAAGACCGACAAGTGCGACCTCACCGAGCCGCGCCAGTTCAATCTCATGTTCCGGACGCGGATCGGGGCGGTCGAGGAGACGGGACAGGACGCGTACCTGCGGCCGGAGACGGCGCAGGGCATCTTCATCAACTTCAAGAACGTCGCCCAGATCGCTCGGCGCAAGCCGCCGTTCGGCATCGCGCAGATCGGGAAGGCGTTCCGGAACGAGATCACGCCCGGCAACTTCATCTTTCGCACGCTCGAGTTCGAGCAGATGGAGATGGAGTTCTTCGTCCCCCCCGCCGAGGCCGACGAATGGTTCCGCTTCTGGGTCGAGGAGCGGCGTTCCTGGCATCTTCGTTACGGGATTCGTGAGGGGCACCTGCGCGTGCGAGAGCACGACGCCGAGGAGCTTTCGCATTACTCGAACGCCACCTCGGACCTCGAGTACCTCTTCCCGATGGGCTGGTCGGAGCTCGAAGGGATTGCGCATCGCGGGGACTTCGACTTGCGGGCGCACACGGAAGCCTCGGGGACGAAGCTCGAATGGGTGGACGGCCAGGAGCGCTATACCCCTCACGTCGTCGAGCCCGCGCTGGGGGTGAATCGCTCGATGCTCGCGTTTCTCGTCGATGCGTACGACGAGGAGGTCGTGGCCGAGCGAGAGCGGACGGTGCTTCGGCTGCACCCCGCATTGGCGCCGGTCAAGGCGGCCGTGCTGCCGCTGATCTCGAAGAACGAGGACATGGTGGTGAAGGCGCGGTCCCTGTACGAGGAGCTTCGGCGGGTGGTGGTGACGGAGTACGACGACTCCGGCCAGATCGGCCGCCGGTACCGCCGCCAGGACGAGATCGGCACCCCGTACGCGCTCACGATCGACGAGCAGACGCTCGAGGACGACACGGTGACGATTCGCGACCGCGACTCGCTCGAGCAGGAGCGAATCCCGATCTCAGGGGCTCGTGCTCTCGTGCAGGACCGGTTGGCCCGGGACTGGACGACGCCGAAGGCCGGGTAGCGCTAACGGCTCCAGCGTTCGAGCGCCTTGTCTCCCGGCTCGGTCTCTATCACGAGGGCGCTCAAGCCGGCTTTACGAGGACGCTCTCGGACGGCCACGCGCAGTCCTATCTCGCAGACGTCTCGTTCCCGTGGAGGGCAGCTTGAGCTTGTGGACAAGTTGTCGCTCTCTCGTTGCACGCTCACACGTCGGTTGCGGACACGTCCCAGGGTCAGACGCTCGTTTCTCGTGTTGCGTGCGCGCTCGCGCTCGGGCAACGTCAAGCCGTCAGCGTGCGCAGGCGGAAGCCGCCGTGGAACTCGTACGACGCCACGACGACTGCAAGGACATCTCGCACCGCCCTCTCCCCCAGCCCGAGTCCGTGCGCATCGGAGAGCGGAGTCCACAGCAGCTCGAGGATGCCGCGGAAGCCCTCCGGAGCAAGCATCACGGTCTCCGTCGGCGCGCAGGCGGGGCAGACGCCCCCTCCCGCACGGGGGAGGTAGCCGACGAGCCCGTCCGTGCTGCCGCACTCGACGCAGCTCTCGAGGTGCGGCACGTACCCGGAGAGCCAGAGCAGCTTCAGCTGGAACGCGAGCGCGAGTGGATCGAGACCCGCACGCCCCGCGAGCCTGGGAGGGAGACCGTCGAGTGCCTCGATGAAACGCGTCAGCGCCTCGAACGCGCGGGCGTTTCGCTCCTCTTCGACGTACAGGCGCAGCATCGCCTCGGCACCGACCAGCCCGACGGACAGCCGGTACGGATCCTCCCGCGCAGGCCGATGCGGATCGACGAGCGATGCCCCGGTGACCGTATGCAGCTCCCCAGAGCCCTGATGCAGAAGCAGCTCGACGTGAGAGAACGGCTCGAGCCGGGCACCGAAGCGCGACTTCGTCTTGCGGACGCCTTTCGCGACGGCGCCGACGCGTCCGCGATCGAGCGTGTACAGGTGAAGCACGCGGTCAGCCTCGCCGAACCTGAACGACCGCAAGACCACCGCCTCCGTCTTGTAGGTTCGGCCCACGCGGCCAAGTCTAGGCCGGACGGGTGCTGGTACCCGACTCGGCTACTGCTCGTACGTCTCGACGACCTGGGGCGAGCGAATATCCGCCGCATCCGGATCGCGTCCGGCATCTCGCAACGCCCGGCGCTGCCGGAGGTAGTCCCAGCACTGGTCGAGGGAGACCTTGAGCTCCCCGAGTCGCTGCCGATCAGCCTCGGTCGCGTCGCCCGCCGCTTCTCGCTCCCAGAGCTCGTGCTCCTCGGCGACGAGCTTCTCGATGCTGCCGTGAATCTGCGCGTCTTCCATCTCGCTCCTTCGTCGCTTGCCCGAGCCTATCCGCCAACCTCCCTACGGCTGGCACCGCGGGCAGTACCAGGTGCCCCGGCCGCCAACTCGCGTCTTGGAGATCGTCGTGCCGCACCTGGGGCAAGGCAGGCCGTCACGGCCGTACACGCGGAACTCATCCTGCATCCCACCGCGAGAGCCCTCCGGAGTGCGGTAGTCGGAAAGGGTGGATCCCTGACGCGCGATTCCGGCCCGAAGCGCCGCCCGAATCGCGCGGTGCAAGCGCCGCACCTCGTCCGGATCGATGCTCGCCGCAGACCGGAGCGGATTGACGCGCGCACGCCAGAGTGCCTCGTCCGCATAGATGTTCCCGAGGCCGGCGACCACCCGCTGATCGAGGAGCACCGCCTTGACCGGTGCCCTGCGCACGGCCAGGCGCGTGGCAAGCCAGTCCGCAGTAAAGCGGAAGCCAAGGGGCTCCGGCCCGTTCTTGCCCGCA